>Ga0209341_10001064_pt1 | contig 27568 bp, 20 predicted proteins | sample RifCSP13_2_FD_184020 | JGI IMG/M metagenome (GOLD analysis project Ga0209341, IMG submission 184020) | Soil microbial communities from Rifle, Colorado - Rifle CSP2_sed 13_2 (SPAdes) (version 2) | ecosystem: Environmental > Terrestrial > Deep subsurface > Rock core/Sediment | place: Rifle... | reverse complement strand
CCCACGGTCAGGAAGTAACCCCTGAGGACTTCGAGTCCGTCATCCGGAGTAGTGGTCGAGTTCCGGCCCAACGCACCACCACCTACCAGATGGCCGCCCACCAAGCGGCCCTGTCTGGCGATTGAGCACGACCGGCCCTGGAATCTATGGCGGCGCGCCGCCCGTAGCCACTAGTGCTCTGTCTGGGAAATAGCACGAGACCCCACGATTATTCCCAGACGGTGCACTAGGCGAGCGGATAACCAGGCCGACCGAGCTTGATCCAGTCGGCGAGGGCAGCCTCGGTGCCGACGTCTCTCCCGGCTGCAACAGAGAGCACGTAGCGATGATGGAGTAGGTCGCAATAGCCTTGCAGGGGGTCGACGACCCCCTCGGTCTCCCGAAGTCTCGCCAGCATGGGTTCGAAAACCGCCGCCCGCCAGCGGATAGCGGTGACGCCCTTCCCGCTCGGAGAAGTCGAACCCACCCGCGCCTGGTAGTAGTAGAGGTCGGTAAGGATCTGGCGGGCCTGGAATTCCAAGGCATCGACGCCCGTCAGTGACTTCAGGCGGTTGTTGTGGTAGTTGCGACCGGCCACCTTGAACTTGACCTTGAGCCGCGAACCGGAACCGCTCGAAACGAGATCGACCTCCTCGACGTCGAAACCAAGGGAGTTGATACGGCTCAGACGGTCACCTATCCGGTAGCGCTCATCGGGTCCGATGGTCTCCACCGAAGTCAGCTCGTTCCACAAAGCCCGGTAGCGGGCGGCAATGTCCTCGCCCAACTGAAGGTCGGCATCGTCCAACTCGGCGCCAGCTTGGGCGGCGATGTCGGCCATCCCGCCGGCCACGTTCTCGATCATGATGTCGAGATCCTCGTTTCGCTGGCCGTCGGTCAAGGCCTGTTGCAGGAAGGCGGTCTCGGCGTCGACCATCAAGGTCTCGATGTTTTCGGCATCGAATCGATAAAGCACGTTGGACAATGAGCAGTCACCCCAAAAACAGCCGGCCAGGTGGAGTTGGACGAGGAGCCCGGCGATCGCATCGAGCATCTGGTTACGACGGGGACCGAAGCCGGGTCCGGCAGTGAGCTGGCGGTACGAGAAGGAGTATTCCACATAGCGGGTGATGAGCGCCGCCGACGCCTCGGCGCCGGGATCGGGGTGCCGGGACTGGATCAAGCCGATCGCCGTTACCGCCGGTGCGACGGCCAGCTCGAGCTGGCGAAGGACGGCGTATTCCCGAGCGGCAGCCTCGGATGGCAGCTCCTTGATCACATAGACCCCCTGTGGATACTCGATGAAGCGCACCTCGTGACGGGAGATCTCCTTCGGCAGGTCGAGGAGGTCAGGATGCTGCCAGTCCGAGATCGGGATGTGCCAAGACAAGTCGAGGAAGTCGGGGTGTCCCGGACGGACGGTGAGATTGGGGGGTGACTCAGGCACGCATTACCAGGCCCCGCAGGCCGGTGGTGAAACCCCATTCTCGGAGCGCCGCTCCTAGCGGGGCTTGGCCGACCGGGGCACCGTCGATGGTCTCGACGACCAGTTTGCGTCGCCGTCCGGCCAAGCCGGCAATCGCTCCGGCCAGGTGTCCGTACTCGGCAGCGTCGAGGTCGAGGAGTCGAAGTTGTCGTCGTTCGTAGTAGGCCGCCAGCCGGCCGTCCACCAAGACGACGAACGCTCCGGCGGATCGAGACAGACGGCCTGACTCCACTTCTGGCCAGGGCAAGGCGCCGCCGTAGGGATTGGCAGGGTCGGTGGCGGCGAGGGCGATGGGGTCTGACGAGGTGGCCGTGCGGAGGCGTTCGACCGCTCCCGGCATGGCGAACTGGGCTCCCCCCAGACCCTCCACGAAGTAGCCGCGGCGGATCCGGGCGGTTTCCTCCATGCGTGCCAGGACCGGGTAGAGGGCGGCGAAACCGCCCGGCAGTCCCTCGGCGGCCACCACCGACCGGCTCACCAACCCGTGGCGGTCCACCAGTTGCGCTGCCCAGGCGGCGGTCCTGGCGGTGTCGGGCTCGGGGCGAAGCATGTCCGCCACGAGCGACCAGCGGCCCGCGGCGTGAAGCGGGAAGGACGAGGCCAGCACCCGAGCGGGGGCCGGGCGCGAAGTGCGTCCGGCGAGGCGGGCACGCAGAGACGCCAGGCTGTCGTTGGTGACTTCGCCCGACCAGACCAGATCCCAGAGGGCATCGAGGAGGGTTCCCACGTCCCCTCCCCCGGCCGCCTCGTATAGGGCGGCGAAGAAAGAAGCTCCCCGCTGGGAGAGAAACTCCCGGATGAGGTGATGTTGAGGGCCATCGGGTTGGGCTTGGTTGCTGGGGAAATGGAGCAGGGGAAGCTGGCGGCGGAGATACAAGGCCAATCGCCCATCGGTGGGGCCGAGGGGAGATCTGCCGATCCAGACCACCTCGCCCTCCATCATGAGCCGATCGAGGTCCGCCGACGGATCGTCGACTCTGAGTGGGAGAATCTCGGATTCGAGGGCCGAGGCCGGCAGGTCCGCTCCTTGTAGCTGCCTGATGGCCTCGACCAGGGTGTGGCGCCCGCGGCCGGGTCGGTCGAGGCGATGCCAGGCGGGAAGGAAACGCCCCAATGCCGCCTGGTCGACCGGCTCGATTTCCGCCCGCAGAGCGGCCAGCGAACGCCTCTTTAATCGCTTAAGAACCTCGGTATCGACCCATTCGCGTTCGGACCCGCCCGAGCTGAACGAACCGCGTACCACCCGACCGGCCGCCTCCAGGACCGTCAGGGCCGTTTCCGCCACCGATACCGGCAAGCCCAGAGAGGTGGCGACCTGGGAGGCCAGGAACGGTCCGTGGGTCCGGGCGAACCGACCCACCACATCGCCCAATGGGTCGGCGACCGGCTCAAGGAAAACATGGGGCACTCCGGGGGGGGGTGGCACACCCAGGGCATCGCGAAGGCGAGAAGTGTCCTCGATCGCCGCGAAGCGCTCGGATGAGGCCACCCTCACCTGAATAGCGCGTCGAGTCTCGACCAGGCGGTCCAGCTCGGCCTCCAAATCCTGGACGCCGCTACGTGCGGCGATGTCCTCTAACGACAAGGGGCCGAGGTGGCGCAGCAGGTCGGGAAGGTCGTCGGATCGCTCCACCCTCCGGTCAGGGGTGAGCCGCTGCAGTTCCAACTCCACACCGGCGACGATCTCGGGAGAAAGGAGCTCCCGCAACTCCGCCTCCCCGAGTAGCTCGGCGAGCAGTCTGCGGTCGAGGGTCAGGGCCGCGGCGCGCCGCTCGGCGAGAGGGGCGTCCCCCTCGTACAGGTAGGCGGCGATGAAGGCGAAGAGCAGCGAAGACGCGATTGGGCTAGGACCCGGCAAGTCGACCTCGGCCAGGCGGATCCGGCGGGCGCCGATGTCGGCAAGCAGCCCGCGGAGCGCGGGAACGTCGAAGTCGTCTTGAAGGATCTCCCGGTAGCACTCCAAGACAATCGGGAACGAGCCGAACTGCTTGGCCACCGAGAGTAGGTCGGCCGCCCGCCGCCTTTGCAGCCAGAGGGGAGTTCGGGAACCGGGGCGCCGGCGGGGGAGGAGCAAGGCTCGACCGGCCGCCTCGCGGAAACGGGCCGCAAAAATCGCGGTGTCGGCGAGGTGGTCGACTAGCAGCGGTTCGAGCTCGTCCGGCTCGATGACCAAGTCGGCGGCGTCGGGATGGTCGGCGGCGTCCGGAAAGCGAAACGCGATGCCGTCGTCGGACCAGACCACGTCGACATCGGCCCCATATCGGCCTCGCAGTTTCTGGGTGACGGCCATCGCCCAGGGGGCATGGACGCGAGCTCCCAGCGGCGACAGCAACACCATTCGCCAGTCCCCGAGCTCATCGCGGAACGTCTGTACAACCAGGGTCCGGTCGGTGGGAAGGATGCCGGTCGCCTCCTTCTCTTCTGCCAGGTAGGCGACGAGGTTCTGAGCGGCCCATTCGTCCAGGTGGTAACGGTCGATGAGTGTCTGGCGGGCCTCCTCGGGGGGTTGCGCCCCGATTTCGGCAACGAACCGGCCGATGGCGCGGCCGGTGACGAGCGGTCGACCCAGCAGGTCCCCCTTCCAGAAGGGCATGCGGGCGGTGCTTTCGGCCGGGGCGGGGACCACCTCGACCCGATCGGCAGTGATCTCGGAGATCCTCCAGGCCGTCGTGCCAAGGATGAAGACGTCACCCGGGCGAGACTCGTAGACCATCTCCTCGTCCAGCTCGCCAACCCGGGAACCGTCGGGCAGGGTGACCCGGTACTGCCCTCGGTCGGGGATTGTCCCGGCGTTGGCGATGGCCAGTTGGCGGGCGCCGGGCCGAGCAGTCACCACCCCTTCGACTCGGTCCCACACCAAGCGCGGCCGGAGCTCGGCGAAGAGATCGGATGGGTACCGGCCTGCCAGCATGTCGAGGGTGGCGTCGAAGAGCGCCCGGCTCAGCTCGTTGTATGGAGCGGCCCGCCGGACGATCCGGAACAGGTCATCGGCGGTGTGGTGATCGAGGGCGGCGGCGGCGACCACCTGTTGGGCGAGGACGTCGAGGGGGTTACGGGGGATACGAGTCTCTTCAACGGCTCTCGTCGCCATCAGCTCTGCCATGACGGTGGCGTTGAGTAGATCGCCCCGGTACTTGGGAAAGATGCGGGCCCGGCTGATCCCCCCAACCGTGTGACCGGCCCGCCCAACCCGCTGCAGTCCAGAAGTGACGCTCGGCGGAGCCTCGACCTGGATCACCAGATCGACCGCCCCCATGTCGATTCCCAGTTCCAGCGAGGAGGTCGCCACCACCGCCGCCAGCTCGCCTCGCTTCAGCGCCTCCTCGATCTGGATGCGTTGCTCCCTGGCGACCGAGCCGTGATGGGCACGTGCGATCTCGCTGCCGGCGAGACCGTTGATCTCCGAACAGATGCGTTCAGCCAGCCGGCGCGAGTTCGCGAACACAATGGTCGAACGATGCTGTTGGATGAGCTCCACCAGTTTCGGATAGATGGCTGGCCAAATCGACCTGCTCCGGTTGGCGGACGGATCGAGCGGGTCGGGGGGGGGCGGTTCGTTCATGTCCTCGACGGGGACCACCACCTCGAGTTCCATAGCGCGATCCGTCGGAGCGTCGACAATGGTCACCGACCGAAGCCGGAGTTCCCCTCCATCAGTTTCCTTCGCCCCCCCCAGGAAAAGGGCGAGGGTGGAAAGGGGCCGTTGGGTTGCCGAGAGCCCAATGCGCTGCGGCGATACTTTCGTCACTTCTTCGAGGCGCTCCAAGGTGACGGTGAGGTGGGCTCCACGTTTGGTGCCGGCCACTGCGTGCACCTCGTCGACGATCACCCAGCGAACCGAGCCGAGTACCTGGCGGGCCGAGGAGGTGAGCAGGAGGTAGAGCGACTCCGGGGTGGTGATGAGGATGTCAGGGGGAGTCCTCATCATCCTCCGCCGGTCCTCGGGGGTCGTATCCCCGGTCCGGAGGAACGTGGTCAGGTCGGGTAGCGAAGCCAGACCCAGCCGGGTGGCGGCGTGCCGGATGCCGGCCAAGGGGGCCCTGAGGTTGCGGTCGACGTCGTAGGCGAGCGCCTTCATGGGCGAGATGTAGAGCACCCGGCACCGATCGGGTCGACTCGGAACGGCCTCGTGGAGGAGGCGATCGAGTGTCCACAGGAAGGCGGCCAAGGTCTTGCCGGACCCGGTGGGGGCGTGAATCAGGACGTGGTCGCCGGCGGCAATCGCCGGCCAGCCTTTCGCCTGAGCGGCGGTCGGTTCGGCGAAACTCGCCTCGAACCAGGCTCGGGTGGCCGGGGTGAAATCCGTCAGCCCCTTCATGGCGGCATCGTAGGTTGCCCATCCGACAAGAACGCCCATGTGCGGTCACCCACGGAGTGGAGCGAGAACTCACGGCTCTGCGCGGGCACGCCCATCCGCCGGAGCTCATGCGGGGTGGACGACGAGTGCACCGTCTGGTAAATAATCGTGGGGTCTCGACGGCCCATGACGCCCCTGGCGGCGTCCTCCTCCTCGACGCAGCGCATCGGCTGCGCCTTCGTCGTGCGTCCTGGCCAGGAACGCCGTGGCCTCGCCGATACCCTCACGCTATTTCCCAGACGGAGCACTAGCTCTCGGCGGGATTGTCGGGCGTTAGCGTGGGACGCCATGGACACATGGGATGCGGTCGTGGTCGGAGGAGGGATTGCCGGCGTGTCGGTGGGATTCGAGCTGGCCCAACGCGGCTATAAGGTCCTGCTCCTCGAGATGGAACGCCATCTCGCCTACCACACCACCGGCCGATCTGCCGCACTCCATGCCGAGGCTCACGGGCACCCCGTCGTGCAGCCGCTGACCCGAGCGTCGCGTCCCGTCTTCGAATCGCCTCCGAACTTGACGGAGGTTCCGCTGGCCGGAGAGCGGCGAGGAGTTCTCACGGTTGCCTCCGCTTCCCAATTGGCGGATGTGGCCGAACAGGCGGCAGAGGCGAAGGCCGCTGGCGTCACCACCCACCTGCTGAACGCAAAGGAAACAGTGGAGAGAGTCCCCGTCCTTCGAGCAGATTGGGTGGCCGGCGCCCTGTGGCAACCGGGGGCATTCGACATCGACGTCGCCGCTACGCACCAGATGTACGTCCGCGGCATTCGCCTCCACGGCGGTGAGATCCGGACCAGTTCACCGGTGACGGAACTGGCCGCCGATGGGAGCGGGTGGCATGTGGCGAGCGGAAAGGAACGCTACCGGGCCGGAATAGTGGTCGACGCAGCCGGTGCATGGGGAGACCGCGTCGCCGAGATGGCCGGCGTGACACCGCTCGGCCTGGTACCTAAACGGCGGACAGCATTCATGGTCGCCAGCGAACCAGGCCGCGCCCACTGGCCCCTGGTGTTCAGCGCCGCTAGTGATTTCTACTTCAAGCCCGACGGTTCCCAACTCTTATGTTCGTTGGCCGAAGAAGAGCCGTCCGAGCCATGCGATCCCCGACCCCGGGAGGAGGACATTGCCCTGGCGATCGAGCGGATCAACCATGTCACCACTCTCGGCATTCTTGGGGTCCGATCGGCCTGGACCGGGCTCCGCACCTTCGCGCCCGACGGAGGCATGGTCATCGGAGCAGACACCAGTGCGGTCGGATTCTTCTGGTTGGTCGGCCAGGGCGGAAGTGGCATCGGGTCGGCTCCGGCCGCAGCGCAGCTACTGGCTTCCCTGATCGTGACCGGGGCGGCGCCAGCTCATCTCGCCGAGGTCGACCTGGAAGCACTCGGCCCCGGCCGATTCCGCCGATGACGCCCTTCGCCCCCGGGTATCCGACTCTGATGAGCCGCGCCAGGTCAGGGTCGGCCGACCTCGCCGATACCCTCACGCTATTTCCCGGCAGAGCACCAACAGTCCACCTAGAGGTCGATGTTTCCTGGGCTGGCATCGAAGACCCTTTCGAACGGGGGAGAGTCTTCCGCCATCGCCCTCCCTCCCCGCTTAAGATCGCCGTCTTGCGCGACGAACTTCTCGAATTGCTCGATCTGGCGGCGGAACCCGTCCGTCTCGATCCACTGGCGCTGGCGCTCGCCGCCGACGAGCGAGAGTTGCTGGCCGAGGTCGAGCGCCTGGTCGCAGCCGGCGTCGTAATCGAGAGCCGGGACGGGTTGACGGTGGCCACGCCCCCTCCCAGGTCCGGCCCGACCAGACGGGCTCACTTGGCGAGCCGGCTGGCGGATGCCCTGGATGCCCGGGGTGGGCGCCCGACCACAATGGCCAGGCTCCACCTCGAAGCCGGTAGGGCCGATGCCGCTTTGGCAGCCGCCCTGCGGGCCGATGACACCCCGGCGGCATCCGAGATGGCTTTGGCTGCGGTGGAGGCGGGTGCCAGCGTCGACAGGTCGGTCGAGGGCACGTTGCGGCTGCGTCGGGCCCGCCATCGTCGGGCGAGCGGCGACTCCGACGGAGCGGCGGCGGATCTGGAGGTGGCCGTTCGGCGTCTATCCGGTCCTGAGCAGGTGGATGCCCTCGGGTTCGCCGGCGCGGTCGCCGACGATCGCCAGCGTCCCCAGGAGGCGGAAGCGATAGTAGCGATGGGGGAACTGGCTGCTTCCCTTCTAGCGGCCGGTGCCGAAGGGCCGGCCAAGCTCGGTTCTCTCCTCACTTTTCATGCGCGCCTCATGGGCCGACTCGGATTCGCCGAGGAAGCCGATCAGACGCTGGGGCGAGGCCAGGCGATCCTGGCAAGTCACGGTACCCCCCCCCAGCGGTTTCGAGCTCGTAACAACCAAGCGTGGTTGCACTTCGATCGCGGCGAGGTGGCGGCGGCCGAGGTGCTCTTCGGCGGTTTGGCGGCCGAAGCGGAGGACCTCGAAGGTCCGGCTTCGCGGGCGGACAAGGAGGCTTGGTGGGCGCGATCGCTTTTTGCAGCCGGACGACCGGTCCAAGCCCTAGAGGTGGCAGCCTCGGCGCAACATCTGGCGGAGGCCACCGATTCGTTCGCCGTTTTCTTCCTGCTCGCCCTCGCTCGGGCCGAGGCCGGCATCCTCTACCAGCGATATGAAGAGGCCGACCGAGCCGCTGATGAGGTGCTGGCGATATGCGAGGAACGGTTGCCCGCCTGGAGAAACGTTGGACGCTACCTGAAGAGCCGAGCCCTGCTCGGGTTGGGGCGGAACAGCGACGCCGCCACCGAGCTCTCGACGGCTCTCGAACTCACCCCTCCCGGTATCGACGGCCTTCGCTGGCGGCAGCGGGTTCGCGCCCTCGAAGTGAAGGCGGGCCAAGAGACGTCCCAACGCGAAGAGGAGAACCTGACCGACGAACTGCTGGCTGCCCGTTGGTGGGGAGCAGCCATCGAGTTGATGACGTTCAGAGCCAATCGCCGCCGCGATCCCTCGCTGGCGGCCGACGCCGCCGCTCTGGCCCTTCAGGTCGGCAACCCGATGGCGGCCGCCACCGCCCTTCAGGCCGCCGATGCCTGGAAGGATCCGGTGGCCCCCTCGGTCGGATCGGCCATACGCACTCTGGCGGAACGAATCCCTCTCGAGTGGAAGGACGAATGGTCGGCGCTTCCCGAGGTGAAGGCTGGCCTGGCCGAGCCGGTCGTCGACGAGCAAGCAGCGGTGGAGACCCTGCGGGGTCGGGTCGAGCAGATGATGACGGAGGCCGGTTTGATCGGTGAAGGCGTGTTGAGCCCGGCCCAACGACGGGCGACGGGATTGGTCCGGCGCCGCCCCATCCGCCGATCCCCCCTGGCGCTGGTGGCGGCCGGGATAGGGGTGGTGGCGGTGGCCGTGGTCGCCTCTTTGGCGGTCAACGCTCTCACCGCCCCTCCTCCGACGGCGGTCCCCACCACCCAGACCACCACCACCACTTTGCCGCCGCTCGAAGATCGGGTAGTGGCCTTGCCGGAATCTCGCATCACGGGTACAGCCGGCTTCCGCGGCGATTCCAGCCGGTCTGGACTGATGAGTGGAGGTCTCCAGACGGTCACCGGCCATTACTGGCGGCAAACCCCGGGTGGAGACCCTATCGGGTCGCCGGTTGCCTACGGGGCCCTTCTCTACGTGCCGACCACGGCCGGAAGCGTCTTCATACTCGATCAAACCAGCGGTGCTGTCCAAGATCGGATTGGAGACGGTCTGTCCATCTCGACCTCCCCGGCTGTGGCGGAAGCCTCCTCCGGCGAGTCCTCGGGTACGCCGTTCCTGTTCGTGGGTACGACTGAGGGTGGGGTCGTCGCCTATAACGCCCTACGACCGGGTCCCACCCTCTGGCCTCCCTTCCTCACCGGCGGCGCCATCAAAGCCGAGCCCTTGGTGGCGGAAGGCCTGGTGGTGGTGGCTTCCACCGACGGTTTCGTCTATGGCATCAAAGGTGCGGGCGGAGAGCTGGTCTGGCGTTATCCGGCTGAAGGGGCCGAACCCCTCAGCGAGATCCTGGGGGCCCCGGCCTATTCGGAGGGGACGGTATTGGTGGTCGAGTCCGAAGGGGTCTTCCATTCGCTGTCGGCGGCGACCGGGGAACTCCTTTGCCAGCGCCCCATCTCGCTGACCGGGCGGGTGGTCACCAACCCGGTGGTGTCCGGAACCGCCGTTTACGTGGGGATCGAAGCTGGCGGATTCCACTCGATGGAGGCGTGCGGGGGAGCCCCTCCGGGCCGTCAGCCCTTCTATCCCAGCTCGGAGAGCGTGACGCTCGCTCCCGCCGTCGATGGAGACACCATGTTCCTGATCGAGAACCGCTTGCTCTTGGCCATGGATCTTCGCGCCGAGGCCTGGCAGGACGATGACGCGGCTAACAATTACGTTTGGGAAGAGCCGTACGACGCCGGTGCCCTGATCAGCACGTCGCCGAACGTGGCGGATGGGGTGGTATACGTGGGCGGTCAGGATGGCTACGTGCATGCCGTCAAGGCCGCCGACGGATCGTCTCTCTGGAAGTTCAACATTGGCAGTGCAGTGGCGGCAGCCCCGCTCCCGGTCAAGGGAGCCGTGCTAGCCGTAGGGGCCGACGGACGGGTCTGGGCGATCGCCGGAGAGTGAACCGGTCCGCATTAAACCTGGAGGCTCATCCCCGTGTAGGCGGCCAACGTGTTGGGAAAGAATGACCGGGCGGCCGTCACGATTGCTTCCACCTGAGCATCGGTTCGGTCGGGGTCGTGACTGGTGAGAACCAGTTGCCCGACTCCGGCATCTACCGCCACGGCCACCGCGTGCTCCCAAGTGGAATGACCCCAGCCGGTCTTGCTGGCCGCGTACTCATCCGGCAAATACTGGGCGTCGTGGACCAAGACGTCGGCACCGGCCGCCAGCTGGCGGACGGCCCGATCGGAGTCGGCGTCACCGGCTTCGACGTCGGTAGCGATCACCAGGACTCTCCCGTCCTTCTCGAAGCGATACCCGGTCACCCCGGAGGGGTGATAGAGGGCGGTCCAGCCCACTGCCAGGTCGCCCAGGCGAGCCCCGCCGTCGAGGTCGGGATAGCGCTTGAGCGAGGCGGATCCGAGGAACGAGACCGGGAAGAATGGCGGTTTCATCACGCCTTCGATGGCCTCGGCGATACTGAGGCCATCCACCGGCCGACCGTAGAACTCGATGTCGGCGTCGGGGTCGTAGAGGGGGGTGAAGAACGGCAGACCCTGGATGTGATCCCAGTGGACGTGGGTGAGGAATATGGAGTAACGGGTGTCGGCGGGGCGGCTGTTGAGGAGGCTATGGATCCCGGTGCCGGCATCGACGAGGATGACCCGGTCTGATCCCGTCACGATCTCAAAACACGTGGTGAGACCGCCGTAGTGGTCGAAATCGGCACCGGCCACCGGACTCGAGCCGCGGCAACCGTGGGTATGAAGAGTGATGCCGCCCATGCCTGTAATCAGCCAGTCAGCTCGACCAGGCGAGAGTCGGCGGCGATCAACCGGCGGGCCAGCTCCTCGATGAACGCCTGAGCGATCTCCGGGTTCGCCTTGATCATCGGCACAAGGTCCCACCTCGTGATCTGTAGAACGGTGGTGGGTTCGAGGGCGGTGATGGTGGCCGAGCGAGTGGTTCCCTCCGAACTCAGCAGCGCGATCTCACCGATGTGGGAACCGGGTCCAAGTTCGTTGAGTCGCCGGCCTTCCCTGGTGACCGAAACCCTGCCTTCCACGACCACCCACATCGCCAGTGCGCCGGGTGACCCTTCCGACACGATCACATCTCCTGGCCCGAACGACCGGGTCTTGGCGATGCTGGCTATCTGCTGACGCTGGCGGTCGGTGAGGGCTGCCATCAGCGCTGAGTTGGACAGAGCCTTGCCGATGTCGTGATCCATGTCCCTCCTTCCCGGCGAGGATAGTAAGGGACCCGAGTAGGTTGGATGCTCTGCGGCGGGATGATCTCAGGCGACCTGGATGACGATTGACGGTTCGACGTCGACCGCTTCCAGGAAGGCCACCACCACTTCGGGGTCGAATTGGGTGCCGGCATACACCATCAGCTCGTCGAAGGCTGCCTCTGCAGAGCGCGCCGCTTGATAGCAACGGTCCGAAGTCATGGCGTCGAAGGCGTCGACTACCAAGAGGATCCTGGCCAGGAACGGTATTTCGGTCCCGGCCAGTCGGCGGGGGTAGCCGAGGCCGTCGAAGCGTTCGTGATGGGAGAAGACAGCCTCGGCGACGCGTGGGTGAACCTGGTGGTGGAGAAGGGCCCGTCCGAAGCGGGGGTGATGCTCCATTTGGCGGCGCTCGATGTGGTTGAGGGGGCCGGGTTTTCCGAGAACCCCGGCTTCGACGCCAACCTTGCCGACGTCATGGAGCACGCCGGCTATCGACAGATGCGTGAGGCTGGCGTCATCGATTCCGAGATGGCGGCCGAGCTTCACCGCCAGGTCGGCGACCCGGAAGCCGTGGGCGACGAGGTCATCGCCGCAGGCCCGCATGGCGTTAACAAGTTGGTCAATCATCTGGCGAGGCAAGAGAAAAGTACCCGTGGCCGGAGGGGTGTTACACGGGTCTTGCGACTCATAGTGGGCTGCCGACCACCGAGAGTGCTGGGCGCTTGCGTCTGTTAGCGCACCGGGCCGATCGTGGACGGGACCCCACCGGCCAAGATGTTCCCCGGCCGCCGCCTGTTCTTCAGGCGGTGTCGGGGTCGGCGGTCATAACCAACCCGCCACCGCCGCCGCCACCACGACCTTTTGGGCCCCCGCCGGGTCGACCGGATTCGTGGTCAGGCTCCCCACCTTGATCGAGGTTCCGATGATGGCGCCATCAACGAGGTCTGACCAGGCGCCGAGGTTGGTGGCCGAGACTCCCGACCCCAATAGCAGGGGAGCGTCCGGAACGGCGGTGCGGACTGCCTGGACCGCACGGCGGTCGGCGGGTTGGCCGGTCGCGCTACCGGATACCACCAGCACGTCGGCGCCCCCTCGCACCCAGGTGTCCAGAGCTGCCTGTTCGATCGTTAGGCCGGGAGGCGGGAGGGCGTGTTTCACGAAGACGTCGGCCAAGAGTTTGACGTTGGAGTTGAGCGCCCGACGGCTGCGAAGGACCTCTGCCGCCCTACCTTCAATCAGCCCTTGGTCGGTGAACATGGAACCGGCGAGGACGTTGATCCTGACGAAGGAGGCGCCGGTGGCGGCGGCGATGGCCATGGCCGCCATCGCGTCGTTGCGGAGGACGTTCACACCCACCGGGACGCCCAAACCCGCCACTGCCACCACGACTCTCGTCATGGCGGCGACGGTGACCAGCGGAACGTCGGAGGCAAAGAAGGGAGCGTCGCCGTAGTTCTCGACGATGAGGGCAGGAAACCCGGCCTCGACCAAAATGGTGGCGTCGCGGCGGGCAAGCTCCACCACTCGATCCAAATCACCGTCGAATCGAGGAGAGCCGGGGAGCGGGCCGCTATGAACCATCCCCAACAGCCTGGGGATGGGAACGGTCATAGGTAGGCGCGAACTACCTTCAGCGCCAACTCGGCCGTTTCGCCCGTGGCCTTCAGACCGGCGGCCTGCTTGAGCGTCATCCGGCGGACCCCCAACCGAGCCCACAATCCGGCCGGACCCTTGATCACGTCGTCGGCGTCGGCGGGCCCGTAAACCCATTTGGAGTAGCCAGGTCCCATGACCTCGACCCGTACCGGCGAATAGTCCTCACCGGCGGTCTTGAACGCATAGGGCAGGGTCTTCCAGGCCAACCAGCAGACATGACGGATACGAGGAGTGTCCACAACCTCGGTCTTCGTGGCGGCGTAGATGTCGAGTCCGTGTGCCCAGGTTTCCATGAGCCGCGACGTAGCCAGGGTCTTGGCGCTCATGTCACCGGCGATCCATTCGACCCGCTCGTCCGGTCTCATCCGAGAGAGCGGTTCGACCACCTTGGCCCTCCCCCCCCGCCACCATTCGATCACGTCCTGGTACCGCATCTTGCGGCCCTTCTTCACCGCTTCCTGGCGAAGGGCATCTAGGTCTGATGCATGCCGGAAGGTCTGGAGGCGATTCCCACCATTGACGGCGTCGGCGGCCAGCTCCTCGGAATCGGCCAGATGTGACACGGTGTCGAGAACGGTCCAGCCCTTGGCAGGCGTGGCGACCTTCCACTGGGTTGGAGTCATGTGCTGGAGGAACTGATCTAGCTGCTGTTGCTCGGCGACCAGGTCGGAAAGGATCTCTCGCACGGACCGATTCTAGCCGGGGACGGAAAGGACTCGGACGGGCTAGCCCAGATCGGGCAGGTCTTCCCAGGAAGGATTGGGGGGGTTCACTATCTCGGGAACGTTCACCAGCGTGTTCAGGCGGTCGATGAGCTGACGAAGCCGGCCATAGCTCCTCCGATCGAAACCGAGGCTGACCCGGGCCAGGCTCAGTTGGTCATCGTCCTCCATCTCGACAGGGCTCGGAACCGCCACCTGGAGCGGAGGCCCGGCGATGATATCGGCAAAATGCTCGTTGAGAAGGGCGACCTCCTCCAGGGAAGGGGACACCTTCAAACGCAACACCAATAGACCCTCGACGTAGCGTTGAGACTGATAGTTGGCGTAGAACCGGCAAAGCTCGTCAACCGCGGTCACCTCGTCGGTGCAGAATCGGAACAAGTGGAGGTCGTCGCTACCGATCATGCCTGGTTCCAGCAGGGCCACCTTCACGAATTCAATGAACCGTTCCCAATAACCGGTACCGGGTGCCTCCACCATCACGATCGGATGCAGGTCGCTCTTGCCGGTCTGCATGAGCGTCAGCAGTTCGAAGGTCTCGTCGAGGGTCCCGAATCCGCCTGGAAACAGGGCGAAGGCGTGAGATTCCTTGACAAAGCCGAGCTTGCGAGTGAAGAAGTATTTGAAGTTGACGACCCGAGTCGGGTCGAGGAAACCGTTGCCGCCCGGTTCGAAAGGCAAGCGGATGCTGACTCCGTACGAGTTCTCCTTGCCCGCCCCCCTGTTACCGGCCTCCATGATGCCCGGTCCGGCCCCGGTGACCACACCCCAGCCGCGCGCCGCCATACGAGCCGCGAAACGGACAGCCAACTCATAGTTGGGGTCGGATTGTTTGAGCCGAGACGATCCGAACATCGTCACTTTGGGTTCGTCGTGGCGGGCGAACACCGCCATCGAGTAACGCATCTCCTTCAGGGCGGTGTTGACCAACTTGAGATCACCGCGGATGGCGCCATCGCGATGAAGCTTGAGGGCGGTGGTAACGATCTCGGCGATGAGGTCCTGATGTCCGTTGGTCGACGCCTCTGCCACCAGTTCCTTCACCTTGGCATCGATTTCGGGATTGCCCAGGTCGTAGGAACGCATCACTCAACCGTAGTCGGAATCGCCCGCTTTGAGTTCATCATTCGGTCGCCGGCACGCCCAGTGAGCCTTCACTCGTAGGGGGGTCCTGGCGGTCCTTTCCTGGCCACTGCGTTCCAGACGGTCTCATAGTGATCGCGGTCGAAGAGGTCAACGTGTGGGAGCACGAAGGTCTCCCAAGCGGCTCGGAGAGGATCGGCCGAGTCGGCGAAGATCCGGAGACCCGTGGGGAGTCGGTCGAGGATGCTCCGAAGCGATAGGGGAGTTTCGACCCGGGCCGCCGAATCCGGGGCAACGAATGACGCGTTGATTTCCACTGCCAAGCGGGAGATGGCCTCGACGAACGGTTTGCGCATTGACGGGTAGCGGCGGACAATCATGGCGATGATCTGGTCGGCACCCGGGAAGTTCTTCTCCCAGATCACCCAACGGTCGGCGAACGCCTTGTTGAGCGTTTGAGTGCCTGCGTAATCGCGGAGGTCGGTGGGGTTCATCGTTCCGAAGATGCGGATATCGTCGCGCAGATGGAGGGTCTCCCCGGTGGGAAGGTCCAGACCGGCGTATCGGTCGAGCAGGGCGTGGAGAGCGAAAAGGGTCTCCGCCCCGGCTGCGTTGAGTTCTGAGAGGTTGAGCAGTGCCGGGCCGCGCAGGGCGCGGGTGATGTCTCCGTCCTCCCAGCGGCTCTCGGTGCCGCCCTTGCCGTCCCCGTGGAGGCGGGTCGAGCCGATGAGAGTCACGTCGCGAACCTCTCCGGTGAGGGGAATCCGGTAGTAGGGGAGACCCAACTGGGCGGCGAACTGTTCGATGTCGTGGTCCTTGCCGGTGCCCATATGGCCCCGGACGGCGAGGTGAAGGGGTACGAATCCCTCCGGATGACTACGCCGGACACGTTCGAGCTGGGCGAGGCGGTACAGCATTCCCAGATCCACATAGTGAGGGTCGGGGGTGGGGATTTTGCCACTCCGTTGCACTCCGTCGGGCAGGCCCCCGGGTATCTCGAAACGCTTCAGTGGAATCGGTTTGCCCACCCCGGTGGGATCGTCGAATACGCGCACTTCAACCACTTGAAACTACTCCATTCCCGGCCCGGAGCCCTTCGCCTTCCACGGCAGGGGCCCGGAGCCCTTCGCCTTCCCGAATGAACGGCTCCGGTGTGCTGCCCATCAGCCGGACCTCCCCGCCGACTGGGCGGCCCCACCAGGTGTCCATACCCCAGAGGGCCAGGCTTCGCCGCAATGCCGCGCGGGTTCCATCCACCATGGCCCGGGTCAGTTCGTCGGGGCGCTCGACCACTTCGCTGCGCCCGTAGGCGTCACAGACCGTATCGTCGCCGATACCGATGCCGAGCACGGTCGTACCGGAATTCTCGATGGCCGTCACCGCCGCCGACAGTCCCTCCACCGACCCCCGGGTCATACCGTCGGCCAATACCATCATCACCCTCACGGAGGCCCCCAGCCTGGCCATTCGTTCGGCTGCGTGAATCAGATTGAACTCGTCGACGTTGGCGGCTTTCTCGAACATGGACACGGGCGGAGACGAACGCGGCTCCCGACGGGCCTTGCCGGCGGCCTTGACCGGTTCGGCGGCAGTCCAGAAGAGACCTGCCAGCAGATCTTCGGCCTCCCGCCACCGGCGCTGATAAGGCTTGATCAGATAATGGTTGACGGTCGACGACAACCGTTCGGCGGCAGTGCCCTGGGTCTGGCGCAGACCGGCGATCGCATGATTGCGGCTCCGGGTGTATGTCCATTCGCTGTCGGAGGGGCGAGCGGCGAAGGAGCGGTTGAAGAGGGCCACCTCGAAATCGATTTGCAAGTCGTCGCAGAGCCTCGCCATGGTCCAGGCCCCCAGCAGCGCGGCTGCAAGGCCCCACGAGGTCTTGCCACTGCGATCGCCGAGGCGGGGTTGCAACATGCTGGCGGAGGCATCCACCAGCAGGCTCACCGCGTACCTGCGGCGGGTGCGCGCCGACCGGCGTTCGTACAGGCGCTGATACAACCCGGCCCCGATGAACATGGCGGCGTGTGGGGAAACATCGCCCTGGTCATAGCCGGATCGTAAGCCGCGCCGTTGGTTGGCAGCGAACAGCGGGAAGAGCTCACCGGTCACGGCTCGCTGGATGACACCCCAACGTAGGCTCGCCTTCTCCAACGCTGCCCGGCCTTCCCCGGCGAAGGCTCGGAACGATTCGGGCACCGGTCCAACCACCAACTTCCCACCTTGCCCGTTGGGGAGATAGACGAGGGGCGCCTGGCTGATACGGAGGAGCTGTTCGGTGGATTCGTCTCCGGCCACCTCGGATCGTCCCCGGCTTCCCTCGGGCCGGCTGCGGGCCTCCGCCGTCGATCGGACCTTCTCGTAGGACTCGGCGTCTCGAACGATCGGAGAGGCCAGCCTCACCCGGTCGATGGCTTCGGCGACGGATTCGGCGTCCAGCTCCTGGCTTTTCTCGGCTTGGGCGGGGGTGGCTTGGGCAGGCAGTTCGGAGACCAGGCGATTGCGGCGGGCTATCTCGATCAACTCGAACGCCTTGAACGCCACCTGCCAGGGATCGGAAGCGATGGCCGCCTCTGCAAACACCTCCGACGCCTCGGCGAGAGCCGTGGTCACGCGTGGATCTTGAATCCGGCGCTCCAATTCGCCCCGCTCGGCATACGCTCCGGTGAGGAGGAATGAGCAGAGCCCGAACAGCGCCAGCCCACCGAAAGTACTGAACGCTTCGGGGAGGGCCGCCCGGTAGAGGTCGTATAGAACGGAGCGGGCGCCCTGGTATTGGACGAGCCCGCGCGATTCCTGGCGGGCATCTTCGAGGGCGAAGAAGAAGGCCTCGCCCAAGGGGCCCGCCGCCACTTGTACGGCGGTGAGCAGGTCAAGGGGGGGGGTGTCGGGAGCGTGGTTCGGCCATTCCGCCGGGAGCTCCCGGGTCCCTTCGAAGTTGCTCGATACCAGGTGTACGACCTCGTGTAGCGCCGAGGCGAGCGCCACTTCGCTGGGGGTCACCGGTGCGTTTCGCCCGTAGGCCTCCTGAAACAGACGCGGATCTATCACCACCTCATCAGCGGAGGCCGCCGGCTCCGATCCGAGCCGGACACGTAGTCGATCGTTGCCGGCCAAGGTCCGCGCCACTCTGGTCACAGCAGCTGCCACCTTCTGGTAGCGAGCGACCACGGTTTCGATGGCTCGGTCGTCGGTCCGGTAGAGCTCGCGGAGGGCTGTGGTCTGACGATTTCGCATAAGCCGCCCATTATTAGCCGGTCCCCGACCAGAAAGCTCCTCCGGGGAGAGGTGCAACCCGACACGACTCGAAACGGCGAAACCGTTTAGGCGGTCACCACCGTCACCTTTGTGTACCCCAACCCTTTGAGAAACTCGCCGATGAAGCGACCGGCCGCATCCTCGGCGCGCTCGATGATGCCTTGGTCGAGAGCGGCCTGGACAAGGATCTCCTCGGCGGCCAGCCGCGCGGCTTTCTCCAGGTTGGGATCGCCTTTGGTAAATACGCCGGTCTCCCGGTCGTAAACGTGACTCGCTTCGTTGTCGATCGATACGTAGGTGATCTTGGCCGCGGGAAGGCTGATGAGCACGCCGCCGGTCTGCTGGTCGACGACGAACGAGCCCTCGTCGAGGGCGGCCAGGTCCACTCCCGCTCCGATTTTGGCGACCGCGAACATGTAGATGCGGTCTCCCGACGCCCAGTTGAGCCAGCCCCGGTCGGACCCCTTCTCGACGGTGGTGTACTGGACCATCTCGACGGTGGTGAGGTCGGCCAGCTCGCGGATCGACTCGAGGGTCGCAGGCCCCACTCTCTCGAACTGGACCTCCGGGGTGGGGTCGATCGACGCCAGCTTGACCCCGACGTACCCAGTCAGCCCCACCAGGCCGAGCACGAGGACAATGGCGACCAGGCGGCCCACCGAGCGCATCGACCCCTCAGGCTAGTGCACCGTCTGGTAAATAATCGTGGGGTCTCGCCGACCCACGACGCCCCTGGCGGCGTCCTCCTCCTCGACGCAGCGCATGGGCTGCGCCTTGGTCGTGCGTCCTGGCCAGGAACGCCGTGGCCTCGCCGATACCCTCACGCTACTTCCCAGACAGAGCTCTAGCTGCAACCGCGTGGCGTCCAACCAGTCATCCTGCCCTCGGCGGCCGAACCGCGCCCTCGCCGGAGGCCGGGGAAGGGGACCTGTTGGCCACGTCTCGCCCCTTTAGACTTCCTCCCGATGCACTACAACCTCACCGTTCTCGACAACGGGCTGCGGGTGATCAGCGAGACCATGCCGGGGGTGCGTTCGGTGGCGGTGGGCTGTTGGGTCGATACCGGCTCCCGCGACGAGTTGCCCAACGAGGCCGGAGCCTCCCACTTCCTCGAGCACCTGCTCTACAAGGGCACCGAGCAGTTCTCAGCCCGGCACATCTCGGAGAGCTTCGATGCCATGGGGGCGGAAGCCAACGCCTTCACCGCCAAGGACCACACCTGTTTCTGGGCCCGCATGCTGGATCGAGACGTCCGCACGGGCTTCGAGCTGCTCGCCGGCATGCTGCAGGCCCCCGCCTTCCGACCTACCGAGATCGACTCGGAGCGGCAGGTAGTCGTCGAGGAGATCAACATGAACGACGACGACCCCTCAGAGGTGGCATTCGAGGAGTTCTCGCAGGCGGTTTTCTCGTCTCACCCCCTCGAGCCACCCATCCTCGGCACTCGCGCCTCGATCCGCGCGATGGGCCGCGACGACCTCCAAGGCTATTGGAAGCGCCGCTACGGCGTCGGTTCGACGGTTATCGCCATGACCGGGGCGATTCAACACGACCAAGTGGTGGGCCTGGTCGAGGAGTTCTTCGGTGGTTGGGGGGGGGAAGCGGTCGATCACGAGACGGCCCCCCACGTCATGAAAAGCAGGGTGAGGCTCCAGCGTCGCGAGACCGAGCAGGCTCACCTCGTCATCGGCGGGAGGGGTCTGACTCGCCAGGATCCGCGTCGCTTCGCCGACAACATCCTCAACCATGTGTTGGGCGGAGGCCTCTCTTCGCGCCTCTTTCAGACCATCAGGGAGGACCGAGGTCTCGCCTATGCGATTTACAGCTTCAAGTTCGGTTTCGTCGATGCTGGAGCGTGGGGCGTCTACGTCGGCACCACCCCCCAGCAAACGGGAACCTGCCTGCGACTGATCGGTGATGAGCTCAACAAGGTGGTCGAGGACGAGATCACCGACAAGGAACTGGTTCGAGCCAAGGGCTCGTTACGGGGTTCGCTGGCCCTGTCGATGGAGGACCCGAGCAGCCGGATGGTTCGGCTGGGCAAAGATGAGCTCAGCGGTGGCCCGCATCTGACCATCGACGAACGCATGGCCGCCATCGAAGCAGTCACCGTGGAAGAGGTGCACGCGGTCGCGACCGAGCAACTGGCAGCTCCTCGAGTCATCGGGGCAGTCGGTCCTTTCGATGTCGGGGACCTCGAGCCCTACCTGCAGTGATTCGGGTCGGCATCTCGGGCGCCGCCGGTCGAATGGGTGGGCTGGTGGCGGAAGCTCTGGCCGAATCGGGAGAGTTCGTGATCGGTGGTCTCTACGCACCCGGGCACGAGGGTTTCAGCACGGGGGGAGTGGCGGCCGGAGGCCACCCGGATGCTTTGGCCGATTGTGACGTCATCTTAGAGGTGACCCGCCCGGACGTGGTCATGGCCAACCTGTGGCGCTGGAAGGACATGGGGGCTCACGTGGTGGTGGGCACGTCGGGTTTCGACAGTGCTCGGATGGCCGAGCTCACAGCCGGTTGGGGGGGGGGACCGCCCAACTGCCTGGTGGTGCCCAACTTCTCGGTGGGGGCCGTGCTGATGATGAGGTTTGCCGAAGCCGCCGCACCCTATTTCCTAGCCGCCGAAGTAATCGAGCTCCATCACGACCGGAAGGCCGATGCCCCGTCGGGAACAGCCTTGGACACGGCCCGCCGAATCGGGGAGGCTCGGCCCGATCAGCTCCGACACGTCGAGTCGAAGGAGATGCGCCCCGGAGCCCGAGGTGCCACCGAGTCCGGGGTCAACGTCCACTCCGTCCGCCTGCCGGGGTTGCTGGCCCATCAGGAGGTTGTATTGGGTGCCGAAGGGGAGGTACTGACCATCCGTCACGACGCTACCGACCGTAAGGCCTACCTGCCGGGGATCTTCATGGCCCTGCGAGCGGTCGGGGGCATCCACGGGGTCAGCCTCGGGCTCGAGCAACTCTTCTGAGGGGCTGGGACAACGCGGGAATCGCTTTTCGTCTCTGCACAATGTGCAGGATCGACCATATGCCGTTGTCTCTGCACAATGTGCAAAAAACGAACCAGCGGCTCGAGCGACTTCGTTCGATCGGCCGCCTTTAGAACAAGGCGCTGGCGAGCTTCTTCCGGAACTCCCCGGTCAGTGGATCGGGCCCGAGGGTCTCGAAAAGGTCGAGCATTAGCCGGCGGGCGTCCTCAGCGTCGGGCCCTCGTCCCTTCACGAGCCCGAGCGCGATCTCGAGGGCTGGCTGCTGGGAGCCGGCGGCGGCCAGAGCCCGGGCCCGGTCCAGGTCCGATACACCGTCGACCGAAACTCCCTTCGAAATCCGTATCCGGGCTCGCAACCGGTTGACCTCGGCGGTGGGTGGGAGCGGGGCGAGAGCTGCCTCGGCGGCCTCCCAATTGCCGTCTTCGATGTGGATCTCCGCCAAAAGCGGGGCTGCCTCCGAATGGTCAGGGCGTCGCGCCAGCAGGTCACCGAGGAGGGCGGCGGCGTCCTCTCGTTGTCCGAGCGCCAAAGCCTCCCGCGCTGAGGACAACGCCAGCTCCTCGACGGAGGGTCGCAGAGCGTTGACGAATTGGCGCACGGCCGCTTCCGGGATGGCGCCGGTGAACCGTGTCGCCGGTTGTCCGTCCTTGAAACCGATCACCGTCGGGATCCCTTGGACACCGAAGTAGGAGGCCAGCTCCGGGTTGGCATCGACGTCGACCTTCACCAAGTCGAAACCGCTATCGGGTTCGCCGGCGACCTTTTCGAGGATCGGACCCAAGACTCGGCATGGGCCGCACCAAGCCGCCCAGAAGTCGACCACCACCGGAATCTCCTTCGATCGCTCCAAGACGGCGGTCGGGAACTGGGCATGATCGATATCGCGCACTGCCATGGTCGGCTCGAGGGTAACGCCTTGGCGCGAGCCGCCATTCCCACCGGTCTATCCTCTGACTGGTCGCATGGCCGGGGTCGGCCCGCTCGAGGAGGTCGTTGATGCCACCCTTCGGTGAAGTTCTCACCGCCATGATCACTCCCTTCACCGACGAGGGAACCGTCGACTATGACCGCGCCGCTCGTCTGGCCCGTTACCTGATCGAACATGGCTCGGATGGTCTGGTCGTGACGGGTACAACCGGGGAGTCGCCCACCCTCACCGAGGACGAAAAGGTCAACCTGTATCGGACGATGGTGGAGGCGGTGGGCCGGAAGGCGACAGTGGTGGCCGGGACCGGGACCTACGACACCGCCGAATCGGTCCGTCTTACCAAGAAGGCGGCGGCGGCGGGTTGTCACGGAATCCTGGCGGTCACGCCTTATTACAACCGACCCAGCCAGGAGGGATTACTCGCCCACTTTCGAGCCATTGCCGACGCCTCCGATCTACCGGTCATGCTGTACAACATCCCCGGCCGGACGGCGCGCCGTATCGAGATCTCCACGTTGCGGGCGCTTTCCGAGCATCCCCGGATCGTCGCCACGAAGGACGCAGTCATGGACATCGATTTCACGTCTCAGACGTGCCGGTCGATTCCCAACCTGGCGGTCTATTCGGGCCAGGACAGCTACACACTGCCGATGATGGCGGTGGGTGCGGTGGGAGTGGTATCGGTGATCACCCACGTCGCCGGGCGTCGCGTGAAGGAAATGGTGCGGGCCGCCGCCGATGGGGACTTCGTCTCCGCCCGAAGTCTTCACCAGGCCATGCTGCCTTTGTGCGAGGCCTGCTTCTTGGAAACCAACCCCGCCCCGGTCAAGGCGGCCATGAACGCCATGTGGGAGCCGGTGGGGCAACCTCGCCTTCCCTTGGTGGCGGCTAGTGAGGCGACGACGGCGGCCGTCAAAGAGGCCATCGCCGCCCTCTTCGATTCGTGAGCGTCCGCCTCACCTTCCTCGGCGGACTTGGGGAGATCGGCCGGAACTGCGCTGCCCTCGAGGTGGGAGGAAAGATCGCGCTGATCGACTGCGGTCTGATGTTCCCCCAAGAGGACATGCTGGGGGTCGACCTGGTGTTCCCCGACTGGGGCTGGCTGGTGGCCCGCCGTCGAGACGTGACCTGCGTCGTCCTCACCCATGGTCATGAGGACCACATCGGGGCGCTTGCCTATTTCCTCTCCGACATCAACGTGCCGGTTTACGGGACACCCCTGTCGGTCGAGCTGGCTCGGGGTCGAATCGACGAATTGGGCGTCCAAGCCGACCTGCGGGGAGTTCACACCAACGTCTGGATCGAGGAGGGTCCGTTCCGCTTCATGTTCGTAGCTGTGAGCCATTCGGTGCCCCAGGGTGCGGCGGTGGCCTTCGACACCGATGAAGGGCTTATCCTGCATTCCGGGGATTTCAAACTCGACGCCACCCCGATCGACGGAAGGCCCACCGATCTGCCGACCTTCGCCGAGTTGGGAAGGCAGGGAGTGCGGTTGCTGATGGCCGATTCGACTAATGCCGAAAAACCCGGGTTCGTCGCGTCAGAGCGGTCGCTCGCCGATCCGATCCGGGCCATCCTGCGGGAGGCTCCCGGGCGTGTGATCGCCGCCTGCTTCTCCTCCCACCTGCACCGCATCCAGCAGATAGTCGATGCCGGAATCGCCAACGGCCGGCAAGTGGCATTCATCGGGCGGTCTTTGCAGCGCAACATCGGCGTTGCCCAGGAGCTTGGCCTCATCTCACTCCCCGATCACGCGCTGCTCGACGTCGAGGAGGTCCTCAAGCTACCGGCGCGACACCAGCTACTGATGACTACCGGCAGCCAGGGTGAGCCCTTCGCTGCCCTTTCCTTGATTTCCCAAGGTCAGCACAAGTTCGTCAAGCTGACCGAGGGAGATACGGTGCTCATCTCGGCCGAACCGATACCTGGCAACGAATTGGCAGTGTCTCGGGTGATCTCCCGCCTGTATCGGAGGGGGGGGCGGGTGTTCCACGGTCGCAACGCCAACGTTCACGTCTCAGGGCACGCCAACCGAGAGGAGTTGCTGACGTTCATCAATCTCATCCGGCCGCAGGCTTACGTTCCCGTCCACGGTGAGTACCGCCATCTGCACGCCAACGCCTTGCTGGCCCGCGAGCTCGGCGTCCCTTGGGTGGAGGCGATGGAGGACGGCGACTCGCTTCTTATCGAAGGTGAGCGCATCACCATTAAGAGGCAGGCCGTCAACGGCGGCTACGTCTACCTGGACGGTTCCGGGGTGGGGGACGTGAAGATCGGCGTGTTGCGGGATCGAAGCCATCTCGCCGACGAAGGTGTGCTGGTGGTGACCGTCGGGGTGTCGGGACAGTCAGGGGAAATCGTCTACGGGCCCGACCTCGACTCTCATGGGCTGATGGACGATCCCTCGGCGGTCTTGGAGAAGGCCAGCCAGGCGGTCCGTCAGGCAGTCGAGGAGATCGCCGGCGATCACAACTTCGACCTGGCGGCTCTCCAGCAACGAGTTCGCCGTGCGGCTGCCAAGGTTGTGCGGGCGGAGACATCCCGGCGTCCCGTGATCATCCCAGTCGTCGTCGAGTTGTGACGTTATTGGCAGCGGGGGACCGGAGCCCTTCGCTATTTGGCAGCGGGGGCCCGGAGCCCTTCGCTATTTGGCAGCGGGGGCCCGGAGCCCTTCGCTATTTGGCAGCGGGGGCACGGAGCCCTTCGCTCGACCGGACACCGAGGTGGTTGGTCCCACCGGGTGACCCGGGTAGAGTCGCCGTCACATGCCCAAGGGGACACCCACCCGCCGGGGGCAACACGGACGGAGACGGGTGTCACCAGCGAAGAGAACCAGGCAATCTGAATCGCGAGTGCCGTTGCTGGCGGCGCTGCCAGGCAGATTGCGAGCCGGGCTCGGACGTCAGGCCGACGATGTCTGGGGACTGCTGCTCATCGTCGCAGCAGTGCTCGTCGTGTTTTCCTTTTTCGGGCTGGCCGGGCCCGTCGGCGGCTTGGTGGATCAAGGGCTGCAACTTGCCTTCGGCTTGTGGTCCTATCTGCTGCCCCTCGTCCTCGGCGCCCTGGGGGCGGTACTCATCGTCGGCAAGCCTCGCAATGGCACCGGCCGGGTGATCGGCGGGTCGGTCGCCACCTTCCTCGGCACACTCGCATTGTTCCATCTCCTCACCGGTGCCCTCTCGCTGGCCGACGGCATGGAGATGGTGCGTCGCCGGGGGGGGGTGGTCGGATCCCTGATCGCCTTTCCGCTCCGCCGGCTCATCGGTAGCTGGGGGACCTTTGTTGTGCTCGGCGCCACGGTGGCGCTGGGTCTGCTCGTTCTGACCAGAACAACCGTGCGCGAGCTGTTCGTGGGCATCGGGGGAGCTTGGCAGACCGGGAAGCGAGCGCCGCGGCCGCCGATTGCGGTCGCAGGGAGGGTGGCGGGCTCCTCGCCGGCCAACGTCAAGCCGCGGCATCTTGCCGAACCGCGCGTGAGCCGGCCCGCCCGACCGGGTCCTTCCAAGGCAAAGGCGGATGCTCGGCCCGGCGGCAAGAGTGACGGAAAGGGGCTGGCCGCAGTCAAGCTCAAACCCGTTCCCAATGCCCAGCCGGGATCCGGCTATCAGCTGCCTCCATTGGAGCTGCTCGACTTCGGCAGTGCCGACGAACACAACAAACGGGCTCTCGAAGACACCGCCGAGGAGTTGGAGGAGACCCTGCGCCAGCACGGGGTCGACGCTCAGCTCACCAAGATCGTCCCTGGTCCGACGGTGACCCGATTCGAGATCGAGCTGGCGAAAGGCGTCAAGGTCAACAAGGTGACCAACCTGGCCCACGACATCGCCTACGCGCTGGCCACTCCCGACATACGCTTGCTCGCACCGATTCCGGGGCGTTCGGCAATCGGAGTGGAGGTGCCTAACCACAAGAGGCGATTGGTGACCCTGGGTGACGTGCTCCGCAGCGGGGAGGCGGCCGCCGCCATCCATCCTCTCGATGTAGGGCTGGGCATGGATATCAACGGCCACGCCCGGTTCCTGAACCTAGCCGAACTCCCCCACGTGTTGATCGCCGGTGCCACCGGCGCCGGCAAGTCGAGCTGCATCAACTCGATCGTCACCTCGATCTTGGTTCGGACCACCCCCGAGGACGTTCGGCTGATCCTGGTTGATCCGAAACGAGTCGAACTCGGCCAATACAACGGAGTGCCGCATCTCTTGACCCGCGTCATCACCAATCCCAAAAAGGCTGCCGATGCCCTCAAGTGGGCGGTTGCCGAGATGGATCGGCGTTACGATCTCGTCGCCGACGCCAAGGTGCGAGACATCAGCGGCTATCGGGAGAAACTGGCTGCCGGTGGACTGGACCCCGACGGTTTCGACCGCTTCCCCTATCTGGTGGTCATCATCGACGAGCTGAACGACCTCATGATGGTGGCTGGGCGAGAGGTGGAGGAGGCCATCGTACGGATAGCCCAGATGGCGCGTGCGGTCGGGATCCATCTGGTGATCGCCACCCAACGCCCGTCGGTGGACGTGATCACCGGAGTCATCAAGGCCAATATCCCGAGCCGGCTGGCATTCGCAGTCGCCTCCCAAACGGACAGCCGGGTGATCATCGATACCGTGGGTGCCGACAAGCTGGTGGGAATGGGCGACATGCTCGTGTCCACCGCCAAGGAGCCACGCCCCCAGCGCATCCAGGGAGCCTGGGTACGCGAGTCGGAGATCCATGCTGTGGTCGATTGGGTGCGCCGTCAGCAGGAGGCGCAATACCAGGATCACGTCGTCGAGCAGGTGGCGGCAGCGGTCGCTGCCAAGACCGAAGCAGAGGACCAGGATGCCGACGAAGAGCTGATCCGCCAGGCCATGGACATCGTGGTCCGGAGCCAACTCGGGTCCACCTCCATGTTGCAGCGGAAGCTCCGCATCGGATTCGCCCGGGCGGGGCGGGTGATGGACATGCTCGAACGACGAGGGGTGGTCGGCCCGTCGGAGGGTTCGAAGGCACGGGCCGTCCTGATGACGGTCGATGAGTTCGAGGAGTCGCTGGCGAAGTCCGCGACCTAGTGCACCGTCTGGTAAGTAATCGTGGGGTCTCGTCGGCCCACGACGCCCCTGGCGGCGTCCTCCTCCTCGACGCAGCGCATGGGCTGCGCCTTCGTCGTGCGTCCTGGCCAGGAACGCCGTGGCCTCGCCGATACCCTCACGCT
>Ga0209341_10001062_pt1 | contig 27599 bp, 17 predicted proteins | sample RifCSP13_2_FD_184020 | JGI IMG/M metagenome (GOLD analysis project Ga0209341, IMG submission 184020) | Soil microbial communities from Rifle, Colorado - Rifle CSP2_sed 13_2 (SPAdes) (version 2) | ecosystem: Environmental > Terrestrial > Deep subsurface > Rock core/Sediment | place: Rifle... | reverse complement strand
GCCGGCAGGCTCGACCGCGAGGGGACCTCCCGGAATTCCTCGTCGCGGTACCCCGAGCGGCGGACGACGAACGCGTCCGCGAGAACCACACCGAGCATGGGGACGAACACGCCGCCAATCACGTAGAGGAACGGCTCGTACACGAGGACGCTCGCGCGCGGGAAGGCGCTCAGGCATGCCGCGACCACCAGGCCCGCGACGGTCACGAAGGGCACGAGGCGCCGCAACCGCGCCGCCGGGCGCACGTTCTGGATCGAGACGCTCGTGGAGTAGATGTTCGCGAAGCCGTTGTCCGTCTCGTCCGCGAGGATCGCCAGGAGGGCGAGGCCGCCGTACACGCCCACGATCGCCTCCGCGAACACGGCGCTCGTGTCCCCCTGGAGTCCGAGCACGAGGACCATGACCGCCCCCAGCAGGTAGAACCAGCTGTTCGCGAGCCCGTATCCGATCGTCGTGCCCGCGAACGCCTTCCGGCCGGAAGCAGCGAAGCGGTTGTAGTCCGCGATCAAGGGCCACCAGGAGATCGGCATCGCGATGACGAGGTCCAGGCCGAGGCCCGCCTTCGTCCAGTCGCCTCCCCACAAGGGGACGAGCGCGGCGGTCGGCGCGGTCACGAGCCGGTAGGTGATCCATCCCGCGCCCAGGAGGACGAGCCAGAGGCCCACACGCTCGAGCCAGTCCTTCACGACGACCATGGGCCCTCCCCAGGCGAGGAGGCCGCAGAAGGCGCCGAACACGAGGACCCAGAACACACCGGTGAAGGCGCCGAGGAACGTCCCGGACAGCGCGGTCGCGGCCACGGACATGACCCAGATCTCGAGGGCGGTCCATCCGAAGAGCTGGGCCGCATTGAGGATCGTCGGGACGAAGGAGCCGCTCCGTCCGAAGATCGGGCGCAGGCTGACCATCGTGGGCACGCCGTGCCGCGTCCCGATCGTCCCCGCGCCCGCAAGGAGCACGCTCCCGAGGACGGATCCCAGGACCACGAGGCCCGCGAGGGGGACCAGCCCGAACCCGAAGCCCGCGATGAAGCTCCCCGCATAGAGGACGAGGAGGCCCACGCCCAGGTTGAACCACAGGACGCCCAGGTCGATCGCCCGCAAGTTCCGTTTCTCCGGAGGAACCGGATTGACGCCCCAGTCCTCCGGCTTGCGCAGCCAGCCCCAGCGCATCCGCCGAGCCAGCCCGCGACGGCTACTTGAACCCTGCGCCCTCGGGCGTCAAGCCCGCTTCGCGGCGAACTTCCTGTAGGACCGTTCGAGGGCGGTGACGAGCGGAAGCTCCTTGCCCGCGAGGTAGTTGATCAGGGCGCCGCCTCCCGTGCTCACGTGGTCGATCGAGTCCTGCAGGCCATACTGTTCCACGGCCGCGACGGTGTGCCCGCCCCCGACCACGGTGAAGGCGTCCGCCTCGGAGACCGCCTGCAGGAGCTCCCGGGTGCCGATGGAGAACTCCTCGATCTCGAAGACCCCTGCGGGCCCGTTGAAGAAGATCGTCTTCGCCCCGCCGATCTCGCGGCTGTAGTGGGCAATCGTTTCGAGGCCGATGTCGTAGATCTGCAGCTTCGCGGGGAGCTCGGAGGTGCGGACCACCTTGCGCTTGCCACCGTCGTTCAGGACGACGTCCGTCGGCAGGAGGATCCGGTTCCGGAACTCCGCCAGGAGCTTCCGGCACCCCTCCACGTACGTGTCGTAGTCCTCGACCTCCTTGCGCATGAACTCCGTCGTGGCCGCGCCTGGATCCGCGCCCGAGGCCTGCAGGAACATGTTCGCCACACCGCCCGTGGTGAGGACGCGGTCGACGATGTCCTTCTCGAGCAGGTGCCTCGTGACCGCGATCGAATCGTCCGCCTTGACCCCGCCGAAGATCGCGATCTTCGGGCGCTCCTGGCTCCCGACCGCGCGGTCGAGCATCGTGAGCTCCTTCTCCATGACCCGGCCGGCGATGGTGGGCAGGGTCTCGCAGAAGCCTACGAGGCTGGGCTGCGCGCGGTGCGCCGCCGCGAAGGCGTCGAGGACGAAGTACTGGGCGAGGGGTGCGAGGCGCCGCACGATGTGGGTCTTCGCCATCTTCTCGAACTTCCCGTCGGCCAGGGCGTCCTCCTCCGCGAAGAAGCGCACGTTCTCGAGGAGCAGGACTTCGCCCGGGGTGAGGGCCCGGATCGCGTCGAGGGCCTCGCGGTTGAAGAGTCCGTCCACGAACTTCACGTGGCGGCCCAGGAGTGCCGAGAGGCGCTCTGCGTGAGGGGCCAAGGACGTGTAATCGTCCTTCCCGGGACGGGACTGGTGGGCGAGGACGACGACCTTGGACCCGCGGAGGTCGCGGATCGTGTTCAGGTGCTCCCGCAGGCGGGCGTCGTTGAGCAGCTTACCCGTCCCGGGGTCGATCGGCGAGTTGATGTCGACCCGGACGAGCACGGTGCGGCCCGAAAGGTCAAAATCTTCCATCGTGAAGAATCCCCGGGCCATGGCAACCGAGGCAATTTGAGAGGAGATAATAGCTTTTTCCTTCGGGCTGTACGACGCCCGCGGTCACCGGGGAAGCGGCCCCTGGGGGGGCCGCCGCGGGCCGCGCTCCCCGACCGCGCGTCGGGGCGGCTCGCGTCGTCGTGTTCTCAAACGGGGAAACTATGTTGCAACCTATTTAGAGGGGCTGTCCGAATGGGCCGAGGCCACCGAGGGACAATGACGCCCCAGGATCTCCTTCTGCCAGAAGGAAAGCTCATCCGCACGACACGGGGCGGGGCCACGGCCCTCAAACAGTTGCTCCTCGACCTCAAGAAGTACTCCTTCTCCGGGTACGTCCGCACGGTTCGCGCCCAGTCGGGGCCCCGCTCCGAAGGGATCGTGCTCCTCCGCTCCGGGAACCCGGAGGCGAGCCTGTACCAGAAGGGAGATGTCCAGGAGCGGGGCCGGAACGCCCTCAAGAAGGTGTGGCAGGACTCCTACGACGAGGCGTGCACGATCGAACTCCACGCGCGCGTGGACATGGACGGGCTGATCCAGGAGTACACGGGCGCGATCCTGGAGAGGCCCGCGAAGGTGCTGAAGCGGACGAAGGTCCCGCAGACCGCGAACCGGGACGATGTCCAGGCGAGACTCCGGGAGTGGCGGGACAAGGGCTACCGCGTGAGTTCCGTGGAGAGCGTTCTCGAGGCGCCAACGATGACGTCCGCCTACCTCGCCCTCCTCGAGGCGATTAAGCGGGCCGAGGCGGTTCGCGAGACCCTGTCGGGCCTCAGGGTGGAGGGGTTCGAGGCCCGTGCGGCGCTCCTCCGGGAGAAGCTGAAGGACCCGCTGCAGCACCCGGACATCGACTCCGAGGTCGAGAGCCTCCGGGACGCAATCGAGAGCCACGCCCGGATCGAGGCGAGGCGCCAGCTCGAGCTCGCGCGGGAGCGGGACTCCCTCGAGCGGACGAAGAAGGTCGTCGAGCTCGTCATGCGCCAGCAGCAGGCCCTGCGGCCCGAGGCCCCCTCCCCGTCCAAGGAGGAGGTGGCGAAGGCCCTCGAGGGCCCCGCCCCGACGCATGACGCGGCCACGAACCTCATCGTCCAGTTCACGTTCGAGTCCTTCGTCGTTGGCGAGAGCAACCGATTCGCCTCAAGCGCGGCCGCCACGGTCGCGAGACAACCCGCGAGCACGTACAACCCGCTCGTCGTCATCTCCGGTCCCGGGCTCGGGAAGACCCATCTCCTGAACGCGATCGGGAACCAGATGCGGGTCCAGGACGCCGGCGCGAAGGTCCTCTACCTCTCGTGCGAGTCCTTCGCCACGCAGCTCCAGGACGCGAAGCAGAGGGGGGCCCTGCAAGCCTTCCGGGAAAAGGTGCGCGGGGTGGACTGCCTGCTCCTCGACGACATCCAGTTCCTGAGTGGCAAGGCGGAGGTACAGGAGGAGCTCCTGCACGCCTTCAACGCCCTGTACAATGCAAGCCGGCAGCTCGTGATGGCGAGCGATCGTCCGCCGAAGGCGATCCCCGATCTGGATGAGGGGCTCGTCTCGCGCTTCGAGTCCGGGCTCCTCGCGAACATTCAGATTCCCGAGAGGGAAACGCGGATTGCGATCCTCGACCGACGCGCCAAGGACGCGGGGCTCCACGTCGGCCCCGACGTGCTCCCCTTCATCGCGGACCTCGTGGAGGACAATGTCCGCGAGCTGCGGGGGGCCTTCAACCGCGTCGTCGCCTTCTCCTCCCTCATGGGCCGGCCGATCACCCGAGACCTGGCGAGGGAGGTCCTCCGCGGCGTCGTCGGCGCGCCCGGCGGCGAGGAGCGCCCGCCCGCCATCGCGCCCCCGAAGGATCTGAGCCCGGGCCGCAGCTACCTCATCGAGGAGGACCGGCCGGAACAGGCGTTCCACCTGCTCGAGAAGGCCATGGAAGGCAAGAAGAGCGGCCTCGTGATCACGAGGACGAACCCGAAGCGCGTGCGGGAGAGGTTCTCGGTGGACTCCGTCCGGATTCTGTGGCTCACGGACCGGGAAAGCAGTTCCGAGCAGACGATCGCCCCGGCCCTCGAACGCATCGTCTACGAGATCGAGCAGTTCATGTCCGGGCGACCGCGCGGCGCGGTCCTCCTCGACGGTGTGGAGTACCTGGTCTCCAACAATTCCTTCGACGCGGTACTGCGGTTCGTGCGCCGCCTCATCGACACGGTGTCCGAGGGCCATCACATCTTCATCATCTCGCTCGGTCCGGCAACGCTGCGGGAACAAGAGCTCAAGATGCTCGAGCGGGAGATGGAGGTCGTCCGCATGTCGGCCTAGGGCCTCGGTGGCCCGTCAGCCCTTGCCGACCTTGCCGATGGACTTGAGGAACTCCTTGATGAAGCGGATCGCCTCGATCCAGTCCTGCTTCTTCTCCGCGACGCTGGCCTCCTTGAGGATCCCCACGGGCTTGGAGAGATCCCCGCCCCGGACCTTCAGGTCGAGGAGCGTGTCGCGCGCCTCGTGCATCTGCCTCTGCAAGAAGGGGGGCACGTCCCGCAGCAGATGATCGTGGGCCTGCTTCGCGAACCGCATGCCTCCCTGGAGGTCCCGGCGGTCCGCCGCCTCCCGGGCCTGCTTCGTGAACCGGTCGATTTCGCGCACGTCCATACCGAGGCTCCGCACCTCTGCGAGGAGCCGTGCGTCCGCGTCGAGGATCGTGCGGGCCTCATTGACCTCTTTGGACTGGGACTGGAAGCCTCGGATTACGGCCTGGAGGGTATCCCATGCGCCATCATACTCGCGCTTCTCGAGCTTCGCGAGGACGTCGTCGAGCTGCTGGCGCGGAGGCGAGGTCGGGCCTGCTTGCCCTCGGTCGAGTTCCCCGAGGAAGGACTCCATCTTCCCCCCGATGAAATCGACGAACGCTAGGTCGAGGGACTTCCGGGCATCCGCGATGAACGTGACGGCCCTCGCGATGTCCCGGCGCTTCCCCGCCTGGACCGCCTCGTTGATGAGGCGTTTCCCCTCTTCGATGTCGAGGCCGATCCGCTTCGCGCTCACCAGGAGCGGCTTCACGTCGTTCACGAGCTTGGGCAGCTCCCGCGCGATGAGCTTGGGGTCTCCTTGCGGCAGATCCGGCTCCGCGGAACGGCGTGCGTCCCGGAGGGCCTGGAGCCGCGGCCGGAACGCGATTCGGGAGGGTTCCGGGGAGGAGGCGACCGTGATCATCGAGGAGGGCGGCCGGGTGGGTGGGGCGAGCCGGGAGGCCTCCCGCGACACCGTCGGCTCCGACTCGAACTCGGGAGCGGGCGCGGATGCCTCCGCCTCAGCGGCAGCTCCCCCTTCAGTCGCGAACTGGACGCCGCAGCTGGGACATTGAATCGCATCGGAAGGCACCGTGGCCTTGCAGACAGGGCACTCGTACTCGGTGGACTCGCCTCCGGAGAACTCGGCCCCGCAACCGGGGCAGACCGTGTCGCTCTCGTGGACGACGGTCTCGCACACGGGGCAGAGGAACTGCTCCTCGGGCTCCGGCCGCGCCGGCGCCGGGGGCGCAATCGGCTTCGCCTCGGCCACGACGTCCTCGGGACGCGGACGGGAAGTCGCCACGTTCTTCAGCGTCTCGAAGATCTCCGGCCGGTCCGTGCGTCCCTCCATGATGGATGCGAGGATATCGTCGATGTTCTTCCCTTCACCGACATGGACGTCCTCCGACCCGCCTCCGAGATCGAAGAGGCTGAGATCCGTCAGGCATGAAGGGCAGTTCCGAGCGTCGGCCTCGATCGTGGCGTCGCAGACGGGACACACCTTGGTCGCTTTGGGAGGCGTACGACTGCACCTCAACGCTCGAACGTTTTCGGACCCATAGCGTGGTAAAAAGAACTTGTGGTCTCGGTACAGAGAATGATAAGTGCTCAATTCAGATAACGAGCGCGATAGCGTTAAGTGAAGCTTTGACCCGTGCGAGCGCCACTGAGTGCGAGGACGCATGGGTTTCCGCAACTCCATCGACGGGCTGGACAAGGTGATCCGCACGGAAATCACTCCGCCCAAGGTCATCCTCGTCACGGGCCCACCGGGCTCGATGAAGACGTCCTTCTGCTACTCCCTCATGTCCAAGTATCTCAAGGACACGGGGGAGTTCGGGCTGTACACGACCCTCGAGGAGACCGTCCAGTCCCATATCCGGAACATGGAATCCCTCGGTGTGGACCTCTCCCTGAACATGCAGATCAGCGACTTCACGGACCTCCGGGAGATCGATGCCGTCGTCGGGCCCGACGACCAGACCGACTACATCGCGTTCATCGAGAAGATGATCACCCACTTCCGCAAAGTGCACGGACCGAAGTTCAAGATGTTCGCCCTGGACTCCCTGGGCGCGCTCTACTCCCTCATGGAGACGAGCGACAACATGCGCAAGCGGATGTTCTACTTCTTCAAGATGCTCCGGGACAACAACCTGATCTGCCTGGTCGTCATGGAACGAAGCCTGGGGGGCGAGAGCCAGCTCCTCGGGAACGAGGGCTTCCTGGTGGACGGAATCGTGATGCTCGGGCTGGACCGCTCCCGGGGCAAGCTCGTGCGGTACCTGCAGGTCGAGAAGATGCGGGCGGTCGAGCACTCGATGGAGAAGCACGCGATCGAGCCGCGGAAAGGCGGGCTTACCGTCCTCGGACCCATCTTCGAGACCGGAGGTCCCGGATGACCGCTTCCACTCACCCGTCGGCACCTGGGAGGGCCGACGTCACCGCACCCCGCTGGAGGGCACCGTAGATGGCCGAAGGATCGATCTTGGACGCGCTGGACGCATTGAAGAAGCTCGAGGAAAGCATCAAGACCCGCGACGCCGAGTTCAAGGAGCGCGACGCGGCTCTCTCCGAGCAGACGAGCAGGCTCGAGGAACAACGCCAATCTCTGGAGCAAGAGCGCGCTGCCCTCGCGGAGGAGCGCGACTCCATCGCCGGGCGGGAGAAAGGCCTCCGTGCCCGGGAGAAGGAGCTCGAGCAGCAGGAAAGGGGCATCGCCCAACAGGAGCAGGAGTTCGAGTCCGCTCGCCAGAAGATCCTCACGAAGGAACGTGAGCTCATCGCCCGCGAGGAGGAGGCTGCGAGGCGCATCGAATCCCTCGTGAAGCGCGAGGACGAGATCGCCCGCCGCCACGAGGAGACCGCGGCCCACGCCTCCGAGATCGCGCAGCGCAAGAGCGAGATCGCCGCGAGACAGGAAGAGATCCTGAAGGCGCTCGAGGAGCAGAAGGCGGCCCTCGAGGCGCAGATTGCCAAGGGGAAGGAGCAGCTCGAGTGGGAGAAGCGGCTCGCCCAGGAGGAACAGAGCCTCGCAGGACACCGCAGCAAGATCGCCGAGGAGACGCGGCGGCTCGCGGAACGGGAGAAGCAGCTCCTGGCCCACGAGCAGGCCCTCCGTTCCGCAGCGGTCCCGACCCAGCCCGCGCCGTCCCAGCCGGTTCCCGCGGCGCAGCCCGCGGCGAGACCGTTCGCACCGCCGGCCGCGGTCCGCCCGCAGCCCGCCGCGCAGCCCCAGCCCGCGCCTCAGGTTGCGAAGCCGATCCAGAAGCCCGCCGCGCAGCCCGTCGTCCAGGTCCAGCCCGAGGTGGAGAAAGAGGAGGCCGAGTCCGAGGTCCCCTGTCCCGCGTGCGGCACGATGATCTCCTCCGACGCGATCATGTGCTACGCCTGCGGCCACCGGATGTCCGAGGAAGAGGCCCCGGCCGAGGAGAGCGTCGACGAGTCCGAGGTCCCCTGTCCCGCGTGCGGCACGATGATCTCCTCCGACGCGATCATGTGCTACGCCTGCGGCCACCGGATGTCTGCGGACGACGACAGGAGCGGCAAGAAGGGCTCCGTCCCGGCGGTGAAGAAGGTCCTCAAGAAGAAGGTCATCTGAACCCGCCCCGGAACTCGAAAAACCGCAACCGCGCGGCAATTCGACGAGAGAATCCGCGCGGAACTCTCCATTTTCATAAAAAGGTGTGAATAATTAATTTCTCTCCATAGAACGGAAGACGTTACCCGTTCTGAGAACAGTTCGGTATCGGGATAGATAATCGGCCGGTAACCTATTTATAACGAGGTCACGGGTGAGACGATGACATGCCCACCGGTGGTAGCCTCCAGCGTCCTCGTTGGCGGTTCCGCTAGGGGAGGTCACTGGATGACTAGCCGAGCGGAGAAGACCGGTAAGGCGCTGAGCCTTCTGATCGTCGTCGTCATGGTCGCGGGCGGCCTCTTCGCCATCGCACTGGCGTTGGCCCCCTCCGTCCAGGCGGGCACGTGCGACCAAGTAGGCCCCGTGATCAACGGGAACTGGGTGATCACGACGGCCCAGGTCTGCACCGGGATCAACTACTCGATCGACGGGCAGTTGTACATCCGCAACGGCGGCAGTCTGCTCCTGACCGACGGCTCGATCGTCTTCGCCCAGGACACCACCCACCACGGCTCCTTCTGGATCGACGCGGGGGGCTCGCTGACCCTGGACAACTCCGTGGTCTCGACCCAGACGAACACCCTGAGCCCCTACCTCAAGCTCCAGGCGACCGTGAACGGGACCCTGGCCGGACAGAACGGCGCCGTCCTGAAGTTCCCGGGTACGCTCACCGTGCAGTCGGGCGCGACCCTCAACCTGACCTCCTCGAGGATCATCGGCTTCTCGGCGGGCGAAATCCAGGGCCTCGGGACCGCCAGCTTCGTGGATGACAACGACGACTCCGTCGTGCTCACGGTGAGCGGCGCGACAGCTTACCTCTACCAATCACGGATCGACCAAATCTACGAGAACACACAAGCGGGCGGCCTGTCCCGGAACATCACCCTGGCCAACGGGCAGCTCTACGCCTACGACAGCTATATCGGCGTGGACTTCAGCAACAGCTGGCAGATCCACAACGTCCTGAACTTGGACACGGACTCACACGCCTACCTGTACAACCTCTCCGTCGACGCGGTCGAGAGCGCGGGGACGCCGCTCTACCAGCAGCTCCCGGCCATCGTGCCTGCCGGGAGCGGTGAGGTGTACCTCCTGCGGTGGCTCGCGGCGACGGTGACGGATTCCTTCGGATCCCCCGTCCAGGGAGCGACGATCTGGTCCCGGGTGAGCCCGAGCGCCACGACCGCGCAGTACCCCGAGACGGGCAGCGCGAACCCGAGCTCGACCACGCTCTGGTACGTCGGTCGGACGGGACTCGGCGGCGGGTCGCCCTGGAACCGGACCGCCGCGTACGGCTTCGCGCAGATCCCCCTGTGGACGGACACGATCACGTCGGCCTCCCTGCCGAACGCGGTCTCCTTCGGCGACTTCGCGGAGACGGCGACGTATCAGACGTACACGGGGACGGCGGGAGTGTCCTTCGGACCCTACCCGAACCTCACCGCGGCGAACAACTACAAGCCCCTCCGGATCGTGCTGAACAACGCGATCGTCTGCCCGTCCACGGTCACCGTGTGGGGTACGCAGGCCTTCACGGGGACGGTCTCCCTGAGCGGGAGCCTGGAGATCGCGGGGGCCGTCACGATCACGAACGGCGGGATTTACCTCGATCAGCAGGCGAACGCCTGCTCCTACCTGAAGATCCGCGCGGGCGGGTCCCTGACCTTGGTCAACTCCGTGGTCTGGAGCAACTACGCGATGCCCCTGGACGTCCTCCAGGGAGGCGCGCTGACCGCGATCGGCGGCAGCCAGCTCCTGCTCACCCAGGGCGGGGCTCCGGGCCTACTCCGCGCCGAGGGAACGACCTCCACGGTCTCCCTGACGGACACGACGGTGAGCGGCAACGTCGAGCTCGCGGGCGCGAGCGCGACCCTGATCCGCGACTCTTTCAGCGGACCGGGCCTCTACGTCAGCACCCAGTCCCGGACGAGGCTCTGGGACGCGGTCCTCGCTGGCGTGACGAGCCTGAACCTCGCGACGGACCGGGGGAGCAACTCCTCCGTGGCCTTTGATATCCGGAACGTGACCTTCGACGACGTGCAGACCGCGGACCTGCAGTTCCGCGGCACGCAGTACGTGCAGTTCACGAACGTGCGGTTCTACGACCCCAGCGGGACCTGGTACCTCTCGATGATCTCTGGGAATGCGGTCGTGGCCCGCTACTGGTGGCTCACCCTCGACGCCGTCGACGGGACGGGAACCCTCCTCGCGGACGCGAACGCGAGCATCCGGCTCAACCGGGTGGACCCGAGGACCCTCGCCCAGCTCCCCGCGGACGCCGCGGGCACCCTGGTGCCCGGGGATACGATCTTCGGGACGACGTCCACCTCCTGGCCGGTCGCGGCGCCGACAGGCTCCATCCTGTACAAGGCCTTCATGGAGTCCCGGACCTCGACGAGCAACGGCCGGGTCGTGAACAACTCCTACGTGGCCAACGGGACCGCATTCCTACAGCTCACGACGTACTACAGCGACGCGGACGTCCAGGTCGCGCTCTCGGACAACACGGTCGTGCCCCTGCCCTTCTCCAGCTTGACCCCGGACCTGACCGTCTCTCTCCTGACCGTGTCGGGCGGTAACGGGAACTCGCTGTTCCAGCCCCTGAACACGGACCTGAACCTGACCGCGACGATCCACAACTCCGGCCAGATCAGCGTGAAGAACGTCGAGGTCGCGTTCTACTCCGTCCTCGTGGACGCGAACGGCGACGGGTACTTGGACCAGCCGACCGCGTCCTTCGCGAGCTCCCTCATCGGAACGGCGACGATCCCGACGGTGCCCAAGGTGGGCGACGCCACGGCGAGCGTCCTCTGGACCCCGGTCGGGAGCGTCGAGACGAGCGTGCCCGTGTCCGTGGTGGTGGACCCGCCTCTTGCGACCCCTATGGACGGCGGTGAGATCCGGGAGACGAACGAGGCAAACAACATCCACCCGGTGACCGTCACCCTGTTCACGTGGCCCGACCTCCTGATCACGTCCGCGGACCTCCAGCTCCTGGCGGACCCCGTGGTGAACAACAACGTGCCGATCCAGGTCTCCGTCCACAACTTCGGGACAAACGCCGCCACGGATGCCAGCGTCCAGCTCTTCGAGGGCGGACAGAACGTCTCCGTGCCGTTCCGGTTCAGCGTCACCGCCGGCTCGACAGCCACGCAGGTCGTCACCTGGAGACCCTCATCCATCGGGGTGCACACCCTGTTCGTCCTCGTCATCACGAAGAACGACACGATCCGGAACAAGGACTACATCTTCGTGAACAACGTCGCGAGCCTCGGCATCACCGTGGTCACGCAGCCGGACCTCGCCCTCTTCCAGTCCGACTTCGCCGCATCGAGGACGGCCCAACAGGACGTAGCCTTCACGATCACGGTGCCCGTGCACAACCTCGGGCAAACCGCGGCGGTGAACACCTCCGTGGCGGTCTACCTGGACGGGAACCGGAGCCACGAGTGGGGCCGCACCGCGGATGTGAGCGTCCTTGCGGGTGCCGGGACGAACGTCACGATTCAGGTCCGGGCGATCTCGACCCCAATCGTACACACCCTGATGATCGTCGTGGACCCGGACAACGTCCTCAACGAGGGTGGCGCGACCCAGGAGAACAACAACTACGCGAACCTGACCGTGAGCGTCCTGCCCCCGACCGGCCGCGTCTACATCGGCGCGCCGAACAACGGCACCGTGTACGGGCCCACGGACATCATCCTGGTCCGGGGCGTCGTGCGGGACACTTCGGACAACGGCATCGCGGGCCTGATCGTGAACGTAACCGTGATGCAGGGCAGCCAGGCCATCGCGGGCATGACCTACAGCCAGGCCACGGATTCCGCGGGCGCCTTCGCGATCTCGGTGCCGGTGAACAACCTGCCCGACGGAGACTACCGGATTCACGTACAACCGGCCTCGACGGCGGTCGCCTCCTCGGACGCAACCGTCAGTGTCCGCCGCGTTGTGCCCTTCCTGAACCAGCCCGTTCCCTTCCTCGGGATCCCGTGGTGGCTCATGCTCATCATCCTGGCGATCGCGGCCGCCGCGATCATCGGTGTGACGGTGTACTTCAAGGTCTACGGGCTCGGCAAGATGGTCGAGTGCGGCGAGTGCGGCGCCTTCATCCCCGAGGACGCGACGACGTGCCCGAAGTGCGGCGTCGAGTTCGAGAAGGACATGGCGAAGTGCTCGAACTGCCAGGCGTGGATCCCCGTCGACGTGAAGCAATGCCCCGAATGCGGCGTCGAGTTTGCGACCGGACAGGTCGAGATGGCGGACTACCAGCAGAAGATGCGCGTCCAGTACGACGAGGTCGTCCAGAAGTTCAAAGAGGAAGCCTCCCGGCAGCTCGGCCGCTCCCTCAACGACCGCGAGTTCCAGGACTGGTGGCGCAAGCAGCCGACCTTCCTGACGTTCGAGGACTGGCTACGGGAGGAAGAGGAGATGCGGAAGATGGGCTCGAAGCCGTGTCCCGTCTGCGGCACCCTCAACTCCGTCACGGCCACGGTCTGCCACAAGTGCGGCTCCCTCCTCAAGGAGCAGCCGCGCCCGCCCGCCGGCGGCGCGGGAGGAGTCCCGCCCGCGCCCCGACAGCCGGCACAGCCCTCCGCGGCCCCCGTGGGGCCCCAAGCCCCGCCCGGCGGATCGCAGGCGGCCCCCGCCGGCCCGGAGGCGATGCCCCGCCGGGTGATCCGGAAGCCGATGCAGACCCAGCCCGTCGTGCTGAAGCGAATCATCAAGCGGCCCGCAACCGAAGGCCAGCAGGGCGAGTCCACGGAAGCCGGCGAAGGCCAGTCGACGGAAGAGAAGAAGGAAGACGAGCTCTGAGCCCGCCTTCCCCCACCCCTTTTCCTTCTCTCCTTTCCATCCCCCGGGCGCAGGCGCTGCCCCGGCTCGTTCGGAGAACCCCAAACGATTCCGAAACGGGGATGATGGTGCCAGCCCATGCGTGGACGGATGACCCTCGGGAGACGGTGGCTCACCTGCCTCGGGACCCTCGTAATCTCCTTCGTGTTCCTGCTGCCCTCCCTGGGGTCCGCCGTCGTCCGGGCGTGAGCGAGGAGAAGGACTTATCCCGGGGCCGCGATGCGCCCCGCGCATGCGGCCGGAGGAACGCCGGACCGTGGCGGTCGCGGGGTATCTGCACGGCCTCTCCCATGGGAACATCCTCGCGATCCCCGTGTTCCTGGCCCTCGCCTGGTCCAACGAGTTCACCCCGGACCCGGCGACCCTCGGACTCCTCGCCGCGACCGCGTACGCCTGCTTCGGCGTGAGCAGCGTCCCCTTCGGATACCTCGCGGACCGGCGGGCACCTCGACCGCTCCTCGTCCTCTGCGTCTCGGGGATCGCCGCCTCCCTCCTCGCGATCGCGGCGAGCCCGACCTTGCCGCTCCTCGCGCTCTCCCTCGCGGCCCTCGGCCTGTTCTCGGGGATTTACCACCCCACGGGCCTCTCTCTGATCTCCCGCCGGCTCCGAGAACCCGGGCGGGGATTCGGGTGGCACGGGATGGGCGGGAGCCTCGGCGTGGCCCTCGGACCCGCGGCCGTGGGGGGGCTCCTGGCCATCGGTTGGCCCTGGCGCACCGTGGCGGCCTTGCTCGTCCTCCCGCCCGTGTTCGGCCTCGCCCTCCTCCTCGGACTGGGGGTCGGAGAATCGGCGCCGCTCGCATCGGATCCGCCCGCCTCGCCCCGGAGCCTCCTCCGGGTCTCCGTCCTCCTGATCCTCCTCGTGTACATGTTCTCAGGAATCGCGTACTGGGGCACGCTCACGTTCCTGCCCCGCCTGGTCGGGTCAGGATCCTTCGTCCTGCTCCTCGCCCTCGGGGCGGTGGGTCAGGTGGTCTCCGGCCATCTCGCGGACCGGGGACGGCCGGACCGCATCCTGTTCGCCCTCAGCGCGCTCGCGGGCGGCCTCCTCGCGGCCCTCGCCCTGAATCCGGAGAACCTGTTCCTCCCCGCCGCGTGGCTCTTCGGCTTCCTGCTCTTCTCCCTCGAGCCGCTCCAGAACACGCTGGTCACGAACGAGGTTCCGCCGAGCGCACGGGGCACGGCCTTCGGGATCACCTTCCTCAGCGTGTTTGGGCTGGGCTCTGTGGGCGCCGCTCTCGCGGGGCTCCTGCTCGCGCAGGGTCAGAAGGGGCTCCTCTTCGGGGCCCTGGGCCTCTCCCTCCTGGTATCGGGAGGGTTCGCCCTCCTCGTGGGGCGACGAGCGCGGGCCCGGCCGGGCTGATCAGGTGGAGGTCGTCGGGACGCCCTGGGAGGTGAGGGTCTCCCGGACAATCTTGATCATGCCCTCGGGGTCCTTGTAATAGGAGGACACGATCTTCGCCACGTCGCGGTAGTTCTGCACCCCGGTCCGCTTCATGTAGTCGAACAGGTCGAGGCGGCGCTTGACCTCCTGTTCCATCCGCCGCTGGTTCCAGTTGCGGGCCAGGGAGATCTTCTCGTAGACGTAGCTGTGCCCGGAGTAGTTGAACGTGTCATCCGCGGGGTTCCAGGTGTACGCGGAGTTCGTGATCAGCTCGTTCGACTCGGGGTCCGTGCCCACGATCTCCACGATCGACTTCACCCGGCGGGTCATGTCCGTGCCTACCTTGACCTGGGCCTGCAGGAGCACGATGTCGAGCGCGGCCACGAGGGCCCGCGGCAGGTTGATCGGGTCGTTCTCGAGGCGGTGGACCATCGCCTGGACGTCGTCCGCGTGGAACGTCGTGTACGCGGACTTGCCGGTGGCCATGGCCTGGAACACGACGAACGCCTCGGGACCTCGGACCTCACCGACCATCATGTACTGGGGGCGCTGGCGGAGCGCGGCGATGAGCAGGTCGAACATGTCGATCTCGCCGGCGGCCTTGCCCGTGGCGACGCTCTTCCCGCCGAAGCCGCCGCGCGTCAGCAGGGGGACCCAGTTCTCGTGTGGAAGGTTCAGCTCCCGGGTGTCCTCGATGGACACGATCTTCATCTGGGGCGGGATGAACAGCAGGATCGCGTTCAGGGTCGTCGTCTTTCCCGAGGCGGTACCGCCGCAGATGAGCATGGACTGGCCGTTCTCGATCGCGAGCCAGAGGTAGGACGCCATCTCGGGCGAGAGGGTCTTGAACCGGATCATGTCCAGGGGGGTGAAGGGGTTCTCGCGGAACCGCCGGATCGTGAAGCTGGACCCCCGCTTCGTGACGTGCATACCCAGGGTGGCCTGGAGACGCGAGCCGTCGGGGATCGTGGCGTCGAGCATGGGCCGCGCCACGGAGATGTGCTTCCCACACCGCTGCGCCAGCCAGATCACGAACGAGTCGAGCTCCTCGGCGGTGTCGAACTTCAGGTTCGAGGGGATCGACCCGTACTTGCGGTGGTAGATGTAGAAGGGCACACGCACCCCGTCGCAGGAGACATCTTCGACCTGGATGTCCGTCATGACCACGTCGATCGGGCCGTACCGGATGAAGTCCCGGAGGATGTAGTACATGATCCGCTCCTTGGACACGGGGTGGAGCTCCACGCCGAGCTCGCGGAGGAGCCCCTCCACGACGCGACGCAGGTACGTCTCCTTCTCCGTCTTGTCCGCGTCTTCGAGGAGCTCGAGGTTGGCCACGATGATCTCCTTGAGGACGTCCAGGAGCTCGGACTCCTCCTCGAGGAGCTTCGGCTCGATCGCCTCGTAGAAGTACTCGTTGGCGAGGGTGTCGTACAGGATTCGCACGTAGGAGTAGTTCTTCAAGATGGGCTGGACCTCGATCTCGCTCATGTTCCGCTGGGCAATCTTCGGAATCGTCGTGATCTTGCCCAGGGTGGACTCTTCGACGCCGCTCACCCGGGGCGCCTTGACCTTGACGCCCCTGTCCCCGAGGAGGCGGGAGAAGTACCGCTTCTTGATCGAGTCCAGGGCCTGGAAGAGCGTCCTCCGCCGCTTCTCCTCGATCTCCTCCAGCATCTTCTGGGCCTGCACCTTCTCCTGCTCGAGGCGGGCCACGCGGGCGCGCGTCTGGGCCTTCTTCGCGTCGAGGTCCTCGAGTTCCTTCGCGTATTCCGATTCCGCGGACTGGGACATGGTTCACCTCACAGGAGCTGGAAGCCGAGCAGGGCGATCACGAGCATGATGAAGCTGTGGCGGAGGCCGTTGGGCACCTTGCCGTTGTCGAGCACGCCCGCGAGGATCCCGTCCCCGATCGCGTGGACGATCGTCGCCAGGAAGAAGGCGATCTTGATCTGGTAGACGACCTCGGGCAGGTTCTGCGCGAGAGGACTCCCGATGTTCTGGGAGGTCGGGCCGGTCAGGGCGGTGCTCGCCTCGACCATCTTCGGGAGGAACGTCGCGTTCAGGATCCAGATCGTGACGAGGAACACCATGAACGAGATGTAGATGACCGCGATGTACGTGGACATCACAATCCTCCGCTCGTCCTCCGTGAGCTGGTTCTCCTTCGTGTCGTGAGATACCATCGTGAGCACGTCGGCCACATCGCCCCCCGCGTCGGAGGACTTGACGATGATCGCGACGATCCGCTGGACCATCGGCGTCTTCACGCGCTCGGAGAAGAGCTGCAGGGCCTCCGTGGCGGGGACGCCCCAGCTGATCTGGGCTGCCATCTTCTTGATCTCCGGGGTGAGCTTGCCGTATCGGCCGCTGCTCGACACGACGATGGCGTCGGCCAGGGTCATCCCGAAGCGCCCAGCCTCGGCGACGTCGCGGAGGAAGTCCGGGAGCCGGCGCTCGATCTGCTTGACCTCCCGTTGCTTCTTCGCGAGGTAGAACCCGTAGGGCCCGATGAAGCCCAGGACCGCGATGACGAGCCAGTTCAGGAAGCGGTCCAGGGGACGCTGGTCCGCGCGGAAGCTCAGGTTGATCGAATTGAGCAGGTTCAGCACGGAGATGAAGCCGAACAAGATCAGGAAGACTGTGCTGAACGCCAGCATGAGCTTCGTGCGGTCCGCCTTCTCGTAGAGCCGGATGCGCGCCTGTTCGAGATCCTCGCGGACCATGTCAGGCCTCCTGTTCCATGTTCCAGATCACGAAGATGAAGCCGAACTGACTCATCGGAATCATCAGGCCCACGACCACGAAAAGCAGCTCGATGACGAACCCCGTGCCCGCCTTGCTGATCAGGGCCATGATCGCCATGATGACGACGAGGAACAGGGGGAAGGCGACCACGACGGTCACGAAGGACTCCGCGAGCATGCCCAGGGTCTCCATCTTCTTGCGCATCTCGAGACGGTCTTCCTTCTCGAACTGCTCCGCCTTCATCAGGAAGTACGGCTTGAGCTGGCCGCCGCTCGTGGACGTCGTCACGACGCCTTGGAGGAAGTCCTGGAACTTGGCCGAAGGCGAGCGCGCCGCGGCCCGGCGGATCGCGGTCAGGATGTCCGCGCCGAGGAGCTCCGTGTCCCGGGTGATCCACTCCGCCTCCCGGGCGACCTCGCCGTAGACGGACTGCTTGGAGAGCTCCTTGAAGATCACGTCCACGGGCACGTCCGCGGAGGCCATCGCGGAGATGAAGGACATCGCGCCGGAGATCTTCTTGTCGATCTTCCGGCCGCGCTTCTTCGCGAGGGCCGCGGGCTTCCCCTTGTACACCACGGGGAGCCCGAAGAAGAGCATGTAGGAGAGGAAGATCGGCAGGGCCGCCACGAGGGCGAAGAGCGTCAGCAGGGTCACGATGTCGACGGACAGGATGAGCAGGAAGAGGCTCAGGGCGAGGGCTGCCGCGACGGCCACGACCGAGGCGATCGTCGTGTTGAGCCAGGCGACCGCTAGGTACTCCTCGGGGCGAAGGCGGATGTGGGCCTTGAGGAGGTTGTCCTCGAGGTCTCCGGGTTCCCGCTTGCGGGCCTGGACGAACTTGCCGAAGGTGCGCCACGCGAGCTGCTCCCGCGGGGACAGGCTCACGTTCACGGGCTTCGCGCCCTTAGGGAGCCTCACGAGGTGGGCGCCCTGCTCCGCCTCGCCCTCCCCCGGACGGAAGCGCTTCGTCTTCGTGAGGGTGCCGCGGGTCTCCAGCTTCTCGAACGCCGTGCTACCCAACGGCCTCACCTCCTGCCTCGAGGGGTTTCTCGGCCCGCTGCTCGGTCCACCCCATCTCGTCCCGGATCCGCTTCGCGGTCTCCTCCGGATACTGGTAGTAGGACACGACGATCTTGGCGATCTCGCGGAAGTCGACCGTGCCCTTCTCGACCATGTAGTTGATGATGTCGATCCGCCGCTGGAACTCGCCCTCCATCTCCTCGTGGGTCATGTTCTTCATTTCCATGATCTCGTCGAAGAGGAAAGAGTGGCCCTTGTAGACGAAGGTGTCCGTGGCGGGGTCCCACTCGTACACCGTGTTCGTGATGAGCTCGTTCGTCTCTGGCTCGAACCCGACGAGCTCGACGATCTGCTTGATGCGCCGCACGATGGAGTCGCCGATGCGCGCGTGGGTCTGGATCACGACGAAGTTGAGGGCCGTGAGCAGGATACGGGGCGTGTTGATTGGCGGGTTCTCCAGGCGGTTGACCATCGACTTCACGGAGTCCGCGTGCATCGTGGACATCGTCGGGTGGCCCGTGGCCATGGCCTGGAACATCGTGTACGTCTCCGCGCCGCGGACCTCACCGACCAGGATGTAGTTCGGGCGCTGACGCAGGGCTGCGCGCACGAGGTCGTACATGTCGATCTCGCCGCCCGCCTTGCCGTCGGCTCCGCGCTCCCCCACGCCCGTCCGGGTCGTGCCCGGGATCCAGTTCTCGTGGGGGAGGTTGATCTCTCGGGTGTCCTCGATGGACACGATCTTCGCCCCGGGGCGGATGAAGAGGCCCGCGCTGTTCAGTGTGGCCGTCTTTCCGGAGGCGGTCCCGCCGCAGACCATCATCGATTTGCCGTTCTCCACGGCGATCCACAGGTAGGCGACCATGTCCGGGCTCGCCGTGCCGAACTTCACGAGCTCCGTCGGGGTGAAGGGCTTCTCCTTGTAACGCCGGATCGTGAAGGACGAGCCGCGGGTCGTGACCTCCTTGCTGTACGTGGCCTGGACGCGGTGGCCCTCGTACGTGGTGCCGTCCAGGATCGGCATCGCGACGGAGATCTGCTTGCCGCAGCGCTGGCCCAGCATGACCGCGAAGGAGTTCAGGACGTCTTCGTCCACGAAGGTGACGTTTGTCTTGATCGACTCGTACTTCTGGTGGAAGACGAAGAGGGGGATCCCTGTGCCGTCGCAGGAGACGTCCTCGATCCGGATATCGGACATGAGCACGTCCACGGGGCCGAAGCCGACGAAGTCGCGGATGATGTAGTAGACGATCTTGTCCTTGGACGCAGGCTCGAGGCGGAGGCCGCGGGACTTGATGAACGACTCGACGGCCTCGTTGAGGTACTCCTGCTTGTCCTTCTCCGCCATCTTGTCCCACTCGTACTCCAGCGTGCGCTGGAGCGAGTCCTTGAGCATCGCCAGGAGCTCCTTCTCCCGGTCGTCGAGCTGGGGCTCCCAGACCTCGTAGACGTATTCGGAGCGATCGTGGTCGTAGACCACGCGGGCGTACGTGAACGGTTCGCGGATCGGGATGACGTCCATCTCCTCGAGGGACTCGCGCTCCAGGTCGGGGATCTTCGTGAGGTACGAGCCCCGGGACCCGGACCACTCCGCCTTCTGCGCCATCGATCCCTTGGGCATCATGATCTTCTTGCGCTTGGCCATTCCTTTCACCTCAGCTGTTCATGTTCGACTGTTCCCCGATCCCCACTTGCACGAACGCGGTCTGGAGCGTGAAGGAGCCGATGGGCACGATCGTGTTGAAGACCTTGAGCCTCAGGGTGTAGGTCTGCGTCACCGTGTTCAGGTCCGCCTGAATCTCGTAGAGGTTCGGGGCGGTGAAGTGCGTCGTGAAGGCGTTCCGCACGAACGTCCCCTGGCCCTGCTGGACCCGGTACGCGCTCGAGAGGCTCGTATTCAGGAAGCTGTACCAGGCGAGGGCGTACGCCGAGGTGTGGTTCACGTAGATGGTGGACGCCACGTCCGTGTAGGTCTGGAGGCTCACCCCGAAAACCTTCGTGTTCACGACCTCCGTGGTCGTTCCCACGAGGCCGCCCTGGCCGTACAGGTTGACGATCTGGAAGGCGAGGGTCAGGTTCGTACCGCTCTTCGTCGCCTGGAATGTGGGTTCCGCGCGGATCACCTGGCCGTCGGACTGGGCGCGGATCACCGCGCCGTTCTCGTAGACGACGTGCTGCGGGACGAAGTAGCGGTTCCCGACGTAGAGATCGATCTGTCCGCTCGCGTTCTGCCACACCCGGGTGAGGACGCCCGGACTCGGCCCGACGCGGTAGGTGAAGAAGACGCTCCACGGTCCCTGGTCCGGGTCCGCGGTGATCTGCCCCAGGGTCGGTGAGGAGAAGATGGGCACACCGTCGAGGCCCAGGGTCACGGCGCTTGAGGCGGTCGTCGGGAGGAAGATCTGACCGGAGTTCTGGGCCATCTGGGCGCCGAGGATCTGGAGGTCGATGGCGCCCTTGATCCCCCCGAACTGGCCGATGGCCCCGTTCATGTGCGCCGCCTCCGAATCCTTCATCCATACGGGGACGTACTGGTTCACAATCAGGCTCAGGAAGGTCAGGAAGACCAAGAGGGCCATGATCGTGCCCACGGTCGACGCGACACCCCGCTCGTCCTTTCGCAACCTGCGGATCACAAGGACCATCAAGTCACCTGTGGAGAATCCTCTGTGGGCATTCCAGCGGCCCATCCAGGGTTACGCTATTTATAGGTGTCGCGCTGAAATTCCACGGTTGAGAATGAGTCCGTTTTCTCCATAGAAATCCGACGACAAGGAGGGCCCAGTTTGGCACGATTCGCCGGACCCGTCGGGGGGGTCGTTCGCGGACGCGCGCGGGCGTCAACGCCGGCGGCCCTTCGCCTGCGCAGCCGCGGCGTACAGCAGGCTCGCCTCGCCGAGCATGAACCGCTTCATCCCGTCGACCGACGCGTACTCGTTCGGTGCGTGCGCCCGCGAGCCGTGGCCGAGGCCCGTGGAGACCCACGGCAGCTTGAGGTACCGATCGAAGGCGAAGGCGGGCATCGTACCGCCGCTCGAGGGCCAGACCTCGGGCTCCCGGCCGTGGGCCCGAACGGCGTCGATCGCCGCGTGCGCGATCCACGACTCGGGGTCCGTCTTCGCAGGACCGTACGGGCCGTGGACCTGGATCTCCAGGTCCCCGAAGCCGTGCTTCGTCAGATGGGCCTTCAGCTTCCGGAGGGTGCCTTCCACGGTCATGTCCTTCACGAGGCGGATGTCGATCTTGGCGTAGGCCACGTGGGGGAGGACCGTCTTCGTCCCGCCGTGTTCGGTGTAGCCTGCGTAGATCCCGCAGAGGTTGATCGTCGGGTCGAACAGGTACTTCAGGAGCAGCTTGTCCTTGGGGAGATCGTACTTGAACTTCGCCGTGCGCTCCTCCTTGAGCCACGCCTTCGGGTCGAACTTCTTCGCGAGCTCCCGGACCATCTCGATGTCCTTCTTGGTGGGCGGGCGGACGTCATCCCAGAAGCCCTGGACGATCGGCCGCTGCGTCTTCCGGTCGACGAGGGTGTCGAGCGCCTGGACGAGGCGCCAGACCGGGGACCCGATCCAGACCGCGTTCGAGCTGTGGATCTCGCTCTCCATGGGCCCGCCCTTCGCCTTGTTCCCGCGCGACCAGAGGGTGAGGTAGAGACAGCCCTTCACGCCCAGGTAAACCGTCGGGACGCCGCGGAGGTCCTCCGAGTAGTCGTTTGCGAACGCCCCGTCCGCCTTGAGCTCCGCGCGGTGCGTTCGGATGTACTCGATGAAGTTCGCGCTACTGATCTCCTCCTCGCCCTCCGCGAGGATCTTCAGGTTCACCGGCAGCTCGTCGACGTCGCGGATGACCTTCCACGTGTGCAGGTGGCCCATGAGGGCGCCCTTCGAGTTCGTGGAGCCCCGGGAGATCACGGAGGGACCGACGCCCTCCACGTCGTGGATCTCCGCCGCGAAAGGCGGGGAACGCCACGCCGCGAGGTCGCCCACGGGCTGCACGTCGTACATCTCGTACTCGACGAGGGTCGTGTCCGCTCCGACATCGAGGAAGCCGACGATGAGCGGGTGGCCGCCCTTCGCAAACGTCTCCGTCTTGCAGCCGAGCTCCGCCATGGAGGAGCGGACCATCTCCGCGCACTCCGCGACGCCCTCGCCCGTCGCGCTCACGGACGGTTGTCGCAGGAGGCGGCGCGTCTTCTCCAATCCCTCGTCGAACCGGCTCTCGATGGCGCGGTACACCTCGGGCGGCGCGATCTCCTTCATCGCCCAAGGGGAAGGAGCGACGGACGATAAGGACGACGGTCCGCGCGACGCGGTCCTCCCCGCGGAGGGCGTCGTTAGCCTCATCCTTAACAATACGGACCCTTTCATGAGCAGTTGCGTTGATGGGGGTCCGGTGTGTCCATGAAGCGCCGGATGCTCGCGTTGTTCCTTGCGCTGTGCGTCGCGGCCACGAGTCTCACCCTCCTCGTCGCCGTCTCCGTGGCGCCAGCCCAGGGTCTGACGGCCTTCCGTTCCTATTCCGAACTCACCTCATACCTGGACCGAGTCGTCGGCCAGGGCTACGCTTCTTTCCGGAGCGGGCAAGGCGGGCTGCTGACGGGCCCGGCGGCTCCCGGCGCAGGCGGCGAATACTCGGGGACGAACGTGCAGGTCGCGGGGATCGACGAGCTCGACACCGTGAAGACGGACGGGTCCTACCTGTACCTCGCGGGGGACCGGGATGTCGCGATCGTCCGGGCGATCCCCGCAAGCGACCTGGCCGTTGTGGCTCGTGTCCCCGCGGCCGTGACTTCAAATGCGACCGTGAACGTGAGCGCCGCCCAAGTTACTGGGCTCTTCGTGGTGGGCCAGAAGCTCATCGTGGTCGCCTCGAGCGGCTACTCGTATCCGATCGACTATGTGCGCGGGGCTCCCAGTTCCCCGGTCGTCGGCGCTCCCGTCCTCATCGCCCCCTGGGGCGGGACGGGCGGGGACACCCTCGTGTCCGTGTATGGCGTCGAGGATCCGGCGCATCCCCGCCTCCTGCGGACCTACGAGGTCTCCGGAAGCCCCGTGACGGGCCGCCTGATCCCGCCCTTCGTGTACCTCGTGATCAATCAGCCCGTGGTGAAGGTCAATGACACCTACGTGATCCCGAGCACGTGCGACGGCGGGGGTTGCGAAGCGCTGCCCCCCGAGTCGATCCGCTACGACCCGAGCGCGAATGAGGCCGGCTCGTTCACGAACCTCTTCGCTTTCGACGCCGACACGGGTGTGGCAGACCTTGTGTCGGTCGTCACGGGCTACGCATCGACGGTCTACGTGTCATTCGAATCGCTCTACCTGACGTACACGAAGTGGAATGAGGGACCGGTGGACCCTGTCCTCTTCGGGATCGCGACCCCGCCGACGAGCGTTTGGACGACGATCCACAAGGTCCGTTTGGCCGGGATCACGATGGAGCCCGTGGCCCACTCGGACGTCCCCGGCACCCTGCTCAACCAGTTCTCCCTGGACGAGAAGGACGGATATCTGAGGGTCTTCACGACCGTGCTCCAGTGGAGCGAGAACACGTTCAGCCAGGACAACGGCCTCTACGTGCTCGACGGCGGGCTGGCGCAGGTCGGAAGGATCGAACACATCGCGCCCGGCGAGAACATCCATTCCGCCCGCTTCCTGGGAGACCGGGCGTACCTCGTCACCTTCCAGAAGATCGATCCGTTGTTCGTGATCGACGTGTCCGTGCCCACGGCACCGAAGATCCTTGGCGAACTGAAGATTCCCGGCTATTCGGATTACCTCCACCCCATCGACGAGGACCACCTCCTTGGAATCGGGAAGGACACCACGAACGCGACGGAGGGAGATTTCTCCTGGTACCAAGGCCTCAAGATCGCGCTCTTCAACGTCTCCGACGTCGCGAACCCCGTTCAGATGAGCCAGTACATCATCGGGGACCGCGGGACAGGCTCGGACGTGCTGTCGGACCACAAGGCATTCCTGTCGATCCCTGCGCGAGGCCTTGCCGTGATCCCCGTCGATCTCGCGATCATCAAGGCGAGCCAGTACCCGGATCCGCTGCCTCCCTGGGCGTATGGCGAGATCGTGTGGCAGGGGGCGTACGTCCTTTCCGTGGACCTCGCCGGCGGGATCGGTCTCCACGGACGGGTCACCCACCAGAACGCGACCGCAGACGCGTACCCGGGCGCCAATCTTGACTACCGCTACGCGATCCACCGGTCCCTGTACATCGGCGACGTCCTCTACACGATCTCCCAGGCGATGGTCAAGGCGAACGCCCTCGCGGATCTGTCGGAACTCGCTTCCATCGTGTACGCGTGAGCCGGAGGACGCCGTTGGGGGTTCGACCGAAGAAGCCGGTGTCGAAGGTCGGATCTCTCCGACGAAAAAGTATTTCCCTATCGCCGGAATGGTCCGCCTCGCGCCGCGGTAACTCAGTTTGGGAGAGTGCGAGACTGAAGATCTCGAAGTCGCCGGTTCGAGCCCGGCCCGCGGCATGACTTTTTCGTGCGGGTGACCCAAGCCGCCCCTCACGGACCGAGATCAACGCCCGGCCCTCTTCAGGACCGCGAGCGCGGTCGTCGTGATCCATCGGCTAGGGCGTCCGGGGACCTCGAGGCCGAAGGGATAGAAGGGGCCGCGGGTCTGGTAACCGGGATCCTGCGAGTCCGGGTGCAGGGCGTCCATGTTCCAGCTCCCGTCGCGGTTCCGCATCCCTTCGAGCCGGTCCAGGGCGGGACGGATGCGGGGATCGTCGCCGTACCCGAGGGCGGTGAGCGTGTCAAGTCCGACGAGGAGGTCGTAGAAGTAGTGGACCGGATAGTGCAGCCGGTACCACGGGGCGTACGGCGTCCGGCCTTCGCGGAGGAGACCGCGGTCGAGGTAGAAGTCCGCGCCCCTCTCGATCGCACGCCGCATCGGCGGCGACCGCGCGGCGGGAGGCATTGCGGCGAACGCGGCCAAGGCCTCCCAGGCGTCGAGGGTCCCCGTGCGGGATGGGAAGCAGTGCCAGCCCCCGTCCGGCTTCTGATGCCGGACGAGCCAGTCGCTCGCGGGACGCAGACGCGGATCCTCTCGGTATCCGAATCGGACGAGCATCCGTACCGCGTTCCCGGTGAAGCACACCTCGCTGCCGCGATACCCCAGGCCGCCACTCGGTGCGGCGAAACGGCGAAGGAACAAGTCCACGGACTTCCGAATCCTCGAGTTCCTCCCCGACACCCCGAGCTCGGAGAGGACGAGGAGACGCCAATTCGTCGCGATGTACTTCGGGCGGTACAGCTCGAAGGCCGAGGTACCCGCGGTGTCCCATTGATCCTGGGGGTGCTGGAAGCGGAGGATCTGGGCCGCCCAGCCCTTCCGCCCATTCTGCTTCGTCGCGCGCAGGACGTCGGGATCATCCTCCGGTCGATCGAGCAGTTCCCGCAGGACCCGAAGCCGGACGCTGGGGTCCGCCGCATCCCCGAGAAGCCAGTCCCGGAGTCGACGTGAGAGGGCCATGCGACGGAAGAACGGGGGACCGGTATTTAGTCCCGCGAACTTGGAACGACGGCGTCCACAGGGAATGCCCGCGCCAGTGGACCGGGGTCGGTCGCAGAACCCGCCTTGCCGCGAGCCCGTCCGGCAACCTTTTTATCGGAAGAGCCGTTCGTCGCTCGTCCCGCCTTAGCTCAGCCTGGTCAGAGCGGGTGACTGTAGAGTGCTCCCGCGCACACGGCGTGCGCGGTGCCCGCTGGCATCATCAGGCCCCCGGTTCAAATCCGGGAGGCGGGACTTACATTTCCCCGCCAGGTGGCGCATCCGCCAATCCCTGGTATATGTTCATATACTACATTAACACATACCTAGCATCGATGCAGGCGCCGCCCATGCCCCCGAAGCTAGAACACAAGGGGCCTACCCTGGGAACATTGCACATGGTCGAGTCCGTCCTTCGGAAATCCGACGAACCGCTCAGCCTCAACCGGATCAAGAGCCTCCTGCCGCGAAAGATGATGCACGCCGCCCTTCGGGAGGCGATTGACCACTACAAGCGTCTGGGCTGCGTGGCCGAAGGTTCGAAAGGCGTAATGTGGACGCTCAACGTCGAGCCCGAGTTCTGGAAGGTCGTAGGGACTTGGGAGGCTCGTTGAGCTGGCCCGTTTCACCGCAAGCGGGGTCCGGTTGGGACCTCGCGCGCGTTCCGCCGAGGCGAGCCTTCAGCCGAAACAGCGGAAGAAGCTTCAGTGGTGGATCGCGCGTCTGAAGCAAGACGTGTTCGCGGGAGACCAGATACCGAAAGACCGGATTCCGCTTCAGCTCGCGACGCGCAGCGGTCTTCCGTTTCCCATCGGGAACGTGTGGCGGTTCGAGTTGCCGCTGGCATATCGCGGCGTCTACACGGTTCATTCAGCACCCGGACCTGGCACCGTCGTCCTAATCCTCGAGATCCTGTCGCATAAGGAATACGAGCGGTTATTCGGGTATCGGTAGGTCCCACGCGGGGATCTGCTTCTCAATCCATGGGAACTCTCAGGTACCCGTGCACGTCGGCGAGGGCACCAAGATAGCGTTGCGAAGTAGGCGGGACCCCTCCCCCTGGCAGTCGTGGGTCGCCACGTTCAAACGTCGGAACGGGATGGCCCATACATGGCCGGATTCCCGGGAATCATCCGCAAGCTCCCGCAGGCCGATGCGCCGTTCCCCGGAATCACGCTCAGGCTCCTCCAGGGACCCACCGCGTGCGCGACGTTCGTCGAGGCGATGGAGGACGCCGACATCCCGGAGCACTCCCACGGACCGCAGTGGGGAGTGATCGTGGCAGGTGAGCTCGTCCTGACGATCGACGGGAAGACGCGCGTGTACCGCCCTGGAGAGGAGTACTACGTCCCCGCGGGAGTGCCACACGCCGCGAAGCTCCGACGCGGGGTCCGGGTCGTGGACTTCTTCGACGATCCGAAACGGTACCGCCCACGCGCCGACTGAGCCGGCGAGATGGGTCCGCCCGCAAAGGCGAGGATTCCGTCCCGGTTCGCGAACTCCCTGCCAACTGCGGGCGACGATACCGGACGGGGGCCCGCAACCTCGGGGAGACCCGGGCATGCGTCGCTTCTCTCCACGGGGGGCCCGTTCAGAACATCGGCGTCTGCGCCCGCGCAATCTGGGCGCTGATCCGGTCGATGTACTCCTTCATCCGCGCGAGGATCGTCCGCGCCTGAATCACCCCGAGGATCCGGC
>Ga0209341_10001058_pt1 | contig 27686 bp, 28 predicted proteins | sample RifCSP13_2_FD_184020 | JGI IMG/M metagenome (GOLD analysis project Ga0209341, IMG submission 184020) | Soil microbial communities from Rifle, Colorado - Rifle CSP2_sed 13_2 (SPAdes) (version 2) | ecosystem: Environmental > Terrestrial > Deep subsurface > Rock core/Sediment | place: Rifle... | reverse complement strand
TCCACGACGTCACGGAGCTGCGCCGGCTCGAGCAGGTGCGCACGGAGTTCGTGGCGAACGTCTCGCACGAGCTCCGGACGCCGCTCACGGCGATCCACGGCTACCTCGAGACGCTGCTCGGCGGCGCGCTCGAGGAACGGGACGACGCGCGGCGCTTCCTCGAGATCGTGTTCCGCCACACCGAGCGGCTCGGGCGGCTGCTCGACGACCTCACCGACCTCTCCAACATCGAGCTCGGCCGCGTCACGCTCCGCCTCGAGCCCGTGCGGCTCGACGAGGTCGTGGACTCGGTGCTCGCGATCATCGCGCCGAAGGCCGAGGCCGGTCGCGTGGCGCTGGCGAGCCAGCTCCCGTCCGGGCTGCCGCCGGTGAGCGCGGACCGCGACCGGCTCGCCCAGATCCTGATCAACCTCGTGGACAACGCGGTCAAGTACACACCGGAGGGCGGCCGCGTCACGGTGAGCGCGCGTCCGGCCGCCGACGGACGCGTGGAGGTCGCCGTGGCCGACACGGGGGTCGGGATCCCTCCCACCGATCTGCCGCGCATCACCGAGCGCTTCTACCGTGTCGACAAGGCGCGGTCGCGCGAGCTCGGCGGCACCGGGCTCGGCCTGGCGATCGTCAAGCACCTCGTCCTCGCCCACGCCGGCGAGCTGGCGATCGAGAGCACGCCGGGCCGCGGGACGACCGTCCACGTCACGCTCCCCGCCGGCGTGCCGCAGTGACGAAGCGGCGCGTCCTCTTCCTCTGCACGCACAACTCGGCGCGGAGCCAGATGGCCGAGGGCTGGCTCCGCGCGCTCGCGGACGACCGGTTCGCACCCGCGAGCGCGGGCACCGAGGCGACGCGCGTGCACCCCCTCGCGATCCGGGCGATGGCCGAGGTGGGCATCGACATCGCGGGCCATGCTTCGAAGACCCTCGACCGCTTTCTCGCGGAGCCGTGGGACTGGGTGGTCACCGTCTGCGACGCGGCCAACGAGCGCTGCCCGGTGTTCCCGGCCCGGACCGCGCGACTCCACTGGAGCTTCGACGACCCGTCGCGCGCCGGGGGCTCCGAGGAGGAGCGCCTGGCCGTCTTCCGCCGGGTCCGGGACGAGATCGGCGCGCGCCTGCGCGCCTGGCTGGCCGGGCTCGCGTAGGCGCCGCCGCGCGCTGACGCGCCGGCGCCGCCGGTTCACCCAGGATTTACCCAGGCGTCATCGTTCCGTAACGCGGCAAGCCGACACTCCACGGCGATGAGCACCGCACCGGAGGTCGACTCGATGAGCGTGCGGCGCCGGGCCGCCCCCGGCGCCGGAGGCCCCCCGGCGCGCCTCCGCCGGGTACTCCTGCTCGAGGACGAGCAGGATGTGGCCGAGCTGATCCGCTACAACCTGTCGCCGCCAAGCTCGCCGAGCCGGGCATCGAAACGGTCCGGGGCGTGGGGTATCGCTTCCGTGATTCCGAGACCGTAACGCGTTCGTAACACGACGTTCATGGCATCGAAACATGGCTGGGCGAAGATGAGAACGCACAACAAAGGAGAAGCTGTGATGGGCAGATGGCGCAGCGTCGTCGCACTGGGTGTCGGGGTGGTGCTCCTCGCCGCTGGCGGCTGGGCGATCGCGGAGGTCAAGGTGGATGCGGGCCTCCAGGCCTACAAGGCGACCGCCGGCGTGAGCGGCAACATCTCGAGCGTCGGCTCGGACACGCTCAACAACCTGATGACCCTCTGGGCCGAGAGCTTCAACAAGTTCTACCCGAACGCGAAGATCCAGATCGAGGGCAAGGGCTCGTCCACGGCGCCGCCGGCGCTGATCGCGGGCACGGCCCAGCTCGGGCCGATGTCACGCTCGATGAAGGGGACCGAGGTCGACAAGTTCGAGAAGAAGTTCGGCTACAAGCCGACGCCGATCCGGACGTCGGTGGACGCGCTCGCCGTCTTCGTGAACAAGGACAACCCGGTCAAGTGCATGACCCTGGCCCAGGTGGACGCGGTCTTCTCGAAGTCGCGCCGCCAGGGCGCCAGGGCCGACGTCACGACGTGGGGCCAGCTCGGCCTCACGGGCGCCTGGGCCTCGAAGCCGATCAGCCTCTACGGCCGCAACTCGGCCTCCGGCACCTACGGCTTCTTCAAGGAGCACGTGCTCAAGAACGGCGACTACAAGGACGCGGTCAAGGAGCAACCGGGCTCCGCGGCGGTCGTCCAGGGCGTGACCGTGGACCGGGGCGCCGTCGGCTACAGCGGCATCGGCTATGCGACGGCCGGCGTCCGGGCCGTGCCGATCGCCGGGAAGCAGGGGGGCACGTGCGTGGAGGCCACGGCGGACAACGCCTACTCGGGCGACTACGCGCTGGCGCGGTTCCTCTTCGTCTACGTCAACCGCGCGCCCGGCAAGCCGCTCGACCCGCTCACCCGCGAGTTCATGAAGCTGGTCCTCTCGAAGGACGGCCAGGAGGTCGTGGTCAAGGACGGCTACTTCCCGATCCCGGCGTCCGTCGCGAAGGAAGAGCTGGCGAAGATCCAGTAGTGGCTGTCACCCCCCTCGCGCTCGGCCGGGCTCGAACGAGCCGGCGCATCCTGCTCGACAGGATCTCGCGCCGGCTCGTCGTGCTCGGCGGCATCGTCATCATTGCGTCGATCCTCGCGATCCTGTTCGTCATCCTCGCGGAGGTCTACCCGCTCTTCAGGGCGCCGACGGCGACGCTGGCCGGCCGCCACGCCGCGGCCGGGGCCATCGCGGGGGCGTCGCCGGCCCCGGGCGACGCGGCGGGCGTGGACGAGTACCGCCAGATCGCCTTCAGCGTCAGCGCCGCCGGCAGCGTCGCGTTCACGACGCTGCAGGGCGAGGGCGCGCTCCCCGCGGCGGCCGTGCCCGGGCTCGAGGGCGCCAGGCTCACGGCCGTGACCGCCTTCGGCACGTCGCGGTACCTGCTCGGCACCTCGGACGGTCGGGTGATCCCGCTCGAGATGACGTTCGACGTGGCCTACGCGCCCACAGCCCGGACGGTGACGCCGGCGCCCGCGTTCGGCGAGCCCCTGGCCCTGGATCCGGAGGGTCGCCGCGCCGTCCGCCGCCTGGCCGCCGCGGCACCCGAGGGCGGGCCGGTCGCGGTCGCCCAGGTGGGGCCGCGGGCGCTGCTCGTCCAGACCGTCGTCGAGAAGAAGGCGCTGATCGGGCCGGGCCGCAAGGAGGCGTCGGTCCAGGCGCTCGACGTGGCGACGGATGGCGAGATCACCGCGCTGGCGCTCGACGGCCGTGGCGAGGATCTCTTCGTCGGAACCTCGCGGGGCCGGCTGCTCCAGTACGACCTGCGCGACCACGGGAGCCCCAAGCCCGGCGACGCGGTGGACGTCAGCGCGACGGCCGCGCCGCTCACGGCGCTCGGCTTCCTCCTGGGCGACCGGACGCTCGTGGTCGGCGACGGTGCCGGCGCCGTCACGACCTGGCAGATGGTCCCGCCGCCCGGAGGCGGCGAGCGGCGCCTCGCGCGGATCCACGAGTTCGAGGGGCACGCCGGTCCGGTCGTCGCCGTCGCCCCGTCGCGGCGCGACAAGGGCTTCGTCACCGCGGACGCCGGGGGCACGGTCCGCCTCCACTACGGGACGTCCGGCAGGACGCTCCTGTCGCTGACGGCGGGGAGCGCGGCCCCGCTCCGCTCGGTCGTGTTCGCGCCGAAGGCCGACGGCGTGCTCGCGGTGGACGCGACCGGGGCGATCACCCACTGGCGCCTGGACAACCCGCACCCCGAGGTCACGCCCGGCACGCTGTTCGGGCGCGTGTGGTACGAGGGCTACGCGGAGCCCGAGTACGTCTGGCAGTCCACCGGGGGCACCGACGACTTCGAGGCGAAGCTGAGCCTGACGCCGCTGATCTTCGGCACGCTCAAGGGGACGCTCTACTCGCTCCTGTTCGCGGTGCCGCTCGCGCTCCTCGCCGCCCTCTACGTGAGCGAGTTCATGCACCCGACCGTCAAGGGCTGGGTCAAGCCCGTCGTCGAGATCATGGCCGCGCTGCCGAGCGTCGTGCTCGGGTTCCTCGCGGGCCTGTGGCTCGCGCCGATGGTCGAGCGCGTGGTCCCGGGCCTCTTCCTGATGCCGCTCGTGACCCCGGGCCTCGTCCTGCTCGCGCTCCTGCTCTGGCGGGCCGCCCCGTCGGCGGTGCGCGGGCGCGCGCGGCCGGGGACCGAGGCCCTGCTGCTGGTCCCGGTCGTCGTCGCGGCGGCCTGGCTCGCGTTCGCCCTCGGCGGCCTGCTCGAGGGGTGGCTGCTCGGCGGGAGCTACCGCGCGTGGCTCCGCTCGGCGCTCGGACTCACGTACGACCAGCGCAACTCGCTCGTCGTCGGGATCGCGATGGGCTTCGCGGTGATCCCGATCATCTTCACGATCGCCGAGGACGCGCTCGCGAACGTCCCGCAGCACCTGCGCGCGGGCTCGCTCGCGCTCGGCGCCACGCGCTGGCAGACGGCGCTGCGCATCGTGCTGCCGACGGCGAGCCCCGGCATCTTCTCGGGGGTCATGATCGGCTTCGGCCGGGCGGTGGGCGAGACGATGATCGTGCTCATGGCGACGGGCAACACGCCCGTGATGGACTGGTCCATCTTCGACGGCTTCCGCGCGCTCTCGGCCAACATCGCCGTCGAGCTGCCGGAGGCGCCCGAGGGCGGCACGCTGTTCCGGGTCCTGTTCCTCGCCGCCCTCCTCCTCTTCTGCCTCACGTTCGTCGTCAACACCGCGGCGGAGCTGGTCCGGCTCCGGCTCCGCAGGAAGTACCGGTACCTGTGAGGCACCTCTGGCGGAGCGGCGAGCCGTTCATCTGGCTGACCGGCAGCGCACTCGCCCTGTGCCTCCTCCTGGTCGTCGGCCTCGTGGCGCTCATCCTCGTGAACGGCCTCGGCTTCTTCTGGCCGAAGGACGTCGTGCGCCTGACGCTCACCGACGGCCGCGCGCTCACCGGGATCGTGCGGGAGCGCGAGGCCGTGCCGGACCGCGGCGGCGAGTACCGGATCAAGCTCCAGGTGGCGAACCGCGACCTCTACGGTGCCGACTTCGTCTGGGTGGACGAGGCGCGGATCGCGCGCCGCGAGGATCCGCCGGACGTGACGGTCATCGAGCGCACCGAGTGGGGGCTCCTGATCGGCACGCTCGCGGAGTTCCGCGACGGCGGCCGGGTGGTCGCCGCCGGGCCCGGCCCGGCGCTGGCGGAGCTGCGCCGGCGCCTGCCCGCCGCGGCGCGGCTCCGCCGGGAGATCCGGTCGATCGAGAAGGGCGAGATCGGCGCGATCAACCACGCCCAGGAGCAGGCCCGCCTCGCGCTCAAGCGCCTCGAGCTGCGCGGCGTCGCGACGGGGCCCGAGGTGGAGGCGCTCGGACGGCGGACCGCCGTGCTCCAGGCGCGCTACGCGGCCGAGGAGGCGCGGCTCGCGGCGCTGCGGAAGCAGCAGACCGCGAGCGTCGTCGTCGCCGCCGACGGCGGCAAGGACAAGGAGCTGCCGCTCGCCCAGGTGCTCCGCGCCTTCACGCCCAACGCGATGGGCGTCCTCGCCAAGAGCGGCCACTACGCGGCCGGCCTGTGGGGCGTCGTGTCGGACGACCCGCGGGAGTCGAACACCGAGGGGGGCGTGTTCCCGGCGATCTTCGGCACGGCCATGCTGGTGATGATCATGAGCGCGCTGGTCACGCCGCTCGGCGTGCTCGCGGCGTTCTACCTGCGCGAGTACGCGCGGCAGGGGACGTTCGTCAGCGCCGTCCGCATCGCGGTGAACAACCTGGCGGGCGTGCCGTCGATCGTCTTCGGTGTGTTCGGCGTCGGCTTCTTCATCTACGGCGTCGGCGGGACCCTCGACCGGTGGTTCTTCGCCGAGGCGCTCCCGACGCCGACCTTCGGCACCGGCGGCATCCTGTGGGCCTCGCTCACGCTCGCGCTGCTGACCGTGCCGGTGGTGATCGTGGCGACGGAGGAGGGGCTCGCGGCGATCCCGATGGGGATGCGCGAGGCCTCGCTGGCGCTGGGCGCCACGAAGCTCGAGACGACCCTGCGCGTCGTCCTGCCCGCCGTGATGCCCTCCGTCCTCACCGGCCTCATCCTCGCGATGGCGCGCGCGGCGGGCGAGGTGGCGCCGCTCATGCTCACCGGGGTCGTCAAGCTCGCGCCGTCGCTGCCGGTGGACGGCTTCTGGCCGTTCGTGCACCTGGAGCGGAAGTTCATGCACCTCGGCTTCCACATCTACGACGTGGGCTTCCAGTCGCCCAACGTGGACGCGGCGCGGCCCATGGTGTTCGTGACGACGCTCCTGCTGCTCGTCATGGTCGTGCTCCTGAACCTGTTCGCGATCGGCCTGCGCAACCGGCTGCGTCGCACGTACGCGACGTCGGCCGTCTAGGAGGAGGCCATGCCCGGAACCGTGGACGTCACCGCGAGCCTCAACCCCCACGACGCGGCCTCCGGTATCATGGAGGCGCCGATGGTCGAGATCGAGCACCTGTCGCTCTGGTACGGCGCCAAGCAGGCGCTCCGGGACGTGTCCATGTCGGTGCCGAAGCACCGCGTGACCGCGTACATCGGCCCGTCCGGCTGCGGCAAGTCGACGCTGCTGCGCTGCCTCAACCGCATGAACGACCTCGTGGACGGCGTGCGGGTCACCGGGACGGTCCGGATCGGCGGCACCGACATCTACGACCCGACGCTCGACGTGACCGAGCTGCGCAAGCGCGTGGGCATGGTCTTCCAGAAGTCGAACCCGTTCCCGAAGTCCGTCTTCGAGAACGTCGCCTACGGGCCGCGAATCCTCGGCGTGCGCACCCGGAGCGACCTCGAGGCCGTCGTCGAGCGGAGCCTCCGGGCCGCGGCGCTGTGGGAGGAGGTCCAGGACCGCCTCGGCGACTCGGCCCTCGGGCTCTCGGGCGGCCAGCAGCAGCGGCTCTGCATCGCGCGGGCGATCGCGGTCGAGCCCGACGTGCTGCTCATGGACGAGCCCTGCTCGGCGCTCGACCCCATCGCGACCGCCAAGATCGAGGAGCTGATGCTCGAGCTGAAGAACAGCTACACGATCGTGATCGTGACCCACAACATGCAGCAGGCGGCGCGGGTCTCGGACTACACGGGCTTCATGCTCCTCGGGGAGCTGGTCGAGGTCGGGGTGACGCGGGAGCTGTTCACGAACCCGCGCGACAAGCGCACGGAAGACTACATCACGGGCCGGTTCGGCTAGACGGAGGCCTCCCATGCCGCGGCACTTCCACGAGGAGCTGGACGCGCTCAAACAGACGCTCCTGGCGATGGGCGGGCTCGTCGAGGAGCAGATCCGCCGCGTCATGCGCGCGCTGATCGAGCGCGACGACGACCTCGCGCGCGAGGTCATCGAGCGCGACCAGCAGGTGAACGCCTACGACGTGGAGATCGACGAGAAGTGCGTCGAGCTGCTGGCGCTCCACCAGCCGACCGCCGGCGACCTGCGGTTCATCACGACCGCCATGAAGATCGTGACGGACCTCGAGCGGATCGGCGACCAGGCCGTGAACATCGCGCAGCGGGCGATCGAGCTGAGCCGCGAGCCCCAGCTCAAGCCGTACGTGGACCTGCCCCGCATGGCGGAGCGGGCGGAGCGGATGGTCAAGGAGAGCCTCGACGCCTTCGTCTCGCGCGACACCGGGTTGGCGCGGCGGGTGTGCGCCGCCGATTCCGAGGTCGACGCGCTGAAGGAGCAGATCTTCCGCGAGCTCCTGACCTACATGATGGAGGACGCCCGGACCATCCCGCGCGCCATCCGGCTCATCCTGATCTCGCGCTTCCTCGAGCGCGTCGCCGACCACGCGACGAACATCGCCGAGATGGTGATCTATCTCGTCGAGAGCAAGATGGTGCGGCACACGCTGGCCTAGCCCGGGAGTGTGCTAGCCTCGCGGCATGTCCCGGAGGGACGCCGCCGAGGCCGATGCGATCGAGGCGCTCTACGCGCGCGGCGTGACCGACGGGCTGCCCGTGGTGCCGCCCACGCGCGAGCGCGTCGCGCGCGCGGTCGCCGCGTCGGGCCGGGACGCGGGCGAGCTGGTCGCGCTCGTGCCCCCCAACTACGGGCGGGCCACCGTGGAGAAGGTCGCGGTGAACGCCGTGATGGCCGGCTGCCGGCCCGAGTACCTGCCCGTGGTGCTCGCCGCCGTCGAAGCCGTGTGCGACGAGGCCTTCGACCTGCACGGCGTGTCCGCGACGACCAACGCGCCGGCGCCGCTCGTCGTGATCAACGGCCCGGTCCGCGTGGCGCTCGACGTCAACTGCGGCGCCGGCGTCTTCGGCCCCGGCTGGCGGGCGAACGCCACGATCGGGCGCGCGCTCCGGCTCGTGTGCGTCAACGTCGGCGGCGCCACGCCGGGCGTCGTCAGCATGTCCACGCTCGCGCACCCGGGCCGGTACACCTACTGCATCGGCGAGCTGGAGGAGGCGAGCCCGTGGGAGTCGCTCGCCGTCGAGCACGGGTTCGCGCCCGGCGACTCGACGGTGGCCGTGCTCGCGGCCGACGCGCCGCTCGGGGTCTACGACCACCAGTCGCGCACGCCGGAGGCGCTGCTGCCGACGCTCGCGGCGAGCCTCGGCGTGGTCTCCCATCACAAGGCGACCCACTGGGGCGACACGCTGCTCGTGCTCTCGCCCGAGCACGCGCGGGTCTTCGGCGGGGCCGGCTGGCGCAAGGCCGACGTGCGGCGCTGGCTCCACGAGCGCCTGCGGCGCCCGGTGCGGGACCTGATCCCCGGCCGCGACGGCGGCGAGGGGCTGCCCGCGCACGTGCTCGCGAAGTTCGCGCAGCCGGCGTCCGATCCCACGCCGATCCCGAAGTTCCGCGGGCCCGAGAACCTGAAAGTCGTCGTCGCCGGCGGCACGGCCGGGCGCTTCTCCGCGATCGTGCCCGGCTGGACGTTTCCGAAGAGCTCGTCCCTGGTGTTCCGGCGCATTCACGTCCCCTGAAGGAGGCCCCCATGTCCGAGTACCTGGATCCGACCGACTCCGTCGCCGTCCCGCGGACGACCGCGCCCCGGCCCGCGAGCCTCGAGGGCAAGACGATCACGCTCCTCGACATCTCCAAGGCCAAGGGCGACCACCTGCTCGACCGCCTCGAGGAGCTGCTCCGGGAGCGGGCGAAGCCGCAGGCGATCGTCCGGAAGAAGAAGCCGACGTTCGCCCGGCCGGCGCCCGACGCGCTCCGCCAGGAGATCGTGGGCGGGACCGACGTCCTGATCGAGGCGCTCGCCGACTGAGGGTCGTGCACGACGTGCAGTGTGCACGACGGCGTGTTCTTCGAGGACCACGGCATCCCCACCGCGACGGTGATCTCGTCGGAGTTCCAGCGCGCGGCGCGCGCCCAGGCCGAGGCGCTCGGTGCCCTCGACTACCGGACCGTCGCGGTCCCGCACCCGATCCAGCCGCTCACGCGCGACGAGGTGCGCGCGCTGGCGGACGAGGCGTTCGACGAGATCCTGCGGAGGCTCACGCGGTGACGGCGGGCCGGGGCCGAGCGGCCCGGCGCGCCTCACGCGAGCCAGACGACGAGGAGCGTGAAGGCGAGGGCGTGCCCGACGGCGAGGATGCCGAGGCGCTTGAGCCGGACCGGGTGGTCGAGCCGCGCGACGCCGACGAGCGTCTGCACGGCGACGGGAGCGAAGGCGGCGAGCGCCCGGGACTCGAGCCCGCCGAGCGCGAGCGCCGCCCACGCCGCGCCGAGCGCGGCGGCGTCGAGCGCGAGCGGCCGTGCCGCGAAGGCCGCGCGCGCGGCGAGCGTCGGGAGCGGCGCGCGGCGCCGGAGCGCGTCGATCTTGAGCTGGACGTAGGAGACGGCGCCGAGAAAGAAGAGGAAGCTCACCGCCCAGAGCGCTGCGGCGACGCGGGTCCAGGCGCCCTGCGCGACGTAGTGCGCGGCGGGCGCGCTGAGCGAGAGCGCGGCCGCCGCGAGCACCTGGCCCGCGACGCCGCGGTCGAGCCGCGCGCGGACCAGGGCGACGCTCGCGGCCGCGGGCCCGAGCGCGACCGCGCCGAGCGCGAGCAGTCCCCAGAGCCGCCAGACGAGGAGCAGCGGGGCGAGCGCGACCGCGGCCGCGGCCGCGAGGGCGAGCACCCGGCGGCGCCCGCGCGCCGCGGCGGCGCGGTCGGGCGCCGCCGCGAAGCGGAGGCGGAGGCCGCCGAGGAGCTGCGCGTGGGCGAGGAAGAGCAGCACGAGCGCGGCGAGGAGCAGGAGCTCCGGGCCGCCGAGCCGCCGCGCCACGCCGCAGCCGATGGCCCACGGCGCCAGCAGCATCGCCCACGTGCCGTGCTCGCGGGGCAGCAGGCCCTCAGGGGACGTGGGGCAGCACCTGCTCGCCGAGGAGCCGGAGCGAGCGGAGCACCTTCTCCTGCGCCATGCCCGGCCACTGCAGGCGGAGGATCAGCGTCGTCACGTGAAGGCGCTCCCGGTAGCGCGCGATCTCCTCGCGCACGCGTGCCGGGTCGCCGAGCAGGAAGCGGTCCCGCGCCAGCTCCTCGAAGCTCGGGCTCCAGTGCTCGCCGGCGGGCAGGGCCCGGTCCTGCTCCCAGCTCCGGTAGGCGCGGTACTTGGCGTCCAGGAAGACGGCGGCCTCGGCGAGCGCCGTCCGGCTGTCGGGCGCGACGTAGCATTCCTTGACCAGCGGGACCTCGGCCGCGGGCGGGCGGCCGAGCTCGCGGCGCGTCGCACGGAAGAGCGCCTGCTGGCGCTCGAGCGTCGCGAGCGTCGTATGCGGGTTCATGAGCCACGCGTCGCCGAGCCGCGCGGCGCGCCGCACGCCGGCGTCGCTGTTGGCCGCGAGCCAGATCGGCGGGCGCGGGTGCTGCACGGGCCGCATCGAGATCCGCACGTCGCTGAGCGTGAAGTGCCGGCCGGCGTAGGTCAGCGGCTCGCCGGTCCAGAGCCGCTCGATGACCTCGAGGCCCTCAACGAGCCGTCCGAGGCGCGCCCTCGGGTCCTGCCCCATCGCCCGGTTCTCGACGTCGCGGTAGCCGAGGCCGACGCCGACGACCAGGCGGCCGTCGGCGATCACGTCGAGCGTCGCGAGCTGCTCGGCGACCTCGACCGGATGGTGGAGCGGCAGGAGCAGGACGCCGGTGCCGAGCGTCATCCCGTCCGCCTCGGCGGCGATGCGGGCGAGCGTCGGGATCGGCTGGAAGTAGGTGAACGGCGCGGAGAGGTAGTGCTGGCTCGCCCACACGGAGGCGAAGCCCGCGGCGCGCGCGTAGCGTACCTGCTCGATGTGCTCGCGGAAGCGCGCGGGCTGCGGGTCGTCGGGCAGGTGCTGGACCGAGAGCGCGAGGCCGACCCTCATTCCGGCAGCCGCCAGACGCGCCCCTGGGCGGGCTCGTCGGTCAGCGTGAACTGCGGCAGCGCCATGTGCTCGGCGAGGTCCTGGAAGACCACGCGCACGCGCCGGCCGATCGCGACGTTCGCGTCCGGCTCGGGCGTGAGGTCGGGGCGCACGAGGTTACCGATGATCCGGAGCGCCTCGTCGGGCGTCGGCTGGCCGCGCTGCTCGTCGAGCTCTACCAGCACGACCGCGTAGGGCGTGAGCTCCTTGAACCCGGGCTGGATCGCGTGGACGACGATCTCGTACGAGTAGATCGTCCCGCGCCCGCTGACCTCCTGCCACGTCCAGCCGAGGTCCATGCACCAGGGGCAGGCGTGGGTGGGCGGGTAGCGCAGGAGCCCGCACGCCGTGCACCGGCGCACGACGAGACGGTGGGCGCGCGCGTGCGCGTAGAACGCGGTCCACTCGCTGTCGTTGTCCGGGACGATCAGGGTCATGCCGCGGTACTGGACGGGCTGGGGCATCGGGCGCTCTCCTATACGGACCGCATGCTAGAGCGGGGCAGGTCGGGTCTCACCGGCGCAGGATCAGGGCGCTGCCGATGGGCGGCGTCGCCCAGCCCAGGTTCATCGAGATCTCGGCGTCCTTGACCTGGCGGCAGCGTCCCGGCGCGTAGTCGTAGCTGTGCACGCCCTCGGCCGCGCCGGGGCAGGAGTCGTCCACGGTCCCGCGGAGCTGGCGGACGTTCTCGATGACCATGGACATCCCGTGCGTGTACCCCTCGCAGAGGTGGCCGCCCGAGGTGTTGTTCGGGCGGCGGCCGCCGAGCTCGATGGCCCCGCTCGAGACGTACTGGCCGCCCTCGCCCTTCTTGCAGAAGCCGTACTCCTCGAGCTGGAGCATCGTCGTGAACGTGAACGCGTCGTAGGAGCCGGTGACGTCCACGTCCTGGGGCCCGATGCCCGCCTGGCCGAACACGATGTCCTTGGCGTAGTAGCCCGCGACGCGCGTGATCGGACCGTGCGCCCAGTGGAAGTCCAGGCGCGGCTTCGACACGCGCCCGGCCACGCCCATGACGTGGACGGACCGGTGGCGGAGGTCGCGGGCGCGCTCGGCTGCGGTCACGATCACGCACGTCGCGTTGTCGGTCTCGAGGCAGCAGTCGAGCAGGTGCAGCGGCTTGACGATCCAGCGCGAGCCGACGACGTCCGCCACGGTCACGCGCTCCCTGAGCAGCGCCTTCGGGTTCTGGGAGGCGTGCCTGCTGTGCGCGACCTTCACGTGGGCCACCTGCTCCGAGGTGGTGCCGTACTCGTACATGTGGCGCATGAAGGTCGGCGCGAAGTTCTGCCCCGCGCTCCGCATCCCGAACGGGATCTGGGCGAGGTCGAGCCCGCGCACGGGCTGCGCGGCGCGGGCGCCGGTGCCGCCGATGCGGAACTCGCTGTAGCCGTTCATCGAGCGGTAGAGCGCGACGGTCTGGCACATCCCGGCCTCGATCGCGCCCATCGCCAGGCCGACGAGCGCCTCGGTCGAGGAGCCGCCGCCGACCACGTCCATGTAGAAGTCGAGGCGGATCCCGAGGTCCGAGGCGACGTGGTTGGCGAGCGTCGAGTCGCCGGACTGGTAGTCCATCATGCCGTTCACGTCGCGCGCCGCGAGGCCCGCGTCCAGGATGGCCCGGCGGACGGCCTCCACGGCCATCGCGCGCGTGGTGCGGCCCGAGCCGCGCGAGTACTCCGTCTCGCCCACGCCCACGATGCAGTACTTGTCCCGGAGCGTCTTCATCGGGCCTCCTTGTCGAGCCGGTCCACGGCCTGCCGGCGCCCGGCTCCCAGTCGGGATTCTAGCCGAGGATCCCGGTGCGCACGCGCCCCTCGATCGCGCGCTCGGCCCTCACGCCCCCGCGGGGCGCGGCGGCCGCGCGAGCGAGAGCAGCGCGATCGCGACGAGGTTCAGCCCGGCGGCCAGGCCCCACGTGAGGTCGTAGCTGCCGGTCGCGTCGTAGATCGCCCCGGCGATCAACGGCCCCCAGCCCGCCATGGCGCCGGCGAACGCGAAGAGGAAGCCGACGAGCGCGCCGGCCTGGCCGCGCCCGAAGAAGTCGCCGACGATCGCCGGGAAGAGCGTGGAGATCGCGCCGTAGGAGTAGCCGAACACGAGCGCGGTCCCGAAGAGCATCTCGAGGCTCCGCACCTCGAGGAACCCGACGAAGGCGACCGCCTGGATCGCCATCGCGATGCCGACCGTCGGCCGCCGGCCGATCCGGTCGGAGAGGCCGCCCATCACGAGGCGCCCGGCGACGGCGCCGACGCCGAGCGCGCTCACCGCGGAGGCGGCGACGAGCGGCGAGTGCCCGAGGTCGCGCGTGAACGGCACCAGGTGCACGAGCGGGATGAAGACGGGGATCCAGGTCGCCGTGAACGTCGCGCCGAGCAGCCAGAACGCGCGCGTGCGCACCGCCCGGCCGAGCGGCCACGGCGCGTCGGCCCCGGCGACCGCCGCCGGGGGCCGGGCGGCGCCGTCGGGGTGGAGCCCGAGGCTCTCGGGATCGCGGTGCATGAGACGTGCGACCAGGTTGAGGACGACGAACACGCCGACGCCGAAGACGACGTACGCGGTGCGCCAGCCCGCGGCGCTCACGAGGAGCTGGGCCACGGGCGGCAGGACGAACGTGCCGACGCTCCCGCCGGCCGACGCGAGCCCGACGGCGAGGCCGCGGCGCGCGACGAACCACTTCACGACCGTGCTGTTGCAGGGCACGTACGCGGTGCCCATCCCGAGGGCGGCGACGAGACCGTAGAGCACGTACGGGTGCCAGAGCCGGCTGACGAGCGCCATGCCCGCCAGCGCGGCACCGAGGAAGAGCCCGCCGAAGGCGATGACGACGCGCGGGCCCCAGCGATCGGTGAGCCGGCCCGCGGGAAAGCCGAACACGCAGTAGGCGGCGGCGTAGAGCGAGAAGGCGCCGGCGAGGCTCGCGCGGCTCCACTTGAACTCCTCGAGGAGCGCCGAGAAGAACACGCCGAACGAGTACTGGGCGCCGTAGGCGACGAAGAGCACGGTGAACGCCCCGGCGACGACGACCCAGCCCCGAAAGACCCTCACTCCCGGGGCTTGCCGCCGAGCTTCGGGAGCACCTCCGCCAGGAACTTGCCGGTGTAGGAGCCGGGGGTCTGGGCCACGGCTTCCGGCGTCCCCTCCGCGACGACCTCGCCGCCCTCCTCGCCGCCCTCGGGCCCGAGGTCCACGACCCAGTCGGCGCACTTGATGACGTCGAGGTGGTGCTCGACCACGAGCACCGTGTTGCCGGCGTCCACCAGGCGGTTGAGCACGCCGAGGAGCTTCTTCACGTCGTCGAGGTGCAGGCCCGTCGTGGGCTCGTCGAGGATGTACAGCATCTCGCTCGTCTGCCGCGCGCCCAGCTCCGCGGAGATCTTGAGCCGCTGCGCCTCGCCGCCCGAGAGCGTCGTCGCGGGCTGGCCGAGCCGGAGGTAGCCGAGGCCGACGTCCTGCAGGACGCGCAGGCGCCGCGCGAGGCTCCCCTGCGCGGCGAAGAAGTCGACGGCGTCGTCGACGGTCATCTGGAGCACGTCGCTCACGGTGCGCCCCCGGTGCTTGACGGTGAGGACGTCGGGGCGGTAGCGGCGGCCCTCGCACTCCTGGCAGGTGACGTACACGTCCTCGACGAAGTACATCTCGAGCTTCTGGAAGCCGTCGCCCTGGCACGCCTCGCAGCGCCCGCCGGGCACGTTGAAGGAGAACGCGCCCGCCTCGAGGCCGAGCGCCTTCGCGCGGGGCAGCGCCGCGAAGAGGCGCCGGATCTCGTCGAAGGCCTTCACGTACGTGACCGGGTTCGAGCGCGGCGTCCGCCCGATGGGCTCCTGGTCGATGAGGCGGACGCCCTTCAGGTACTCGAGCCCGGTGAGCGCATCGTACGCGCCGGGCGGCGCGAACTCGGTCTTGAACGCGCGGGCGACCGCGCGGTAGAGCGTGTCGTGGACGAGCGTGGACTTGCCCGAGCCCGAGACGCCGCTGACGACGCTGAGCGTGTGGAGCGGCACGCGCAGCGTGACGTCCTTCAGGTTGTGGGCGCGCGCGCCGACGAGCCCGAGGTGCCGGCGGCCGCTGCGCCGGAACGGTGGCACCGGGATCGTCTCGCGGCCCGACACGTAGCGCGCCGTGAGCGAGCGCGTCGCCTTCTGGAACTCGGCCTGCGGGCCGCTGAACACGACCTCGCCGCCGCGCTCGCCCGAGCCCGGGCCGAGCTCGACGAGCCAGTCGGCCGCGCCGATGAACCCGGGGTCGTGCTCGACGACGACGACGGTGTTGCCCGCCTGCGCGAGCTCACGGCACAGGTCGGCGAGTCGCGAGGTGTCGCGCGCGTGCAGGCCGATCGACGGTTCGTCGAGCACGTAGAGCGTGCCCACGAGCTGGGAGCCGAGCTGGTTCGCCAGGTTGATCCGCTGCGCCTCGCCGCCCGACAGCGTCCGCGTCTGACGCGAGAGCGTGAGGTAGCCCAGGCCGACGCGCAGCAGGAAGGTGAGCTTGGCGTTGAGCTGGCGCAGGATCTCGCGCGCGACGACCGCCTCCCACGCGGTGAGCTTGAGGTCGGCCAGCAGGCGCGCCGCCGCCTCGATCGTGAGCGCGGTGAACTCGGCGATCGTGAGTCCCGCGACGCGCACGGCGAGTGCCGCCGGCTTGAGCCGGGCGCCGCGGCACGTCGGACAGGGCGACTGGGTGCGGTAGCGCGAGAGGAAGACGCGCACGTGCAGCTTGTAGCGGTACGACTCCACCTCCTCGAAGAACCCCTGGATCCCCGGGAAGCTCCCGTCGCCCTCGTACACGAGCCGCCGGGTCGCCTCGGGCAGCTTCTCCCACGGCGTGTCGGCGTCGAGCTTCCGCCGGCGCGCGGCCTTCATGAGCTCGCGCTGGTACCACTTCCCGGAGGGATGCGTCCAGGGCTCGACGGCGCCGCCGGCCAGCGAGCGCGTGCGGTCGGGCACGACGAGCGCCTCGTCGTACTTGAGGACGTTGCCGAACCCCTTGCACTCGGCGCACGCGCCGAGCGGGTGGTTGAACGAGAAGAGCAGGGGCTGCGGCCGCTCGAGCGGCGTGCCGCACGCCGTGCAGCGGAAGCTCTCGGCGAAGACCCGGGTGCCCGCGCCGAGCACCTCGACCTCGAGCCGGCCGCCGCCCTCGCGCAGCGCCGACTCGACGGACTCGGTGACGCGCCGGCGGTGCGCCGGGTCGAGCACGACGCGGTCGAGGACGACCGCGACGTCGCGCCGGTCGCCGAGGCCCGGCGGGGCCGTGGCGAGGTCGACGGTCTCGTCGCCGAGCCGCACGCGGGCGAAGCCGCGCCGGGTCAGGTTCGCCCAGAGCTCGGCGGCGGGCACACCCGCCGCGACCGCGAGCCGGAACATGATCAGCGCGCGCGCGCCGGGATGCTCCGCGAGCAGCTCGTCGACGATGGACTCCGGCGAGTGCGAGGCCGCGGGCGCGCCGCACGCCGGGCAGTGGACGTGCCCGATCTTCGCGTAGAGCAGGCGCAGGTAGTCGTAGACCTCCGTGGCGGTCCCGACCGTCGAGCGCGCGGTCCGCACCGGGTTCTTCTGCTCGAGCGCGACCGCGGGCCGGATCTGCTCGATGCGGTCCACGTCGGGGCGGTCGACGCGGTCGAGGAACATCCGGGCGTAGGTGGACAGCGACTCGATGTAGCGCCACTGCCCCTCGGCGAACAGCGTGTCGAAGGCCAGCGAGGACTTGCCCGAGCCGGACACGCCCGTGATGACCGTCAGCCGGTCGTGCGGGATCTCGAGCGAGATGTTCTTGAGGTTGTTCTGCCGGGCTCCCTCGATACGGAGCCCCGGGGGCTGGGCCATTCGAGCGGTCCTCCTGAGGTGGATATTCTACTGGACTCGCCCGGACGGCGCCAGACGCGCGGGCGGTTGACAGGGGCCGGGGCCGTGGGTACACTCCACGTCGGCTCAGTTGAGAATGATTACTAGTAACTACCCGCACCACTCCGGCGCGACCCGGTCCGGGCCGTCGCCGACCACGGCGGAGACGCTGCGCGCCCGGGGGCTCCGCCTCACGCGGCCGCGGCGGATCATCCTGGACGTGGTCCGGGCGACCGACGCCCACCCGACGGCGGCGTCCGTGTACCGGCGCGTGCGGCGCCGGCTGCCGCGCGTGAGCCTCGCGACGGTCTACCGGAACCTCCGGATGCTGGCCGCGCAGGGGCTGCTCGTCGAGCGGGCCGACGCCGCGGGCGTGCGCTTCGACGGCAACACGGGGGCCCACGACCACTTCACGTGCCTCGCGTGCGACCGGATCTACGACGTGCCGGCCCGGCCGCAGCCCGCCGTGCGGGCGCGCACGGCCTCGCGGACGGGCTTCGAGGTGCTGGACTATCGCATGGAGTTCTACGGGCGCTGCGGCGCATGCCGCCGGCGCCGCGACCGATCACCGCTCACCCGACAGAGGAGGACGTCATGGCAGGCAAGAGTCTCAAGGGCACGAAGAGCCACGAGAACCTGAAGGAGGCGTTCGCGGGCGAGTCGCAGGCGAACCGCCGCTATCTCTACTTCGCGCGGGTCGCCGACATCGAGGGGTTCCCGGACATCGCGGGCCTGTTCAAGGACACGGCGGACGCCGAGACCGGGCACGCGTTCGGCCACCTCGACTTCCTGAAGGAGGTCGGCGACCCGGCGACGGGTGAGCCGATCGGCAAGACGGAGAAGAACCTCAAGGCCGCGGTGGCGGGCGAGACCTACGAGTACACGCAGATGTACCCGGGCATGGCGAAGACCGCGCGCGACGAGAGCTTCGCCGAGCTGGCCGAGTGGTTCGAGACGCTCGCCAAGGCCGAGAAGTCGCACGCCGGACGGTTCAACAAGGGCCTGCAGCAGATCGCGGGCAAGGATCCGGCGGAGGCCATCTAGCACCGCGCCGGTGGGCGCCTGCCGGGTCGTGGCGCTCCCGCTCGACCGCGCTCGCCACTACGCGGGAGGTCGGGGCTGGAGCTTCGCGGCTCGGGCAACCCTGACTACACGGGTCTCGCGGAAGCACCACGACCCGGCAGGCACCCGCGGTGCGGAGCCGGGGGACCATCGAGGCTGAGGGACGACCATGGGGACGCTGGATCTCGAGTCGAAGGAGTTCTGGGAGCTCGGTCGGGTCGACGCCGAGCTCCGGCGGGTCTACGACATCTGCGGCGGCTGCCGCCGCTGCCTGCCGCTCTGCCCGTCCTTCAAGGTGCTGTTCGATCGCCTCGACGTGGACGCCGTGGACGGCGACGTCGAGAAGCTGCCGGCGGCGGACCTGAAGGAGGTCGTCGACCTCTGCTACCAGTGCAAGCTCTGCTACAACCACTGCCCGTACACGCCGCCGCACCGCTGGGAGGTGGACTTCCCGCGGCTCATGCTGCGGGCGCGGGCCGCCGGGGCGCGCGCGCGCGGCGTCACCTTCCAGGACCGGATGCTCGGCAACACGGAGCTGGTCGGCAAGCTGGGGAGCTGGACGGCGCCGCTGTCGAACTGGATGAACAGGCTCGGCGTGCACCGCGCCTTCGTGCAGGCCGTCGCCGGCATCCACAAGGACCGGAACCTCCCGAAGTTCCACCGGCAGACGTTCTCGTCCTGGTTCAAGCGCCGCGGCGCCGAGACGGCGGGCGTGGCGCCGCGGGCGGCGGGCGGGAAGAAGATCGCCTTCTTCACCACGTGCAGCGTCGAGTACAACGACCCGGCGACGGGACGGGCGGCGGTCCGCGTGCTCGAGCGGAACGGCGTCGACGTGAGCCTGCCGCCGCAGCGCTGCTGCGGGATGCCGTACCTCGACGGCGGCGCGGTGGACGAGGCGCGGGCGCTCGTCCGGGACAACGTCCGGACCCTGGCGGCGGCGGTCCGCGAGGGGCGCGAGATCGTGGCGCCCGGCCCGACGTGCAGCTACATGCTCAAGCAGGAGTACCCGTGGCTCGACGGCTCCGAGGACGCGAAGCTCGTCGCCGCCAGCACGCGCGACCTCTTCGAGTACCTGGCGAAGCTCCACGCGGAAGGCGCGCTCGACACGCGCTTCGTCCGGCCCGTCGGCGCCGTGACGTACCACGTGCCCTGCCACCTGCGCGCCCAGAACATCGGCCTCAAGACCGCGGACGTGCTGCGCGCGATCCCGGGCGCGACGCTCAACGTCGTCGAGAAGTGCTCGGCCGTGGACGGCACCTGGGGTCTGAAGAAGGAATACTACGCGCTGTCGCTGAAGGTGGCCAAGCCGCTGTTCGACGCGGTCGCGTCGGCCGACGCGCCGCTGACGGCGACCGACTGCCCGCTCGCCGCGCTGCAGATCGAGCAGGGGACGGGCCGCCGGGCCCAGCACCCGATCCGGATCCTGGCCGCCGCGTACGGGATCGAGGAGTGAGGACGTGAAGCTCCTGGAGACGAGGGAGATCCTGAACCTGGTCGAGTACGAGAAGGTCCGCGAGGCGCGGCGCCGCGAGATCATCGAGCTGAAGCGGCCGCGCCGCGTGCAGGTCGGACGCTACCTCACGTTCGTGTTCGAGAACCGCGAGACGATGTGGTTCCAGATCCAGGAGATGGTCCGGGCCGAGCGCCTCGTGGACGAGGCGAAGATCGCGGAGGAGGTCGAGGTCTACAACGGCCTGCTCCCGCGCGCGGGCGAGCTGTCGGCGACGATGCTGATCGAGATCGTGGACGCGTCGCAGATCAAGCCCGTGCTCGACAAGCTCCTCGGCATCGACACGCGCGACTACGTCCGGATGACGGTGGGCCCGCACGTGATCGTGGGCGACTTCGAGGCCGGCCACTCGGACGAGGAGCGCGGCAAGCTCTCGGCCGTCCACTTCGTCCGCTTCGCGCTCCCGCCCGAGGCGCGGCGGAGCTTCGCCACCGCCGAGGTGGCGCTGGTGGTCGAGCACCCGAACGAGCGCGCGCGGAGCGTCCTCTCGGACGAGACCAGGCGCAGCCTGCTCGCCGACCTGGCGTGAGGCCGAGGCCGGGGCGCGCCGCGGGGCTCGGCGGCGCCCTGCTCGCCGCCGCCCTGCTCTCGGCGGGCTGCGGCGAGCAGACGCCGCTGTCGCCGAGCGCCGAGCGGGGGCGGCAGGTCTACCTCGCCCAGTGCGTGTCCTGCCACGGGCCCGAGCCCGGGCGGGACGGCCCCCTCGGGCCCGCGGTCAAGGGCGCCTCGCGCGAGCTGCTCGAGGCGCGGGTCCTCCGCGGGACGTACCCGCCCGGGTACACACCCAAGCGGCCGACGCGCGTCATGCCGCCGCTGCCGGCGCTCGCCGCCGACATCCCCGCGCTGGCCGACTACCTTCGCTGACTCCAGGAGCGTGTCGGGTATCGAGGAGCGCCCCGGCGAAGCCGGGGCGCTCCGAGCGCTTGGGGGGTGGGGGGCCATATCGGGGCCCCCCACGTGACTAGAAGACGACCTTCAGCGCGATGACCAGCACCGCGGTCACGATGAAGCCGCCCCAGAGCGTCCCGGTGACCGTGCTGAGGACCTTCTTGCCCGGGCCGGTGGTGCCGACGAGCGCGTTGGCCTCGACGATCGCCAGCACGATCGCGAGCACCGCCATCATCGTGATCTTCGCGGGACGCGCGGTGGGCGTGAAGACCTGCAAGTGCGTCGCCGCGCCCATGAAGAACAGCATCGGGATCGAGAGCAGCGTGTTCGTCCGCGAGGCGAAGCCGGCGCGCTGACCGAGCGCCGCGGCCTCGGGGATCGCCTGGCCGCCCTTCGCGACCTGCGTGGCGGAGGCGATGACCTTCTTCTGCGCGGGCCAGATGATGAACCAGACGTTGAACCACATCAGCGTGCCGGCGATGCCGCCGATGAAGATCGCCCAGCCGTAGGACTGCGAGAAGAAGGGCTGCAGGCCGGTTTTCCCGGCCATGTGGAGGATGTAGAGCCAGCCCGTGATGATCGTGAACATCGCGCCCCAGCGGAACCACCAGAGGGCGCGGCCCACGAGGCCGCCCACGATCATGCCGGAGCGGACCGGCGGCTCGGCCGAGGCGAAGAAGGGGGTCTGGACGAAGTTGAAGTAGTAGAGCATCCCGATCCAGGTGATACCGGCGAGAAAATGAAACCAGCGCAGCAGGAACAGCCATCCGAGTTCACTGAAGAGCGTCATTTTCACCGCCTCCTAGTTGTGGGAGCTACGCGTGGTCGTCCTCGTCGAGATCGTCCTCCTCCTCGTCGTCGAGGTCGTCGTCCTCGGCCTCGTTGTCATTCTCGAGATCGTCGTCGTCCGTCACGTCGTCATCGTCGAGCTCGTCGTCCTCGAACTCGTCGTCGAAGTCGTCGTCGTCGTCGAAGTCGTCGTCGTCTTCGTCCTCGTCCGGCTCGTCCTCGTCTTCGTCCCCCTCGGGCCTCTCGTCGAGTAGCGCGCCGTCATCGTGCCACGGATCTGCCCGGAACTGCATGTGAAGGGTCCTCCGGATGGTTTGCTCGGCCGGGATTATAACAGACATCCCTTTCCCCAGGCGCACGGCGAACGTATGCCGGTGCGCCCGAGGCGTCAAGGGGGGCCTGGAACGGAGGCTGCGAAGCGGCTATCCTCGGCCGCGAGCGCCATGATCGCGAGGGCCGAGACGATCATCCGGCGCGCACGCGAGCGACGCGAGCGCGCCCTGTCCGAGCACGAGAGCAAGCGCGTGCTCGCGGCTTACGGTGTGCCGACCACGCGCGAGGTGCTGGTGCGGACGGCCACCCAGGCCGCGGCCGCGGCGCGGCGCCTCGGCTATCCCGTCGCGCTCAAGGCGTGCGCGGCCGGGGAGTCGCACAAGACGGAGCAGGGGCTCGTTGCCCTCGGGCTCGGCGGCGAGCGGGAGCTGCGCCGGGCCTTCGCCGCGCTCGGCGCGCGGGCCGGCGCGGGCTACGCGGGCGCGTACCTCGTGGAGGAGATGGTCCGGGGCGGCCGCGAGCTGATGATCGGCATGGTGCGCGATCCGCAGTTCGGGCCCTGCGTCATGTTCGGGCTGGGCGGCGTCTTCACGGAGATCCTGCAAGACGTGGTCTTCCGCGTGGCGCCGCTCGGGCGGCGCGACGCCCTCGCGATGCTCCGGCGCATCCGCGCCCACCGGATCCTCGACGCCGTCCGCGGCCTGCCGGCGGTGGACACCGCCGCGCTCTGCCGGAGCCTGATGGCGGTGGGGCGGATCGGGCTCGAGCATCCCGAGATCGTCGCGATCGACGTCAACCCGCTGATCGTGCGGGGCCGCACGCCCGTCGCCGTGGACGCGCTGGTCGTCCTGGGTCCCGCGGACGGTGCGCGGTGAAGGGCGCGGCCGCGGCCGAGACGATGCGGCGCTTCTTCGAACCACGGAGCGTCGCCGTGATCGGCGCCTCGGCCGCGGCGGGCAAGCCGGGCCGGGTCGTCGTCCAGAACATCCTGGCGAACGGCTTCGCGGGCGAGCTCTTCCTCGTCAACCCACGTGGCGGCGAGATCGACGGGCGCCGCGTGCACGCCTCGATCGAGGCGCTGCCCGACGGCATCGACCAGGCGATCGTCACGCTGCCCGCCGCCCAGGCCCCGACGACGGTGCGCGCGCTCGGCGCCAGGGGCATCCGGGCCGCGGTGCTCGCGGCGAGCGGCTTCGCGGAGGCCGACCAGCTCGGCGAGGCGCTGCAGGCGGAGCTCCTGGCCGCGATCCGGGAGAGCGGGGTGCGCGTGCTCGGCCCGAACACCACGGGGCACGTGTCCGTGCCCGGCGCCTTCACCTCGAGCTTCTTCCCGCTCGGCCGCGTGCCGCGCGGGAGCGTCTCGTACGTGGCCCAGACCGGCAACTTCTGCGGCATCTCGCTCCGCCACATCATGTCGGCCGAGCACTTCGGCGTGGCGCGCTCGGTCGGCCTCGGCAACAAGGTCGACCTCGACGAGAGCGACGTCCTCGAGTACCTGGGCGGCGACGCCGCGACCCGGGCGATCCTCCTCTATCTCGAGAGCATCAAGGAGCCCAGGCGGTTCCTGCGCGTCGCGCGCCGCGTGTCGCGCGAGAAGCCCGTCGTCCTGCTGAAGGGCGGGGTATCGGACGCGGGGGCGGCGGCGGCCGTCGCGCACACCGGCGCGCTCGCGGCCGACGGGCGCGTCGTGGACGGCGCGCTCGAGCAGGCGGGGGTGGCGCGCATCCACCGGTACTCGCAGCTTTTCCACGTGGCCAAGGCGCTCGACGCCATGCCCCTGCCGCGCGGCAACCGGGTGGCGTTCCTGTCGCCGTCGGGCGCCTTCACGGTCTGCCTGACCGATCTCTGCCGGACGCTCGGGCTCGAGGTGCCGGCCCTCGCGGAGGCGACCCGCGCGCGCCTGCAGGCGTTGGCGCCGCCCTTCATCCGGATGCGCAACCCGGTCGACATCTTCGGCTCGGTCGCGCTGCACGGCTACGAGCGCGCCTATGGCGACGCGCTCGACGCCGTGCTCGGCGACCCGAACGTCGACGCGGCCGTGGTCATCATGATGCTGACGAGCGAGACGGGCGTGCCCCGCCACGACTTCCTCGTCGACCTCGTGCGGAGGCACCCGGCGAAGCCCGTCTACGCGACCTTCATGGGCGCGCACGAGCACGACGTCGCCGCCAAGGCGTACCTCGAGCCGCGGGGCGTGCCCTGCTTCATGCTCGTGGAGGAGCCCTTCGAGGTGCTCGCCGTCCTGGCCCGATGCCGCGCGAACCTGGGCCGCCTGAGGTAGAATTCCCCGGGAGCCCCGGTCGTCCCGGCCCTCGGCGGTGTAGCTCAGCGGCAGAGCAGGGGTCTCATAAGCCCCGTGTCGGAGGTTCAATTCCTCCCACCGCCACCAAAAAATTCGCTTGTCCTTCGCCAAAACCGCGTCCCGGCTCTCGTTTCTCTGTTCGTCAGTCCCCGTCACACTTCTTCCGGCTCCGTCTGTGACGAGGTGGTGACAAGAAAAAGGGACCCGGGCTTCGTGCGTCCGACTTCGGGGGCTCGGGCTTGAGTCCCGAAACCGCTCTCGAAACTCCTCTCGAAACCGTTTCTCCTGGGAGCCGCGCGTCCCATCAGAGGTTTTCGCTTGTTTCTTCCTCCCGACAACCTCGTCGCTCACGTGTTTGTCTTCCTCGATTCACCCGTGCGAAGAAATCCTGGCGGCCAAGGCCATCGACCGCATCCGTCGCCAGACCCGGTTCGCGGAGAAACTGGACGCCTACACCGCGGCCGGCCTGAGCCGGACCGCCGAGGACCCCGGGTTCGACCCCGACGAGATCCCTGACGATCGCCTTCGCCTGATCTTCACCTGCTGTCACCCGGCGCTGGCGCCCGAGACGCAGGTCGCGCTCACGCTCCGCACGCTGGGCGGCCTCGAGACGGACGAGATCGCGCGCGCGTTCCTCGTGCCGACCGCGACGATGGCGCAGCGGCTCGTGCGGGCGAAGGGCAAGATTCGCGACGCGGGCATTCCATACACGGTGCCCGACACGCAGGACATGCCGGCCCGGCTCGACGCGGTGCTGACGGTGATCTACCTCGTGTTCACCGAAGGCTACGCGGCCACGCGAGGCGAGGCGCTCGTGAGGACCGACCTCTGCGTCGAGGCGATCCGGCTCGCGCGCCTCGTGAGGGCGCTGATGGCCCCGCCGCCGGAAGCGACGGCCCTCCTCGCCCTCATGTTGCTCCACGACTCCCGGCGCGACGCCCGTCTCGATGAGGCCGGCGACCTCGTCCTTCTCGACGAGCAGGATCGTCGCCGCTGGAATCACGCGCAGATCGCCGAAGCGCTGCCGCTCGTCGAGGAGGCCCTGCGCGGCGGCCCCGGTCCCTTCGCGCTCCAGGCGGCGATCGCCGCCCTGCACTGTGAGGCGGCGCGGGCCGAGGACACGGACTGGCCCCAGATCGTCCGGCTGTACGATGTGCTCGAGCGCCTGCAGCCGTCTCCCATCGTCTCCCTAAACCGCGCGGCGGCACTCGCGATGGTGAACGGCCCTCGGCCGGCGCTCGCGCTCATCGATGCGCTCGCCGCAGCCGGCGATCTCGACCGCTATCACCTGCTGCACGCTGCGCGTGCCGATCTGCTCCGCCGCCTCGGATCCCCGGTCGAAGCGGCGAAGAGCTATGCGCGGGCGCTCGAGCTGGTCACCAACGAGGCCGAACGCCGCTATCTCGAGCGGCGGCTGCGCGAAGTGCAGCGGGGGAACCATGGCTGACGCGCTGGAATCCCGGACCGTCACGGTTTGACTTCTCATGACCGTGACGCTTTCAGCGGGGATGCCGGACCAGCATGCGGAAGATCATGAGGTGCGTGATCACCAGGGCCGGCACGATGAAGGTGGGGATGTAGTAGGCGGAGCCGAGCTGGACGTCGTTCGATCGTCCCTGGTAGAACGCGTTGACCAGATCGAGTAGCCCGACCACGTTGAAGAGCCAGGTCAGGGGGATGGCGACGCGCGATTTCGCGCGGAGCGCCGCGATCGCGACCAGGGCGAGCACGCCCGCCAGGAGGTCTCCGTAGGCGGCGGGCACCGCGAAGCTGGCCGGGAGCGCGGGGCCGACGACGGTCGGCACGAGAAAGACGAGCCCCAGGTGGCGGAACGCGTGCAGCACCAGCAACGGCGGCAACGCGATCCCGAGCGGGAGCGCCGCGAGGCGTGGAGTGACGTACCACCTGGCCACGAGCCCGTACACCACGAAGCTAAGCACGACCTGGATCCCGAAAATCTGCTGACTACTCATGATGTCCTCCTCTTCGGGCCGATCCGCCACGCGCCCAGGCGGACTGCCGCGACGTTGATCATGCCGAAGATCACGAGGGCCACCGCCATGGCCGCGAACAGTCCGGCCAGCCCGCCACCGAGCCAGTGGATGGCGAGCCAGCCGCCCGCGCCCGCGATGATGAGGCGGGTGAAGCCGGCCAGGAGCGGCCAGAGAAGTCGGCCCGCCCCCTGGGAGGCGAAATAGAGCGCGAGGCCCGCCCCGAAGAAGCCGTAGCAGGGCCCGACCATTCTCAGGTACCGGCTCCCGGCCGCTAGCACCTCCGGGTCGGTCGTGAAGAGACCGAGCCAGGCGTGCGGGCAGAGCGCGGCCAGGATCCCGATCGCGCCGGTGACGCCGGCGGCCATAGCGGTCCCCACCCAGGCTACGCGCAGGGCCCGCGCGCGGTCGCCCGCGCCCACGCTGGTGCCGACCATGGTGACGAGCCCCGAGCCGAGGCCGAAGACGATCGGGATCTGCAGGTACTCGAGCCGCGCGCCCATGCCGTAGCCGGCCAGCGCGGCCCCACCGAACGGCCCGACCAGCGACGTGAGGAGGACCACCGTCAGATTCGTGAGGATCGTGTTGAGCGAGCCGGGCGCCCCGACCCGCAGGATCTCCCGGAAGAGAGCGCGCCGGAGCCGCAGGCCGCGTAGGGTGGGCCGCACCAGGCTCCCTCCCGAGAACAGGAACGCGAGCAGCGCGAGGCTCCCCAGGCTGAAGGACGCGACGCTCGCCGTGGCGGCGCCCGCGATCCCAAGGCGCGGCAGCGGCCCCCAGCCGAGGATCAGCGCGGGAGACAGCGCGAGGTAGAGCAGGCCGCTCACCACCATCACCGAGGCGGGCAGCGCCATGTTGCCGGTGCCGCGGATCACGCTGCCGAGCGTGTTGAAGAGCCAGTAGGCGAGCGCGCCGCCAAAGAGCACGCGCGAGTAGCGCACGGCCGAATCGAGGACCGCGTCCCTCCCGCCCATGGCGTGATAGAGCGCGGGGCCGCCCAGTTCCAGCAGGAGGGTGAAGCATGCCGCCGCGACGAGCGCGACCACGCAGGCGTGCCCGACCAGCGCGTCGGCGTCGGCGCGGCGGCCTCCGCCCAGCGCGCGCGCCACCGCGGAGGCGACGCCCCCGCCCATGCCGCCCGCGGACATGGTCTGCATCAGCATGATGAGCGGGAAGACCAGCGAGACGCCCGCGAGGGCGTCCGAGCCGAGCCAGCCGACGAAGACGGCGTCCAGGGTGCCCACCGTGGCCTGCAGCACCATGACCAGCACGTTCGGCGCGGCCAGGCGGAGCAGGGTCCGGGCCACCGGCCCCTCGAGCAGGAGCCGGGTGCGCGGAGAGAGGATGGCCGTTCCCGGGGCGGCCACGGTGGCAGCGGCGGCCGACGGGCTCACCTAGCGTCCCGCCGCCTGCTCGCCCCGGAGGGTCATGCAGGTGCTGGACGCGCGCGCGACCAGGCGCTCCTTGTCGTCCAGCACGTCGCACTCGACCAGCCCGACCGTCCGACCGCCCTTGACGACGCGGCCGGTCGCCACGAGCCGGCCGGTGCGGACCGGCTTGAGGAAGTTGATCTTCAGCTCGAGGGTCGTGAACGTCTCGTTCTCGTCGAGCGTGGCCGCGTAGGCCATGCCCATGGCCGCGTCCGCGATGTCGCACAGGACGCCGCCGTGGAGCGTGCCCATCGG
>Ga0209341_10001057_pt1 | contig 27693 bp, 29 predicted proteins | sample RifCSP13_2_FD_184020 | JGI IMG/M metagenome (GOLD analysis project Ga0209341, IMG submission 184020) | Soil microbial communities from Rifle, Colorado - Rifle CSP2_sed 13_2 (SPAdes) (version 2) | ecosystem: Environmental > Terrestrial > Deep subsurface > Rock core/Sediment | place: Rifle... | reverse complement strand
GCGGAAGAGCTGACACCCCGCGGTGACGTTCGACTTGTCGATGCAGGTCACGCGGTGCTTCCCGTCCTTCGGGGCGCCGTTCCGACGTTTCGCAATCTCGAAGGCGAAACGGATCACGCGCTCGCTGCCCTTACGCGTGATGATGCGGGAGTCCACCGCGAGTTCCTCTATACCGCCGCGCCGGAGGAAGCCCCGCGCGGGCGTGTAGAGGCCCTCCGTGTTCTCGCGGATGATGACGAAGTCGACGCTCCCGGGCTTCCAGACGTTCGCGAAGCCGTCGTGGATCTTGTGGCGCACGCCCTCGTAGAGCTTCGTCGGGCGCACGTTCGCGTAGAGGTCGAGGCCGAATCGCAACCCGAAGAGGACCCCCGCGCCAGCGAGGTCTCCGTTCGGGAGGCGCGCCGCGGGGATGCCCACCGCGCCGAGGAGGATCGCGTCGGAGTGCCTGCAGGACTCGAAGGCCTCTGCGGGCCACTCCTCCCCGTTGTCGAGGTAGTACTGACCGCCGCAGGGGTAAGGGATGAGATCGAGGGAGAGTCCGAACTTTTCCTGGACTGCCTTGAGGACCTTCACGCCCTGTCGCATGACCTCGGGGCCGGTGCCGTCACCCGCGAGGAGGACGATCTTGTAGGCCACGGCGCGGGGAGCCGTGATGCGGTCAATAACCTTTCCACGGATGGACCTGCGGGCGTCCGCTGAGACTCAAGTGCGCTCCCTTCCCCCGCAGAGCCGCTCCCGAATCGTCATCAGGGTGTCCAGGCCTCGGTATTTCTGGGTGACCGATCCGGATTCGACACCTTCCACCTCAAGGGACTCCACGAGGTCGTCGAACAGACGGAGTTCGATCATGTCCATGGAGCGACACAGGGACTTCCTACTTCGCGGAGCCCTTCCGGATCGCCTCGAGTTTCTCATACAGCCGCTCCAGGAGGGCGGGGTCCTCGTAGGTCCGCTGGATGAAGGCGCGCGTCCTTCGCAGAACCCGTTCGTCGGGGGACTCCTTCCTCTTCACGCGCCTTCGAGGGGGCTTCTTCGACTTCAAACTATCGCGTCAAGGTAGCATCGACATCCGGGGGAAATAGCTTGCTCAGGCGGGGCCCCTCGCGGCGAGCTCCGCACGGAGCTTCGGCACCAAGCCGCCCGCCTTGAGGATCTCCAAGATGTGAGGCGGGTACGGTGCCGCGGTGGACTCCAGCCCCGCGGCGGTGCGGATCCGGCCCCGGGCGAGGTCGACCGTGACGACCTCTCCCTCCTTGACCTGAGCCACGAGCCCGCGGCACTCCACCACGGGCAGGCCGAGGTTGATCGCGTTGCGGTAGAAGATGCGCGCGAAGCTGTTCGCGACGATCGCGGCGATGCCGAGGCTCATCAGGGCCATCGGCGCCTGCTCGCGGGAGCTCCCGCAGCCGAAGTTGTCCCCCGCGACGAGGATGTCTCCGGGCCGCACCTTCTTCGCCCACGAGGGATCCACGTTCTCCATGGCGTGCTCCGCGAAGACCTTCGCGTCCGTCGTGCCGAGGTACTTCCCCGCGATGATGTGGTCCGTGCTGATGCCGTCCCCGAAGACCCAGACGCGGCCCCGGAGGACTTCCTGCATCGCTCACACCCCCCGCGGGTCCGTGATCTCCCCGTACAGCGCGCTCGCGGTGACGGTCCACGGCGAGGCGAGGTAGACGAGGGACTCTGGGGAGCCCATCCGGCCGGGGTAGTTCCGGTTCGTCGAGGAGATGCAGACCTCTTTCGCGGCGAGCGTCCCCATGTGCCCGCCGAAGCACGGCCCGCACGTGGACGAGGTGAACGTCGCCCCCGCGTCGAGGAAGACCTCGGCGAGATGCTCTGTCAGGGCTTGGCGGTAGATGCGCTGGCTCGCGGGGGTGATCAGGAAACGCACCTGGGGGGACACCTTCTCCCCCTTGAGGAGCTCCGCGGCGATCCGAAGGTCCTCGATGCGCGCGTTGGTGCAGGACCCGAGGAACGCGACGTCGACCTTCGTGCCCTTGACCTCCTCGACATCCTTCACGTTCGCGGGGTTGCTCGGGCAGGCGACCTGCGGACCCATGCCGTCCACATCGATGTCGTAGGTCTTCACGTATCCCGCGTCCTCGTCGCCGCGGATGGGGCGGAACGGCCTCCCCGCGTGGGCGAGGTACTCCTTCGTCTTCTCGTCCGCCTCGATCATCCCCACCTTGGCGCCCATTTCCGTCGTCATGTTCGAGAGGACGAGGCGCTCGTGCATGGGCATCCCCTTTACCGTGGGGCCGGTGAACTCCACGGCCTTGTACTGCGCGCCGTCGTCCCCGGTCGTCTTGATCACCCGGAGGATGACGTCCTTGGACACGGTGCGCTTCGCGAGGGTCCCCCGGACATCGACGCGGATCGTTTCCGGGACCTTGAGCCACAGGCGCCCAGTCGCCATCACCGCGGCAGTGTCCGTCGCGCCAATCCCCGCGGCGAAGGCCCCGACGGCCCCGACCATGTTCGTGTGCGAATCCGAGCCGATGACGAGGTCCCCGGGTTGCGCGTAGCCACGCTCAGCGATGAGCTGGTGGACGATCCCGTGGTCCCCGATGTCGTGGAAGTGGGCGATGCCCTGCTGCCGGCAGAACTCCCGGATGGTCTGGTGCATCTTCGCGATCTCCGGGTTCGGCGGCGGCACCCAGTGATCCAAGGTGACCACGATCTTCGCGGGATCCCACACCCTGCCCACGCCGATCTCCTGGAACGGCTTCAGGGCGATGGCGAGCATCTCGTGCATGTAGAGGAGGTCCACGGTGCAGTCCACGATCGCCCCGGGGGCGACGCGGTCCTTCCCGCTCGCCCGGGCGAGCACCTGCTCCGACATCGTGAGGCCCATCACGCCAGTCCCGTCCCGCTAGCGCGGCGAGTCTGATAAGACCTGTGGTTTTACCGGCCCTGGCCCTTCGGCACCCGGAGGCCGGCCTTCTTCGCGATCGCCCAGAACTCCTCGTCGGAGACGCCGCGGCGCTTCTCCTCCCGGTCACGGTAGAGCTCGATGAACGCCTGCTGGTCCGCCTTCGTCCTCTTCTCGGCGAGCTCCTTAATCCCAGACACCACCGCGGCGAGCTGCTCCTTCGTGTACGCCACGGCATGGCGATTCAGCTTGTCCTCCACCGCCGTGCTCCCCGTGTGCTTCCCGAAGATGAACCGCCGCTCGCGCCCGATCTTCTCCGGCTGGATCGGCTCGTAGGTCCAGGAGTGCTTGATCACACCGTCCGCATGGATCCCGGACTCGTGGGAGAAGGCGTTGTAGCCCACCACGGCCTTGTTCACCGCCACGGGGATCCCAGTGAGCTCCTCGACGCGGCGGGAGAGCTCGTAGAGGCGCGACGTGTCGATCCCCGTGTCGTAGTGATAGAGGGTCTCCAGGAGGAGGACGAGCTCCTCGAAGCTCGCGTTCCCTGAGCGCTCCCCGATCCCGTTCACGCAGACGTGGGGGACCTCCACGCCGGACTCCATGGCGGCGAGGCTGTTCGCCACGGCGAGGCCGAAGTCGTTGTGGCAGTGCACGCTGAGCTGCGCAGGCTTCAGGCGCGGTTTCACCTGCCCGAGCCACCACTGCATCCCCGCAGGGGTCATCAGGCCCACGGTGTCCGCGAAGACGACGCGGACGGCACCGGCGTCGATGCAGGCGTTGTAGAGCTGCACAACGTAGTCCATGTCCGCCCGGAACGTGTCCTCCGTGACGAAGGTGACCTTGAGCCCGTGGTCGCGCGCGTACTCGCACTCCGCCACGGAGCGCTGGAGGACCTGCTCGCGCGTCATGTTCAGCTTGTACTTCAGGTGGAGGTCGCTGCAGGCGATGAACACGGAGACCTCGTCGACGCCGCACTCCACGCAGGCTTCGACGTCCCGCCGCACCGCGCGCGCCGCCGCGAGGATGCTCGCCTCCAGGCCCGCGTCCGCGACGAGCTTCACGGCGCGGTGCTCCTCCTTGGACACCACGGGGATGCCGACGTCCATGATGTCGACGCCCATGCCGCTCATGAGCGTGGCGAGCTCCAGCTTCTCCTCCGGCGTGAAGTGCACGCCCGGGGTCTGCTCCCCGTCGCGCATCGTCTCGTCCCAGAGTTGGAACGTCTTCGGGAGCGTCGCGGGGATCCCGCTCGCCGTCAGGTAGTCGCGCACGAGCTGCTCATCCGCCAGGACCATGCCCCCCGACACGCCTCGCGCGCAGGAACCCCGGACGGGTAATAAGGGTGATGCGGGAAGGGTGCACGCGCAACCCTATATTCACCTCCGTGGATGCCCCACCGTGGCACGCAAGCCGATCAAGACCTCCCTGTACTTCGAGTCGGGGTTCCGGGTGAAGGGGAGGGTCACCCAGGTCGTCCTCTGCGGCTGCGAGAACGAGGGGGACCTCGGGCTGCGCGTGGCCCGCGACCCGACGAAGACGTGGGACTACGACCCGGAGAAGGAGGACATGTTCTTCGACATCTACGCGTACTGCGACGACGACGCCTGGAAGGAGGTCCGCGGCGGGGAGTGGGTGGACGCCACGCTCACCTGTGCCGGGTACCTGAAGAAAGTCTGGGGTGGGAAGATCTACCTGGAGAAGGGCGCCCTGACCCCCGGAGGCCTCAAGGTCGGCCGCGTCGGGGTCGAGGAGGGCCGCGTCGCCGTGGACTTCGGCGTGTTCACCGCGGGCCTCCAGTTCGAGGACCCGGAGAAGCTCCGCGAGGCGCTGCGGCGCGAGGGGCTGCGCGACGGGTCGTACGCGGAGACGGACTGCGACGTCTACATCAAGGTCCACGCACACGGGGACCGCAAGGCGATCCTGCGCGAGAAGCCGATGCGCCAGGTGTTCCCCACGAAGCCGAGCGAGTCCCATTACCACCGCTGAGCTACGCCTCGTTGATCCAGAACTCGTTCCCGTCCGGGTCGGCGAACTGCGCGAACGTGGCCCAGAGGGCCTTGGTCGTGGGCGTTGTGAACTTCACCCCTCGCGCCTCCAGCCGCTTCTGCTCGGCGGCGACATCCCTGGCGACGAAGCCGAACCCGGTGTTCCCGCGCTCGAGGGGGCGCGTCTGGCAGAGGTGCAGGACGATCTTGGATCCCTTCGGCGCCACGGTCACCCAGTGACCCTCCGCGTCCCGGATCTCGAAGCCCAGCTTCTCCCGGTACCAAGCGGCGGACTTCTTCGCGTTGCGGACGACGACGGCGACGCTGCTGAAAGTCAACATGCCCCGGGCTAGCCGCGGCACCGGATAAACCCGAGGCCTAGTGCCCGACGCCGCGCTTGAGGACATCCTCGGAGATGATCAGCCGCTGGATCTCGCTCGTCCCCTCAAAGATCTCGACGACGCGCTGGTCGCGGTAGTAGCGCTCCACGGGGAACTCCTTGGAGTACCCCATGCCGCCGTGGACCTGCAGGGCCTCGTCGACGATGTCGTGGGAGACCTCGGAGCAGAAGAGCTTCACGATGGCGCTCTCCCGCTCGAGCTGCTCGCGCGGCAGGCCCTTGGGGGCGTCCATCTTCGCGGCGAGGTCGTAGACGAGCGTGCGCATCGCGTGCAGGCCGACGGCCATGTCCGCGATCTTGAACTGGATCGCCTGGAACTTCGCGATGGGCTGGCCGAAGGCGACACGCTCCTTCGCGTACTTCGCCGCCTCCTCCGTGGCGGAGGTGCTCCCCCCGAGGCACCCGGCGCCGAGCGTGAGGCGCCCGGAGTACAGGGTGCTCGTCGCGACGCGGAACCCCTCGCCCACCCTCCCGAGGACGTTCGCCTCCGGGACGCGGCAGTTCTCGAAGACGAGCTCCGTGCTCGAGCTCCCGCGGATCCCCATTTTCTCGAAGTTGCTCCCCACGCGGAAGCCCGGCGTGCCCTTGTCCACGAGGAACGCGGTGACGCCGCCGCGCGCGCCGAGCACGGGGTCGTTCACCGCAAGGACGATCGTCACGTCGGCCTCCGCCCCGTTCGTGATCCAGATCTTCGTCCCGTTGAGGGCCCACTCCCCGCCCTTCTTCGCCGCTCCCATCTTGATCGCCGCGGCGTCGCTCCCGGCGCCCGGCTCCGTCAACGCGAAGGCCCCGAGCATCTCCCCCTTCGCGAGCTTCCGGAGGTACTTCTCCTTCTGTTCCGGCGTCCCGAAGTTCTGGATGGGCAGGGCGCACAGGCTCGTGTGTGCGCCGATGATCACCGCGTGGGACATGCAGGCGCGGGCAATCTCCTCGAGGACGAGGCAGTAGCCGGTGTACCCTGCGCCAACCCCGTCGTATTCTGGGTTCACCGGGACGCCGAAGAGGCCGAGGGCGGCGGCCTTCCTCAGGGTCTCCGCGGGGAACTTCGCCTCTTGGTCCACCGCGGCCGCGATGGGTTTGACCTCCTTCTGGCAGAACTCGCGGACCTGCTTGCGGAGGAGCTCCTGTTCCGGCGTGATCTCCATGGCTCTCCCGCGTGTAGATTCCGCGGCGGTTATTTAACCGGTCGCTGCCTACTTCCCCTGCCACTGGGGCTGCCGCTTCTCGACGAAGGCCCTGATCCCTTCCCTGAGATCCTCGGTCTGGAGGACCTGCTGGAAGTACCGCGTCTCCGCGACGAACCCGTTCATGTAGTGCTTCTCCCAGCCCTCGTTGATCGCCTTCTTCGCGGCCCTCACCGCGAGGGGAGCCTTCGACGCGATCTGCATGGCGACGTCCTTGGCGGCGCGGAGCTCCTCCCCGTCGGGCACGACCTGGTTCACGAGACCGAGGCGCAGCGCCTCGTCCGCGCGGATCGTCTTCGCGGTGAGGATGAGCTCCTTCGCCTTGGCCTTCCCCACGGTCTTCGGCAGCCGCTGCGTCCCGCCGTAGCCGGGGATCATGCCCAGGGACACCTCCGGGGCGCTGAATCGCGCGTTCGTCGCGGCGATGCGGAGGTCACAGGCGAGGGCGAGCTCCAAGCCGCCCCCCGCGCAGAAGGCGTTCACCGCGGCGAGGGTGATCAGCTCCGAGTGCTCGAGGCGCCACAGGACGTCCTGGCCCTGGCGCTGGACCGCGCTCGCCGCTGCGGGGTCGATCATAGCCATCTCGGAGACGTCGCCGCCGGCGCAGAAGGCGTTGTTCCCCGCGCCCGTGAGGACGAGGACGAGCGCGCCCTCCCTCTCCAGCGCCGCGACCCGCTCCCCGATCTCGAGGAGCATGTCCGTGCGCAGGGCGTTCACCGGCGGGTTGTCCAGCGTGAGGACCGCCATCGGGCCCTCGCGCGTCACCTTGATCTTCCCGGTCTCCATCGTCTTACTCACTCCTCCGGCGCGCCGTACTCGTAGAACCCGCGACCGCTCTTCCGACCGAGGAGGCCGGCCTCCACCATGCGCCGCAACCGCGGCGGCGGGGCGTACCGCGGGTCCCCCGTCTCCCGGTGCATCGTCTCCGCGGTCTCTAGGGCGACGTCCAGCCCCACCATGTCGGCGAGCTCGAAGACCCCCATGGGGAAGCCCGCGCCTGCGCGCAGGGCGAGATCGATGTCCCGCTGCGAGGCCACGTTCTCGTCCAGGGCCCGGATCGACTCGATCAGGATGGGGGTCAGGATGCGGTTCACGAGGAAGCCCGGGGTGTCCTTGACCACGACGGCGAGCTTCCGGCACTTCTCCGCGAGCTCCACGGTGGCCTCGACGGTCTCGCGCGAGGTGACCACGCTGGGGACGACCTCGACGAGCTTCATCTTGTGCGCGGGGTTGAAGAAGTGCATGCCGACGACGCGTTGCGGCCTCTTCGTGGCGGCCCCGATGGCGGCGATGCTGAGGGCGCTCGTATTCGTGGCGAGGAGACACCGCTCCGGGACGGTGGCGTCGAGGTCCCGGAAGATCTGGCGCTTCACCTCCATCTTCTCAGGCGCGGCCTCGATCACGAAGTCGACGTCCTTGAACGCGTCGAGGGAGAGCGTCGGCGTGACCCGCCCGAGGATCTCGCCCTTCTCGGCGTCCGTCATCTTCCCTGCGGAGACGCGCTCCTGGAGGATCTCGTCGATCCTGCGCATCGCCTTGTCGAGGAAGCGCTGCTCCACGTCGTAGAGGACGACCTTCATCCCCGCGTAGGCGACGACCTCGGCGATCCCGTGACCCATCGCGCCCGCGCCGACGACGCCGACCGTGTTCACCCAGACCACCGGACCACCGTGGCGGGGAGCCCTGCCCACGGTAAAGGGCTTTGTGCATGGACTGTGCGCACTTTCGACCACCTCTCCGCCAGCTTCATCTCTGTCCCTCCTCATGGAGCGGTACGGGGTTTGTCTAGTGAATGGAGCAAATGCCGACCGCTCGGAAGGGCGACCCTACGCTTTCTCGAACACCATGCCGGGCTTGTAGGTCTTCACGAAACGCACTCGGTCCCCGATTTGAATCTCCTCGGGGCGCTTCACCGAGGGCATCCACCCCGTGCACCGCGGCCCGTCCTGGAGCTGGACGATGACGAACGCGTAGGGGGCCTCGTCAAGGAAGACCTCCGGGGGCACCGCGAGGATCGTGTAGGAGACCACGGTACCCTCGTTCGGGAACTCCGCGGGGCGGAGTTCCGAGCCGCCGCACTTCGGGCACACCACGAGCGCGGTCACGGACTTGTGCGCGCACCCGCCGCAGGTCACGCCGCGGATGACGCCCTCCCGGGCGGCCTCCACGTACTCGGAGATGTGCGGGGCCATGTGCGGGGCCTTCTCCTCCATGCGAACGCCTCAGAGAGAGAACAGGTGGACGGCGGCGCTCCCGCCCGTGGCCCCGACGTTGTGCGTGAGCGCGACCTCGGCGTCCCTCACCTGCCGCGCGCCGGCCCTCCCGCGCAGCTGGTCCCACACCTCGACGATCTGCCCCAGCCCCGTGGCCCCGACGGGATGGCCCTTCGCCTTGAGCCCGCCGCTCGGGTTGACGGGGAGTTCCCCGTCGAGCGCGGTGACGCCCTCCGCGGCCTGGTGGGCGCCCTCCCCGGCGGGGAAGAAGCCGAGCTCCTCGGTCGCGATCACCTCGGCGATGGTGAAGCAGTCATGGACCTCGGCGAAGTCCACGTCGGAGGCCTGGAGCCCCGCCATCCCGTACGCCTGCTCCGCGGCGATCCGCGCGCTCTCCATGCGCGTGAGGTCCTCGCGGTCGTGGAGGGCCGCGGTCATCCCCCCGCGCCCGCTCCCGAGCACGTAGGCGCGCTCCCCCGCGAGCGCCCGCGCGCGCTCCTCGCTCATGAGCACCGCCGCCGCCGCGCCGTCGGAGAAGGGGCAGCAGTCGTACAGCTTCAGGGGCCACGCGACCGACCGCGATTTCATGACGTCCTCCACAGTGATCTCCTTCTGGAAGTGGGCCTTGGGGTTCTTCGCGGCGTTGCGGTGGTTCTTCACCGCGATGGCGGCGAGCTGCTCCTGCGTCGCCCCGTACTTGTGGAAGTACGCGGTGGCCATGAGGGCGTAGAGCCCCGGGAAGGAGACCCCGTTCCGGCCCTCGTAGGCGTGGTCCGACCCCATGGCGAAGTAGGAGGTGGCGGTGAGCACGTCCAGGTGAGAGACCTTCTCCGTCCCGACGGCGAGCGCGACGTCGTAGAAGCCGCCGGCGATCCCCACGTAAGCCTCACGGAACGTGACGCTGCCGGTGGCGCAGGCGCTCTCGATCGTGAGCGTCGGCCGGTCCGGGATGCCGAGCGCCGTGCTCACGAGCGGCCCGATGTGGGCCTGGGATTCCGAGAACCCGAAGCAGTTCCCCACGTAGAGGGCTTGGATGTCCTTCGGCGTGACCCCGGCCTCGCGGATTGCCGCCAAGGCGACCTCGGCGGCGGCCTCGCGCGCCGTCTCCCGCATCGGTCCGAACCGATTCTGGGCGGCGCCGACGACGCAGACCTTCCGCACGGGGCTTCGCATCGCGTCCGCCTATGTAAACCCCCGCCCGCAGGGGTTCGGCGGGCGTTCCGAAGCCCTTAACCCCGCCCGAGCGTTCCCTCAGCCCCTTGGCTGACTTCCCCTGGTACAAGCACTGGCCCGAGGGCGTCCCGAAGTCCCTGGACTACCCCGACATCCCCGTCCAGGGCCTCCTCACCGCCACCGCGAAGCGTCACCCCGACGTCGTCGCCACGCGGTTCTACGGGGCGCGCCTGACCTACGCGGACCTCGAGCGCCGTGCGGACGCGCTGGCTGGCGCCCTCGCGAAGATCGGCGTGAAGCGCGGCGACCGCGTCGCCCTCCTCCTCCCGAACTGCCCGCAGTACCCCATCGCTTTCTTCGGAGCCCTGCGCGCCGGGGCCATCGTCGTGAACACGAACCCCCTCTACACGCCACGCGAGCTCGTCGTCCAGTACACCGACGCCGGCGCGGAGACGGTGATCTGCGCGGACCTGTTCCTGAAGAACGTCCTCAAGGCGCGCAAGGGGACGCTGGTGAAGCGCGTCGTCGTCACGGACATCAAGGAGTACCTCCCGTTCCCACTCTCCGCCCTCTACCCGATCAAGAAGAAACGGGACTACGGGAAGATCGTCGTACCGGAGGAGACGTGGATCCACCGGCTCCCTTCGCTCCTCGCCGAGGGCGCGTCCCCGACGAAGCCCGCGGTAAACGCAGGGCAGGACGTCGCCGTCCTCCAGTACACGGGGGGGACCACGGGGACGCCGAAGGGGGCCATGCTCACCCACCACAACCTCGTCGCGAACGCGCTGCAGACGGCCGCCTGGCTCCCCGACGCGAAGCCGGGGAAGGAGGTCTTCCTCTCCGTGATCCCGTTCTTCCACGTCTACGGCCTGACCACCGCCCTCCTCGCCCCCATCCGCCTCGCCGCCACGATGGTCATCCATGCGAACCCGCGGGAGATCCCCGCGATCCTCAAGCTCGCGCACAAGACGCGACCCACGATTTTCCCCGGCGTCCCGACGATGTACGTGGCCATCATCAACCGCCCCGACGTGCGCAAGTACGACCTCCGCTCGATCAAGGCGTGCATCTCCGGGAGCGCGCCGCTCGCCCCGGAGGTCCGCAAGAAGTTCGAACAGCTCACGGGCGGGAAGCTCGTCGAGGGATACGGGCTCACGGAGGCCTCCCCGGTGACCCATGCGAACCCCCTTTACGGACTGATCAAGGACGCCATCGGCATCCCCTTCCCCGACACGGAAGCGCGCATCGTCGACGCGGAGACGGGGGCGAAGGTCCTCGGCGTCGGCGAGGTCGGGGAACTCACGCTCCGCGGGCCTCAGGTGATGAAAGGGTACTGGGGGAAGCGCGAGGAGACCGCGGCCGTGCTGCGCGACGGGTGGCTCCGCACTGGGGACATCGCGCGCATGGACGAGGACGGCTACTTCTTCATCGTGGAGCGCAAGAAGGACGTGATCATCTGCAGCGGCTACAACGTCTACCCGCGCGAGGTCGAGGAGGTGCTCTTCGAGCACCCCGCCGTGCAGGAGGCCGCCGTGATCGGGATCCCCGACCCCTATCGCGGGGAGAGTGTGAAGGCGTTCCTCGTCCTCAAGGCGGGCCGGAAGGTCACCGCGGACGAGGTCCGCGCGTTCTGCAAGGACCGCCTCGCCCCCTTCAAGGTGCCGCGGGAGGTGGAGTTCCGCAAGGAGCTCCCGAAGACGATCGTCGGCAAGGTCCTGCGGCGGGCGCTGCGGGAGGCGCCGCCTAGCGGCTCACCTTCGCCGAAGTGACCGCGACGGACCGCGTCGTGTCGAACCCGCGGCCGGTCCACAGGAACGCGAAGGAGGTCGTCTCGTGCGCGCTCCAGCGCATCTTGACGCACCGGATGCGGCGCTGGGCCTCGGTCTCCCCGACGGGCTGGAGGGAGAGGTCGAGGATGGTGTCGGCGAGGTAGGCCTCGTCCCGCCCGCGCTCCCCGGAGTGCAGGTCCATCGAGCCCTCGTCGATGAGGATCGTCGTCGTGTCCAGCCCCCGGAAGAGCTCGAAGAGATGGAACAGGTTCGAACGCCGGTGGTCCCAGTTTGCGATCGTCTCGAGGACGTTGAGGGAGTCGACGACGACGAGGGACGCCTCGTGCCCCCCGACCACGTTCTTCACGTACGTGGTGAAGATCTGGAGGAAGGGGGTCTTCCGCGAGGCCGCCGCGAGGTTCTTGCGGATCTGGGAGAGGTCGACGACGGAGACGCGGTCCCCCGCCGGCGCCGTGTCGATGCCCAGGGCCTCCACCTGCTTGCGCAGGGACTCGCGGCTCTGCTCCAGGGTGATGTAGACGCTCTTGAGACTCGCCTGAGCGGCGTTCTGGTTCAGGATGGAGTATGCCAGACTCGACTTCATCGTCCCCGGGTACCCCGTGAGGAGGACGATGTGGCCCCGGGGGATCCCCCCGCTGAGCGCGCGGTCCAGCCCCTCGATGTACGTCCGGATTCGGTCCTCTCTCGCGACGGGCATGGGGCGAGCGACCTTCCGGGGGGACTTGAGCCCATCCCCGTCATTACCTCGTGTGATAACGAGCGATGACCTCGGGGACGGCCGGCCTCGCCCCGGCCATGACGGCCTCGCGGATCCTCGGGGCGACGGTGGCGACGAAGGCGTCGATGTACTCGTCCTTCGTCCCGATCCACTCCGCCATCATGACGACGGGGATCATCGTCGCGATGAACGGGTAGTACTGGTCCGTGTCCGTGCCCGAGTCCAGGGCGTGCCGGAGGCCCCGATCGAGCAGCTCCCCCAGCCTCTCGAAGTGCGCGAGGTAGTCCTCGTCGGCGAGGTGGGGATCGTACCCCGTGGGGTCCCGGAGCGCCTGGGTTTCCGACTCCCGCATGGCGACGAGGGAGAGGTTCACGATGCCCTCGCGGAGGTCTTGCTCGATGGCGACGACGTTATTGAGGTACACGATGACCACGTCGAAGTAGTACCACGCGTCCAGCATGGCGCGGAGGTCCTCGAGCGGGTCGGCGACGGTCGTAAAGCACAGGTCGATCAGGTTGTACCGGGTCCCCCCGCTCACGTAGTTCGCGAGCCGCTCGTGCCACCGCAGGTCCGCCGCGGGGGCGGGGAGGGCGGCAGTGATGCTCCGGACGCGAGGGAGGTCGAGGAAGGGGCGCTTCTGGAAGACGGAGAGGGCCTGGCCGAGGGAGACCTGGTGGTCGAGGCGCTCCATCTCCACGAAGAACTCGAACCCCCGCGGCGAGGAGAGGAAGAGGCGGTTGAACGACGCGGTGATGTTGCTCGTAAGGTCATAGACGGCGAACTGCTCCTGCTGGAGGAGCATGGCGAGCTTCGCCCGGAACAGGTTCTGGTCGTACCGCGGCGCCGTCATCGACGAGAGGACGTGCTGGTAGAGGTCGCGGACCTCGATGTAGGAGTAGGCGCCCCGGTCCACGACATCGTCGAGGATGCCCGTCTGGCACTTGAACAGGACCTTGGCGAGGAGGGAGCGGGAGACGTCCGCCTCCGCCATCCGGGCGACGTAGCGCTGGGAGATCATGGCGGCCCCGGTGGCGTACCGCAGGGTTTGGCGGAAGTCCCACACCTCCGGACCGGGGGAGTGGGCGAGGGGGACCTCCCCGGCGGGCCGCAGGCGGGCCGGCCCGGCGCTGAGGCGCGAGAGGGTGGACTCGATGCGCGCGCGCGTGGCGTTCAGGTGGGCGGCGACGACCTCCTCCCGCAGGCCCAGTTGGTGGCGGCGCACGACGGACCCCGCGTAGTCCGCGAGGCGGTCCAGGAGCGCGCAGAGGAGGGCGATGTCCTCCTGGGCGATCGGGAGGTCAGCCGCCATCCCGGTCTGGAGCACGCCGGTCCGTTCGTCCGGCGCGGGTTAAGCCTGTCCGCCCGCGGACTGATAACGATTCCCAGGGGTGATTCTCCCGAGTGGGGTCTCACCGGGCGTCGCGTTGGGGGCGCCCGGTCCCGCGGCCCTCGAGGCGGAGGAACGCCACCGCGGCGGCGAGCGCGAGGCCGATTCCCGCGAGGAGTGGCGGGGCCGCGCCGGCGAGGGCGAGGACGACGGCCGCGGCGAGGAAGAACAGGTGGAACCCCGCCTGGACGACGAAGGGCACGGGCGGCGTCTTTCGCCCTTCGACTGGGAGCCCGCGATGCGCGAGGACGGCAAGCACGCAGACGGCTCCGGCGAGGAGGACGCCCTCGAGCCATGGCGGCACGACGAGGAGCCACGCGAGGATGAAGGGGAGGAGGCAGAGGAGCGAGGCCAGAACGGCCGCGGGGACCGCCCACGGCCCGAGGCGCCGCTCCAGGATCCCCGTCCACGCCACAGCGAGGAACACGACGGCGATCCACCCCGCGAAGTTCACGAGGGGAATTCCGAACCAGGGCCCGGGCACGCTCCACGTCCAGTAGCCAAGGCGGATGGCGACCGCGTCCATCGTGAGATCGATCCCCAGGCCCAGCAGGGCGGCGAGGGCCGCGCGCGGGAGGACCCCGCGAAGACGGGCCGCGATGCGCCACGCGCTGTGGACGATGGAGGCCCAGCCCAGGCCGATCCCGACCGGCACCGGGCCGAGCATGACGAGGAAGGTTCCATACCGGTGGTACTCGAACGCCGCGATCGTCGCGGCCTCGAGGGTCAGGCCATATACCGCGAGTGCGGCGAGGGCCACGAGCTGCCTGCGGTCGCGGCGCGCCTCCCAGACGCAGGCGGCGAACAGGCCGAACACAAGGGTCTCGAAGACGGCGAACGCCGGCTCCACGCCGGCCATTCCTTCGCGGACCTACTTGAGCCGGGCTGAGCGGTTCCCATTCCCGATACTGAGAGCGACGCGCTTCTCACCCCTGATACCAGCGACGACACCCTGATGCCGTCGGACTCGGAAGGGGGACGGGTCATGGTCGCGCTCACCGAGGCAGGGCTCACCCTCGCCCTCGCCACCCTGCTCTTCCTCTACATGGGCCGCCTGCGGACGACGCGCCGCCTGCAGAAGCGCGCCTTCCAGGTTTCCCTCGGCCTCTTCGTCGCCGCCATCCTCTCCAACCTCGGCGTGAGCCTGATCCCCGGGTTCACCTCGGCCGACATCATCCTCTACAGCAAGCGCACCCAGGGGATCTTCGACTACCTGCTCGCAATCAGCATAGGCGCGTTCGTCATGACCACGATCCACCCGGTCGTGGCCCGCGTCAAGGACCTCTTCTGGAACACCGGTCGCCGGCGGCCGACCGCCCTCACCCCCTACACGGCCGTCTTCCTCGTCGGCATCGTGGGCATCGCCGTCGTGCCCGCCGCCATCGAGCCCATCGCGCAGGGGGGCTACCGGTTCGTGTTCCCGATGGAGTTCGTCGGCCTCGTGCTCCTCTGCACGCTCCTCTTCCTCAGCTTCTGGCCGGCCCGGATCCTCGCGCACCTCGCCCGCGCGAGGACGAGGACGACGCAACCCCGTAACCTGCTCCTCGTCCTCCTCGGCGTGGAGACGTACGCGATCGCGGAGTTCGTCTTCGAGATCCTCCTCCCGAGCCTCGGCACTGACGCGCGCGGGATCGGCTTCACGATCAACCTCGCGGCGATGGGCGTCATCGCGTACGCAATCAAGGAGCGCACCGTCCTCGACCACATCCTCGTCCCGGTGCCGGAGGCATTCCATCCCACGGAGCGGAAGTACCCCCTGGACCCCGGCTCCTGCTACCTGATCCTGGAGGAGAAGGGGGACCTCAGCTTCGAGGTCTTCCAGGACTCCGTCACGCACGGGTCGCACGGGCTGTGCATCACGCGGGAGATGCCGCGGAAGGTGCAGGCCCGGTACGGCCTCCAGAAGACGCCAATCCTCTGGCTCAGCCGGAACGTGGAGAGCGAGGACACCTTGCGGCCGGCGCCCCCGGAGGGCGTCTCCCTCGCCATCGAGCACTTCGTCTCCTCGTCGCCCCGCAGCATCGTCCTCCTCGACGGCATCGAGTACCTGATCTGCCACAACGACTTCCGCTCCGTGCTCACGCTCCTGAACGACCTCACCGAGACCATCGCGGTCCACAACGCGGTCCTCCTCGTCCCCGTGAGCCCGGACGCCCTCGATCCGCGCGAGGTCGCGCTCCTCCGGCGCGGCCTCACGCTCCTCCCGGAGGCGAGCGCGGACGCGCTCCTCGGAGAGATCTCCCACATGGCTGCGGCGCCCTGAGCGCGGAGGAACGGTAATATAGCCCCAGAACCGTCCCTCCAGGCCGGGGGAGGAACACGGGCGACCGCGTACGGCTCCACGTCCTGGGCCTCGACGAGAAGATGGGCGGCGGGGTCCCGGGGCGCAGCATCGCCATGATCTGCGGGCCCGCGGGGAGCCTGAAGACCACGCTGGCCTATTCCGTCCTCTACCACAACGCGAGGACCTCGCGGCTCAAGGGCCTCTTCATCTCGATGGAGCAGGGCCGGGAGAGCCTCCTCGCGCACATGGAAGCTTTCGGCCTCGGGCCGGATCCGGGCGTGGCCATCGTGGACGTCGCGGCGCTGCGCCAGGCGATCAAGGGTGGCGAGCGCCCGGACTGGCTCGGAGGGCTCACCGCCCAGCTCCGGCGCTACCGCGACGAGGTGGGGTTCGACCTCCTCGCCCTCGACTCCCTGGACGCCCTCTACGCCCTGACCACCTTCACGAACCCGCGCAACGAGATCTTCCATTTCGTCGAGGAGCTGCGGGCGCTGGGCGGGACGGCGTTCCTCCTCGTGGAGTCCCCCCGGGACCAGGCGCGCTTCGGGCAGCACGGGGTGGAGGAGTTCTTGGCGGACGGCATCCTCCACCTCCGCCTCAAGGAGGCCGACGTGGGGCCCTCGACGACCGTGCGCCGGTACCTGGGCGTCGTGAAGATGCGCGGCGTGAACCACCCGATGGATTACTACCCCCTCGTCGTGGAGAAGGGGCGGTTCGCCATCGTGACCAAGTGACCCCATGACCCTGCTCGGCTCCCTGCTCTCCCTCGGCGCGCTCGCGGTGAACGCGGCGCTCCTCGTCCTCGTCTTCCGTCACCGCCCGAGAACGGAGGCCAGCTGGGCCTTCCTCGCCCTCGTCGGCAGCTTCGTCCTCTGGGACGCCGCGGAGGCCGTCCTCCGCGCCCTGCCCCCGCCGGGGCCGGGCCTCGAGGCGACCTACTGGGCCCTCCTCCGGCTGGAGTGGAGCGGGACGGCGTTCATCCCCGGCGCCCTGCTCCACTTCGTCCTCGTCTACCCCGCGACGCACCCCTTCCTCCGCCACCGGTTCGCCTACGTCCTCCTCTACGGGCCCTCCATCGCGATCCTCTCCCTGGAGGTCGGTTCGGACGCGATCATCCGGGGGGCCTACCCCGGCCCGCTCGGCTACGACGCTGGCTTCGGGCCCGGCTACCTCGCCGCGGCCCTCGTGTACGGCCTCCTCATCCTCGCCGCCCTGGCCGTCCTCGCGGGGAACTACCGCCGAGCCCACGCCGGGATCGACCGCAAGCGGGCGCGGGACCTCCTCCTCGGGTTCTCCGTCCCCGTGCTCGTCGGAGGGACCACGGACCTCTTCTGGGGCCCGGTGACCGGCGACCCGACGCGCCTGGGCCTGGGGACCGCGTACACGGTCGTCCTAGCGGTGTTCATCGCCCACGCGATCCTCCGCTACAAGTTCCTCGAGATCAAGCCGGTGCGCGAGGAGGCGGGAGGGGGCGTGGTCCCCGTCGGTCTCCAGCGCGGGCGGTCCCACCTCGTCCTCGAGACGGGCAAGGTCGCGCGCTTCGCCGCGTTCCGCGACCTGGCCACGCGCGTCCCGGGCCTCTGCGTCACGGGCACTGCGCCCGCCAAGGTGCGCGACCTCTACGGGCTGCGCGCCGTCCCGGTCCTCTGGCTGACGGCGGTCAGCTCCACGGAGCCGTCGGTCCGCCTCTCCTCGCTGAACTTCGAGCTCCTCCTGACCCTCCAGCGCTTCACGCGGGAGAACCGCGACACCGTCGTCCTCGTCGACGACCTCGACCTCATGGTCGCCCTCGCGGGCTTCGAGGAGGTCGCGCGCTTCGTGAAGACGGTGGTCAACCTGACGGTGGAGGCGCGCTCCACGTTGATCTGCGGGGTCCACCCGCGGGCGCTGGCCCCGGAGCAGCTCGCCGTGCTCCAGGGGATGTTCGACGCAACGGCGGACCTCACTGGGCTCACCCTGGAGCTCCCCGGGCTCCCCGCGGATTCCTCCGTGCTCGTGCGCGGGAGGCACGCGGAGACCGCCCCCGCGGCGGCGGCCTACTCCCGCTCGGAGGAGCTCCTCGTCGTGACGACGGCGCACCCGGCCAAGGCCCTCGAGGCGTTCGGGGCGTCCGCCCGCGTCCTCTGGCTCGCGGACCAGGAGGGCGCCGCGGCGAGGCCGACGCAGCTGGACGCCCAGGCCACCCGAGCCGTGAAGGAGTTCGTACAGGGGGTGCGGAGCGCGCCGTGCATCGCCCTCCCCGACGTGGAGCAGCTGCTGCTCTACAACCCGCCGTCCGCGCTCCTGGCGTTCCTCAAGGACGTCCTCGACCTCGCGGCGACCCGGCGGGGACGGGTCGTCGCCACGGCGGACCCGGAGGCGTTCGACTCCCGCACCCTCGCCGTCCTCGAGGGGCGGTTCGACCGGGTCGTCGACTAGATCTCCGCCCGGAGGGCCTCCCAGAGCTTCTCCTGAAAATCGATGTCCGCCTCGACGACGCGGCGCATGAAGTTCGCGATCTGCTGGGTCGCGTCCAGCCCGTGCTTCGCGCAGTACTCCCGGTACCGGTCCACGACGTCCGCATCCACCCGGATGTTGAACTGCGCCTTAGGTTTCTCCTTCGCGGGCACGGGGGGGCAAGGGGGGCGTAGCTTATAAAGAAGAGGCGTAGCATGTGCTACGAAATGTAGCAAGTTATAAGTATCGAGAATGACTATCAAGAGGCGGAGTCAGGCATGGCCACCTCAACGCAGGCCTTGCGCGGGAGCGTGCTCGGCATCACCCCCCTGGACGAGCAGTTCCTCCGCGCGGCGCTCGACGCCTCGGAACGGCGCGAGGACCCCTCGAGCCAGCTCGCCTCGGACGATGCGATCCGTTCCTCCTTCCTGAACGCCTGGGATGTCCTCCGCGCGGAGCTCCACCTCGACCTCACCGCGACCCAGGCCCTCACGCGCGTCCACGACCTCGTGGTCTACGACATCCCCGACGGCACGCGCAGCACGCTGAGCGTCTCGCCCGAGGTCCCCATCGAGCAGGACGCCGCCCTCTACGCAACGCAGCTCGTGCACACGCTTCGCGCGCTCGGCGCGCGGCGCGGCGTAATCATGGTCCACACCGCCTACAACCGCCGCCGCGGCCCCGAGGAGACCGCGCGCTTCCTCCGCATGATCGAACGCGGGGCACTCACGATGATCGCCTACTCCAGGGAGAGGGGCGTACAGCTGGACATCGTCGGCATGGGGCGGAGCTACGAGCTGTACCAGCCCCTGCGCGCCTCCGTGCCGGCGATCCCCTCTCCCGCCTTTTTTGCCCATCTCCTCCTCGACTACTCCGAGGAGTCGTTCCTCACCGCGGCGGGCCGCCGCGCCCTCGACCGGCTCCCGGACATCGACGTCTGCATCCGGCACACGAAGCTCCAGATCACGGGAGGCTGGATCCCCCGGAGGATGCTGCGGTCCACGTACCTGTACTCCCAGAACGGCACCCTCGGCAGCAACTGGCGGTACGACGAGCACGCGGCCCAGGTCGCCATCGCGCTCCTGTCGAAGGAGCTCCTCTCCGGGGAGGTGCTCACGAAGGCCTATCGCGGCATCGACGAGGTCAAGCGCCGGCACCAGCTCCGGGAGGTCGGCCTCCAGCGGCAGCGGGTGACGCTCCGGCCGAGGTCCCGGAAGCTGTTCCTCCTCTCCTCCCCGTACGGCCTCGTCGAGGTCCTCGCCTGACGCCCCACGCGGGCCGCGCCTAGAAGAGGACGCCTGGGGAGAAGAAGCGCGTCAGCATCTCTCGCGCGCCGCGCGCGTCGTCCAGGACGCCGCGCCACTGACGGAGCATCTCCGCGTTCGTCCTCTCAAAGTCCTCGATCTCGTCGCGCATCTGCCGCCGGAGGAGGTCCTCCTCCTCGCCCGCGATCACGATGGCGAGGTAGGTGTACTTCCCGCGCTCCAGGACGATGCGGACGTCCCCGTGGTCGATCGTCTTGAGCCAGTTCCCGCGGAGGAGGGGGAAGGAGGTGCGCATGAAGTTCGAGATCACGTCGAGGGTCGCAACGAAGATGTCGTTGTCCATGGAGGTCCCGAGGTGCCCTTTCTGCTCGATCAGCGTCCCGTCCTCGAAGATCAGGTAGGCCGCCTTGACCTCGGCCCGGCGGCGCTTCCACTCGCGGACCATCTCGGAGAGCCGTCTCCCCGAAACCTGACCGAGGACCATGGCCGTCATCACGCTCGGCCCGAACATCGCGGCGGAGAACAGGGGGAAAGCGGGAATCCCCAGGGTCTCGATCAGTCCGTTCGTGAAGAAGCCGAGGACGATGGCGGCGAGGAAGGTGATGATGAGGCCGAGGACCTTCGAGGCCATGTGCCTGCTCTGCGCCCGGACGACGCGGTAGAGGCGCCACAGGTTGTAGATGCCGAAGCCGATGTAGGCCAGGACGTAGAGGAGCCAGAGTTCGATGGCCGGATGGTGGTAGGTGACGCGGAAGATCGGCGCGGACCCCGGGAAGGGTTGCTGGGTCACGGACTCCACCATGGCCGTGGGGACGGCGACGATGGCGGCGATCGTGGGCACGGAGAGGAAGATGTCGAAGGGGCGGAAGCGATCGAGGAAGACGCGGGTGAACAGGGAGAAGTAGAGGACGGAGACCGTGAGGGACCAGAGGTCAATCAGGGTGACGAGGTAGGCCGTGCTCTCCAGCGCGACGTTGAACAGGAGCCAGTCGGAGAAGGCGTAGAGGCCGAGGAAGAAGAAGGCGCAGAGGAAGAAGGCCTCGGTCCAAGTCCCCGCGCGGCCCTTCCGGACCTGGGACGCGGCGATGGCGAAGCACACCACCGCCGTGAGGAGCGGCAGCTGGCGCAGGATGTCGTAGAGGACCACGGGCGTTCGCCTCGGGCAGACCGATACGGGAAGGGCTGGCCTCTTCAGGCTTGAGCGCCCCATTAAACCCGGGGGGCGCGGGTATCATTATCAATACCCGGAGGACGCGAGGGCCAAGCGCGCGGCGGCGACGAGGTCCCTCGCGGTCCGTGCATGGCGGGTCGCTCCGGAGCGGTCGAGGTGGATCGCAACCATGCCCGCGCGCTCGGCGCCGCGCACGTCGCGTTCGAGGCTGTCGCCGACGAAAGCGACCTCCCCGGCAGGCATGGCGAGCGCCTCCAATGCGGCCTGAAAGATCCGCGGGCTCGGCTTCCCCGCGCCCACCTCCTCCGAGGTGATCACGGGGTCGAACCGGCCTCCGAGCCCCGTGGCGGCCAGGGTGGCGGCCAGGTAGTCGCGGTCCACATCGGAGACCAGCCCCGCGGCGACCCCAGCCGCCGCAACGAGGTCCAGCGCGGCGCGGGCCTCCGGGAACGGGCGGGCGTGCTCCCCGTGCACGGCGACGTACTCCTGCCAGAACCCCCGCCACTCCGAATCGGTGAGCCTCACATGGAACTCCTCGAGCACCGCGGCGAGGGCCCGGGGGATGAGGACGCGCAGCGGGGTCCACGCCTGCGCCTGGAGCGGGGCCTCCGCAGCAAGCCGCTGCTCCGTCCGCCGCTGGATCTCTTCCGGGTCGAGGGGGACCGCGTGCGACGCGACGAGGCGGGCGAGGCATTCGCGGTGGGCCTCCTGCTCGCTCGCGGAGTCGAGGATCGTACCGCCGTAGTCGAAGAGGACGGCCCGGATGCCCATGTGAGCGGCGTATGGCAAGCAGGGATAAGTAGCGCGCCCCGCGGCAGCCTTATCCCCGCGACCCAGCATGGCCCGCCCGTGCCCCTCCCTTCCATCCACCGAATCGAGGTGCCGACGGGGCTCCCTGTGGGCGCCGTGAACGCCTACATCCTCCCGCGGGCCCCGGCAACCCTCGTGGACACCGGGCCCGCGGTGGACGGTGCCTGGGAGGCGCTCCAACAGGGGATGGCTTCGGCGGGCCTCGCGCTCGCGGACCTCGAGCAGATCGCGATCACGCACGGCCACGTGGACCACTTCGGCCTCGCCGCCGCCGTGCGCAAGGAGAGCGGGGCGCGCGTGCTGGCCCCGGCGGGGGACGCGGACATGGTGGTCGACTTCCATGCCACGTACGCGCGGCGCGCACAGCGGTACGGAGAGGTCCTCCGGGAGACCGGCACGCCGGACACGCTCCGCGAGGGGTTGGCCGGTTTCTTCGCGCACCTGGACACGCTCGGCGACGGGGTGCCCGTGGACGTCCTCCTCCAGGACGGGGACACCTTCGAGGGCGGCGGGGAACTCCTCACCGCCGTCCATACCCCGGGCCACTCCCGGGGGTCGACGTGCCTCCTCGCGGCGAGCGGCCCCCTCTTCACGGGGGACACGGTGATTCTGGGGATCACGCCGATCTCCGCCTTCGGGGGGCGCGACGGGCTCTCGGTGGGGCTCGCAGACTACCTGACCTCGCTCGACCGCCTCAGCGTCCTCCCCGCGAGGCTCGCCCTTCCAGGACACCGCGACCCCGTTCGGGACATCCGCGGTTACGCGCGCGACATCCGCCGGCACCACGGGGCGCGGCAGATCCAGGTCCTCTCCCTCCTCGCCGAGGAACGAACGGCGTGGGAGGTCTCGCGCCTCCTGTTCGGGGACCTCCCCGTCACCGAGGTCTTCCTGGGGATCGTCGAGGCCCTCGCCCACCTCGAGGTCCTCGAGGCGTCGGGGAGGGTGTCCTCGCGGGAGCGCGACGGGCTCCGTCGCTACGTCCGCGCGGCCTGAGCGGGATAGCTTCAAGTGCGCGGGCGCGTACTCGCCGGCCGACATGGAGCGACCGAGCGTCGAGAGCCTCATCATGGACTTCGCGATGGCACTCACGCGCCGCGCGACGTGCAAGCGCGCGCAGTTCTCCTGCGTGGTGGCCTCCAGGGACATGACCCAGATCTACGGCTTCGGGTACAACGGGACGGCGAAGGGCTTCCCCCACGACGACTGCAAGGTGAACGAGCCCGGGGCCTGCGGCTGCGTCCACGCGGAGATCAACGCCCTGATCAAGGTCCGCGCCAACGATCCCGAGAAGGTGTTTTTCGTCACCGGACAGCCCTGTGTGACGTGCGCGAAAGCCATCATCAACTCAGGCGCCTCCAAGGTCTACTACCGTTCCGCGTACCGCTCGGACGAGGGCCTCGATCTGTTCAAGAAGGCGGGCATCGAGGTCGAGCGCGTCTAGGGGTCCGAGCAGTCGCGCACGAACCCGCAGTTCAGGCACTTGTACTTGCAGTGCACGTAGAGCACGGCCCCGCCGCAGAGCTCGCACCGCTCCTCGGCCATGGTCACCGCTTCGGGACGAAACGGAACCAGACGCGGCCATCCTGGAGGAAAACCACCTTGAGACTCACGGGGTCCCCGATCTTCAGGTCCTCGTACTGCGCGCCGTCGATCCGCGCGACGACCCGCAGGTCCGTCCCCGCGAGCTGGACGATGGCGACCACGAAGGGCACGTCCTCCTCGAACCCGATGGGGGCGCCAGCGAGCACGGCGGTGTGCGCGAAGACCGTCCCCTCCGAGGGGAGGTCGACCCACTCCATCTCCTGTCCGTGGCAGTGCGCGCAGACGACGCGAGGCTGCCAGAGGACGACGCCACACGCCCGGCACTTTGTCGTCGTCAGGCGACCCTCACGGAGGTGGTCGAAGAACGGCGCGATCCGCGTGTGTTGGGCGGACTCCAGAGGATAGAAGTCGAAGGCGTAGTGCTCCTCGGGGGCGCCCATCTCACCCGCCCCGGTGGAGGACCATCACGGCGTGGTTGTTCGCGCTCCCGCTGAGGTTGTGGCACAGGCCCCACTCGCCGCCCACATGGCGCTCCTTGGGGACCTGGGCCTTGAACTGCTGGACGACCTCGATCGCCTGGGCGACGCCCGTCGCGCCGAGGGGGTGACCGCAGGCGAGGAGGCCGCCGCGCAGGTTCACCGGGAGCGTCCCGCCGATCCGGGACTGCCCGTCCTCGATGAACTTCCCGCCTTGCCCCTTGGGGCAGAGGCCAAGGTCCTCGTACTCGATGATCTCCGAGATCGTGAAGCAGTCGTGTACCTCGGCGAGGTCCATGTCCCCGACGCCGACGCCGGCCATCTTCAGGGCGTCCCGCGCCGCCGCCCTGAGGGGGTACCACGTCGTCAGGGACTTCAAGTTCACGACGAGCGAGCCGTCCGTGGCCTGCCCCAGCCCCTCGATGAAGACGGGGGTGTCCGTGAAGCGGCGCGCGAGGTCCCCGTGGGTCATCACCACGGCGGCCGCGCCGTCCGTGATTCCGGAGCAGTCGAGGAGGCGCAGCGGCGGGGCGATCATCGGCGAGGCGAGCACCTTCTCCAGGCTCACCGCCTTCGGAAAGTGGGCGGTGGGGTTCGTCGCCCCGTACTCCGCATTCTTCACCTTGACGAGCCCCATCTGCTCCCGCGTCGTCCCGTACTCGTGCATGTGCCGCTGGGCGACGAGGGCGAAGTACGGCGGCGCGTTCAGCCCGTTCACGCCGTCCCACTCCCGGTCGAGGACGCAGGCCATGCTCGCCTGCGTCTCCGCTAGGTTCGGGAGGTTCATCTTCTCGATGCCGACGACGATGGCGATGTCGCTCAGCCCCGAGGCGATGCTCGTGTACGCCGCGCGGATCGCGGCCTGGCCGCTCACGCAGGCCATCTCCGTGCGCATGCACATCCGCGTGGGCGTGAGACCCATCTGCTCCGCGACGACGGGGGCGGGGTATGCCTGGAAGGCGAGGCGGTCCACGAGGGCGCTCCCGACGATGAGGGAGTCCACCTCCCCGCGGTCCAGGTCGCGGATGTCGGCGAACAGGCTGTGGGAGACCTCCTGGGCGAGTTCCTTGTAGGTCGCGGCACGGACGCCCCACTTCGTGAGCCCGCAGCCGACGATGGCGACCTTTCGCATCACTCCGGAGACCCCGGGGCCGCTATTAAACGCTGACGGGGGCGAGTCGAACCGGCGGGCGAACCGCCGCCCGGCTCACGCGGCCTGGCGTTTGAGGAGTCGGCGGTGTCCGAGCAGGGCCGCGCCGTAGGCGCCGGCGTACACAGCGTCGGGGGAGACGTTCACCTTGCGGCCGAGGCGGGTCTCCAGGGCGCGGACCATCCCCGCGTCGGCCGCGAGACCGCCGGTGAGCGTGACCTCGTCCTCGACACCCACCTGCCGCGCAAGGGCGACGACGCGGTCCGCGATGGAGAGGTGGGCCCCCGCGAGGATGTCCTCGACGCGGCGGCCCTCGGTGACGTGGTTGATCACCTCCGACTCGGCGATCACCGCGCAGATGCTGGAGATCACTGTCGGGTCGGTGGCCTCGAGGGAGAGCCGCCCGATCTCCGTCACCTCGATCTCGAGCCCGCGGCTGACCCGCTCCAGGAAGCGCCCGGCCCCGGCGGCGCACCGGTCGTTCATCTTGAACTTCCGCACGCGCCCGCGCTCGTCGAGGTGCATCGCCCTCGAGGACTGCGCGCCGATGTCGATGACGCACCGCGTCCCGGGGAACAGGAAGCGTGCCCCGTAGCCGCTGCAGGTGACCTCCGTGATCTGGATGTCCCGGGACGGGTACTGGTAGCGCCCGTACCCCGTCGTCGCTAGGTAGGCGACGTCCTCGCGGCGCAGCCCCGCCGCGGCGAGCAGGGCGTCCATCGCGGCGGCTCCGGCGGTCCCGAGGTTCGCCCCGCTCCGGACGGCGGTCTCCGCGGTGACCGCCCGAGCGTCCTCCATCAGGACGGCCTTCGTCATCCCCGCGCCGATGTCCAGACCGGCGGTGAGCATCTCAGTGCCCCCCGTGGGCGTCCGCGACCGCGCGGACGGCCGTCGGCAGGGGCGCCCCGTGCTTCACGCGCTCTAGTGCGAACATCGCCGCCCCGAGCGCGCCGACGTACTGCGACATCTCGCTCACGTTCACCTTGAGGGCGAGGCGGTCCTCGAGGGCCCGCACCATGCCGAGGTTCCGCGACACCCCGCCGGTGAAGGTGACCTCCGCGTCGATGCCCACGCGCCGGAGGAGGGCGACGCTTCTCCCCGCGATGGCGTTGTGCACGCCGCGAAGGATGTCCTCCACCTTCTCGCCCCGGGCGAGGTGGGAGATGATCTCGGACTCCACGAACACGGTGCACACGTTCGTGATCTTCAGGGGGTTCGTCGACCGGAGGGAGACGTCCCCGATCTCGGAGAGCTTCAGGTCCAGCACCGCCGCCGCGGCCTCCAGGAACCGCCCCGTCCCCGCGGCGCACTTGTCGTTCATGCAGAAGTCGACGACCTCGCCGCCGGGGCCGACCTTGATCGCCTTTGTGTCCTGCCCACCGATGTCCACGATGGTCTTCGTCCCAGGGAAGACCGAGGCCGCGCCCTTGGCGTGGCAGGAGATCTCCGTGACCTGGGCGTGGCCGAAGGGGACCTTGTAGCGGCCGTACCCGGTGCCGATGACGTAGGAGACCTCGTGGTCCTCCACGCCCGCTCCCTTGCAGGCCTCGGAGAAGACGCGCCCCGCCGCGGCGATGACGTTCGCCCCCGTCGCAGAGATCGCGGTGGCCGAGACACCCCCATCCATGTCGAGGAGCACGGCCTTCGTCGCCGTCGACCCCACATCCACGCCCGCCACCTGCGTCAGGCCGTCACCATCCTCTTGTGCTCCAGGGACTCGAAGAACGCGTCGATGCGGTTGCGGAGCTGGGCCTCCTGAAAGTACCGCGGGTCGGCGAGGTCGGACTCCACCATGAGCGTGGGGATGCCGCGCTCGTGGATGAACTCCTCCCGGAGGTCGGCCTGGCCGACGGAGAAGGAGCGGCAGCTCTTCACGGAGTGGATGACGAGGGCGTCGGCCTCGAAATGCTCGACGTACTTGCGGATGAGGTCGGAGCGCATGCCCCAGTTCCAGTTCGTGTAGCAGTTGATCGCGTACTCCGCGATGCTCTCCCACGGGCGCGCGGGGTCGTGGCGGATGCCCTGGTCGTACAGGCCGCCGACCTTGGAGTAGGTGCTCGACACCGCGGCGACGCCCCACTTCTTGAACAGCTCCCAGAACGCCCGGAAGTGCGGCCACGGCGGCGGCCCCTCGAACACGACCCGGAACCGCTCCTCGGGGACCGGGCCGAGCCCGGCCTCCGCGCGGCGTTGCATCTCCCCCAGGAGGGCACGGTAGTACTCCACGCACTCCGGCGTCCCGCGGAGGATGTTGATCGGCGCCATGTAGAAGACCGCCTCGAAGTAGGCGTCGAACGGCGTCGGGCGGCGCGTCGCCAGGTCCAGCGTCTGCGCCCAGAGGTCCTCGGCGGCCCGGGACTGGGCGACAATGCGCTCCAGGGCAGCCTCCTCGAAAGGCACGCCCCGGATTCGGGCGCAGACCTCCGCGAGCTCCCGCAGCTGGGCGACGACGTAGTCCACGTCGGAGGGCGAGACACCCCCGCCGCGCACGTAGGGGATGTCGAGCAGGTAGACCTCCGCGCCGTAGAACTGGGCGAGCGCCTCGAACCACTTGATGAACGTGTTGCAGCCGGAGTAGTTGCAGACGAGGAGGTCGGGCTTCGGGATGCGGGCCAGGGGGTGCCGGCGGTCCTTGAGCATGAGGCCGATGTCGTTCTTCACGTAGCCGCAGACGTCCGAGGAGTAGCCGATGTCCTCCGCCGCGAGGATGAGGTCCCCCGCGACCTTCTTGATCCCGCACTGGAGGGCGTTGATCTCCGGGTAGACGGGCAGGAAGCCGAGGGCCGAGGTCACCTCGACGACGTTCCCCGGGATGAAGAGGTAGGCGACCGGGG
>Ga0209341_10001055_pt1 | contig 27731 bp, 33 predicted proteins | sample RifCSP13_2_FD_184020 | JGI IMG/M metagenome (GOLD analysis project Ga0209341, IMG submission 184020) | Soil microbial communities from Rifle, Colorado - Rifle CSP2_sed 13_2 (SPAdes) (version 2) | ecosystem: Environmental > Terrestrial > Deep subsurface > Rock core/Sediment | place: Rifle... | reverse complement strand
TGGGTGAAGAAAATATGTATGCTGTTTTAAACGATGCTGGAGGATATGTCCTTACTGACGTTAGTGGGTACATGATAGTTTTGTGTGACAAAAATGGAATCTCAAAAGCCATAGCTAGGGGATTGGACATGCAGCGAAAAGATGCCATTGTAAAGATGCTTCAAGCAGATAACATACAAGAATACAAAGGCGAAGTTTCTCTTCCAGTTTAAAGAGAGTCCAATTTGCTATGTTTATTGAGCAAATTTGACCCTAATCATACATTAAATTAGTATAATGACCAGAACATAGGAATGGCAAAGAAATTCGAGCATGAGATCGAAGTACGTGGTCATCTCATAGATTCAATGATACTCACAAAAATATTTGATGTTATAATGGACCTAGATGGTGAATTTCAAGTACAAGAATTCAAAGTTGGCAAGAGAAAGAAAGATGCAAGCTATGCCAAATTACTCATACAAGGAAAATCACAAAAACATCTTGACGATGTTTTAGAATCTGTATACCGAGAAGGTGCAACATCAAAAATTCAACAAGCGATCAAGCTCAAACCTGCCCAAAAAGATATGATAATGCCCGATGATTTTTACAGCACTACAAACAATCAGACAAACATTTTCTATAAAGGAAAATGGATCAAAGTAGAAAACATGATGATGGACAAGTGCATTGTGGTAAATGGAAAAAGTGCCCGTTGTACACCTATTCGTGAAATCAAAAAAAGAGACATGATAATAGTTGGAGAAAGCGGAATAAAGATTACCCCTCCTGAAAGACCAAGAGAAGGAGTAAATCTTTTCCAGTTTATGGGAAGCAACAGCTCAAGTGAACGACCAACACAACACATTGCAAGAAAAGTTGCATATGACATTTTCAAGACCAAAAAAGAAGGTGGAAAGATAATTCTTGTAGGTGGGCCTGCCATTGTTCACACAGGCGCGTCTGATTCTATTGCGTCATTGATAAGACACGGATTCGTTGATGGAGTTCTTGCAGGAAATGCTCTTGCGGTACACGATATTGAATATGCTACGCTTGGGACATCACTTGGAATGAATGTAAAAGATGGAACTTTGGCTGTGAGAGGACATAGAAACCACATGCAAGCAATCAACTCTGTATTCAAGGCAGGCTCTATAGCAAAAATGGTTGCAAATGGCACACTAAAAAAAGGGATAATGTATGAATGTGTAAAAAGAAAAATTCCCTATGTCTTGGCAGGTTCGTTACGAGATGATGGTCCGTTACCTGATGTCATAACAGATATGATCTCTGCTCAAAGAAAATACAAAGAGATACTCAAAGATGCAAAAATGGTCATAATGATATCTACAATGCTTCACTCTATAGCTACAGGAAACATGCTCCCTGCTGAAGTAAAGGTAATTGTAGTAGACATTAACCAACCAACTGTTACAAAATTGATGGATAGAGGAACGTGGCAGGCACTTGGAATAGTGTCTGATGTAGGTGCATTTCTGCCACTAGTTACACAAGAGATTCAGAAGCTGATCAAGTGAGCACAATAAAATATCAAAACCTTTCTACTATTTTTGAATGTTTGACATCATACCAGAACCCATCATATCACGCCAGTTAGTGTTATTCATCATCCAAGGTCCCATCCAGTTTTGTTGAAATTGTTGATTTTTCATCAACTCTTCCATAAATTCATGATGTTCTAACATGTTAACAAACATTTGTTGTCTTAGATTAGGATCATTCATCATGTAACCCATCATATTTGGACCCATCATGGTTCCCATCCATTGCACATGTTGTGGATTTTGCATCATTGTGTTATGCATTCCTTGCATGAATTGTTGATTCTGCATCATCGATCCCATCCATTGATTCATCATCTGTGGATTCTGCATCATCTTGTTCATCATTAGTTGATGAAATTGAGGATCTTGCATCATCTTTTGCATGAATTGAGGATTTTGCATCATAGTAACAGGATTATTCGTATTTGTAAAAACAAGATAACCAATACCAATGCCAGCAAAAAATACTCCAACTGTTATTCCTATCCAAACATATGGCTTGACCATATGATAATTTTCTTTTTCACATAATTATAGCCAGGGGAAAATACCATATATGATAATCAAGAGTGAAAAGTCATCTATCCAATACAAATGCTCTTCTCACGATTGGCGGTTCTTTGACTTTGTGTATGAACATCTCCATTGTTTTGCCAATTCCAATAGGCTCTTGTTCATCAAGAACATCCTGAGCTCTTGAAAGTTTACGAGATTTTTCTGCAAAAATTGTAAAAAGAACCTCGTTTCGTGTTACTTTGTCTCCACATTTTTTATTAAAAACTATGCCAGCACCTTTATCTTTTGGGGCCCCTGCAGCTCTTGCTATTTCAACTAGAGAATTATTATCCATCCATAAAACCTGTCCAGTTTTTGTTGCCTCAATCTGATGAACTTGGTTTCCTACAACAAGATCATCTGGTTTTAATTTTGATCTTCCACCTTGTAATGAAATTATTTCTCTTAGTTTTTTTTCAGCTTTTCCTGTACGTAAAACATCTTTAGCTAAATTATAGCCATTCTTTTTACCAGCAATTTCAAAGATTGCACCTGCAATATGACATGCTTTATCAGTCAAATCCGAAACATTTCTTTTTTTCATTAAAACCTCCAGCGCCTCTCTTGCTTCCAATGCCGGACCTATACTAAGACCTATAGGTTGTTCACCATAAGTAATCACACAATGTGTATGTATACTCATCCTTCTGCCAAGCTCGATTATATCCTTGGCAAGAAGATCTGCTTCACCAACTGTTTTGACCTTAGCACCTCTTCCAGTTGGAATATCTACTACAAGATGAGTTGCTCCTACTGCTTTCTTTTTACTCATAATAGATGGTAAAAGCAAAGGATCTATGTGCAACGAATACTCGGTTCTTACAAAAATGTCATCGGCAGGTGCAAGTTCAAGTGATCCTCCCCACACTATACAGCCATTACATTTCTGAACCACTTTTTTCATCTCTTCACTTCCAAGATTTACGGGCATCAGAGTTTCTGCCCTATCTGCAGTACCAGCTGCTGAAGTTATAGCTCGGGACGAAGTTTTTGGAATTGTCAGACCAGCTGCGGCAACTATTGGTACAACAAGAAGAGTGGTTTTGTCTCCAGGTACTCCACCAACACTGTGTTTGTCCACTATGACATTTTTACGAAATTTCAGTTGTTTACCTGTTTTTACCATGGATGATGCTAAGCTTGTTGCTTCATCAAGACCCAATCCTTGAACATGTAATGCAGTCACAAATGCAGCTATCTCACTTTCATTGAGATTTCCGTCTACAACATCTTTTACTATTTCATAAACTTCCTCATACAACAATTTTCTCCCAGCTAATTTGTAACGAATGAATTGTAACGATTTTGGAAATGCGGCAATTTCAACACCTACTACTGAATTTGGTTTTAATCCTAATACTTCTCTTACCTCTTCATTAACACTAATGAAACCTCGTTTCACCGATGTTGTAGCAATATTTGCTATTGCAGTAAGTTCTTTTTTGTAGCATATCTTTATTCTTCCAGAAGCAGTAACTCCTATTTCATCGGCATCATATTTATTTAGAGCAACTATTGGTTTGCCGCCAGATTCAACACCAGAAATAGAGACTCTTAATTTCACAACAACACTACCTTCTTGTAATTATTTAAAGACAAGATCTTTCCGTACTACCTGTCAATGCATCATTGAAAATGGATGGGGTGCACTCAAAACAGCAAGTGCCATAACAACTATGAATAGTTTTTTACGCTTGCTTGAAAGTGGGGAGATATCATCAAGAGGTCTTACCTCATGTTTTGACATGCTAAAGGAGAGTACCAAGAATGCCATGAACCAGTATCCTAAGACAAAAAGCACAGCTATGCCTATGTATGTTGTAATTTTGTGCCATTTTCTTCCAAGGGTTGCACGAGCTATATGCCCTCCATCAAGCTGCCACGCCGGAAGAAGATTCAAAAACGTTAAGAGAAATCCAAGCCAAGCGGCATACAATACAGGTGACATGATCAATTCCATTCCTTCAACTGTTTTTCCTGCTAGTGCAATTGTACCACTCATGATTATACTTGGGTGTACTTGGACAATGTCTGATTTAGAAAAAAGTGATTGAGCTTGTTCTGCTGGTACCATTGGAGAAATGTATGCACCAAACGTTGAAACTATTATAGCCACAATCAGTCCCGCAATTGGTCCAGAAATTCCAACATCAAACAGTGTATCTCTGTTTGTCATAAAGGATCGTGCAGAAATAAAAGCGCCAAATGTTGGTATGCCAAATACTGGGATACCTGGAATAAAGTATGGCCAGCTTGTTTTGAGCTTGTGCCATTTTGATGCCATCATATGTCCAAGTTCATGTATTCCAAGTATTCCGATTAGAGAAATTGTATAAAGAACTGCGGTATTGAGCGGATCACCAAGGTAAGTTAGCAAATTTGCAGCAGATGTCCTGTAGTAGCCATCAATCATTACCATTGCTATTGTTACAGCAAAAAGTATTCTTGGGATCCAAGTTCGCCTTGATTTTGGAGGAGTGAATTTACCAACTAAAAGAATTATCCTGCCTTCAAATCTTTCAAGTCTTGCAACCAGATTCTTTGATTCCAGTATTCGTACAAGCTCAACAAACTTTTGTTTGAATCCCTCTTGTTCTATTTCGAATTGAAGTGCATCAAGGTTTTGATTGATGCTTTTTACACTAAATACTGAAGAAACGATTGATGTTATCTCTTCTTGTGTTGATTCGACCAAAATTCTCACCTAGGTAATTTTTAACCTCTTAAGAAGCGAGGAATTTGCTATCACAGATATTGAACTAAGGGCCATCGCTGCAGCTGCTATTATTGGGCTCAATAACCCTATTGCGGCTATTGGAATGGCTCCAGTGTTGTATGCTAAAGCCCAGAACAGGTTTTGTTTGATCTTTCTCATCGTAGCCCTGCTAAGTTTTACAGCTCTTACCACGTCCATAATGTCGTCTTTTATCAGAATTATTCCCCCGGTCTCCTTTGCAATGTCAGAACCACTGCCTATGGCAATTCCAATGTCTGCTTGTGCAAGGGCAGGAGCGTCGTTTATTCCATCCCCAACCATCGCAACAACCTTTCCTTCTGATTGCAGTTTTTTTATGACATTTGCTTTTTCTGCAGGGAGTACATTTGCTATCACTTTGTCAATTCCAACATTTTGCGCAACTGCTCTAGCTGTCTTTTCATTGTCTCCTGTCAGCATAACAGTTTCAATTCCAAGTTTTTTGAGTGATCTTATTGCAGCAGCGGATGATTCTTTTAGAGTGTCTGCAACAGCAATCAATCCAGCTATTTCTTTTTCTACTGCTACTATCATGACAGTCTTTCCCTGAGACTCTAGTTCTGCCATTTGTTGTTCAACATCTATTGGAATGCCAAACTTTAGCATCAACTTTCTATTTCCAAAGAGAATGTGTTTACCAGACACATTAGCTTTGACCCCCATTCCTGAAACGGCTTCAAATTGTATAGGATTTTGTAGAGAGATGTTACGTGCTTTGGCTTCTTTGATGATTGCCTGAGCCAGTGGATGTTCAGAACCACTTTCTACACTGCCTGCAAGTTCTAGCAACTGAGCATCCCTATAGTTATTCAAAGAAAGAAGATCTGTAACTGATGGTTCACCTTTTGTCAAAGTTCCAGTCTTGTCAAAAACTATGGTCTTTATTTTTTGAGAACGTTCAAGATATTCAGCTCCTCTGATCAGGATACCTGCTTCAGCACCCTTTCCTACACCTACCATGAGAGCAGCGGGCGTGGCGATTCCCATGGCACATGGGCAGGCAATTATCAAGACTGCAACAAAAGAAAGCAGACCAGTAATGAAATTTCCAAAAACAAAATACCATACCAAAAAAGATCCTACAGCTACTAAAACAACAAGTGGAACAAATTTTGCAGAGATTGAATCTACTAGTCTTTGAATGTGTCCTGTTGATGCCTGTGCTTCCTCAACAATGTGCACTATTTGTGAAAGTGCAGTCTCCTTTCCAACTTTGGTAGCTTTGACTTTAAGCAATCCATTTTTGTTTAGAGTAGCCCCTATCACTTCGCTTCCTACCATCTTATCTACAGGAATACTTTCACCTGTGATCATTTTTTCATCTACTGCTGATGCTCCTTCAATTACAACACCATCTGTTGGAATTTTTTCTCCTGGTCTTATGATCAAAATGTCATCAACTTGAATTTGATTGGCTGGAATTTCAATTTCCATGCCATTTTTAATTATTCTTGCAGTAGCTGGTCTAAGATCAAGAAGTTTTCTTACTGCAGCTGAGCTTCTTTTTTTGATTGCTTCTTCCATGTATTTTCCAAGTAAAACAAAAGCAATGATTACCGCAGACACTTCAAAGTAAACATCTCTTTCTTTTACTGGCAGGGCGCCAGGGAAGAACAAAACTGTTACACTGTAAAAATATGCAACAAGCGTGCCGATGGATATCAAAAGATCCATGTTGGCAGTTCTTCGCTTGATTGCCTGATATGCGCCAACATAGAAAGTCCACCCGCCGATGAACTGTACTGGTGTTACAATGATAAACAATAGCATGCCCCAAGAGAGAAACGGTATTTGTGGAAAAGGCACCCATGTGACAGCAACTGCGCCAAATGCCAGTGCAAGATAAAGACCACCACGCAATATTGCAAGAATTAGGGCTCCAGAAACTGCGACATACATTCTTTTCTTGAGTTTTCCAAGTTCTTTTTCTGGATTTACAAATGTGTTCAAACAGGTAGGACTGCAAAAGTAAAACGTCCTTGCACCAATTTCTGAATTAAGTGCAGTTTTTTCATCTACTATCATCCCACATACCGGATCTTTTGCCATGTTTCATTTTGTATTTTTGTGTACTATAAATAAGATATCTATTATCAAAACTGGTTTTCAGAGAATGCTACCGCGAGTCATAGGAAAAGAAGATGACCATATACAGCAGACTAAAATCAACTAAGACCGTTTAGCAAGCCATTTTCCAACCTCTGGCCACAATTGTTTATGTGCGTTTGGACTAACGCACAGTCCGACATGACCTGTTGGAAATTCTATTAGTTTTTTGTCAGTGCTTGGTATGACATTCATTATTGATCTACTTGAATCTGGAGGGACCAAGTCGTCCTTTGTCCCAATTATGTTTAAGACTGGCATTGTTATTTTTCTGAGATCAACAACATCTGAACCGACCATCATTTTGTTTTTTATTAACAGATTTTTCTTGTAGATTTGATTTACCATTTCTCTATAAACAGGCCCGATTATTGGTACGCTGTCATAAAGCCAGCCTTCAATTGCGAAAAATTGTTTGATCTCATCTGGATTTTTTGGTTCACTAAAGTACCTCCAATACTTTAGCAGGGCTTCTACCGGATTGCGCAGGATGAATGCAGCATTAAGAAACCAGCCAGGTACATTTCCAAATGTATCTACCAGCTCGTCGGCATCAATGTGTTTTGTCCAGTTTTCAATTACTGTATTTGTTTTTTCCAAATCAATTGGAGTGGCATGCAGAACTAGATTCTTGACGTTTTCAGGATGGATGGCAGAATGAATCAGGGCAAAAATTCCGCCCCAACAATACCCAAACAAAGACACTTTTTCAGAACCTGTGATTTCTTTGATCTTTTCAACTGCATTTTCAACATATTCATGCGCATAGTCCTCAAGTGTCATGTTTTGATACGATGAGTCAGGCGTGCCCCAGTCTGTTGCATAGACATCAAATCCTTGCTTTAGAAGGCTGTTTATCACACTGACTTTGGGTAAAAGATCCAAGATATAGTGCCTGTTGATAAGAGAATATACAACAAGCAGTGGGGTTTTGTGTTTTTGCGCAACTACTGGTTTGTAGTGAAGAAGACTGAATCTTCCGTTCATCTGAATCACTTCGGATGGGGTGCGATTGACATTATCTCGTATAGGCTCTAGCATCCTGCTGCCAGCAAGATAAAAATCGGCCAATCTATTGTAAATCTTGTCATAACCAAAAAGCTTGGCAAATCTTATTCTCGTACTTATAAGGTTGGCAATGCTTGACGCAAAACTTTCTTCATTTAGTTTCTGCCTTAGCGTATACTCAAACGCAGCACGCATCGCATTTTGAGTTTTTTGTATCGATTCATCGCTCGTATTTAAGAAAGATTTCATAGATTTTGCTGTAGCTTCAAAAAATGCGGCATTGTATTTGTTGGCATTGTCACACCATGCGTACCAATAATCATAATATTTATTGAAAATATTTTCTGGTTTGTTATCTGTGTAGTTTATTTGAAGCATCTATACTTCCACAACTCTCTCTTTTTCTACCAGTGTTAGCTCGCTCATTTTTTGTGGGTCCAATTCATCTTTAATGTCATTTACTATAAAGACTGATTCAAATATCAAAACTGATAATGAAGCGTTGAATTTTACAAATGTAAAGCTGTGTTTTTAATTATGAGAGGTGTTATGCAGATTCCCAATATTGAATTTTATGAATACGTTTAAAAACTAAAATTAAAGGTTGTTATTCATGTTTGAAAAGGACTGCCAAATCTGTGGCCTTGACAATGAATATTTTTTGATATGTAGGTTGTTCATCTAAACAATTCTTTCAAATTAGTTGGCAAATTCCTAAGATAAAGCAAAGCTAAGGGCGTGCCCCAATTAGCCCATCGTTCAATGAAATCCCAGATTGGTTCGCCTGACACAGGTCTTGCAACAGCTGTTAGAAATCCCCAAAGTGTAGCCCAAATGAGTAATAGTCTGAATGGATAAACGATTGCAAGAATGGCAGTCATAATATCAATAACTCCAATTGTATAAAGCAAGTTCTCAGCTAATGTGCCTGTAATCCCACTCATCCCTTCAATCAATTCTAGAAAAGAAGGTTTCAGCTGTAATGCCAGCACTCCATGACCTAGGTAGGTGCCAAAAACTGCTATTCTTAATATCCATTCTACTTTTTTAATACTTGTAAACTTATTCGGGGCAGGATCTTTTACCATTCTTGTTATCCAACAATTCAACCGTCAAGATTTTATTTCTAGTTGTAGTTAATTATCATTATTGATTCTCAATCATAAAAAACAATCCATATTATTATATGGCATTAATTTGTGAAATAAATTGTGTTTGAAAAACACTGTCAGATTTGTGACATTGAGGTAAAGAAAGAAACAGTAATCAAAAGATTTGGAAAATATTTTTGTAATGGTGACCATGTACAGCAATACGTAGCAAGAAAGATGGAAGAAGAAAAACGTATGGAAGAGGAAAGAAGGAGACATCCCCGACGTGGTGGATGTTGCTAAAGTGCTATCTATTCAATCAGAAAGACCTACCGGCGTTACAATTCTTGGAATTAGCTACATAGTTTTTGGCATCCTAATGGTAGTATCTGTTGTCATGGTTGTAGCATTTACTTCAATGATGGGAAGTTATTCTGGTATGTTAGGAAGCATGATGGGAGACACCATGACGGTTTTTGGAGGAGTTATTGCAGTAGGTGTCGGGATCCTTGCAACAATTGAGTTTATGATAGCCTGGGCATTATTTAGTGGCAAAAGAGGTGGGAGGATAGCGGTTATATCTCTCTCGATGGCAGATCTCATTATACACTGTGTCACTTTATTGGTTGGAAATCTATTTGCAATACCTCACATTGTTGTTGATCTGATAGTTCTCTTTTACATGTGGAAACCTAATGTCATTTCTTATTTCAACCAGAAGAACACCAGTTTTACGTGAAACCAGATTAAAAGATAAAAACTTTAACGGAGAATTTGTCTTACCAGATTCTGTAGTCTTTGTAATCTTGTGTATGACATGTTTGTTTTACGGGATAGTTGGTTGAGATCTATAATTAACAAATCTCTGGCAAGCATGATCTTGTTTTGGGAAAGAATCTGTAATTCCGGTGTTCTAAGCCCCAAGATAGTTATCGGATACAATCCTTTTTCTTCTATCATATTTTCTAGTCCTTTATCATGTGGAAATCTCCAACACAATAGTTTTTGTCCTATACATTTTGCATATGTAATAACATCATCAGATACTTTCGTGTTACACACAAGCATTTCATTGTTAAAGACGTCAGATAGATCTAAAAATCTGGCATGAGTGTACAATGACTCTTTTAATCCAGTGTATATTCCAGGGAAATTATGATATTTGCATTCAATCATGTATCTTTCGTTTGTAAGATGTGATTTAGCAACAAGATCTATCTCATGTTTTACACATTTTCCATTTACTTGCGATCTGGTTGCTTCAACATCATATCCATAGTTCTCAAGTATTTTTCCAACATAGGTTTCAAATGAGAATCCTGCCGGGCCCATTAACATGATTGATTCTTTTAGTCTGTATCGATGTTTGATTATTTGACCTTCGTCTACTGCTGCAAGAGCATTTAGAACCATCCTGTAAACTTCTCTTGTCCGCATACCATTTCGTAACTGTTCGCTAACTTTCTTTACAACTTGCTCGGCTAACTTTTTACTTGCTCCAGCACGAATGCACGTTACTTCTACTTTGTTACTATCAAATGGAACTGCCTGACCACTTGCCTTGATTACATAGATTTGTTTTTTCTGCATAATTTCAGACATGGATATATCTTTGATTAGGATCTCTTTAGTGTTTTATTTTTGATCAGATTGTTTCATTCTCATGAGAATTTGTTCAGTAATTTTATGCAGTTCAGCATTTGACCCTACACTGCATATTCTGGCCAGATCTGTTGTGGTTACAATTCCAACTAATTTATTTTGATTGGTTACAGGTACTCGGTGTATTTTTTTTACCTTCATTAGTTGAGCAAGCTCCCAGACTGTTTCATCAGAATTAATAGTAATCAACGGAGTAGACATTACATCTTTTAGTTTCGTAGAATATCCTTTATTTTTAGCAACAATTCTTCTGACAATGTCTCTTTCTGTGATTATTCCTGTTGCGATGTTATTCTCCATTACAACTATTCCTCCCACTTCTGCATTATCCATCATTTCAGATGCATCTTTAACTGTCATTGAAGAATCGATTGATATTACATTATTTTTCATGATATCTTTTACAAAAGTACTGTCGTCCATGCCATACTTCTATGGTTTTGAACTTAAAAATGAGTAGATGATTATCATAGTTGAGTCTACACAAGCAGATGTAGAAATCTTCCTCTAATGATATGATTTGATATCAGATGTGATAATCAGAAGTACTTTTAAAGAAAAATGATTGTCAAGCCAATATATTGAATCACGAATCGGGTCTCCCTTTGATGAAACTTTCTTTAAATGATCTTTTGCCTGATTCATTATACAAATCACCTGCAGTAAGCATTAGACTAACTGATACTGTTGGAGACGCAGCAACATTACTATCTCATTACTTGGAATCATTTACTGATTCGTTAGTTGTTATAAAAGATGAAAAACCAGTAGGTGTAATAGGTGGAATCGAGCTTTTAGACGGTGTTTTAAAAAATCCGACCTCTGATTTTTTTGACAACACTTCAGTTGGCAAAATGATGAATGAGAAGCTAACTATCATTACAAAACAGACCAAATTATCAGATTTACTAAAACAATGGCAAGAAACTAGACGTGCTTTTGCAATCATATCAAATCCATATTCTGGTTTCTCTGCGATTTCTGCTAGAAAGATGCTTGAAATTGCTATTATGTATGGAGATGTCATGACAATTTCTGAAATTCCTAAAAAACGAGCTGTCACTTTTAATAATAATTACACGGTAAGGGACATCATAACTTCAATGTTTGAAAACAAAACTCGCAAGTTGATTCTTGAGCAAACATCCTCATTCATCAGTGACAGAATAATTATCGAGAAGATTGTTAGAGATTTGAACCATTTACATAACATTAAAGGGTTTTTAGATATGAAAGCATCCATCTTTAAATTAGAAAATGCAAAAGCGATTTCTGAAAATTCTAGCATTCAAGACGCATCCAAAATAATGTATGAAATGTTATCCCCATATCTTATGGCTAATGACCAGGCCATAAGCCCATGGGATGTTGTTATGAGTCTAAAATCAGAAAAGTTTGTACGATAAGGTCTACCTATTCCATCAATTTTATCTTGTACCCATGTTTGCTCATAATTTCTTGTACTTGATAATCATCAACTTGATCAAATTCACGGTAAAACTCTCCAACTGCATTAAAGTAGACAGGCGCTTGTAGAATTACAACTTTGTCTACTACTTTATTCATCTGATCAATAGTTTCTTTTGGTCCTACAGGTATTGCTACTATGATTTGCTTTGGTTTTTGTTTTTTTACCCATTGTATAGCTACAAACATGGTTGCACCTGTTGCAATTCCATCATCAACCAATACTATGGTTCTTCCTTCCAAATGATATTCTTTGGTGCCTCTAAATTTTATCAATCTACTTTCTATTTCCTTCATTTGTGCGGCTATCTCTGAATCAATGTATTTCTGGGGAACGTTTAGCATCATTGTAATGTCTGCATTTGGAAAATAACTTCCATCATGTGTCACTGCACCAATAGCAAGTTCCTGATTATGAGGAGCACCTACTTTTCTTGAAACTACGATATCCAGTTTTATACCTAATTCAGAAGCTATGACATCACCTGTAACTACACCGCCCCTTGGAATTGCTAGAATTATAGGATCTTCTTTTTTTAACCATTCTAGCTTTTTAGCAAGTCGTTTGGCTGCATCGGCTCTGTCTTTAAAGACAACATAAGAATCAGTGGGTTCCAACTGCAGTCTCCTTTTTTGATTTTTTCTGATTTTTTGTTTTGGTTAGATGGGTTACAAACCAATCAGCTGCAAGTCGTGCAACTTGTTCAAGTGTTCCAGGCTCTTCAAACAAATGCGTGGCACCAGGAACTATTACTAGTTTTTTTTCGATTTTAAGTAGGTTCAATGCTCCTTCATTCATCCCTATAACTGGGCTGTCGTTTCCCCCAACTATGAGAAGAGTTGGCGCTTTAACACGCGGCAATATTGGACCCGCCAAATCTGGTCGTCCTCCTCTTGAGACAATTGCGTTGATTACATCAGGACAATCAACTGAGGCAACCAACGCAGCTGCTGCTCCTGTACTTGCACCAAAATATCCTATACTAAGATTTTTAGTATCGGAATTTTTTATTATCCAGTTAGTGGTGCCAGCTAATCGTTTTGCTAACAATCCAATATCAAATCTAAGATGTGCTGTGTAGTCATCTACTTTTTCTTCCTCTTCCGTTAAAAGATCAATCAATAATGTAGCAAGACCAGCTTTTTGAAGAACTTGAGCAACATACTTGTTTCTAGGACTGTACCTGCTGCTTCCACTACCATGGGCAAACAACACAATCCCTTCAGCATTCTTTGGAATTGTCAAGTCAGCATGTAGTTTAATGGAATCAGTTGAAACTAATACGGAACGTACTTCGGTGTAATGCCCATGTCTTTTGCTTATTGGTGCCAATCCCACAATTCCATCTAGGATCATTGAATGACTTTCTTGATTACAGCAAGTACAATTTATCTTTAAACAGTCTCGTGCTAGACCGTGATCACATTCTTTACATGTACATACAGTATCACGTCCAATCTGATTATCTCTAACTTTGTTTAATTTTGAGCGATCATTCATAATAAAATCTCAATAACCCACAAAAGTATCCGGTAACCCTTGTTCATCTACCCAATGATGTGTTTCATTACATCTCCTACAAATTAAGACCTCTCTCCAATTTTGCATGACTGATTCTGGCATGGGTTCTAGACTTGACCATAGACCTACTTTAATACCTGCAGACTTTCCACAAAAATAACACAATCCTCGATCTGATTCATCAATACGTATTTTTTTTTCTGTGCTCAACAAGATGCCATCTGCGTATTCGAATAAAAAGCATAAATTCAATTATCATAGTTGGAAATCTAAAAAGGGTAATAACATCACCAAGACTCGGATTTTGGTAATCCTTTGGTTACCAGTCACCCTCAAAACATAGTTCCTTTCGGTTCTGTGCTTTTACTTAGCGGCTACTACCCGAAGGTAATGCTGAATCAGTTAATAAAAAAATGATCATGATTATCACTAATGATAATGCGTTTTAGTTTTCATAATACTGATATTACAAAATCAGAATAATAATTTCAATACTGAGAACTAACATTCATCTTTAAATGGAGATCCCTCGTCATTCACTTGGCGATAGGTACCTTGCATTTCAAATTCCATAACTTGTAATTCAAGGTGTCTTCGCTACTGTTGTAATGTTCTAGTTCGAATATTCTGCAGGAACATGTGAATGTGATCTTCTATCAGTGCGGGCAGACTATTCCTTCACAACCACCAGCAAATTCAGAATCGGCCACAATTTGCTTCTCACCATGTCCTTTTTCCTGGTCACCAATTGTCAATACTTGATCAGGTTTACTTCCGTATCGGTAAACACCGATTCCTATTTTCCTATTTGCACAAGTAACAGCCTTAATTTCTTGGACTGGATACTTGTTTACATCAATTACATTATCTAAAAATCTGACGCCAAGACTCACTGAAATCATAATAAAAAAAATATTCAGAGTTTGTTATTTTTTACTTCTGAAATGAGTAACGTACGCAACATATCCGCGTGTTTCTCCTCATCAGCTCTGATAGTTTGCCAGGTTTTTTCTGCTTGCTCATCACCGCATTTGTGAGCATCCTCGATATACCTGGTCACATGAGATAGGAATTCTAGTTTTTTTGCTAACTGCTTTGTTATGTTGTAACAGTTATCGTCTAGACATTGTTTTTGCATGAGTTAATTTTATATCGATAATATTTTAATCGCAAACTAGATTATCATAACTGATAACAGTCAAATTGTAATTTGTGAAAATTTTCTATATTTGTCATCTCTTTATTCGTCCAAACTTGATAATCATGATCCGTTTTTTATATAATGGCAACTAATTGTTGTTGGTAGCAGTCAACTAGGTAGGAATGTTAATGCGGGCAACTTCATTGACTGACTTTTGGTCTTAGGATTTTGAGCCTACTCCTAGAAAGCTGTTACCATTTTTAATAAGAAAGTTAATCAAACATGATAATGAGAATCTAGATATAAAAATAACAATTATTCATAACTATCGAGCAGTTTGATTTCTGATAAAACAAGTTTCTTTGAACTCATCTCAACTAGACATTCTGTTCGTACATTTAAAGAAAGAGAGTTGTCTGATAAAATTATCAAAAAGATCCTCATGGCAGCAAATAAAGCTCCGTCTGCTGGAAATTTACAATCATATAAAATATTTATTGTAACAAAAACTGATGATAAAAAGAAACTTGCCAATACTGCGCACGAACAAGATTTTATTGAGAAGGCATCAACAATACTTGTTTTCTGTGCTGATCCAATTGCTGTTTCTAAAGAATATGGAACACGCGGTAAAGAACTCTTCTGTATACAAGATGCCACTATTGCTTGTTCATATTCCCAACTTGCAGCTCAATCTCTTGGGCTTTCGTCAGTATGGGTCGGATCTTTTGATGAAAAGAAAGTTGCACAATCTCTTTCAATACTAGATGATTTGAAACCAGTAGCCATGTTAATCATAGGTTTTGCAGATGAAGAGCCTGAAATTACTGGTAGAAAACCACTAAATGAAATTAGCCATAGGATATGAGTATTATTATAAACATTATGACGAGTTCTATGTGAAATGGTATATTTTATTAAACTATGATCTTCTGCCAGTTTTGATTCTCATCAATGGGATTCTAATTTCATCCTTATATGCGAATTAACTTAATTCAATAAAATGAAACCTACGTTTGTAGTAGCATCATTAAATTTTGAACGCGACCTGACTATTTTGAAAGATGTTCTAAATAAACTTGAGATGAAAACCAATTATAAAGACTCTCACAAGTTTGCTGAAAAAGGTCAAAAAGCAGCAGGATGGTGGTTTTATGAGATTTATTGTAAACCCGATTTTATGGAAAAGGTTGCTCAGTTGGAATCCACAAATAAAAAAATAGACAATGAGAGAAAAATATTAGAAATTATTCAAGATACTCTAAAACAAAATAATTCTACTGCAAGGGTAAGGCTGTACAAAGATAAACCTTTCCTAGTTCACTGGTGGGCATGGTTAATGAAATAATCAAAATACTTTAGGTTTTATTGTAACAAATTCATTAGAGTTTTGAATAATCATTATAAACAGAATTTTTGGTTTATTATCATTTAAGTATAAATGTACTTATGATTGATGATGTTTGTATGTAATGTTATTTGTTAAACTTGCCATAAACACTTGGCATCATTTCACTGTCAAGACGGGACACTCTGCATGCTGAGATACCGTGGTTGCAACACTTCCCTGTAGAAGTTTTTTAAATCCACCAAGCCCACGAGAACCCATCACTATCAAATCTATTTTATGAGACTTTGCATAAGATAATAATTCGTCGCTTACAGAGATTGCTTCCAAAATAGTTGTTCTTAATGTTATTCCTGATTGTTTAGCCTTCATTTCCAATTTTGAAATAGCCTTTGACGCATCTGTTCTTTGTAACTTGAACAGTGCCTCCTCTTCACGTGAGTCTGAATATGGATGACCACCATATATCCTATGTATACAAGTGATCACAGTGAGTGCTGAGCTATATCTTTTTGCCATATCCAAGGCATAACCAAAAGCTCTGAGAGCGCATTCAGATTCGTCGTATGGAACAAGAATATTTTTGAACATGAGTTATGTAGTAGATACTTTTTTCTTAGTACCAATATCCATTGCTTCATCCACTGGACTAACAAAGATCTTTCCGTCCCCCTTAGAACCAGTACTAGCAGCATTGGCAATGGCGCTCATAACTTCCTGAACTTTTTGCTCATCTACTATTGTTACAATGGTTTCTATGGAGTTGAATTCTGCAACCTGACGCATCGTTCCTCTTGAGACCTCTACCAACGGACGTAGTCCTTCTCCTTGACCTCTTGCACCAATCACAGTAATTCCATTAACTCCGATCTTTTTCATAGCTGTTAATACTACTTGTAGTCTGTCACTTTGTATGAATGCTTCAATTCTTTTCATTACAAAAAAGTGTATTAAAACTCATTTAAACTGTACAAATAATTTCCGTCATTGATAATCACAATTGGTTTTGATTCAAATCACTTGAACTTGGAATATGTTATCTATCAATTATGATAATATCTACCTCTCTTTGAGATGCATTCCTTTTCAATATCATGATTACATATTTTGCATTCGCAATGCCGCAAAAGATTTGTTATCTTAGACAAGTTCTAACATTTAGAAATTAATCCTGAGATTCCTCAAATTTTTCATCTTGTTCATAGGACATCTCTAGCTCAGCTTGATGCATTTGTTCAAGTGCTTTTTCACGTTCCAACTCTTTCATTGTTTTTTCTTTCTCTACCTTTCGCGGTTTCTTACTTTTCATGACACATTTAACCAATTATTTAATATTAGATAGATCTAGATTATCATCTCTGAAAATCAGGGAAGCCACACGTATAGTCTAGTCTTGTCACCCTGTCTTAATTTTCATTGTTGATAATTGCATTGACGCTTTTTATTCATTGATTGCTGGTTTGTATTTGTGCAAATAGCTAAAAACATTATGAAAGCGCCGATTACAATAGACAAAGATTCACCCATTTATGATGCCATCATGGCTATGCGTGAAAAAAAAATCAGTAGGCTTGTTCTTATCGAACAAAAAAAGCCTATCGGAATAGTTACTGAAAAAGACATGGGTTTTTTCCTTTTGCAAGATAAGACCGATAGGGATATCGATGAGATTCACGTAGCTGAAGTAACAAAGAAACTGGTATCTGTAAGTGAAACTACAAAAGTTGGCGACTGTGCAAGGATGATGCTTGAAAAAGATTTCAGCTCTTTGGGTGTGAACTCAAATAGCACTATCATTGGAATAATTACCAAGACTGATCTGACAAAATATTATGCTGATACATATGGGGGCAAAAATCGTGTTAGCGATTTCATGACAAAATCATATGTCTCATCTTACTTAGATGAACCAATCCATAAGGTAGTCTCAAAAATGCTTGAAAATAAAATTTCAAGAATAATTGTTAAGAATCGTGATGATATTCCTACTGGAATCATTTCTTTCAGGGATCTTTTCAGAATAGCTCTTGATCTTGGAATGGAGGAATTCTTAGAAGACAATACTAGGGCTGACCTATCTGTGATATTTTCAAGGAAGGGATTCTTATCAGAGTCTGGTTTTGGCGCAATAACCACCGCAGCTCAGATAATGACTAGCGGCATTCTATCAGTCCTATTAAGTGACGATTTAGCAAAGGCCTGCACAATTCTGCTTGAAAACAGAGTAAAAGGACTTGGAGTCCTATCTGCAAAGGGGGATTTAGTGGGAATACTTACAAAAACGGACATCACACATGCGCTCGCCACTGCAGAGTGAAGTTCCGATAAAACTGGATGCACCTTATATGATGCAGCATAATTTCACTGGTGCTGGAATGATGAGGAGATAGTACTTGGTTTTTGACAAATGTATTCAAACTTGCAGTGGTTGCGTCGAAGCCTGCGAAGCTTGTATAACATCATGTCTTGTGGACAATGCAAGCGATGTAGTTCAGAATGGAGCGTTGCATCATAGTTTTCTTATTTTGAATATTAAAGCGTGATTTAAACAAATTAAAATAGTAAAATCATTTGAATAAATTTGATTGCAATTAAAGAAGTGCAAATGCAAATGTGGATGTAATAGGCAATTAATGAACATCTATTACGATGTTTGTATCCAATGTACTTTTGGAAATCATTTGATTAATTAGAATAAGCAGTATGCTTTGCCAATATGTTATAAAGATTCAAAACTTTTGTAAGCGATTCTGCCCGATTTCTTATTGTAACCACACTTATTCCTGATGCTTTAGAGATTTTTCTTTGAGATTGTTTTTCTGCATTGCTCATACATGACAAATAAAGAGCAGTAGCGGCCATGGCAACAGGGTTTTTTCCTGCCAAAATTCCTTTACCTTTCGCATTTGATAATATATCTAATGCATCTCTTCGTGTTCTTTCACTTATGCCTGCAGTACTAGCAATCCTATTAATAAAATCAGACGAATCGTAAGATTCCACTTTCAAATCCAAGGAGTTGATTAAGATTCTGATATGTCTTGAGAGATCTTTTACACTTACATTTCCTGCAGAAGCAATATCTTGTAATGATCTAGGAGCATTTGCTTCTCTACACGCAGTATAAAGGGACGCAAGAGCTAATGCAGAAATACTTCTACCTTTTGTCATTTTCTTAGCCAAGGCTTTTCTGTACAGATAAGCAGATTTTTCTATTACCGTATCAGGTATGACAAGTTTCATTTTCATTGTATTGAGAATGATAAATGCAGATCTTAAACTTCGTTCTGTTGATCGTGATTTGCTGCGATTATCCCAAATTCTGAGTCGACTAAATGTACTTTTCATATCAGAAGATAATGAATTGCCTGATGCATCCTTATCTTTAGAATCGATAACAGTAGCCAATCCCATATCGTCTATTGCCAATGTTGATTTACCTCCCGTTCTAGTTCTTTCAAGATACTGTTCGTTAGTGAAAACATGCTGTTCAGGGCCTGTGTCTTCAAGTTTTTCAGCCAAGACCAAGCCACATCGTGAACACAACACCTCACCGGTATTTCTATCAGTTATTAGATGTGCCTTGGGTTTCAAGCAGTTTTCATCAGTACATTTTACATTACTTACGCTAGTTTTTTCGTCTAAAATCAGTATATTCACTACTCCTTATGTAATTATAAAGAGTGCTTTAATGGCAAATTTTTCAAAAATTTTATGGGCATTTTTACGTATCAGTGAAATTCAAACCTAAATTGACTAAATCTAATCCAGATAACGGCAATTTTTGCTATGATTTTTGACAAGGATTTAGTCTGCAACTTTACTGCTTAGAGAGTTTCCGCCATTTGAAATGCGTCTACAATGTCTCGCGCAGTTACTATTCCGACCACCTTATCTTTGTCAGTCAGCACTAATCGTTTTATCTTTTTTTCAGCCATCAAATTGGCAGCTTCATTACCTCCCATACCAATCTTTGTTGTAATTAATGGTGTTGAACAGTATCCACCTACGTTTGATTTCAAATCAACTTCGTTAGCTAATACATTAACTAACAGATCTCGCTCTGTAAATATTCCAAAAGGGTTGTTGTTTTTTGTTATAACGATACTGCCAATTCTTTTTTCATCCATTATTTTCGTTGCATTGATGATTGAATCATCGTACGTACATTGATAGATTTTTGTGCTCATTACTTTATCAAGTAGAGGATTGCTTTCGGTTTTTCTGAATCCTCTTAATATATCAGAAGCAGTTATTATTCCAACTAATTTCTTGTTGACAAATACAAGTAACCGCGCTTTTTCCAAAATCATAATTTTAGCTGCACTAATCAAAGTTGCATCAAGAGAAATACCTGTAAAGGCCTGCAAAAGTACCTCTTTCATCAGTATTTCCGGAATTTCACCATATGATGTTATATATTGTAAGATTTCCCTTTCTGTAAAAAGACCTTTAACTGCATGATCCTCATTTACCACGAGATTGCCAATTCCTTTATCTTCCATAATGCCTATTGCGTCTTGAAAAGGAAAATCTGTTCCTACTGAAATAGGGTTAGGAGTCATATAGTCAGCCACTTTCAATTCCGTTGTTTTCAATATCACTTCTGAAACTAGGTTCTAGGTTTATTTGATTAGGTGTACTGAATTTCATTGATGAGAATCAGTTTTGAAAATAAATGAAAAGATTTCTTATGCCAATCTGTTATATGTTCTAAGTTTGCGCATAATGGTATGTGGTTCTATTGGATATGGCGGAATTAATGAAATTAGAAAGTTGTATTCGTTTTTACGTAATGAAGGATTTGATGTGTTAGATCATATCAAAGATAAGAAAATGGATTATTCCAATATTAAAGATTTTAGAAACAAAATAGAATTATCACGTAAAATAGTTAGGTATGACCTCACATATGTAAAAAAAGCAGACATCTTGGTATTGTTAGCGGATACTCCAAGTCATGGCACTGCCATAGAGATGTTTGTAGGTAAAAGTGAATGTAAGAAGATAGTATTGTTAGCAAAAGATCCTGTACCAACACCATGGCTTGTAAATTTCTCTGATTACATCGTTTCAAATCAAAAACAACTGGCAGCATTATTGCACAAGATTCATTCAAAAAGATAAACTCAGGTTCGTTTTATCTATGGATCAACATGCCAACTAACGCACTATCATGACAGGACAATTTGCTTCTTCAGATATCTTTCTGCTAACACTTCCCAATGCCATTATTTTTCCAATGCCTGACAATCCTCTACTTCCAATAACGATAAGGCCTATTTCTTGTCTGTTTGCAAACTTTAGTATGGAGTCTACCGCATTTCCTGTCTGGATCTCATAATATGTTTCAACGCCCATCTTTCTACAAGACTGCATCTCAGACTCTAGCATTTTATCGGCTTTGGATTTAACAGATTCTAAGAGTTGCGTTGACCATTTTTTCAATCTTTTTTCTATCATGATTCCAAGTAACATACCTGGTGGTTTTACTGCTGAAACATCAACAATCATGAGAAGATATAGTGTAGAGCCAAACTTTTTTGCAATTTCAGATGCTTCATTCAAGGCTTCTTTTGAATATTTAGAGCCATCATAAGGTACCAGGATTTTTTTATATTTTTGAATACTTACGAAAAATTTTCCATTCATTTGTTCTGCCATCTTTGATGCAGCTTGATCAATGGTAGAAAGATGTTTGAGGAATTTTTCAAAACTTCCATATGTTGCCCTCCCTTTCATTTGTTCCACGGTGTTTTTTATAATCGATATCTGGTTTCTTAACTCACGTTCATAATCAGATTTATTCTGCATAAAATGCCTCCACAATATCTCTTGCAGTTACTATTCCAACTATCTTATCTTTTTCAGTTAATGCAAGTCTCTTTATTTTCTTGGAAGCCATTAAACGTGCCGCATCATTACCTCGTATGCCGATTTTTGCAATTACCAGCGGAGATGAACAATAATCTCCCACCCTTTCTGTCAATGCAACGTTTTGTGTTAAAACATCTAGCAGTAAATTTCGTTCTGTAAATATTCCATAAGGAGAATCATTTTTTGTTATGATGACACTACCTATTCTTTTTTGATGCATGAGTTTTATTGCTTTAAAAATTGAATCAGTATGGGCGCATTCATAGACTTTTACACTCATTACTTTGTCAAGTGGTGGATTGCCACCAGTTTTTCTAAATCCTCTTAACATATCAGAAGCAGTTATTATTCCAACTAATTTTTCATTCTCAAATACAAGTAATCTTTTTTTCTTTGAAATCATCAGTTTTGCTGCATCAAGTATTGACATTCTGGGAGAAATTGGCATAAATGACTGTGTGAGCACATCTTTCATTGCCTCGAGAGGAATTTCTCCTCGTCGCACTAAATATGATAGGATCTCTCTTTCAGTAAGTATGCTACTTGGTTTGTTCTTCTCTTTTATGATTAGATTGCCAATTCCATTATTTGCCATAATAGATATTGCTGCAGGAAATGAAACATCAGAATCTACTGCTATTGGTTCAGAGGTCATAAAATCACTCACTTTCAATTCAATTATTTTTAGTACCATGTAGCAACAATTACCTGTAGCAGTATTTGTCTGTGAAACTAAATTTCAATGATGAGAATCAGATGTGAAAATTCAAGAGATGTTTATGCTGCCCTCAATTCGTGGTTCAATTGATATGAAATGGCATTTTGAGGATTTTATATATGGTTCAATTGATGGAGCTGTAACAACTTTTGCAGTGGTTGCAGGCGCAAGTGGGGCAGCATTATCTCCCTCGGTGGTGTTGATACTTGGATTTGCAAATCTCTTTGGAGATGGGTTTTCAATGGCTATAGGGAATTATCTTGCTGCTAAAACGCGTAAAGAATACATCGAAAAAGAAAGACGCAAAGAAGAATGGGAAATTGATAATTTAGCAGAGCAAGAAAAACAGGAGATTCGTGACATTTATGCAAATAAAGGATTCAAAGATGAATTATTAGAACAAATTGTAAGGATAATCACATCTAGACGAAAAGTATGGTTAGATACAATGATGAAAGAAGAACTTGGTTTAATCGAAGGAAAAAGACGACCGGTCGACACTGCAATAAGCACATTTACTGGTTTTAACATCATAGGATTAATTCCATTAATTCCGTTCGTTTTTTTCTTTACATCAAATTCTGGCTTGTCTAGTTCTGACGTATTTCAATATTCTGTAATTTTTACTGTAATCGCATTCTTTTTAGTTGGTATTTTAAAGGGAAAAATTGTAAAAAGATCGTTGTTCAAATCTGGTACCTACACACTTGCTGTTGGTGGGATTGCCGCCATTGTTGCTTATCTAGTAGGTTATTTACTGAGTTTGGTTGTTTGAGTTGCAATGAGTGAATTAAAACGCCATATGGGACTTTTTGGCACGACTATGTATGGCATCGGTCTGATTCTAGGCGCGGGAATTTACGTATTGATTGGTCAAGCTGCAGGAATCGCAGGAAATGTTGTATGGGTCTCTTTTGTTTTTGGAGCTGTAGCAGCGGTATTTTCTGGTTTGAGCTATGCCGAATTATCTTCAATGTTTCCAAAATCTGCTGCAGAATTTTTATTTGTTAAAAACGCGTTTAAAAATAATTTTCTTGCCTTCCTTATTGGATGGATGACACTCTTTACATCTGTAATTGCCGCTTCTACTGTAGCATTAGGTTTCGGCGGATATCTTACAGGATTTTTTGGAGCACCAATTGTAGTATCAGCTGTATCATTAATAGCTCTACTATCTTTGATCAATTTCATAGGCATCAGAGAATCATCATGGATGAACGTTGCTTTTACTTTAATTGAAGCATCAGGTCTGATTCTAATTATTTATTTAGGATTTACTTATAGCGGTACAGAACCTGTAGATTATTTTGAAAATCCTGCTGGGCTAGGCGGTATATCACTTGCATTTGTTTTAATATTTTTTGCATTTATTGGATTTGAGGACATAGTAAACATTGCAGAAGAAATAAAAAATCCAAAGAAAATACTTCCGCGTGCAATCATCTTATCGATATCTATTACAGCAACAATCTACATACTTGTCTCACTAGCAGCAATACAGATACTTAATTGGCAAGAATTAGGAGCATCATTAGCTCCCCTAGCAGATGTTGCTAAAAAAATACTTGGAAGTAACGGGCAAGTTATTCTTTCAATAATAGCACTTTTTGCAACCGCAAACACAGTGCTCATAATTCTGGTTGCTGGTTCACGAATCATATATGGAATGGCGACACAACATTCCTTGCCTCTGTTACTAAGTAGAATACATTATAGAACAAAAACTCCTTGGATTGCAGTCCTTGGCATTATGATTACAGCAATAATTTTTTCTTTTTTGGAAAATATTGTTACTGTTGCAAATATTTCAGTATTTTTTATCGCTATAACTTTTGGCATGGTTAACTTGTCAGTAATTTTGTTACGGTATAGAGAACCTAGCATGGAGCGTCCATTTAAAATTCCTATAAACATAGGAAGATTTCCACTCTTTCCACTTTTCGGGGTTATTATATCAGCATATATGATGACACAATTCAACGCGTATGTTATTTCAGTTGGAATTGGAGTTATTGCAGCAGGTGCCTTGTTTTACGTATTATCTAAAAAGCACATGACTAAAACATCACAATCATGATATTATTTTTGAAAATCAGCCGATAATTATATTATTCATATAGTACATCTTGGTAGTAACTCCATGAAATTAAAAGACAAGGTTGCAATAGTCACAGGAGCTTCTAGTGACATAGGTTTTTCAATTGTAAAAAAATTTGTTGAAGAAGGATCACAGGTAGTTATGATAGGAAGAAGATTAGAGGCATTAAAAAAAGCTGCTTCAACGCTAGGGAATAATTCCAAACAAACCGTTGTCCTTCCATGTGACATTACAAATGATGGACAGGTAATTCAAACAATAGAGCAGATTTATGATCATTATGGCAAAATAGACATTTTAGTAAATAATGCTGGTGCGATCAATGATCCCGTGCATTTTCATGAGATGTCTGATTCCGATTGGATGTCTCTAATTAACACCAATATGATTGGCACTTTTAGAATCACAAGAGCTGTTTTATCCAAAATGCTTGAGAAAAAAACTGGTTCCATCATTAACATTGGTTCAATATCTGCCGAGAGAGCAATTCCAAAAGTACACTTGACAGTTTATTGTACAACCAAAGCAGCCATCAACATGTTTACCAAAGGCATCGCAGTAGAATATGCAAGAAGAAACATTCGATGTAATTGTATCAATCCTGGAATCATAAATGCTGGAATGATAAAGTCATATCTTGAATATCCTGAAGCAAAAAAAGTATTGGAGGATAGACAACCTCTAAATCGTATCGGTGAACCATCTGATGTCGCAAATGCGGCGGCATATCTGGCCTCAGAAGAAGCCAATTGGATATCGGGCATCATATTAAATGTGGATGGCGGAAAGTCTGCGTCTGAAGGTTAAATGTTAATTTTTCTCATTTTTTAGGAACTTCAGAGAATCATTAATTGAGTTTTTTACCTCTTCTAATAAATCTCTAAGTGTATTTTCATTATTTGCTTCAGTTTTTTGTTGGATTTCAGTATTGTAGTATTTCAGCCATGAGTATGTATGTTGCAAATTTTCAATCATCTCAAACGGAAGCAAGGTTTGTTTGCCTGACAATATTACCGCGTCCCAAATATCGGTAAAAAATGGTTTATAGTCCTTGTATTGAATTGATTCATTAATAAAACGTAATTTTCTGTCTAGATCATTTTTAATCAATTCAAGTATTTTTTTTCTTGTTCCAGCCTCTTCATTTTTTTGTATTCTTCGATAATTCCAGTGTTCAACATATACTGCACCAAATATTATTCCAGCCAATAAAGACATTTCAATAATTAGCTGTACCCACTCAATCTCCAAATTCAATCACCAAAATCATTATAAAAAATGTTAGAACATGTCATCAAAGTTAAGAAAAGATATTCATTTCAATCGGTTGTAAATTGATTTGAATTCTTCGGCAAGTGTATATGCCAAATTTTGTAATTTTGTAACCTCTACCATGCTTGATTTACCCATAGCGATCTGTCTCATCTGTGTCATACATTTGTGTACCGTGTTATGATCAGATGGAGCAGTTTTGTCAGACCATACTTTAAAACAGTCATTAAAATCAAGACAGAAATTCAGAATTATTGTTTCCCAGTCTTTTGTATTTGTTGGATATCCCATCCCATGCGCGAGTTCTCGAAATTCGTTACTTCGATCTATTAAGAGCATGTTAAGCGATTTTTTAGCAATTACCGCGTCATAATTATCCAGTGCAGAAGAACCTTGCATGTGAACTAGTACAAATAAAGCGTATTTTAATAATGTTATGAATTATCAATTATGATAACTAATTCAAGATCATACAAAATGAGGATCTTTTTTTATCAGTCTCGAATGAGTCTCAACTTCACTATATGCTCGGGTAATGTCAGTTGTGGTAATCACTCCTTCTAAATTCCCTTCTTTGTCTACTGTTGGTATACCACCTACTTTATACAAACTCATTAATTTTGCAGCCTTTGCAAGGTCCTCTTCTGATTCTACTGTTAAAAGCTCGTTTCCTAGAAGCTCACCTATTTGCATTTCTTTGTTTGAATCCTTTGGAAGAAGATAATCTCTTGCATCACTTCGTTTGTCATGTTTAAAATATTCACTATGTTTCATAAATAGATCATAAGTAACTACTCCAATTGGTTTCCCGTAGCTATCTGTTACAACGATTCGTGCAATTTTATTTTTGTTTAACATATTTAATACATATAACAAAGAATCAGACTTACGACATGTAATGAGTTTTTTAGTCATGTAATCTTTAACTTTGTATATTCCAATGTACAAGTTAGCAAAATTTTTAGCCAAATCTGATTTTGTGGTAATTCCTACGAGTTTGCCATTGTCGTCTACTACTATTACTGCACATATCTGAAATGTTTCCATCCTTATAGCACATTGTGTTAGATGATCTTCTTGTCCAACGATTATTGTAACAGGACTCTTAGTCATAATTTGGTTCAGTAGTATTTCAGCCAATGTCCTTGTGGTTTTGTCTTTTTCAAGAAAATTTCCGATATCACGCTCTGTTACAATGCCTACTGGTAGGTCATTGTCAGCAATGACCAATCTTTTGATTTCATTTTTTTGCATGAGCAATAACGCATCGTGAATGCTATTATTTTGTGTCAAAGTGATTACTGGAGTAGTGTAAAGGTACGTTTGTACTCTCATCATATTAAGCTCCTTTGTTTAAGATTTAAAGACTGGATCTGATTTTCAGACATGGTTATCATATTAAAAATTATGATTTCCTAACCTATGGTTACGTCATAGCGTTAGGAACGATCTCGATTTCTAACGAACCTCCATTAAAACAGGCCATTATGGATTTTATTTTGCTTTTGTACAAAAAGTATTTTTTACCGTCATCATTAATTGAGCCCGAGATTCCCAGGAG
>Ga0209341_10001054_pt1 | contig 27771 bp, 32 predicted proteins | sample RifCSP13_2_FD_184020 | JGI IMG/M metagenome (GOLD analysis project Ga0209341, IMG submission 184020) | Soil microbial communities from Rifle, Colorado - Rifle CSP2_sed 13_2 (SPAdes) (version 2) | ecosystem: Environmental > Terrestrial > Deep subsurface > Rock core/Sediment | place: Rifle... | reverse complement strand
CTACAAGATAAATAAAAAAGGAAGAGATAGCCGCAAGGCTTGCTAGCACATATGGCATAAGCTCTCTACTCTTTCTTCGATTAAGAAGAACTACTAAAGCCGTATAAATAGAAAGTATCCAGGCCCAGAGAAGAAGCGAGCCAGCTTGGCCAGCCCAAAATGCAGTAATACTATATAGGGTTGATAGATCACGGCTTATATTTGAAGCTACATATTTAAGGCTAAAATCACGGGTAAGGAGTGCATGGATTAATGAACCAGAAGCAATTGTAAGAAGAATGAAGACAGCAAGTGCACCATTTTCAGCACTATTTGTAAATTCCCTCTTTCTAGTTTTGGCGCCAACTAGTGAAGCAAAAAGGGTGTATACAGATATCACAAAAGATAGAAATAAACAAATACTTCCTGTCTCAACCATATCAAGTACTTTCCTTTTTGTTAGCTGGATTTGCAGGCTCGTATTTTGTCGGACACTTTGCAAGTAGTATTGTTGCCTGAAACACATTTTCTGGAGTATACGTACCCTCTACAACAGCTTGAACACCGTCCCTAAATACGTCAGGAATAATACCTTTATATCTCACATCTATGCTTTGATCTCCGTCTGTGATTTTAAATTCTAGATTTCCATCAATATCCTTCTTTATGGATCCGGGAACAACAGTGCCAGAAACCCTCACTCTCTCCTTATAAACAGACGGAATTCTTTCCTTAAGCTCCTCAACTGTAAGATAATAAACCATCGTATCTTTCACTCCACCATAAACAAGGTAGGCAAGCGTAAGTGCGATAGCTGCAATAGCAATGATAAACTTAATCTTCCCTCGACTCATAACTATTAATTTACTCTAATTTACTCCCTGCTTTTGCCAAGTGAGCTTTTCCTCTTTAGTTTTATTAATAGAATTTTTAAGTGCTTCCAACTCTTTTTGTAATTTTTTGTTTTTTCCAACTAGATTAAAAATATAAAGAAAAAGCAAAATCCAGAAAATCACATGAGCCCAAAATAGATAGGACAAATTATCCACTTATAATGCCTCCTCAAGTTTCATCCTCGTTACCTCGTCTTTCATCTCTTCAATATCCATCCTTTGTTTAAGAAGAACTATGTATAGAAGTGTAAATGTGATGAGGCACACTAGTAAAGCTACCATCATCTGTGGCGCAATTCCACCACCTCGACCGCCGAAAACCACCGGTGAGATTCCACGCATAAGTCTTGCTGAGGCGTAAACAAGAGGAAGGTCCAAAAAGGCTATTATCCCAAAGACAGCGGCGAATTTTGCTTTTTTTACATCACTCCCTGCGGAAGAGCGTAGTATCAGATACACAATATAGAGAATCCATAAAATAAAAGTAGTCGTGAGCTGTGGGTCCCATGTCCACCAGGTGCCCCATACAGGCTTTGCCCATATACTTCCTGTGATAATAGTCAGTGTTGTAAATAGAACACCTATTTCAGCAGAAGAGTAAGCCATAATATCCCAGAAACGTGTTTGCTTGCGTAGATACTGAATGCTTGCTATGAACACAACTGTAAAAGCAATTGTAGCAACCCAAACTGCACCCATATGGAAGTAAAAAATCCTCTGAATATTTCCCATCACCATTTCGGTTGGAGCATATATAAAAGCCATATAAAGAGACGCTATCATACCAACAAATGTTAGACCCATAAGAAGTTTCATCGTTTTTGATAAACCATTCACTTATTTTATTCCTCTACCACATACTCAAAAACAATAGAACAAAGAATAGCACTATTGCCCAGATTTTTTCATGGGCAGGAAGCCACGATTAGCCTACTTTGCCTTTTTGAGACTCATTAAATAGGCTACTAAAGCATTTAGTTCTTCATCCGTTCCTCTAAAAGCAGGCATCTTTGCTTCAGGCATAAGGGATTTTGGATCCCTTATATACTTTGTTAGCCACTCGGCATCTCTTTTACTCCCTTCGTCAGAGAGGTCTCCTCCCTTCTTGCCTCCACTACCATCCACAGTATGACATAAACCGCACTTTTTTTGAGTATATAACTGCTTCCCCTTTTCGACTAGTTCCTCTTCTCCATAAGCAAACCTCATACCAAAAGAAAATATAACCATCCAAATTCCAATCATAAGAATGAATATATATTTTATCACAGTGCCTCCTCAAAAATTTTGCGGAATATTATAACACAAATTTTTATCATCGTAAGTTAAAACGTAACTTTTATACCGAAAAGTCTTACTAGTTAAAACACGACTTTCCATGGTTTGTCGTGTATCCACCAATTTAATCATTTCTTTCCCTCTAGATTTTCTATTTGCAAAACTTATGCCAAGCAATTCTTGTTGAATTTCCTCACAAAACAAAAGGTACAATTTATAGATTCTTTGTCCTATTTCCTGACATCTTACAGTCAATGGCTGATTCATTAGCTTTTTCTTTCCCCATCTTTAAACTAAAAAATCTATATAGAACTTATAGTTAGCGTAAGCCATATTCGCTTTCTTACTTTTGGCATCATTCTTGCCATATTGAAAATGAGATTCAATTTCTGATATTAGACGGACTCTATAAATGCATAACCACACCAACGTTAAACCCTTACCTCACCTAAAGAAAGCGGTTTTAATTGGAAACCCCAATGTCGGGAAAAGCTTAATATTTGGTTGTCTTACCGGGAGATATGTTACAGTCTCAAATTATCCCGGAACGACGGTTGAGATAACCCTAGGGGATATGAAAATCGGCTCTGAGATAATTTCTCTTATTGATACCCCTGGGATTAATAGCCTAACACCGATATCAGAAGACGAAAGGGTTGTAAGAGACATACTGTTAAAGGAAAACATAACCTCTGTAATCCAGGTTGTAGATGCTAAAAATTTAGAAAGAGGGCTATACATCACAACCCAGACTGCAGAAATGGGTCTTCCCACTCTCATAGTCCTAAACATGATGGATGAAGCACAGACAAGAGGAGTTGATATTAATATCGCAGAGCTCTCTAGGAGACTCGGAGTTCCAATTGTTCCAACTGTTGCTACTCAGAGAAAAGGGATAGAAAGAATTAAGAAAGAACTCCCAAACTCAAGTATTCCTCGAGTTAGGGTTTCTTACTCTCAAACTGTGGAGGAATCTTTAGAAGAAATTGAAAAGATTATACCAAACCCTCATTTCTCCAGGTTTATCGGTCTTAGTATTCTATCAGGGGACGGGAGTCTAAACGAGGATCTCATAAGTAGAGTCCCAAAAGATAAGCTAAGCTCCCTTGCTCAGCTTCACCACTTCTCACAGATTAGCTCAAAGGAATATCCCATCAGTTATTTTATCGGCCTAAAGAGGCTTGAGCTTGCAAAGAACATCACTCAAAAAGTATCTGCCACCTCTTTTAAATCCGGAAGCCGCATCCTAGAGACTTTAGGGCGGATTTCAATTCATCCCGTATTTGGAATTCCTATATTAGTTTCAGTACTTTACGTTGCATGGCTCTTTGTAGGAAAGCTAGGAGCGGGGGTCTTTGTTGATTTCTTAGAGGGAACCATTTTCGAAAGATATATAAACCCCTTTTTTAAAATAGTTATACCAAAAATTATCCCTATTAACCTCTTGAGCGATTTTCTTGTAGGTGACTTTGGAGTAATTACTATGGCACTTACCTACTCGCTTGCCATAATTTTCCCTGTAATCTGTACCTTTTTTATCTTCTTTAGTCTCCTTGAAGATTCTGGGTACCTACCAAGACTGGCTATTATGGTTGACAGGGTATTTAAGTTAATGGGGCTTAACGGAAAAGTCGTGCTTCCAATGGTTCTGGGGCTCGGATGTGTCACAATGGCTACCCTTACCACAAGGATGCTTGAGACGAAAAAAGAAAGGCTTATCGTCACATTCCTTCTGGCCTTAGGAATCCCATGCTCGGCTCAACTGGCTGTTGTTTTTGCCATGGCTTCTACTCTGCCTCCGTGGGGTATCCTCATGTGGGGTGGAGAAATAGCAACCCTTCTTTTCATAGTCGGTTTTCTTGCCTCTTGCCTTGTAAAAGGAGAAAGCAGTGACCTTATTCTTGAGGTTCCGCCTATAAGGATTCCTCAAATCGGAAACGTAATTATTAAAACCCTTGCCAGACTTGAATGGTATCTAAAAGAAGCAGTCCCTATCTTTATTTTGGGAACCATAATTCTTTTTATCTTAGATAGATTAAAGGTTCTCGAATTTATACAAAACTTGGCTTCACCCGTCGTAGTAAAGTTCCTTAATCTTCCAAAAGAAGCTACGAATGCCTTTTTAATCGGATTCCTAAGAAGAGATTACGGGGCTGCTGGTCTTTTTGACCTTCAACAAAAGGGATATTTAAGCAACCATCAGGTTCTTGTAAGTCTTGTTACGATTACACTTTTTGTCCCCTGTATTGCTAGCTTTCTAATAATCATAAAAGAGCAAGGGCTTAGGACTGCCCTTATTATAGGTGGGATTGTTCTTTTCCTTGCCCTTCTTGTAGGAGGTATAACGAATTGGATATTAGGGTGTCTTGGAATCTAATTCCCTGCCCCTTATGTGGAGAGGAATTTCAAAAGGAGGAGGGAATGAAAAAATGCCTCAGTTGCCCGATAAGTATAGGGAAATGCCAACTCATATGCTGTCCAAGATGTGGATATTCCTTTCCACTAGAATCAAGACTCATTCTATGGCTAAAAAAACTCCTTAAAAAAGAGGAAAGAACATGAAATACGACGAAGAACGGGATGAACTGCTAGAGCTTATTTGGAAGCTTAGAGAAGAAAGAGTCCAAGACAAAGAGACAATCTTTAAAAAGTCGTGGAACAGAGATGTAGAAGAAGCCACAAAAGGTGCTCTAGAAGCAGACCTTATAAGCTCTAGTGAAGATAAAATAACCCTTACCCATCTCGGAGAAGAAATGGCAAAAATGATAGTCAGGCGACACCGCCTAGCCGAGAAGCTTCTTCAAGAAGTGCTTGAGGTAAGCTCCAGTGAGATGGACTCTACAGCCTGTGAGCTTGAACATATTCTTGGTCCTGAGGTTACAGAATCCATTTGTGCTTTCCTCGGACATCCTAGGTTCTGTCCACATGGAAAACCGATTCCTCTAGGAGAATGCTGCCAGGTTTTTAAAGAAGATACTAACCAATTAGTGATTCCTCTAGCTAATGTTGTCCCTGGAGATACGGTAAAGATAATCTTTTTAGTACCCAGACACCATAGGAGATTACATCAACTTACCAACCTAGGAATTATTCCTGGGACAGAAATAGTTCTCCACCAGAAAAAACCCGCCTTTGTAATAAGGGTGGGAGAAACAGATGTTGCTATAGATAATGAAATAGCCAGACACATATACGTAAGGAAGGTTCTGAAATGAGTACGTTCTTTCCTATATTGTCAGATTTTAAGACATATGACAGCGGTTTCTCACCCACAAGGCGTTGTTATATATAGAATATATGCCTATTTCTTCTTGGCACGTTCATTGCCAATATTCTATTCGCGAAGGAATTATGAAAGCATGATTGCATATAATAAACAGAAATCAAAAAGGAGGTGCCAAAAAAATGAGACAAAAAAATTATTACTGGATGATTGGAATAGCTTTGAGTGTAGTTGTTTTAATTCTAATTGCATACTCCACCGAGAAAATACCAGAGGGCACTAACCCATCTGGAAAAAGTGGAATTAAATTTTATGACCCTCACTTACAAGCAAAAGAATTTATAGCTTATTACAACTCCATAGCTTTAACACCGGAACAGGAAAAAATAAAGAGTGAGGCCCTATCAGCCATATCTGCCCCGTGTTGTAGTAATTATTCTATACTAACCTGTTGCTGTCCCTGCAATCTTGCTAAGAGCGTTTGGGGGTTATCAAACTTCTTAATAGCAGACCACAATTATAGCGCTAAGCAGGTTAAAGAAGCTGTATCAGAATGGATTCACTTTACCAACAAAGATGGATACGCTGGTAATGCATGCTATAGGGGGAGATGTGACTCACCGTTTGGAGAAGATGGTTGTGGTGGCATGGATGAAAGAAAAATTTTTTAACTAATAATGGGGATCATAGCATACCGCATAACAATCCATTAATTTTCAATGTTGCCATGGGGGTAACAGTAGAAGATAATAAAAATAAAGAATAACAGGGACATAAATATGGAACAAATCAAATTATGGAAAAGTTATACAGATAGAGCAGCCTCTTATTTTTGAAAGTTTGAAAGAGAGATAAGGATGCCCCAACAGATAAAATATCTTTTTGGACTCGCTGTTGTCTTGGTTTTCATTTTCCTCATTGTCCGCCATTATCTTGTATCGCCGAGTTTTGGACAATACGGACATTATCGTGCTGCATCCTTACAAACCGTCGTATCCCAGGAAATTAAGTACGGCGGGGAAATTGCATGCACGGAATGTCACGAAGACATTCTCACTTTAAAAGATAAATCGTACCATCGTGGAGTTGCCTGCGAAGTATGCCATAGTGCTGCTTACGCCCATACCCAGGACCCGTATGAGCACAAACCCCCTGCACCAAGAACACGCGCCTACTGTCCCCTGTGTCATGGATACAATCCGACAAGACCCACAGGGTTCCCCCAGATTGACCCTGTAAGACATAATCCTGCTAAACCTTGCATTTCCTGCCATAATCCCCATGACCCGACTCCTCCTGTTACACCCAAGGAGTGCGAGCCCTGCCATACGGAAATTGCAAGAACAAAAATTCTATCACCCCACGCACCCTTACCCTGCACTCAATGCCACGAAGCGAAAGAAGAACACAAACTAAATCCAAGGGTGGCTTTACCAAGTAAACCCAGGAATAGAGAATTTTGTGGACAGTGTCATTCACAAGAAGCAGAAAGTCCACCTGAAATTCCGCGTGTGGACATGAAAAGTCATTACAGCGGATTTCTGTGCTGGGAGTGCCATTATCCCCATTATCCTGAAGCCCGTTTAAAGAAGGAGGAAGAAACGGAATGAATAGAAGAGACCTTCTTAAAAACCTCCTCATAATCCCTCCCGGAATTTTTTTGGGGGGACTCTTTTTAAAAACTCTCTCCCTTTTGAAAAAAACACCTTTTGGAAAAATTTCATTGGAAAGCATTTATGGGAAATACAATCCACACGAACACTATTATGCAATGGGCATTGATATTGATAAGTGTATAGGATGTGGAAGATGTGTAGAGGCGTGCAAGATAGAGAATAATGTTCCGCAGGAACCCTTTTTCTTTAGAACTTGGGTAGAAAGATACGTTATTACAGTTGATGGGGAAACAAAGGTGGACAGCCCTGAAGGGGGAATACACGGCTTTCCTGAAACCCTTAGTGAAAAAGAAATCCTGCGTACCTTTTTTGTTCCTAAGTTATGCAATCATTGTGATAACCCTCCATGTGTGCAGGTGTGTCCTGTTGGAGCCACATACAAAACCATAGATGGAGTTGTCCTTGTTGATAAGGACTACTGTATAGGGTGTCGTTATTGTATTCAGGCCTGTCCTTATGGAGCAAGATATCTCCATCCCGAAACACACACAGCGGACAAATGCACATTTTGTTATCACAGAATTGTAAAAGGATTGCAACCTGCGTGTGTAGAGGTATGTCCCACCGGAGCAAGAATTTTTGGAGAGGTAAAACCCCGAAATAACCCCCTTGCGCGATTTGTTCGATTCAATAAACTCGGTGTCTTAAAGCCCTATCTCAATACAGAACCCAAGGTCTACTATGCTAATTTAGACAAGGAGGTTACTTAGTTGGAAGAATTATTTGAGCGACTTGCTTTTTCTGTTAAAGAAGTTACAGGCTTCATCTATCCAAATGAGATCGAACTCCATTGGAGTATTCTGATTGTGGTTTACCCCTATCTCACTGGTCTTGTAGCAGGTGCCTTTATTCTGGCTTCCCTGGAAAGGGTTTTTAATGTTAAAGAGGTAGAGCCTACTTACCGACTTTCCCTTCTCACTGCCCTAGCTTTCCTTATTGTCGCCCCCCTTCCTCTTGTGGCTCACCTGGGACATCCTGAGCGGGCCTTTGAAATTTTTCTCACACCCAATTTCAGGTCTGCTATGGCTATGTTTGGATTTGTATATGCCTGGTATCTCTTGGTTGTCCTTCTAGTGGAATTGTGGTTTGAGTACAGGAAGGATATAGTTGTATGGTCTAAGAAAGAAAAGGGGTTGAAAAAGGTTATTTATCTCATTTTAACCCTTGGAGCTTCTGATCTTTCAGAAAAATCTATTCAGTTTGACAAAAAGGCAGGAAAACTTATAACCATCATTGGTATTCCATCCGCTTTCCTCCTCCATGGTTATGTAGGTTTTATCTTCGGCTCTGTGAAGGCGAATCCCTGGTGGAGCAGTGTGCTTATGCCCGTTGTATTTTTATTTTCCGCTATAGTGTCAGGGATCGCACTTATGATATTACTTTATATGGTTATCACACTCTTTCGCCGTAAACCTGTAGATATGTCCTGTATGGATAAGCTTGCTTCCTTTTTGCTCTATGCAATGATACTGGATTTCTCACTGGAAAACCTTGACTTCATTCACCGCATTTATGAATCAGAAGAATCCATTAAAATACTTTACCAGCTTTTAATCAGTAAGCTTTTTATCAGTATGGTTGTAATTCAGATTTTGCTAGGAACCATAGTTCCTATGGTTTTTTTAGCATGGACAAAATTGGCGCGCCTCCCTGATGAGCTAAGGCGTCTTATATACTTTGGCAGTGCGATTCTTACCCTGATAGGAATTTTTAGTATAAGATGGAATGTGGTTATTGGGGGTCAATTGTTTTCCAAGAGTTTGAGAGGACTTACAACCTACAAAATGGAGTTGCTCGGAATTGAAGGGCTCTTGGTAGCCTTATTATTTCTGGTGCTCCCTTTTATAATTCTTTACATCCTTGTTGCTCTGTTTCCTCCTTGGAAGGAAGCAGAGGTAAAACTTGAAGCATAGGAAGTTCAAAATAGAATGGATTAATGGCAGAGGAAAATGTATTAAAAAAGATGACTTGAAAACTCGTTTGGGAGGGTTAAAAAAAATGGGTGAAAAGAGGGAGGCTAATTATATGAGAAATACCTTGGCTGATGTTGATTTTTCCCTTTCTCCTTTTATTGTCATCTGGGAAATTACGCAGGCGTGCGACCTAGCTTGTCGCCATTGCAGGGCAGAAGCGATTAACTGGAGCGACCCACGAGAACTTTCAACCCAAGAGGGGTTTAAACTCATTGAAGAAATTCACTCAATGGGAACACCAATTATGGTATTGAGCGGAGGCGATCCAACAAAAAGAGAGGATATTTTTGATTTGATTCGATACGGTGCGGATCTGGGTTTACGAATGGCAACGATCCCGGCTGCCACCCCGAAGCTTACATTACAACTGATTAAGAAGCTAAAGGAAGCCGGACTGGCTCAAATGGCTCTTAGCTTAGATGGTCCGAACGCTGAAATCCATGATTCTTTTCGAGGAGTCCCTGGAGCTTTTGAGTTAACCCTGAGAGGCGCCGAATACGCCCATTCAGTAGGGCTTCCTCTCCAAATCAACACCGCCTTTAGCGAGTACAATTTTGATGCCTTTGATGATATTGCTCAACTGGTCAAGGATCTAAACGTTGTCTTCTGGGAAGTGTTTTTCTTAGTACCTATCGGTAGAGGAAAACTCTTGGAACAAATGACGGCCGTCCAGTATGAGAGGCTATTCCAAAAGCTTTATAGCCTTTCTAAAGAGGTTAATTTCATAGTTAAGATCACTGAAGCACCACACTATAGGCGATACGTTATTCAGCAGGAGACAAAAAACCAGTCTGGAGGCAAGAAGCCTTCTGAAGTAAGGTTGCCCAGCCGCTTGACCCGTGATTTTGGACCAGGAGGGAGCATCGGCCATGCACCAAAAGGGGTGAACGCAGGTAACGGTTATGTTTTTATTTCTCACACTGGAGAGATCTATCCCAGTGGATTTCTCCCACTTTCGACTGGAAATGTCCGATGTGATTCACTTGCTAGAATTTACCGAGAGCATCCTACTCTTCAGCTTCTTCGCAATTCTGATCGTCTGAAGGGTAAGTGTGGAATTTGCGAATACCGAGCTATCTGTGGTGGGTCCCGTTCTCGCGCCTACGCCATGACAGGCGACATCATGGCTGACGAGCCCTTCTGCCTCTATCACCCATCCAGAGAAAAAGTTGAAACCAACTTCAAAGATAATAAACTCAAGATGAGCAAGGAGATTATATGAAGCATGTGTTTGAGCCTTTTTTCACTACCAAAGAAGTGGAAAACCAGTTAGCAGGAATGACATTTACAGTCATCCTACCTCTTGTTGGAGTCTTAAAAAACCTGTTTTATAGCTATTCCTTGGATAGCACAGGCAATTAGTTCCTCGCACGGAGATTGTCATTTTTAAGGTAAAAAGGCATGGCTTCTAAGCGATATAAAAAGTTGGTGTTTTTTTTCATCGTCTCCCTTTCACAATTTCTTTTCCTTTCACTAAGAGTCTATCCCGGAGAGATAAAGAGTGAAGACTGTCTTATGTGTCATGAAAGCCAAGAACCGCTTGTTGATAAAAAACTCTTTGAGGCCTCCATTCATAGCAACTTAGAGTGTACTGACTGCCATAATGATATAAAGGAGATTCCCCACGAGAAACCAGATAAGGTTAATTGCTCCCTTTGTCATCAAGAGGTTGCAAAGGAGTATTCTGAAGGTATACATGGTAAAGCAAGAGCGGGGGGTATTGAGGATGCTCCGAGTTGTGCCAGTTGCCATGGCTCCCACAACATCTTTCCAAAAGACGACCCTAGGTCCCTTGTAAATCCTTTGAATATTCCTGAAACCTGTTCAAGATGCCATGAAGACAAGGGGATTACAGAGAAGCATCCCATTCCTCAGCCTGAATTTATAGAGAAATACCGTGAAAGTGTTCACGGGCGTGGGGTGCTTATGAGCGGACTTATAGTTTCAGCAGTCTGTTCTGACTGCCATGGCGCACATAATATAAGACCAAAAACGGATAAAAACTCAACTATCTTTAAAGCAAATATACCCCTTACTTGCAAGAAGTGCCATTTAGGAATTTATAATCACTTTGAGAAAAGCACCCATGGGAGGCTTTGGAAAGACGGAGATGAACGTGGTCCTGTATGCACTACTTGTCACAAGTCCCACGAAATTAAAGAGCCTTCTATGGCAGGATTCCAACTTCAAATCCCCGTGGAATGTAGTAGGTGTCATGAGAGCAGAGCCCCCACGTATCGTGACACGTTTCATGGGCAGGCAACCTCACTCGGTTTTATTGTTGCCGCAAAATGCTCAGACTGCCATACAGCCCATCTCAATCTCCCTGCAAATGACCCGCTTTCTACAATCGCCCCTGGAAATCTTATTAAAACCTGTGGAAGATGTCACTCTGGAATAAATGGAAAATTTGTAAGCTATGATCCACATGCTGATCCTAGGGACAAAGAGAAGTCCCCTCTTCTTTATTACACCTATACCTTTATGAATTGGCTTCTAATATCAGTTTTTGGCTTCTTTGGCTTACATATGGCTCTTTGGCTTCAGCGCTCGGCTGTAGCAATTGCAAAGGGGGAGGTTCCTAGGCATTGGAGCAGCGGCAAATATGTTCTCCGATTTGCCACTCCTCATAGGATTACTCATATTGCTGTTGTTATAAGCTTCCTAGGGCTTGCGGCAACGGGACTCCCCCTTAAGTATAATTACACAGAGTGGGCAAGGATTCTGGAAGGGATACTCGGTGGAGTGGAGGTTACAAGGTACTTCCACAGGGTTTTTGCAATAGTAACCTTTGGCTATGTATTCTTCCATCTTGGGTACATGCTACATCGTATCCTTATAAAACGGGAACTCACCCTTCTCTATGGACCAAACTCTATGTTTCCAAGAGGAAGAGATCTCATAGACCTCTATCATAATATCCGCTGGTTCTTATACCTGGGACCAAGACCAAAGCTGGACAGATGGACATATTGGGAGAAGTTCGACTACTTCGCTGTCTTCTGGGGAATACCAGTAATAGGTATTTCGGGGCTTATGCTCTGGCTGCCGGAGGTCTTTACAAAGATTCTCCCCGGCTCTTTTCTAAATGTGGCAATGGTGATCCACGGAGAGGAAGCACTTCTTGCCATTGGATTTATATTTACATTCCATTTCTTCCACACTCACCTCCGTCCAGAAAGTTTCCCATTAGATACGGTAATCTTTACAGGTAAGATACCTTTAGAGAGATTTATTGAAGAAAGACCGGAAGAATACGAAAGGCTCCTCAGAGAAGGAAGGCTGGACAGTATCATTGTTGAACCACCGTCTCAGCTTGCTAGAACGTTATCCACATGGTTTGGATACGCTGCGCTAGGGGTGGGAGTGATTTTGATTGTGGCGATCTTTGCTACCTTTCTTTTTCACACCTAAGAGGAGATGAACACCGTGATATAATATTTGTTGCTATGTTGCTATATGGGTGAAGTGACGTTTACCAAAAGGGAGATAGCATTTCGTTATCCAAGCAATTTAACTAGGTAACTGAAAAGCTTTCAAAATTCTAAGAGGAAACCAATATGAGACCACCCAGTATGAAACTACCAAGGTTTGTTCACAACTGGCTGACATATGTCGGTGCGACGATAGCCATTTTGGCGCTTATTCTGTTTGTCTTCTTGTTCGTTCTTCAAACATTGACCGACGCCGCTAAAGCCCCCTACGCCGGGTTGGTTATATTCGTAATTGTGCCAACGGTCTTTGTTTTTGGCTTGATTCTCATTCCGATTGGCATGTTCTTCGAGTGGCAACGTTGGAAGCGTACGCAGACGCTATCTATTCCGCGATTCCCAATAATTGATTTGAATAATCCTCATCACCGAAATGCGATGTTTATCTTCGTCGTGGGCTCGCTCCTACTCCTATTCCTTTCTGCCTTTAGCGGTTATAAAGCCTATCAAGAGACTGACTCGGTGGCCTTCTGCGGCACGCTTTGCCACAGCGTGATGGCGCCGGAGCACACCACCTACCTGAATTCGCCCCATGCACGGGTCCGTTGCGTAGACTGCCATGTAGGGCCAGGAGCCGATTGGTTCGTTCGATCTAAAATGTCAGGGGCGTATCAGGTCTACGCCGTGCTTTTAAACAAGTACCCACGGCCGATTCCAGTCCCCATAGGGCACTTACGCCCGGCACAAGAGACATGCGAGCAGTGTCATTGGCCGGAGCGATTTTTTGGCGCCCAACAAAAGAAACTGATTCATTTCTTGCCCGATGAGAAGAACACACGGTGGGAGATCAATCTACTTATCAGGACTGGTGGCGGTAGCCCGGAGTCCGGTCTGACCGAGGGGATCCACTGGCATATGAACATTTCCAACCGGGTGGAGTATATTGCCACGGACGAAAAGCGGCAGGAGATTCCCTGGGTGCGAATAACCAATTTGAAAACCGGAGAGGTCACCGAATACATGTCCACAGAAAAGCCGCTTTCAGAGAAAGAAATCGCCGGTGCGAATATTCGTAAGATGGACTGCATGGACTGCCACAACAGGCCCACCCACATTTTCCATTCACCGAGCTATTCGGTGAATCTGGCTTTGGGTACCGGCAAAATTGATTCGACCCTACCCTTTATAAAAAGCACTGGCGTCAATCTGCTGGCGGCAAATTATCCCTCCACGGACTCGGCATTAAACGCCATAGAGAATGGGGTGAAAAAGTACTATCAAGACAACTACCCCAAGTTGACAAATGACAAAGAGGATGCGATTTCGCGTGCCGTCGTCGAGCTCCAGAATATTTATCGGAACAACTTTTTCCCCGAGATGAAGGTGCGCTGGGATATCTACCCGAATAACATCGGTCATCTAAATTTCCCCGGTTGCTATCGCTGCCACGATGGACTTCACAAAAGTGCCGATGGGAAGATGATTACCAACGAGTGTATTGCCTGCCATACAATTATAGGGCAGGGAAAACCGCAGAAAATGGCGTTTTCGATGGAGCCAAAAGGGCTTGTCTTTCAGCATCCTGAGGATATTGGAGAGGTTTGGCAGGAGATGAAGTGTAGCGACTGCCACACGGGTGAACTCCCATAAATCGGAACAGTTTATCAAGAGTAGTGGTGTGAACAACTTTTCTTCAGTGTGCACAATTTGCACCTCTTAGGGTTTTAGCTCTATTAACCCCTTTCGAATAGCAAATTTTACAAGTTCAGTGCGGCTATGAATATTAAGCTTTTCCATTATGTGAGTTCTATGACCCATTACAGTTTTAACACTCATGTAAAGCATATCGGCAATCTGCTTATTTGTATAGCCCTCTGCAATGAGCTTTAGCACCTGTTTTTCTCTAAGGGTTAGACTCTCGTAAGGGTCTTCCTCAAGGTCTTTATCCCTTCTTTGTAGGTAACCCTCTATAACAGCGGGAGCCACATCGGGATGCAAAAAGGAACCGCCTCTATGCACCGTACGAATGGCGGATATAAGCTCTGCACCCGCCGCTTTTTTAAGGACGTAGCCAGAGGCCCCCGCTTTTAAGAACCTGTATATGTACTCCTTATTGTCATACTGAGTGAGAACGAGGACCTTCGTCTTGGGACAGGTCTTACTTATTTCCAGCGTAGCTTCAAGTCCACCTAAACCAGGCATAGCTATATCCATAAGCACTACATCTGGCTCGAGCTTTCGGGATTTCTCTATAGCTTCCCTACCGTCTGCGGCTTCCCCTACGACCTCTATATCTCCACAACCCTCAAGAAGTGCCCGTATTCCTTCACGGAGGATAGCATGGTCGTCGGCAATAAGTACCCTTATCTTACCCATTTATTGACTCACCTCCCTTAGAGGAACTGTAACTACAACCCTTGTCCCGGAGCCGGGATGTGATTGAACCTCAAGCGTTCCCTCAAGAAGTAAGACTCTTTCTTTCATCCCGAGAAGCCCGAGACCTCGGCTACCCTCCTTTGTATCTGATATACCCTCCATATCAAATCCCTTGCCGTCATCCTCTACCTCTAAGGTAAAAAGACCATTGCCGAGTTCCAAGTTGATAATTACATTTTCAGCTTCAGAGTGCTTGGCAATGTTTGTTATAGTCTCCTGAGCAACCCTAAAGAGCGCGGTTTCAATCTGGGTTGGAAGCCTTACCTCAAACATATCCCCCTCGAAGTAAATATTAATGCCCAAGGGCTTAAGGCGCTCTTCTGCATACCACTTTATAGCAGCAGAAAGTCCGAGGTCGTCGAGAACCGCGGGACGAAGGTCAAAAATCATACGATGTGTACCATCTATAGCACGAAGGACAAGTTCCCTTATACTTCCCATTTTCTCCTCAACCGCTTTTGACAAACTAGCCTCTCTCACTGCCTCAAGGGCAAATAGCAGTGCCGTAAGGGTCTGGCTCATTTCATCGTGTAGTTCCCTTGCGATTCTCTTTCGCTCTTCTTCTTGAGCTGAGATTATCTTACGGAGAAGTTCTCCTCGCATCTCCTCCTTCCGCCTGAGTTCCTCGTAGAGAGAAAAAGCCTCTTTTGTTCGCTCATCTACCCTTCTCTCAAGTTCTCTTGTCCACCGCCCAATTTCGTCTAGAGAATCCTTCAGCTTAACCCTCATTTCATCCAGCGTTTTCCCAAGTTGCCCAATTTCATCATCTCCGGATATAGAGATAGGTTCAAAGAGGTTACCAGAAGCGATTCTTCGGGCAGACCTTATTAAAGATTTTACCGGTGCTATAACGCTCTGAGCTACCCCCCAGGTTAGAATGAGAGCCACTATAGACAAAATGAAGCCGAAGGCGAAAAATCGTCTCTTCATATTTTCCACCGGAGCAAGGGCTTCTCTCTCAGACTGTCTAATATTAACTCCCCAAAGAATCTCTGAAAGAGGAGTAAAAGCCATGATCTCTTTCTTGGGTTGTTCCGTTACTGCCTCTTCATGGCAACTGTGGCATGTACCTACTCTAGTCTGGCCCGTCTTGATAAGATTTGAAAGAGATCCACCATGGTCGCTTTCCCTTAAGATGTTCTCCAACTTAGTAGAGGCTAAAACAAAGCCGTTTCCATCTATAATTTCGATATAACCGGTCTCTCCTATTTTTACCGGCTGGATAACCTTCACCAGTGCAGTGCCAGTTGGGTCAATTTCCCCTCCCACAAGACCTAAGATTCTTCCACCCTTACCTATAGGAATAAGAGCAAATACAGCCTTTTTCCCCTGGGGGCTTATCTCAAATAGATTAGAAATAGTAGGCTTTCCTGTAAGGATAGCCTCTTTCACAGGGGGAAAATTCCCAAAATCGGCTCCGACTAAAGCAGGACGCGGGGGTTCCATGCACAGGAGATGCCCAGAGCTCGAAAGCAAAAACACATTGGTAAAAATGGACCGTAGAAATGCAGTATGAAGAGCGGATTTTTCTGGTCCGAGGTCCTCATCTTCCAAGTTTACCCCTTTAGAAAAAGTGACATCCTGAAGATACATAAGATTCTGCCTCATTAGATGTTCGAGATTGCTCGCAACCGTTTGGGCAAGCACAAGACGCTCCCGCAGCGTTTGGTTCACACTCTCGCGCAGGCTGAGAAAATCAGAGACCCCGAGTATTACCAATATAGTAAACATACCAAAGGCAGTAAGTAAGATTGTCCTTCTTTGCAGGCTAGGTTTCCCAAAAAAGGATTTTAAGCTCACCTCAATGAATGCTCCTTGCTATCTTAAGTAAATCCTCAACCGAGCAGTTAGCTATTACGAATATCTTTCTATCTACTGTTCTCCAACTGAGCTGTGCCCAGCGTTTTCCATCCTCTCCCACACCAACTATTAGTGTACCCTTTGCTCCACCAACTAAAACTTGAGTCCTTTGGAAAGGTCTCTTAGGTTCCATAAAATCGAGATCCACCTCTTTATTTTTATTATCCGAAATAATTTGGTGAATTACTAAACTAGGGCTACTGTGACTTCGTGAGAGGAAAACCAATGATATAGTAAGATAGGGCTTTCTCACCACCTTTATTTCCGAAGGCGGCCAGATGAGATACTCCGGGAAGTATGAGGGGAGAAAAATTCTTAATCCGAGTGCATACTCAGATTCTTCAACGGTACTGTAAAACTTCTCTTCGGTTTCCTGAATATATGAGGGGACTTTTTTCAAAAGGTATAGTGATATCACTATCGTGCACATAACAAGAGTGATAGATAATATTATCTTCCACATTTCTCTTAGAAAGTGAGCCGCCTTTCGAGTCATAGCTCTTTAACCCTTCTACTTACTTATTTAAAATCCTAAAACCTCCCAATACTCATACAACAAAGAATAGGAGCAAAATAAGTGAAAGAGTTGTGAGTCCGAGTCGGATATGCGGATACGGAGGATTATGGCTTTTATTTGGGCGTACCATCCTTATTACTCTATTCTCTACTCGTACCCTATGCGAATGCCTCTCAAGATTATGAACTATAAATAAGATTCTGCTTCCCAAGTTGTGCTGTGACGTATGAGTAACTCCATTTGCTTCAGCCATTCGAAAAACTTTTATTAAGCTTGAGGCAAAAGCAAGCGGCTTTCCCGTTAAAGATGAGGCGATGTCATCGCAGAGCTTCTCCTTCTCGTGAATAATTCTCCGAAATTCAACAAGGGCAACCGGATTATAAAACACGATGAATCGGAAAAGAAGTAAAACCCAACCTATAGCGTTATCCCTTCTCATTATATGAGCCATTTCATGGGCAAAGACCCCTTCTAACTCTTCTCGGTTGAGAGCTTCTATGAGAGACAAGGAAATGTTAATAGAGCCTTTCCTTATCCCATTTGTGTATATTACCGGCTCTTTCTCAGTTAAGAGAAAAATCCGTGGTACCGTAAAAGAGGACTTTTGCTTTAACTCTTCTAGAATCATATCCAGTTTGGGGATCGTACCACTCTCATAAAGGGTTTTAGAAGCCTCTCGATGAAAGTAAGCAAGTAGTATTGGAATAGCTTCCTGCATGAGAAAAACGGCAGTTGTAACTCCCAAGAGAACGAGCGCTGCATGCCAAACCAAGATACCATCCCCCAATCTTAGGAGTAGCCATTGGTTTATATCAAAGATAGCTATATCCTTGCGAAACCCAAAACCGCCCCGCTGGGGATAAACCAACTGATAGAGGGGGAAAGACAGAACCGGAATAAGTATTACAAGAAGGCGGAATCTAAGACGTAGGAGCGGACGCTCCTCGCGCCATATTTTTAATAAAGCTTCTATAACAAAGGCAATGATAAAGGAGTGCAATAAACACTGAAATACATATTGGCTAAAACTAAATTCCAAAAGGTACATTTTTTCGTTCTATCAAGGGACCACCTAAGTATCTTTTCTTCTATAGAACACCTACTAAATTTATTATACATAATTACTTTTTTCTTCCCCAGTGGATTTCTTATCCTCTCCATCTTTAGCCAAGGATCGAATAAGGCGAGCGTATTCTAAATGATGTTCTTTTTCCATTCTCTCTCGTGAAATCTTTCCTGTAAATATGCTTGAGTCGAATGGAAATACATCGGGATTAAAATGTGCTCCATACATATGCCAGATAATGATAACGAGAAAGGCAAGTAGGGCTTCATAGCCGTGAACGGCTTTCGCTACAGGGATAATCACTCCGGGTAAGAGTTCCGTAAAGAAAACAGGAAAGTAGAGGATAAAGCCCGTAACAATCATAATTATCCCGCCAATCATAAGCCCCCAATATTCAAACTTTTGCCTATAATCATAGCGGTCGAACTTAGGGTGCTCTTCGGAAAGCCCCAGGTAGTATTTAAGCGTCCCTGTAGCATCACTGAAGTCCTTAAAAGTAGGTATCATTGAAGGTCTTGCTTTTCTTAGAAGAACCAGCAGGGTAACACGACCCAAATGCCAGATAGCCAGTGCAGCGAATAGAATACCAAACACGCGGTGAATAAAACGAGTCATATCAATACCACCCAGACTCATTATAATCCACGCCGCCCAAGAGGTTTCAAAAAACCCCTGGGGAAGCCCAGTAATTACAAGCACGATAAAAAAAATCATAACCAGTAGATGCTCGACCCTTTGGAGGGGACTAAATCTTACAAACTCTTCTGGAAGGCGCATTTCCACCCGGCTAACTTCATTTTGGGGATTTTCACCTTCCCCAGAGTTTATTTTATCTTCCATTTTACTATCCTCCTTTTGGAGGATTATTATACACCTATCTATTTGTAGCCACACGCCAGATATGAAGCAAGATATGGAGTCCGAGTCCGCCTATGGTAAAAGGAATAAATATCTTATAAAAGACCTTCACATAATACACAAGTGGAGCCTTTTTAGGGTTTGGCTCGTAGTGAGACAGCCAGGCCCCCGGAAAATTTGTAGTAGCATCCGGGTGGCATTTTCTACACGTATGCACAACATTGGCTTTCAGAACAGGAGAATTAGGGTCACTTACTTTAGTAATGTTGTGAACCCCATGGCAATCGGTGCAAACAGCCTTCCAAGAGGTGATATCCTCCCTTTGGCTCTTATAAAATGTAACACTTACACCATGAAAATCTTTAAGATAGGTTTCTAGAACCTTAGTCGAAAGTCCATACTTCTGCATGAGTCTTTCATTTGCATGACACTTCCCACATAATTCAGGGGTTTTTAACAGGAAGGTACGGGTTCTTGGATCCTCTATATTATGGGCATGGTGGCAACTGGTACACACTGGAACATCCGGGTTGTCTTCTTCAATTAAGGCTCTTCCATGAACGCTTGCGCTATAGGTTTCGTAAACTCCGAGATGGCACTTTTTGCAAGTTTGAGAAACTCTGGTCCTTGGCTTATCGGGTCTTGTTACATTGTGGGCTCCGTGACAATCAACGCAGACAGGAACCCTTGGATTTCCCTTTGATAGGAGGCTGTAGTGAATGCTCTCCAAGGTCTTTGTATAATTGGCAAAGTGACAACGTTTACAACCCTCATAGAAGGCTAGGCTATAGGATCTACGGTTTTTAAGCTCTTTTACAGGGTGCGGATAGTCTGAAATGTCGCTGTGGCAGTCCGTACAGCCTAGCTTGTCACCATGAATTGATGCAGCAAACTCCTCTGGATTTATGTAGAGGGGCATTTTCTCTTTACTAGGTAACACAATACTCAAGCTCGAATCACTATGACACCCAAGACAAAACTCAACTCCTTCTGAGAAATTAGTTTGGGGCTCTGCCAAAGCAACAAATGGCAGTATCAAGGCGATAATTATCCCCGTGGCACTTTGCCACAAAGTAAAGAGAATCGCCGAAGCATCTTTTGAACCTCTTATGCTTGACATCTCATATTCAGCTCTTATTCTCTTCTTCTCGCCTCTTTGCAATTTCCTTCTCTAATTCACTGAAAAGGTCAGGAGTCCTTGGCTTTTTCTCTCCTTTAGGTTCCACATGATGCCGAGGCTTTTTCCCCTCTTTAGATTGTCTCCACCATGCGAAGTAGGCTACGCCCGGTCTCCAATTCGCAGCAGCAACTCCAAGCAGGCTCTCTCCTATCCACCGCACTCCCAACCATAGTTTGTTGGCCACAAGTCCTACAATCATCGCAAATGAGATAAAGGGCAAGAAGATCACATAAATGAGCCCCATAAGAGGTCCTACCACAATCATAAGTAGAGGTGGTACCTCAAAATAAGAGTCGTTGCTTCCGCTCGGCAAAAGCCCCTCTTCATTCTCTATCGTAACGAGGTCCTTTCGCTTTAGGCTGAGATAAATTCCTCTCTTTACAACTTCTCCTCCATAATATCTTTTCATGTTTGACACCCCCTTTCTTTTAATGTCACCTTTAATATAATGATAGGGGGGTCAATCTTACAATAGGGAAAACACCCCGTTTTGCAAGAAAAAGTACTCAGTTTTTCATAAACAAAAGACCTATACGAGAAGAAAACGACTATTTTGCTCCGCTCTGCTTTTTAAGGCTCATAAGATAAGCCACTACAGCATCGAGTTCCTCATCTGTACCTTTAAAAGGTGGCTGTTTTGTCTCTGGGATGACGGATTTCGGGTCCTTTAGAAATCCCTTTATCCACTCAGCATCTCTCCTACTTCCTACATCCGAAAGGTCCGGACCAATCTTTCCACCAACTCCTTCTATCTTATGACACATAGAGCATTTCTTTTCAGTGTATATCTTCTGTCCTTTATCAACCAGAGCTTTTCCCCCCTGAGCAAAGCCCAGGCTCCCAAGAAATAACACAGCTATAATACCCATAACTATATTTAAAGTCTTCCTGTTAATCATTTAACCACCTCCTTAAATTTTTGTGTTATTAAAACCCTCTCTTCATATTGTATTCTCACAAAGGGCGGTGATTTTGAACCTACTTTGAGTATTTCTCTAAATCCCAATTCAGAGCTCCATTTTAAGGCAAGGTTTTTCTATATATGTGAATTATAAAAGCTGAAATAAATAGAAAGGCTATAAGAATTGCTCCTCCGATTTTTCTGCGTTTAATTGTAGCCTCATCACTCCCTACAGACTTCTCGACTTTTTTAATATCGCCTCTAATTGTTTCGGTTCTATCTATGATTAAGTCTACTGAAAGTACATGGGTTAAGCGGTGAAACTCATTCCTGTTTGCAAAAAGTGCATCTCCAAGTCTTTGGGTATTAAAACCCTCACCTCTAAGCTTTTCTATTCTCTCATCAAGTTGAACTAAACTTCCTTCTGTCTCTTCCATAACAAACCTTATCTTTCTTGCCCGTTCGTAGGTGTGACACCTTGAGCAATCCTTTTCGTTTATAAGCTCAAGCGTGGCTCTTTGCTGATGGTGAGCGGTATGGCAAGTAGTGCAGACCGGATGCTTTTCCTTCTTTGTTTGCCAATGAGGACTCTTTATATAGTTTTCCATAACAGCCACATGGCACTTGCCACAGAACTTAGGAACGTCTTCTTCTTTAGGTGATCCAACAAAACCCGCCTCTGGGTTCATTGCGTCCATATCTTGTACCTTGGAATTGCCACCATGGCAGTTGTGGCAGGAGATAACGTTTTTTTTATGAATGCTTTCATGCCAAAGCTCTATAGGCTTGGCCAAATCCCCCCCCATCTCTCTATGACAAGAAATACAGGAGCTTTCTTCCTCTTGGGCGAAAACCTGAGGTATAAAAACAAGAAGCAAGCTAAAAGAAAAATGGATTAAGTATCTAATAATTATGCTCCCTCTCACTATCACTAGAGAATTTCTCCTAAAACGGTAAGTGCTATGAAGGCTAAAACCCCAAGAATCGCAATCGTCAAGAAAATAGGTCTTTTTAGAGGATGCCTTTCACTTCCAACATCAATTAGAGGCAAGAAGAAAAGAAAAAGAGCAACCGCAAGCTGTATAAAGACCCCCAGAAACTTATTCGGAATAAGCTTTAGCATCTCGTAGTTTGCAAGAAAGTACCACTCAGGTTTTATATGTGGAGGTGTAAAAAATGGGTCTGCAGGACTGAGGGCATCAGGTGGGAAATAAAGCTTTGGGTAAAAAAAGACGAATATAAAAAGGATTCCGAGGAAAAAGTATATTACCTTTAGGTCCTCTAAGGCAAAATGGGGGACGAAGGGAATCTTTTCTACCTCTTCTTTCATCGTTCCCGGAGGGGAGGATATGCCGGTTCTCCTCATAAAGAACAGATGTGCTGCAACTAACCCTAAAAATAATAAGGGTACAACTATAACATGTAGAGCAAAAAATCTACTCAGAGTTGCCTGTTCTACTCTTTCAGCACCTCTTAGCCCCCGTACAAGCTCATCACCAATAAAGGGAACCGCACCCACCGTATTTGTTGCAACTGTAGTAGCCCAGTAGGAAAGCTGGCTCCAGGGAAGAAGATAACCTGAGAGCGCTGCCAAAAATCCCAGGCCAAAAAGCACCGAGCCCGACATCCACTGAAGTTCCCTCGGCTTCTTATAAGACCCCATGAAAAGGGTACTAAACATATGAAGGAAGAGCACAGCTATGAATATGTTCGTTGCCATAGCATGAACCCTTCTTATTAACCATCCAAACGGAACCTCATTCGTTATATAGGTGACGCTTTCAAAGGCTTTATCTACATCAGGCACATAATATATAAGAAGCAAAATACCGGTTATAAACTGAATAAAAAGCATTGCAAGAAGTACAGAGCCCATAGAGTACCAAAGATTCAGGTTAGCCGGAACCATATGCCCAGTAAGATGATTCTCTATAACCTCTATAATTTGTACCCTCTCATCAATCCAATCGATGATTTTCTTTAACATGCTACACCTTTGAAAGGTTTATTTTACTTCCCGCAACTTTAACTCTATACTGGGGAAGCGGTTTAGGAGGCGGTCCTGCAATAACGTTCCCATTCGTGTCAAATTTCCCCGCATGACAGGGACAGAAGAAAATGCCTTCATCCTTTTTCCAGCTTACAATACAACCAAGGTGAGTACACACTGCTGAAAAAGCCCTAAGCTCTCCTTTATAATTAATAACAACTGTGGCGTCTCCAAAAGCAAGCCCTGTTTTAGACCCCTCTTCTAATACAGACGATACCATTATGGGGTTGCCCGAAGGGTCCATAAAGACGTTTTCTGCCTCCCCCTTAGATTTTGGGAAAAAGTACGCTATCATAGGGATTATCCAGCCTACCACTGTAAGACCGAATACCCAACCAACTAACGTTCCCAAGAAATTCCTTCTTCCGATTTTCTCATCCACTGGAGTTACCTCCTTAGCATTCGTAATGTTATCTGGAGGATAAATAAAAGCACTAAAACTACCACAAATGAAATAGTCCATTTCCATATATCTATCCCTTCCTCCTCGACGTTTATCGTTTTTACATCACGAGCCATTTCCATTCTCATTATATTTGGTTCAAGATAAGGAACACTAAATTCATATCTTAAGGTAGAGTCTACCGTTAGAACCTTTTCTATTCCCTTAGTAAGAGGAAAGATAAACTCCTCCCTACGTGTTTCCTTAGGTTTAATGCGGTTGTCACTCTTTAGGGACGTAGCTTTTAGAAACATATCCTTAATATTCTCCTCTGGAATCTCTCTTCCCTCTTCATCAACAAGAACCCGCCTATATGCAACCTCCTTTTCTCCAACTACCCCTCCCTTTGTATCCAGAAGTTTTACTGTAAGTATTACCTTACGTGAGGGAATGCCTGTGGGGAGGGAATGCCCTGCCTCTGAGTTGGTTACGTAGACTACAACGGATAGAGAGTCATTGGCTTTATCTAAGACCTGAGTCAGCGTTGCAGCCCTAGTTATATTTATCTGAGAGTGCCCACCTAGAAATTTATGCGCCGTTACGCTATGTTTGGTCTTTGCAATTTCAGTGTTAACGATAGGAGTACCGAACTCCTCGGGCATATGACAGTTCTGACATTGAATCCCCTTTTCCGCATAAGGACCCGCTTTCCATTCGCTGTAGGTACTCATCACGTGAAATCCTTTTTCGTTCACAACCTCATGACATCCGGCGCAGAACTCCGACTTTAGGTGAATTCCGGAGTAAAGATTCTTATGGCCTGTTTCTAAGTCGCTTTCAAATGGACCTCTTTTTACAAATCCTAGATCAAATTCAAATGGCTCTTCTTTACTTAAATCTACGCTTTTTACAGTGTGACAAAAGTCACATGTTACCCCTTCTTTTGTTATAAACTGGGCAAGCTCATAATCCCCTGTAACTCTTACAGTAGGGGCATGGCATTTAAGACAAAAGTTTTTCTTTTCCCTCTCTACTTCGTTAAAAACACTAAGGAAGACAGGGTCGCTAATGGAAGAAGCGTGTAGAGAATTTTTCCACTCTTTATATATCACCGTATGGCATGCACCACAGGTTTGACTTTCTGTGTAGCCTTCCTTTCTTACGCTAGGATAGTCCGTTGAGGCTCCGATAAGGAAGATGTAAGCTAAAACACCAAGAAGAAGCCTCATAGAATCCATTTTTGTTTAAATTTCAATAACTCGGATTATTGTTTCTAAATCACATTCGATTTCATTGAAGGAAAATGCGGGTAGAGGTCGGGCATTCGACTTCGCCGATAATGCCTAACCCTTTACCCACACTATTCAGCGTAGTCAAACTACTTTTTGCTTCCCTCCGTTACTTTTTTTCCCGTTCCTGTTGTATTTTCTTTTCCTGTTCCTGCCGCAGATGCTTCTGGATCTCCTGCCATAGTTCTAGAGAACCTGATGTTATAGGACTTATAGATGTTGTAGGAATTAGCGGATAAAAGGGAACTCCATGGTTTACATGACAGGTAACACAACTTGCGTAAAGTTTTCCAAAAGCAGCTTGAAATTCATCTGCCCTTTTCGAATCTATCGCTTGTATGAGACCCGGATAATTCGCAGAAAGAAGTCCCTCTATTCCTCCTCTTCTTGTGGGATCAACCAATGCGGCCTTTTCCAGGGTTTCTTCAATTTTTTTTGCTTGAAGCTTTGCATACTCTGTTTTCCCACTAATCCCCGCTGCAAATAACTCATTAAGGCGGATTCCATTCCACAACATAAGGTCGGCATAAGAGGGCTGAATAAGCCCAAGTTTTTGCACTTTATCTTCGGTTGTTCCAGTAAACCAGGCAGGTGTTGGAGGTCTATAACGGCCAAGATCCGCCGCCATGATAGCCAATATTCCTCCCGTAGCTAATGAAGAAATCACTACTAGAATTAGAATCATTTTTCTCATTCTGCTAATCCTCCTTGGTTCAATTTGGTAGGAATCATCATAACAAAGACCTAGTTAGACTTCAATAATTTATCTTTAAAAAATACAATAAACCCTCCTCACCCTCACTGTATGAATCCTATTTATAAAAGACATGTTGCGAAATTAAAAATCTGACTTCTAAGCCGTTGATTTTAAGGCTCGAAAAACGCGAAAATCCTATTTCGCAACATGTCTAATATTATTTTCTTCGGAATATTCTTTTAGCCTTCGTAGTATGCTTATTTTCCCTTTCTCCTCTCAAGTTCGAAGCTCTGGAAGATCTAAGCACCCCTTCTTGCAGGTGACTTTGCCTTTAAATGAAGAACACTTAATAACATCATCGTACGCTCTATATGTGAAGAAGCTTGGTCGGAATTTCACTTCAACGTTTGTCTTCTTAAATGGGCAGTAAAACGTTTTTACTACATAACGGTAAGGTATAGTAATAGCCTCTACGCCGAAGAAAATAACTGCAGATATCACCATTAAGAGAGTAATAGCTATTCCCACTACACCATATGGATTAAGAACAAGAATAAAGAAAAAACTAATAATATCTCCCCATGTCATTTTGTTTCACCTCCTCCCTTTATAACTTCACTAAGAGAAATAATGGCAAGTTACATGCCAAAATAACATTTAATGTTTTTATAATATTTAGCGGGAATTACAAAGCAGGTATGGATTACAAACTGTCTTATGTTAGAAAATCTGACAGTAAAAATAACAGAACTTAAAGAGGTATTAGGTGTATTCTCTCTACTTCTTTTTTCTGCTGCATATACGGGACCTCCTCTCATAGTTCCAGAGACTCCGTTGTTATAAGATCCATATCAAACGAGAGTCAATCCAACTTTATATGACACGCCCTACAGAGCTTATTATCCTCCAGCGGAAGGCGGAGAAGCACCTTTGTTTTCTCTGTAAGAGATACCTCTTTTACCTCCTTCTTAGGAAGAACAACCTCTTTTATAAAATCCCTTTCATATCCTCCAAGATGAGCCGCATATACAACTCTACCCTTAATTATCCCATGGGGATGTGGATCATGGCAGGTAAAGCAGGCAATCTGATTGTTCTCGTCCCCCGGGAGATTACTCTCTTCAGGATTTACATAATTCAAGTGTATATTAGATCCAACATGCTCTGTCTCCGAATGACACACCAAACAGACCTGAGAGGGTTCGGAGTTAAGGAGATAGTTAGGACTCTTCTCTCCCTCCTTAGGAACCTCTGAGTGGCAAACGAGGCAATTCCCCTCATCCTTTGGATTTGCCTCCATAGCCGAGTGAGGACTTTCTTGAGACCTAGAAATCGAATAGGAAATTAAAAAGAATGTTACTAATGCTATTAATGTTACTAATAACTTCCGCTTACCTATCAATTTATCTCTCATATCCACCCTCTCTATGACACTGATTACAGAAGGTAATATCGTGACAGTTTCCGCAAGTCCTTGGATTTGCCCTAGCATCAACTGTATGAACAACTACATAATTCCGATCATGAACCAACCGAGTTGGAACATCCCTTCTTTTGTGACAGTCTTCACAGAACCTAGGGGTATGACAGCTCTCACAGTCTTGGTCATCTGTTTTTGCAAAAACAGCGTGTTTTATTGCCCAGTCAAAATTGTGATTTGCAGGCTGAATTTCAAGCAGGTTGAAATGACATATCCCACATTTTTCAGGAGCTATATTTCCTGCCTTAGGATTATAATGGCAGAAATGACACGTCTCCTTTCCGGGGAAAAGGGCCGCCTCTGAGATTTCAGCCCTCTTCTTTTCTTCTTTCTCTTCAATTTCAAGTCCTATAGGATGACACGTAACACAGGTAAGTCCCTCTTTCTTCAGTACATTCTCATGCACTTTATGAGAGAATGTCTCCTGAGGTCTAAGCGGCTTTTGGTATTTCCATCCCCATTCCGCTCCCTGCTCCTTACTAGGGCAACCATATAATATAAACAAAGCGAGAATCGTAATACAGGTAATAATTTTTCTCATAGGTTCCTCGAGAAATAGTAGTTCAACCCTAGATTTACCCTAACATCGTCTTCAAATATAG
>Ga0209341_10001053_pt1 | contig 27783 bp, 28 predicted proteins | sample RifCSP13_2_FD_184020 | JGI IMG/M metagenome (GOLD analysis project Ga0209341, IMG submission 184020) | Soil microbial communities from Rifle, Colorado - Rifle CSP2_sed 13_2 (SPAdes) (version 2) | ecosystem: Environmental > Terrestrial > Deep subsurface > Rock core/Sediment | place: Rifle... | reverse complement strand
AAAGCGACGTCGGGGAGTGAACGAACGTCTGCAGCGCCGAAGAGGCTGCACCTCACTTGACGGGTAGGCCGTCCCCAGGTAGCGTACAGCGCTGAAATGGCCTGGTCAACGCCGCAGTTCTCACGCGAGCAAGTTGATGCCGCTGGCCAGATTCTCATCAACGACCGAGCTTCAGCGGACGACCGCGACTGGTCCTTAGGCGTGATTAACAACTGGCGGGCGTCGCACGGGTTCCCCCTCAATACGATGCAGATGTATCTCCGTACGCAAGCTAAGGCTGTGGACAGCCGTAGCCTGCTTGCGCAGCGTATAAAGCGACTTCCAGCAATCGACGACAAACTTAGGCGCATGGGACGCCTGACGCTCTCAGAAATGCAGGATGTTGGCGGAGCAAGAGCGGTTGTTAGGACAGTGGGCAACGTCAATAGGCTGACGAGAATGTACGATCGCAGCAGAATCAAACACCAACTTGATCACATAGATGATTATATCAAAACGCCCAGAGCAACTGGTTATCGAGGAGTTCATCTGATTTATCGTTACCATAGCGACAGGACCGAAACTTACGAGGGCTTGAAGATCGAATTGCAGCTTCGTACCAGATTGCAGCATGCATGGGCGACTGCTGTCGAGACAGTTGGGCTATTCAGGCAACAGATGTTAAAAGCGAATCGCGGAGACAGAGACTGGCTCCGTTTCTTTGCACTGATGGGCATGGCGATTGCTCTCCGCGAACGCACGGCTCCTGTACCTAGTACGCCAGCGAATGAGGTTGATTTGGCCAACGAGCTGCGGGAGTGGAGCGCCAGGCTTGACGTTGAAGGACATCTGTCCGCTTATCGCACGGCCTTGAGAATCGTGCGGCATCCTAGCTTGACCGGTGCCGAGTACTTCCTGCTAAACCTTGACCCCGTCGCCAGGAGAATCAGCATAACCGGGTATCGGGCGAGGGATCTGGACAGGGCTTCGAGGGAGTACCTGAGTGCGGAGCGAGCGACCCTTGATGAGATAGGACCAGATGCAGTTCTGGTACGTGTTGACTCGGCCAAAGCCCTTAGGCGTGCCTATCCGAATTACTTCCTTGATACGCGTACCTTCCTCAACGAGGTCAAGCGCGCGACGGAGTCACCATAGCTGCTGTTCTGTCGCTGCTGACTTGGCTACTCCGACAAGCTTCGAGTATGGTCATGCTGGTGTCGCTTACAGCCGACAGAGCGGAGCCACGCGAACCGTCTCCTTCCCCTCCCGAGGCCTACCGCCCCAGCACCGCCACGCCCAGACAGCCCGGCCCCGCGTGCACGCCCAGCACGGGGCCGATCCTCGCCAGCAGCAGCTCGACCATCTCCTCGGCGGGGCCCAGGGCCTCCTTGAGTCGCGCCGAGAACGCCCGCGCGTCCTCTTCTCCGGTGCTGTAGACGACGGCCATCGCCTCGGCGGGCTGCTGCTGAAGCGCCCACTCGTACAGGGCCTCCTGCGCCTTGGCGCGGGTGCGCACCTGGCGCGCCATCTCGCACCGTAAGGAGGGGCTTCACCTGGATGAGCGTTCCCACGAAGGCGCGCGCCTTGCCTATGCGCCCTCCCCGCTGCAAGTACTCCAGCGTATCCAGCACAAAGAGCAGGCGCACCCGCTCAATCGCCTCGTTGGCTCGGCGCACCACTTCCTCTAGGTTGGCCCCCTGCTGCGCTAGCCTGGCAGCAGCGATGACGACCAGACCCAGCGCCAGCGAGACGCTGCGGCTATCGATCACCTGAACCGGGGTCGCCAGATGGGCCTCCTGCACGCCCAGCATCGCGGAGTTATACGTGCCGCTGAGCTTGGCGGAGACATGGATGGATACGATTGCGTCGGCGCGCTCCGCAACCGCGCGATAGGTCTCGGCGAAGACGCCGGCGGAGGGCTGCGAGGTCGTCGGGTGGATGCGCGATGTCGTGAGGCGCTGATAGAACGTCGGCGCGTCGATTTCTATCCCGTCGCTCAACACCTCGGGGCCGAAGTGGACGTTGAGCGGCACAACGGTGATGTCCAGCGAGCGGGCCAGCTCGGGCGACAGGTCAGCCGTGCTGTCCGTGACGATGCGAATAGTCATCAGAGACCCCCTGGCGAAGTCGGGCGACTCAGGTTACACCGGCAGTCAGTCGCATCCATGCTAGGCAAGCAGCTCGAAGTACTTGACGAAGGCCTTCACGCCTCCTTCGATCTGACGCCAGGCGAACGATTCATCCGGGCCATGATAGCCGTCTTCGGGCAGGCTCAGGCCCATGAAGGCGATGGGCAGGCTAAGCTTCTTTTGCATCGTGACGACGGCACCGATAGACCCGCCTTCCATCGTGAAGACGGGCCGGACTCCAAACGCGAACGCCAGCGCCTCGGCCGCCGCTTTGACCTGCGGCAGCGAGATGTCCGCCGCGTAGGGTGCCAAACCCGCTTCCTTGATGACCTCGCAGTCGGCATTGAGCGATCGCACGTACCGCTCGAACAGCGTGAATACCTCGCCTGGGTCCTGCCCCGGCACCAGACGAAAGCTCACCTTGGCCTCTGCCCAGGGCGGGACGATCGTCTTAATCCCAGCGTCCTGGTACCCGCCGGCGATCCCGTGGACTTCAAACGTGGGCATGGCCCAGATACGAGACGTGACCTCGCGGACCTCCTCGGTGCGCATCCTCTGCAGACCATGCGCCGCCTTGAACGAGGCGACGGAGAAGCCGGAGGCCACGAAGTCGTCCACCTGCTCCCTCGTCGGCGCGGACCAGGTCCTCTCGAAGCCGGGGACGTTGATCTTCCCGGTCCGCGCGTCGACGCAGTTGGCGACTATTTCGCAGAGCTCGGTGATGGGGTTCCGCGCCGCTCCTCCGACCGCGCCGGAGTGCGCGTCCTTCTGCGCCGTCCTTAGTCGCAGCAGGACGCCGAGCAGACCGCGCAGGCCGCGTGAGACCACCGGTCGGTCCGCGGCAAGCCACTGGGTGTCGGACACGACGACCGAGTCGGCCTGAATGACCGGCTTCGCCTTGTCGAGGAACTCGGCGAAGTTGGGGCTGCCGATCTCCTCCTCTAGCTCCCAAATCAGCTCGACGTTCGTGGGTACGCCAAGCTCGCGCGCGATCCTGGCCGCCCAAAGGGCGGTCATCGCCGGCCCCTTGTCGTCGCTGGCGCCCCTGGCATAGAAGCGGCCGTTCTCCTCAGCGAACTTGAAGGGGTCACGGAGCCAGCCGTCCCTTCCTTTCAATGCCGGCTGCACGTCGAGATGGTTGTAAACGGCGACGGTCGGCGCCCCCTTCTTGTTTTCGACGTGGCCAAAGACCACGGGGTTCCCTCTGGTCTCGAAGACCGTCACCTCAGCGCCGGCCGCCCTCAGCAGCTCGACAGCGATGCGGACCGTCTCCTCGATGTCCTTCTTGTGGTCTGGAATGGCACTGATCGAAGGGCCTTCCAGGACCCTCCGGAAGCCGGCGATGAACTCCGATCTCCCTCGTGCGATCCTCTCCTCGACCTCGGCTGTGGTGATTGGCATGCTCCAGTCCTTCACGCCTGACCGCTGCTTGCACGGCGGGCGTGGCTTGATGGGTAGACCTCGACGGGTACTACTCGATGGCGAACAGGTACCGGTAGTGCGGCTGCCCACCCTCCACCAGCTCGACGTTGAGGCCGCCGAACTGCTGGCGTAGCCGCTCGAGCAGGCGGTGCGCTTCCTCCAGCGGGGCGTCGCTGCCGCCATAGATGGTGAGGAGCTCCGCCTTGTCCAGGCCGAAGGCTCGGAGCGCCGTCTCGGCGACGACGAGCGGGTCGTCGCCCGCGGCCAGCACGTCGTCGCCCCGGACAGCGAGGGCCTGGCCCGCCTCGGCATGCACGTCGCCCCAGCGGATCGACCGGGTGGCGTAGGTGATACCAAGGGTGCGTACCCCCTGCGCGGCCTCCTCCATCGCCTCAGCGTTGGCGGCTAGATCGGCCTCGGGGCTGAAGGCGACGAGCGCGCTGATGCCCTCGGTCATGGCCTTGGTGGGCACCAGTGCCACCCGTTTGTTGCTCATCGAGATTGCCTGGCGGGCACCCGGGATGACGTTACCGTTGTTCGGCAGCAGGATGACTTGGTCGCTCGCGGCGGTGCTGATGGCTTGGGCGATGTCGTCGACGCTGGGGTTCATGGTCAAGCCGCCGGGGATGATGAGGTGAGCGCCCAGGCTGAGGTAGACCTGCTCCATGCCGTGACCGCTCACCACCGCGATAACGGTGATGGCCGGGGCCTCACCGCCTGTGAGCAGCTCCCGTCGCTGCTCCCGCATGTCCTGCACCTTGATGTGACTGAGGGGTCCGAAGGTCTGAGCGTAGGAGAGCACCTCCGGCGGCTCCTCCGAGTGAATGTGCACGTGCTGCACCGGGCCATCGCCCACGATGAGCAGCGACTCGCCCATCGCCTTGAGACCGTCTCTGAGGCCGGCGATCCGTTCGCTCTCCGCCTCGACGATGAACTCGCAGCAAAAGCCCTTGAACTGCGCCGCGGCGCGCACCGCCTGGAGGGCGGCGGTCGCCTCTGGGAGCGGCAGGACCTCCGGCGGCGGCAACCCGGCGAAGGCGGCGAAGGCACCGTTCAGAAAGACCGCCAGGCCCTGTCCGCCGGCGTCCACGACGCCGGCCTCCTTGAGCACGGGCAGCAAAGCTGGGGTCTCCGCGACGCCGGCGTCGGCGCCCGCACAGGCAGCTTGGAAGACCGCGCCCAGGCCGTCCCTTCCCATCGCCGCTTCCGCAGCTTCGGCTGTCCGCCGGGCCACTGTCAGCATGGTCCCTTCCACTGGCGTCGCCACCGCACGGTAAGCGGCCTCGGCGGCGCGCCGCAGCGCGACGACGAACTCGTGGGCCGTGAAGGTCTCGTGGCCAGCCATGCCTTCGGAGAAGCCGCGCAGCCACTGTGAGAGGATCACGCCGCTGTTGCCGCGACCCCCCATGAGGGCGCCGCGGGCGATGGCGGCCGTGGTCTGGGCCGCGCTTTCGCGAGGGCGGCCCTCGAGGGCCACCTCGGCGCTGCGCAGCGTGAGCAGCATGTTGGCGCCGGTGTCGCCGTCGGGGACGGGGTAGACGTTCAGGGCGTCGAGGGCGGCGGCGCTCGCCTCCACGGCGGCCCTGCCGCCGCGCAGCATCCGCTTGAGGTCGTCGCAGTCGAAGCGCTCGGCCGTCCGATTGCTGGGAGGATGCGGTTGTGTTAGCATGCTTCTCTGTGGGCCGCGTATCTCGGGGATCTCACAGAGAAATGATCGAGCGTCTTTCGCTCGCATTCAAGCGCCATCAGCTATCATCTACTGTCATCAGAGCGAGAATACGCCCTCTGACCGCCTTCAGGAGGCCATAGTTGCCCAGCAGTTGCGATATCTGCGGAAAGTCGCCGATGTATGGCCACAACGTCAGCCATTCCAAGCGCCGGACGAACCGCCGCTTTATGCCCAACGTTCACTCGCGGCGCCTCTCCATCAACGGCCAGCGTGTGCGGGTCAATATCTGTACGCGCTGCCTGCGCTCGCTGCAAAAGACCCCCGCTTAGCCTCGGCCCGCCAGCCCTCCGTCGGCGTCAGCGCCAGGCCGGCGACCTCCAGCACACAGGTCCCGAGTTGGCCCATCGCCTCGGCTACGCTGCGGGCGGGCGTGTAGACCGCCGTTCCCGCCACCAGCACGCGCGCTCCCGCCACGACCGCCTCGGCGGCCGTGGCGACGCTCACGCCGCCATCGACCTCTAGCTCCGCGCGCAGGTCGGCCTCGTCCAGGCTCCGGCGAAGGCGAGCGATCTTCGGCAGCATCTCGCGGATGAAGGCCTGGCCTCCCTGACCAGGGTTCACGGTCATCACCAGGACCTGATCCAGCAAAGGCAAGACCTCCTCCACCGCGGCCAGCGGCGTCCCCGGGTTGAGCGCCACCCCGGCGCGGCGGCCCGCCGCCTGGATCGCCCCCACCACCCGGTGTAGGTGCGGCGTCGCCTCCACGTGCACGATCAGCGTGTCGGCGCCCGCCTCGACGAAGAGCGGGACCTGCCGCTCCGGCTCTTCGACCATCAGATGCACCTCGATGGGAATGGTGACCAATCCTCGCAGCGCGGCAACGGTGTTGTGGCCTAACGTGATATGCGGCACGAAATGGCCGTCCATCACGTCCACGTGGAGATAGTGCGCCCCCGCCGCAGCGGCTTCGACCGCCTGCTCGCCCAGCCGGGCGAAATCGGCGGCGAGGATGGACGGGGCAATCTTGACGCCCTTGAGCGCACCAGCCAGCGCGCCTGCCGCGTCAGCGGGCATGACGTCTCCAGCGGGCGCGGGCCCGCCTGAGCGCCACCGCCACGGTCGTCGGCGCGGTCCCCCCGAGGCTGCGGCGGGCCGCCACCGACTCCTCTAGCGTGAGACGACGGACGTCCTCGTCGACCAGCGGCGAGATCCGGTGGAACTCTTCGAGCGTCAGGTCAGCGAAGGTCTTACCGTGCTCCTGCGCATATCGCACAAGCTTCCCGACCTGCTGGTGGGCCTCTCGGAAGGGCAGACCGCGGGCCACGAGATAGTCCGCTAGGTCGGTAGCCAGGAGGAAGCCGTCCTCGGCAGCCCTCCGCATGCGCTCGCCGCGAAAACGCAGGCCGCGCACCAGCGCCGCCAGCACGCCCAGCGAGGCCACGGTCGTGTCCACGGTGTCGAAGAAGCTCTCTTTGTCCTCCTGCAAGTCGCGGTTGTACGCGAGGGGTAGTCCCTTCAGTGTGGTCAGCAGCGAAACCAGATGGCCAACGACGCGGCCCACCTTGCCGCGGACGAGCTCGGCCGTGTCCGGATTTTTCTTCTGCGGCATGATGCTGCTGCCGCTGGCGAAGGCCTCCGGAAGGTCCACAAAGCCGAACTCCGCGCTGGACCAGAGCACGATCTCCTCCGCGAGGCGCGAGCAATGGACCATGATGAGCGCGGCAGCCGCCTCATACTCCACCAGGAAATCCCTGTCCGAGACCGCGTCCAGCGAGTTATCGCTGATGCGCGAGAAGCCCAACTGACGCGCCACGAAAGCGCGATCGATGGGGTACGGCACGCCGGCCAAGGCGCCCGATCCCAAGGGCAGCTCGTCGGCGCGCTCAAGGGCATCGTGCAGCCGGCCCGCATCGCGTTCGAGCATCGCAACGTAGGCGAGGAGGTGATGCGCCAGCACGACAGGCTGCGCCCGCTGCAGATGCGTGTAACCAGGAAGGATGGTGGTGAGGTGCGCCTCTGCCTGGACCAGAAGGCTGCCTTGTAGGTCGTAGATGGACCTCAGAGTGCGCTGAAATGCGTCACGGGCGAACAATCGGATGTCGACCGCGACCTGGTCGTTACGAGAGCGAGCAGTGTGGACCTTCCCAGCGGTCTCACCGATCAGCTCGTTGAGGCGAGCCTCGATGTTGAGGTGGATATCCTCGTACTCGTCACGAAACGGGAATCGCTCCTCTTCGAGTTCCTGCCGGATGGTCTCGAGGCCGTTGATGATGGCCTCCTCATCGCCGAGGCCGATGATGCCCTGCTGCGCGAGCATCTTGACGTGGGCGACGCTGCCCTGGATGTCGTATGGCCAGAGCCGCCGGTCGAAAGCGAGGGAGAGCGTAAAGGCCGCCGCTGTCTGGTCCGGCTCCTCGCTGAACCGCCCGCCCCACAGTTGCATGCGATGGTTATACCTAATGTGCGTGAGGGGTGCAAATAGCGCAGCCATTCTTCGAAGCCGCCCCTACCGATACGCTTCGCGTCGGTGCCTCACGGCGTGAACCACAATGGCGTGTCGGTCGCGTTGCAGGCTATAGATAGCCCGATATGAGCCGATTCGGAGTCTGTATAGGCCGCGATACCGGCCTGTCAGCGGTTCCGCTGGCACTTCGTCCACGTGCTTCGCGAACCACTCCAACTTCTGGTGAATGCGTCGCTCAAGAACAGGATCAAGGCGCTCCAGGTTCTGCTTCCGGCAGCAATTCGACGCTATACGCCATCCTGAACTCGCCGGTGGAGGCGCTCTTTGACCTCCTCCAGGCTATACCCGCGCTCGCCTCGCTCGACACGCTTCATGGACTTACGCAGCTGCTTCTCCAACTCCGCGCTCAGCTCCAGCCCCTCATCCGGGTCCCCGAAAAACCCCAGCAGCGCCTCGTCCATCGCCGCGATGATCAGCTCCTTCAGCTCAGCCTCTGTCATCTCGCTGACTTTCTTCATTGATCGCCTCCAGGCCACTCTCTCCAGACGATTCTATCACGCCAGGGCGCGCCTCAAAGACGGAGGGACGGTTCTCGAACCGTCCCTCCCCATCACACTATCTACAGCCGCCTTGCTATGAATGCGGCTCCTCGTTCGTGAAGATAATGGTGCCAGCGGCTGCGTGCATACCGCCGACGCCCTGGCAGAACGAGATCTTGACGTCCGGCACCTGGTGCGGGGCCTCGCCGCGCACCTGGCGGACCGACTCCTGCAGCGCGAACATGCCGTACATGCCCGTGTGCGTATAGGAGAGGCCGCCGCCGTTGGTGTTCATCGGCAGCTTGCCTCCCGGCGAGGTGTTGCCCGCCTCGATGAAGGCGCCGCCCTCGCCGCGGCCGACGAAGCCGATGTCCTCCAGGGCATAGATCGGCAGATGCGCGAAGGCGTCGTAGACCATCATGTGGTCTACGTCCCCGTGCTTGATCCCAGACTCCTCGAGGGCCTTACGCCCCGAGGTGCGGAAGGCCGCCGAGGTCGTCATGTCGTACATCTGGCTCACCATCGGCGTCTCCACCGACTCGCCGGTGCCCAGGATGTAGACCGGCTTCTTGCGGTAGTTCTTGGCCCGGTCCATGCTGGTCAGGATCAGCGCGCCGCCGCCGTCGGTCACGAGACAGCACATGAGCAGCGTGAAGGGATAGCAGACCATGCGCGCGTTGAGGACGTCCTCGACGTTGACAAGATCGCGCATCATGGCGCGCGGCACCTTGTTCGACCACTTGCGTTGCGCTACCGATACCGAGGCAAGCTGCTCGTAGCTCGTGCCCGTCTCCTTCATGTAGCGGAGCACCCCCATCCCGAAGAGCGTCGTGGGGCCCGCGGGGCCGTAGGGCGCTTCGAACTGAGCCGAAAGCGAGTTGTCGGGCGCAGCGCCACCACCCCCTGCGCCGGGACGACGCCTCGGCGCGCCGGCACGGCTCCGTCCGCTCTGACCATGCGTGATGAGGACATTGTTACACAGCCCAAGTGCGAGGGCCGCTGCGGCGTGGCGGACGTGGAGCAGGTAGGACGTGCCGCCGACCGACGTGCCGTCCACCCACTTCGGCACGATGCCCAGATAGTGCGAGAGCGCCGTCGGCGACATGGTGCTGGCGATGCCGTCGATCTCGTCCTTGCTGATGCCGCAGTCCGCGAGGGCGTTCATCGCCGACTCGACGTGGAGCTGTAGCTCCGACTTGTCTGGGATGACGCCGAGCTCCGTGGTCTCGGCCGCGCCGATCACGGCGGCTCCGTAGCGTAGCGATGTTGGCATGAGGGCCTCCTCTCCTTTGTAGCGGAGGGCTTCAGCCCTCCACGCTTCTCCGTCTTTGGGATGACATCAATACCCCGGCGGCGATTCGCGCGCCGGGAGAAGGACCGTGCGCGCTAGGATCAGGCCGGCCTCCACTTCGGAATTGTCACGTCGGGCAGCACGTCGTCGAACGTGACCTCGAGCCGCATGTCGAGGACCAACTTTTCGGGCGTGTTCTCGATGCCGACAATGTTCGTCATCATGCGCGGCCCTTCGTCGAGCTGCACGATGGCGATGGCGTACGGCGCGTCCTCCTCGAAGCCCGGCGGCGGACGGTGGTTGATCATGTAGCTGTAGAGGAAGCCCTTGCCGGCGGTCTGGAACCACTCCACGTTCATCGAGAGGCACTTCGGGCAGAAGGGCCGCGGGTAGAAGTAGACGTGCCGGCAGTCCTTGCAGCGCTGTATCCACAGCTCGTGCTGGCGCACCTTATCCCAGAAGAACTCCGTCTCCAGCGAGGCGATAGGGATCGGCTTACGGTACTGGACCTGTTGTTGGGCCATGGAATCCTCCGCGATTCAAACGGGAGAAGACCTTACTCTCCCCTAGCCCTAATGGCGCCGCTTGATATGGAGAAGAGGATCCCAGGTCCCGGACGAGGGCGCTCTTCTCCTACGCATCGACCGAAGCGCTTACGTATTGCTGAGGATCAGGGTGCCGCCGGAGGAGAGAGAGCCGCCGGTGCCGTGGGCCAGGCCCAGCTTGGCGTTGGGCACCTGCCGAGCGCCGCACTCGCCCCGTAACTGACGCACGACCTCGATCTGCGCGAACATGCCATAGGCGCCGGGATGCGTGTAGGAGAGGCCGCCACCGTTCGTGTTCAGCGGGAAGTCGCCGCCCGGCGCCGTCCGCTGCCCCTTGACGAACTGGCCGAACTCGCCCGGCGCACAGAAACCGATGGACTCCAGCGTCACACCCACGGTGTACGTGAAGGAGTCGTACAGGTTCACGACGTCGAGGTCCTTGAGATCGACCCCGGACATTTCTCGCGCGCGCTGGCTCGAGAAGCGAGCGCAGGTCCAGGTGAGGTCGGGCATCTGACCCATGTTGCCATGGGTGTGCGACTCGCCGAAGCCGAGGACGTAGATCGGCTTCTTCTTGTAGTTCCTCGCCCGTTCCGCCGATGTCACCACCACGGCCCCGGCGGCGTCGGTGACAAGGCAGCAGTCGAGCAGATGGAAGGGATACGCGACCCAGCGCGAGTTGTGGTAGTCCTCGAAGGTCATCGGGTCCTGCATCATCGCCTTCGGATTGAGCTGCGCCCACTTGCGGGTGGCGACGGCGATCTCGGCGAGGTCGTCATGCGTGGTGCCGTACTGGTGCATATGCCGATTGGCGGCCAGAGAATAGGCAGACGGCGCGCCTATCGCGCCATGCCAGCCGTAGAACTGGTCGCTGGGACCACCACCGCCTTCGCCGCCGGCGGCCTGGCCCACCCGCGACCGGCCGCTCGCCCCGTGGAAGACCACGGCCATCTCGCAGAGACCGCTGGCGATCGCCGCAGCGGCGTGGCCAACCTGGATGAGATACGACGAGCCGCCGACCGACGTCGTGTCGGTGAACTTGGGCTCTTTGATGCCCATGTACTCGGCGATCTGGAGCGTGCTGGTCGTCGAGAGGAGCCCATCCACCTCGTCCTTGCTGACGCCGGCATCGTCCAAGGCATTCCAGGCCGCCTCGATGAGCAACTGCATCGAGGACTTGTTGGGCACGACGCCGATCTCGTCGCACTCCGCCGCGCCGATGATGGCGACCTGGCGAGAAAGGTTCCGAAAGTCACGTGGCATGCTTGCCTCCTTGCCTGACCGGGAAGAGCGCCTGAGCTTGCGCCCCCCCGCACAAACCCTATTGATTCGTCAGAACGGCCGTGCCAGTGGAGGAATACGTGCCACCGGTGCCGTGAATGAGACCGATCTTCGCGTTGGGCACCTGGCGTTCGCCCGCCTCGCCACGAAGCTGCCGTACCGCCTCGATGATGGTGAAGATGCCATACATGCCAGGGTGGGTATACGAGAGGCCCCCGCCGTTCGTGTTCATCGGGAAGGCGCCGCCCGGAGCCGTCCGCTGCCCCTTCACGAACTGCCCGAACTCTCCCGGCCCGCAAAAGCCCAGCGACTCCAGCGTGACCCCCACCGTGTAGGTGAAGGAGTCGTACAGCTCGACGAAATCGAAGTCCTTGTGCTCGACCCCCGCCATCGCGAACGCGCGCGGCCCCGAGACGCGGGCCGCCGTCCAGGTCAGGTCGGGCATCGCGTTGATTCCTGCATGGGTATGCGACTCGCCGAAACCCAGGACGTAGACCGGCTTCTTCTTGTAGTTCTGTGCCCGCTCGGCGGACGTGAGGAGCACGGCTCCGCCCGCGTCGGTGACCAGACAGCAGTCGAGCAGGTGGAAGGGGTACGAGATCCAGCGGGAGTTGTGGTAGTCCTCGAAGGTCATCGGATCGCGCATGAGGGCCATCGGATTGAGCTGCGCCCACTTGCGCGTCGCCACCGCGATCTCCGCCAGATCGTCATTGCTGGTCCCATACTGGTACATGTGGCGCCTCGCGGCGAGCGAGTACTGCGATGGCTGTCCCACAACGCCCTGCCAGCCGGTCCACAGCGCGGCACCCTCGCCACCGGGCCCACCACCGGCGCCACCCACACGCGAACGGCCGCTGGCCCCGTGAGTGATGAGCGCCATCTCGCAGAGCCCGTTGGCGATTGCCATCGCGGCGTGGCCCACGTGGATAACAAAAGAGGAGCCGCCCACGGACGTCCCATCCGTGTAGCGAGGAAAGATGCCGAAGTACTCCGCCTGCTGCAGCGTGCCAAGGCCGGCGGTGAACACCGCGTCGATCTCCTCTTTCTTCACGCCGGCATCTTCCATGGCGTTCCACGCAGCCTCAGCGTGCAACTGGATTGGGCTCTTGTCCGGCACGATGCCCATCTGGTCGGGCTCTGCCACGCCGATGATCGCTACTTGTCGAGAGAGATTACGGAAGTCACGCGCCATGTTTGTCGCCTCCATCCTCGGCTTGGGCCCTGCGTGCCGCGTGAGGCCAGGTCCCTTATCGCTCAGTGAAGGAGAGCGCGGAGGGCTGCGCCCTCCGCTCCGCTCTCCTTCGTAGATTGTACTTCTTGCGGTCCCTTCTACACCTGGTTGGTCATGATGGCGGTGCCGGTGGAGGAAAGGGAGCCGCCGGTGCCGTTGACAAGGCCGATCTTAGCATCTTTTACCTGCCGGTCACCGCACTCGCCTCTCAGCTGACGCACGATCTCGAGAGTGGCGAACATGCCATACATGCCGGTGTGCGTGTAGGAGAGGCCGCCGCCATTCGTGTTCAGCGGGAAGTCGCCGCCGGGCGCCGTCCGCTGCCCTTTGACGAACTGCCCGAACTCGCCCGGCCCGCAGAAGCCCAGCGACTCCAGCGTCACGCCCACGGTGTAGGTGAAGGAGTCGTAGAGGTTGACCACGTCGAGATCCTTGTGGTCCACCCCGGCCATCTGCATGGCGCGCGGGCCCGAATTGCGGGCCGCCGTCCAGGTCAGGTCCGGCATCTGGGCGATGTTCCCGTGGGTGTGGGACTCGCCGAAGCCGAGCACCGCGATGGGCTTCTTCTTATAGTTCCTCGCCCGCTCCAGCGACGTCACGATGTAGGCGCCGCCGCCATCCGTGACCAGACAGCAGTCCAGCAGATGGAACGGATAGGAGATCCAGCGGGAGTTGTGGTAGTCCTCGAAGCTCATCGGGTCCCGCATGAGCGCCCTCGGGTTGAGTTGGGCCCACTTGCGGGTCGCCACGGCGATCTCTGCCAGGTCATCGTGGGTGGTGCCGTATTGGGCCATGTGCCGCATGCAGGCCATCGAATAGGAGGCAGGCGGTCCGGCCGAGCCCTGCCAGCCGTACCACTGATCGCCACCACCACCAAAGCCACCGGCGCCAACGCGGGAGCGGCCGCTCTCGCCGTGGGTGACCAGGGCCATCTCGACGTAGCCGCTCGCGATGGCGGCCACGGCATGGCCCAGGTGGATGACGAACGAAGAACCGCCAACTGCGGTGCTGTCGGTCAGCTTCGGCGTGATCCCCATGTACTCGGCCATGCCCAACGTATTGCCGGCGTTGAAGACGGCGTCAATCTCATCCTTTTTGACGCCCGCATCCTCCATGGCGTTCCAGGCCGCCTCGACGTGCAACTGGACGGCGGACTTGTCGGGCACGATGCCTAACTGGTCGGATTCGGCCGCGCCGATGATCGCTACCTGCCGGCGTAGGTCACGCATATCCCAAGGCATAACAAGCTCCTTCGTGCGAAGTACGACGCCCGGGGGATTAGCTGCCGGCCGGCTTGAAGCGCGGTACCGAGATCTCCTCGGAGAGCTCCTCGAACGTGACCTCAACTGGCATGCCCACCTGGATGTGCTGGGCCATCTTCACCGGGTCTTGGTCGAAGGGGATGTTGACCAGGTTGGACATGATGCGCGGCCCCTCTTCCAGGGTCACGAGCGCGATGATGTAGTTGGGGTTGTTCTCCCAGCCCGGCGCCGTGCGCACGTTGATGTTGTAGGTGTACAGGCTACCCTTGCCGCTGCTCTTCACCCACTCCACGTTCCGCGAGAAGCAGTTCGGGCAGACCACACGCGGGTAATAGTGGTGCTGGCCGCAGTCCTTGCAGCGCTTGATCCACAGCTCGCCCCCCCCGCTTGGCGGCATCCCAGAACGGCTTGGTCTCAGGGGTTGGCTGCGGGACTCCCATCCGACGCACCTGGGGCATAGCACTCCTCCTTGTACTGAATCCTGCGAATGCGCCCACCCGGGCGCGGAAAGAAAACAAGCCCGGCCTTTGGGCCGAGCTACGCCTTTAGCGACTTCGAGAGACTGTAGCAGTGGAGGACCTCATCGCAGTATCCGGTCTGCACCGCTTGCTTCTCCCTGTCCTGAGCTCGCAACAGCCCTCGTTGCCAGGGGCGACTATACGCGCAGCCTATAGGCTTGTCAAGCATCGGCCAGGGCGCCTCTCCAGAGGCCAGCGAGCGCCTTCTCTGCCGAAGCACCTGTCCTAGCTAACGAAAGCGTGAAGCGTTTGAGCGCGCCGCTAGACGGCTTCTCAGGGCCACGGAATGTCCCGCTCGGGCCAAGCCTCGGTCCCGATCAGCGGGACAAACCGACATGGCCCCAGGCTCTCGAACCGGAGCCCTCCTCTCGGCAGCGCTGTGATACGCTGAAGGTCCTGGCTCCACTCAGACCCGATGGGCAGCACCAACCGCCCTCCCTCCGCAAGCTGGCCCACCAAGCTCTCGGGCAACCGCGGCACACCGGCCGTCACGACAATGGCTCCGTAAGGGGCCTCGGCCGGCCAGCCCAGCACGAACGGGTCGGCATCGAACACCGTCACGTTTGCGTAGCCGAGGCGTTGGAGACGCTGGCGCGCAGACGCGGCCAGCTCGGGCAGGCGCTCCACCGAGATGACCGTCCCCGCCAACAGCGACAGGACAGCGGCCTGATAGCCGCTGCCCGTGCCCACCTCCAGAACCTTTTCCCCTCCCTGTAGCTGAAGCGCCTCGGTCATCATGGCGACAATCAAGGGCTGGGAAATGGTCTGGCCCGACCCGATCGGCAGCGGCTCGTTCTCATACGCACTGCTGCGCAGCTCGGGAGGCACGAACTCCTCACGTGGCACGCGGCGCATCGCGTCCAGCACCCGCTCGTCCTTGATCTGCCAGCGCATCGCCGCGATGAGGGCGGCCCGCTCGTCATCCGCCATGGCGCATGCTCACCCTTACCCGATGGTGTCAGTGCAAGGGGAAATAGAACAGGCCGGAGGTGCTCCGACCTGTTCTATTTCTCGTGTTCGTTTTCTAGTAACGCTGGGTGCGCGCGCCCACGAGCTGGAAGCAATCGCGACAATACACGGGCCGATCGCCCCGCGGCTGGAACGGCACCTCGGTCTCCTTGCCGCATCGCGCGCAAACGGCGGCGTAGAGCTGTCGCTGTGGCCGCTCATAGTCGCTGGCGCCGCTGGTAAAGCCCGCGCCGTTCCGACGCGCTGCTCGGTGGGTCGCGCATCGCTTTGGCTCGTTTGCGAAGCCTTTCTGTGCGTAGAACTCTTGTTCGCCCGCGGTAAACGTGAATGGCTCGCCGCACTCTACGCAAGTTAGGGTCCTATCCTGGTAGCTCACCGGTAACCTCCTTTCCCTCAGAGTTGGTCTTGGTCCGGTCACCGGAGCCCAGGATATAGGGGTCTTCGCGGGCAAATCGGAACCAGTACCACCGGGCAGCATCCTACCATGCCGTTTCCTTACCTGCAAGAAGGCAAACGGCCCTTTTTGTTGGGTTAAGTTGGTTAAACGGTCAAAGGATTGAGCCACCATTGGCCATACGCTTCATATCCGATGCTCACGTCTCGCAGTCAACCACGAGTTGCTGTTGTTGAAGGCTTCCGTAAGCCGCAAAGACCACCGTGCGCACCGTGCCGTGTCGAGCCGTCCGTGGCGCTGAGCAGCGATAAGGCGTAGTCTTAGTCCCGAACAGCAACGTCCACACGATCAACGTGAACCGACGTATTCGGTAAGCACACAAGTCGCTCGTTCACAGCTTTCCCGAAAAGGGACAACGGGAGGGAGAGTGCACTATGAAGACGCTGATCCTTGGCGGAACCCGGTTCATCGGCCTCGTCCTGCTCAAAGAGCTGCTTCGTCGCGGCCATGAGGTCGCTGTCCTCAACCGGGGCCGCACGGAGGCCGACCTGCCGCGCGAAGTGGTCCGCTTCACGGCCGACCGCGACGACCATGCCAGCATGCAAGCGGCCCTGGCCGGACGCTCCTTCGACGCGGTCTTCGACACCTCCGGCTACACTGCGCTCCAGGTGCAGGGAGCCCTGGACGCGCTCGGCGACCGGGCAAGACACTACATCTTCACCAGCAGCACCGCTGTCTACTTCGGCAGCCTCATCTATCCCATCCGCGAGGACGACGCCCTGATGCCCGATGAACGAGGCGGCGCCTACGGCTGGAACAAGATCCAGGCGGAACGGCTCCTGGCCGAATGGAGCGCCCGCACCGGGATGCCGTTCTCGGTGATCCGCCCGGCGTACGTGTATGGGCCGGGCACCAACACGCTCGGACGCGAGCCGAGCTACTTCTACCGGATCGAGCACGGACGGCCGCTCCTCCTACCGACGCGTGGAATCCCACTGGCGCACCTCGTGCACGTGGAGGACATCGCCCAGCTCTTCGCCCAGTGCCTCGACAACCCACGCTCCCATGGCCAGGCCTACAACGGCGTCGGGCCCGACTACGCCAGCCTCCGCGGCTGGTTCCAGGCGATGGCCGACGCCGTCGGCGTGCAACCGCCCATCGTCAGCGTCCCCGACGACCTGACGCCCATGATGCGCTCCTTCCCCTACCAGACGCGTCGCTGCGTCGTCTACAGCGTCGACAAGGCCATCCGCGACCTCGACTACAAGGCGAAGTACGACACCGTCTCCGGCATGGCTAGCAGCTACGCTTGGTACAAGCGCGAGCTCTCGCCCTCCTTCACCTGGGATCTCACAGAGGACGACGCCGTCCTAGCCGAGATCCGCAAACGGGAGGCCTGACCTGCCCAACGCTGCCGTAGCGGAGGGCTCCAGCCCTCCACATCCGCCAAGGACATCGGCGACGTATTGGTCCCCTCGAAGGGGCGGACGGCTGTCCGCGCCTTCGGCTTTGAGCATGCCGCTCCACAGCGTATCGTCAGCCCTGCTCCTGGCGGTCGTGTTCCTTGCCTGCCGCTCTCCCGCGGCCACCCCGACCCCCATCACGGCCAACGCCTGCGCCTCAGGCGTCGAGGTCGGACGCGCCGTCGTGTCCGGCGCCCAGATGGGCCAAGGCACCACTGTCGCCTTCGCCTATCCCGAGGACCGCGTCCCCGCCGCTATCGCCGTCCGCGCGCGCCCCCTCGCTGAGGACACGCCCGACGCCGAGCCCCTTGTCCTGTGCGGCCTCATCCCGGCACCACTCCCGACCTCGCCAACAGACTCGCTCGTCGAGATCGGGATGACACCCGTCGGCGATGCCATCCTAAGCGGCACCGCCGAGATCTCGCCCGGCGAGGGCCGCTACGAGGGGCGCCTCCAGATCAAAGTCACCACACGTGGCGCCGACCCCTTCGTCCCCTACTGGCTCGTCCTCATCGCCCAGTGATCCGCGGCGGAGGCGAGGCGGCCAGGAACCCGCAGCCCGCTGTGGCGATGCCGCTTCAGTATCCCGGCTAGCGCCTGGCGGCCAATATGCCCGGTTCAAACTGGGGCACGAACGGATTGAGATAGCGCACGCCCTCCAGGACACGCTCGTGTTGGGTGTCCTCAGTCAGAATGTAAGGAACCTGATTGAGCCTGGCCGCTGCCCAGATAAGCGCGTCCCAGATAGAGAGGCCGTACGTGCCACTAGCACGGCACCCTTCCAGGACTACAATCGGGGTCAAGTCGAGAACCAGGAATGCGTCGGCAAAGCGCTCAACCTGAGCAAGCGCCGCAGCCGGATCTAGCGGTTCAGGCAGTCTGAATCTCACGGTTCTATAAAACTCAGTGAGGCATTGCACGCTCAACACACCGGTACGGCCTGAAACAACCCGCGCCATGACTTCCCGAGCGAGATCCTGTTTTCGGCGGTCTCGAGGATCGTGGGCGTAAACGAGGACGTTGGTATCAACGAGAAAAACGCTCAAGCCGCTCCTCATACAGCTCGTCGCGAGTCCAGGTTCTTCCGGTCTGAGGGACCTCAATCTTGGCGCGTGCTTTCATGAACTCCAGAGCTTCCTCCCATGACTTCGGATCGAAGAGTGAAACTCGGGCTCGCGCCACCTCCTCGATCCCGCGCCTGATCAGCTCCGCCTCAGATACGCCCAGCTCCCGCGACCGCCGCTTCAGCATAACCTCCTGCTCCGGCTCGATGTACACCTGCTTTCGGATCATCTTCGCCATCGCTGCCTCCGGGCTCGTTATACATTGCATTATACATCGGAGCTGAGAATTAGCACCGTGGCGTTACGTCTCCTGTAGAATAGACGTAGCCCGCCAACCAAACGGGGAGTGCAGAGGGGCGAACCCGCTCATCCTGAGCTTGTCGAAGGATGCTAGGGTTTGGGTATTCCCAAGTACGTATGGGCGGAGGGGTGGGACAAACGACGCCTGTAGATACGGCCCTCGAACCGCATGCTAAGCGCCGCGAAGCATCTCCTGTAGCATAGACCTAACCCTACCGCCAACCCCCAGGGGAGTGCCGAGGGGGCAGAGCCCCTTCGGCTAGGGTTTGGGTATTCCCAAGTACGTTTGGGCGGGCGGGTGGGAGAACCAGCGCCAGAAGCCATGACCCTCGAATTTCGCGAACGACTCGCCGCCGTGCCCGAGCGGCCCGGCGTCTACCTCCTGCGCGACGCCAAAGGCCAGGTCATCTACGTCGGCAAAGCCGCCGGCCTCCGTGCCCGCCTCCGCACCTACTTCCAGGACGCCCACGACAGCGTCAAGCTCGAGCAGCTCGCCCCACGCATCGCCGACTTCGAGTACATCCTCACCGAATCCGCCCACGAGGCCCTCCTCCTCGAGAACCTCCTCATCAAGGAGCACCAGCCCCGCTTCAACGTCCGCCTGCGCGACGACAAGACCTACCCCTATCTCAAGGTCGATCTGTCCGAGCCCTTCCCGCGCGTCTTCATCACCCGCCGCGTCGAGAACGACGGCGCCCGCTACTTCGGCCCCTACTCCAGCACCTCCTCCGTCCGGCGCACCCTCGAGCTGGTCAAGCGCCTCTTCCCCTACCGCTCCTGCAACCGCCTCATCACCGGCAACGACCCGCGCCCCTGCCTCGACTTCTACATCAGCCGCTGCGTCGGCCCCTGCATCGGCGCCGCGAGCGAGGACGATTACGCACGCGTCATCGAGCAGGTCATCCTCTTCCTCGAAGGCAAGCAGACGCAGGTCGTGGCCCAGATCAAGCGCCAGATGAAGAAGGCCTCCGACGCCCTCGCCTTCGAGCGCGCCGCCCAGCTCCGCGACCAGGTCCGCGCCGTCGAGCGTTCGCTGGAGCGGCAGCGCGTCGTCGCCGGTGGCGGCGAGAACGCCGACGCCATCGCCTTCGCCCAGGACGGCGACGAGGCCTGCGTCCAGGTCTTCTACATGCGCGGCGGCAACGTCGTCGGCAGCGAGCCCTACTTCCTGACCGGGGTCCAGGGCGAGGAGCCGGCCGCCATCCTCGCCTCCTTCGTCCAGCAGTTCTACGCCACCGTGCCGACCGTCCCTCCCCGCCTCCTCCTCCAGCACGCCCCCTCGAACGCCGACGACCTGGCGACCTGGCTCGCCTCCCGGCGCAACGGCGCCGTCCGCCTCGCCGTGCCACAGCGCGGGCGGCGACGCCGCCTCATCGAGCTCGTGGCCGAGAACGCCCGCGAGTCCCTCGCCCAGCGACGCGCCCGCTGGCTCGCCGACCGCTCCAAGACCGCCGCCGCTATGAGCGAGCTGCAAGAGGCCCTCGCCCTACCGCGCCTGCCCCAGCGCATCGAGTGCTACGACATCTCCAACATCATGGGCACCAACGCCGTCGGCAGCATGGTCGTCTTCGAGAACGGGCGGCCCAAGCGCGCCCACTACCGCCGCTTCCAGATCAAGTGGGTCGAGGGCATCGACGACTACGCCATGATGCGCGAGATGCTCCGCCGCCGCTTTCACCGCATGGCCGCCGCCGAGCGCGAGGCGCACGAGTCGCTCCAGGTCGCCGGCGAGGTGACCACCACACCGCCCGCCCTAAGGCAAGTCGAAGGGGAAGATGCGCTCAGCGAGAACGACGTGGAGCCGGAGGATCGCGAGTCGCCTCAGGCGACCTCCTTCGGCGCCGTGCCCGACCTTGTCCTCATCGACGGCGGCCAGGGCCACCTCAGCGCCGCCCTCGATGTCCTGCGCGACCTCGGCCTCACCCACCTGCCCACCGCCGCTCTCGCCAAGGAGCGCGAGGAGGTCTACCAGCCCTTCACCATTGAGCCGCTGCTCCTGCCCCGCACCTCCCAGGCCCTCTACCTGCTCCAGCGCCTGCGTGACGAAGCCCACCGCTTCGCTATCACCTACCATCGCCAGCGCCGCAGCAAGGGCGCCCTCGTCTCGACTCTCGACAGCATCGCCGGCATCGGCCCCGCCCGCCGCCGCGCCCTGTTGCGACGTTTCGGCTCCGTCGAGGGCGTCCGCAAGGCCACCCTGGAGGAGCTGCTGTCGCTGCCCGGCATGACGCGGCCGGTGGCGGAGCGGTTGCAGGCGGCGTTAGGGGGGTGAGGACGAATCGATTATCCTGCCTAAAAGGTTCTCCCTGACGTCGAAGAACAGGCAGTCCCCTGCCTCACAATCATTTCAAGCACCGGGGTGCGCCACTGCTAGTCAAGTTGGCCGTTGTTCCGCGAGAGTCCAGAGGGCCGCGCCCTCTGGCGGGGGCTTGGGGGTGTCCCCTAGTACGTCATTGGGCGGGTGGGTGGGAAGGCCCCAGGATGCTATTCTTAGCCTAACCTTCTTAACTAGGAGGGCGCTAGGCGTCTCTCCGCCCTACTGTAGACCTCTCGACGGTGGACGATGCCGAGTATCCAGACCTCTTGCTCGACGATCCGAAAGACCACGCGATAGTCTCCGACCCGTAGCCTCCAATAGCCCTTGAGCGTGCCCCTGAGCGGCTCTGAATGCCGCTCGGGCTCCGTCGTCAAGCGGTCCTGGATGACCAGAGCGATCCTTGCCCGGACGCTCTCGCCCAGCCTCGCGATGTCCTCTCGAACGACCGCTGAGTGGTAGAGCAGGCGATAGGGCATCGAGCTCTAGCGCGGCTCGCTGCTCCAGGCCTGTTCGTGGGTGAGCGCGGCACGACGATCGAACGTGGCGTCGCGCTCTTCGGCGAACTGAACGAGCGCGAGGTCCTCGTTCGCCGCCAGGGCCTCTCGCACGAGGTCGCGGATCTTGGTGGAGAGCGAGACGTTGTCCCGCTCCGCTATCTCACGCAGGGCGTCATAGAGGGGCTTCTCGAGGACAACGTTGACGCGCGGGTTTTTGGTCGGCATGGGTCTTCCTCCAGGAGTCGGTGTAACACTTCTGATGCACCCTTGGGCCGGAACGCGGCCCCGGCTTGACCCGCCCGTCGCACAGCGGCTGCAGGCGCCGTTAGGGGGTAGGCGGACGCGTCGACAACTTATCGGACGAGGTCCGTGCGAAGACTTACCGTATTCGATTCGCGAGCTCGGGCTCTAATTGAGCATCGCATACTCTCGGATTCGTTCAAAACAGTCACGGATAACCTGAGGTATTTCGGCTTCTTCCTTGATAGCCCGCGCTAAACCTTGACCAAGCAACGGCTTTCTGAAATTGGTTTTATAGGCCACGCCTACCAGTTGCCGGAGGCGATCGCTTAGCTTTTCGTTTGTTCCGAGGCTCGCTCTCGCCGCTTCCAAGTCCGAGCCTGTGATTTCCTGCGCACTTTGTTGTCCAAAGGCCTCACGTAATGCTTCAGCGAGGATGCCGTTAGAGAAGGCATCCTCGAAGCTGTCCTTGCCCACTAAGAACAGATCCTGGCCGAGTTGAACACCTCGGTTCTGTAATGTTGCAAGGCTCAGGGCCGCTGTGCTAGTTGGGTGCTGTGCATCAGAATCCAGTAAGGCGACGACGGGCTTGCCTGTATCTCTCAAAAAACGGACGAGGCCTGTCGCATTGGAGACGCCCTCAGCGTCTATCAGCCTTATGGAAAGGCTCTCCAGAGAGGACCCCGTGTAAAGCCCAAACAGAGTGGGCAGCGAGTTTGCCTCAGTGGCACCCTCAACAATAAGAAAGGCATTCTCATAGAAAAGATCGCTGTTTCTCAAGCCAATTCCTGCCTTTATCGCTTCAAGAAACGCCGAGACTGCGTCTTCATCTGAAGACACAACGTGACGAGGAACGCTCAGTCCGGCGTCGTCCTGTTCTAGTAGAACTATTGAATCGATAGTGCTTCTATCGACAAAAACCGTTGAGTGAGTAGCGATGACCGCTTGAAGTCCCCAGTCCACTAGATCGGAGATCACAGCCAGCGACAGTCTCTGAGCGCCTGGGTGCAGGAATATCTCAGGCTCGTCGAAGCCCCAGATCACGTCTCGGTCGTAGCCTTGCTCCTTGAGGAGCTTGCCTGTCATTCGATAAGCAGCCAAGAGGATCATCCGCTGTACCCCGTGGCCCCGGGTATGAAAGGCGGTCCTAGCACCCCTATGATCCTCGACCTGCAGCTCTACAGTCAGTCCACGAGCGAGGTCGATGCGAGGGACTGCGTGCACTCTCGCGATTGATGGCATCTGTTGTTGGACAATCTCCGAAAGAGCAACCTCCTGCTCTGCTAGATTCTGCGCCAGTGCCTCGGCGATTCGGTCCGCAGATTCTCTTTCTGATTCCAAGGCGGCGCGAGCCTGTTGTCGAAATATCGTCTGAAGGGGTCCAGACTCAGCAGATAGTTCAACATCTGCGTTGAATAGAAGATACTCAGGCAGTCCTTGAGCGAGAGCCGGTGGACAATTCGTCCAAAGTTCGATTTTTTGTGCGTTCGCTTCAGCCCACTGCCCGAGGTCGGCTATCTTTTGTTCCTTCAGGTATCTCCCTGCCGGCCGCTGAAGCCCTTTTTCATTGACAAGCTGTTCGAGTCGATCATTGCTCAACGCTTCCAAGCGATTGAGTTCCTCCTCTGCGAAACCGTGTGTGAGATACTCAAGGACAGGACGACCTTCCCGAAATGCCGTACGGCGAATTCGGATTGTCTCTCCCGTTTTGCCTCTTCCAGCATCCTCGTCCTTCTCAGTCAAAGAGAAAAGACCTTCGACAACTATCTCGGCGCCGCTTGCCCCTCCAGAAGAACAGAAATCCTCGGGAGCAGGTTGCCGGCTGTTGAGAAGGAAATCCAGCGCATCGAGAATTCCGGTCTTACCGGAATCATTAGCTCCAATGAAAACCGTCAGGTTGGAGATGTCAACAGGAAGATTCTTGTGGCATCTGAACCCGTAGACGTGCAGTTTTGCCAAGCGCACTTATGCTGTCCCTCCCGATGAACAGATGAACAGCTCACTGTCGAGGAGGAGTATACCAAACCAGACGTTGTTGAATAGTCACCTGTCACTGTTCACTCGGAACCCTTCGCTATCATATCCCCATGCCAGCCTTCCTCCGCACCACGCTCCCCCTGGCGGCCCTCGCCCTCGCGGCCTGCATGCCCGACAGCAAGCTCGCCGCCTTCAACTTCGTCCTGGCCGCTGCGTGAGCCCGACATCGTTGACGTTATGGCTACGCATGTATATGCTTGTATACAAAAGGAACGACCGCATGGGCCTTCTGACCGTCCAAGAAACCGCGCGGATGCTGAAGGTCTCTCCCATGACCATCCGGCGCTACATCGCTGCGGGTCGCTTGTCCGCCGTCAAGGTCGGCAAGCTGGTCCGCGTGCGCGAGGAGTCCCTCGAGCAGCTCATGCAGCCCATCGCCGTGAACGGCGCGGAGCGAGCCAAGCCACAACGGCGACTTCCCCGTGGCAAGCCCACGTCGGCTGATGACCCACTCTGGAGTATCATCGGCATCGGCCGCTCAGACGGCCCCACTGATGTGTCCGCGAACAAGCACAAGTATCTCGCGGAGGCCTACGAGACGCACCTTAGGGAATGAGCGCGCAGTCGTACCGTTCGCGACGCGTCTTCGTGGATACCTCTGCCTATTTTGCGCTCGCCGACCTGCATGACGCCAACCACGGCCTTGCCGTGGCTGTCCATGAACGCCTCGTCGCGGGACGCTGGCGCCTCTTCACCACCAACTTCGTGGTCGCCGAAACCCACGCGCTCCTCCTGTCTCGCCTGGGTCGGGCAGCGGCCGCCACCGTTCTCCAGCAGATCGATCGCAGCCCGACGACCGCTGTCCGAGTCGCGCTCGCCGACGAACGCAGGGCGCGCGACATCATCAACAGTTACGACGACAAAGACTTCTCGCTCATCGATGCGATGAGCTTCGTCGTCATGGAGAGGCTCCAGATTCCCGTGGCCTTCACCTTTGACCGCGATTTTGCCCAGTACGGGTTCCATGTCCTCCAGGCATGACAGCGCACGGCTTCGCACCGGCGAGCGCCGCGCTATCATAGCCCCATGCCCGACCCCGTCACCCCCGCCGACCTCCTGGAGCGCTTCCGACGCGTCCTCCTGCAGGAGCAGCGCCTCGGCTACCGCGACCGCGGCGCCCTCGGCGGCCTCGACCGCTTCATCGCCGCCTGGGCCGCCGACCTCCGCCAGCGCGCCCCCCACCTCGACCGGCGCCTCGAGGAGCTGAAGCCGCGCGGCGTCAGCTACCGCGCCTTCGACGGCCCCGCCCGCGCCGCCTGGGTCAGCGAGGCCCTCGCCTGGCTCGACCAGGCCACCCCCCTCCTCGACCAAGCGCCGGCCGACCGTGTCCCCTCTCCCTCTGGGAGAGGGCAGGGTGAGGGTGAACCGTCTCGCCCTTCGAGCGACTCACCGCGAACGGCAAGCTCGGTGCCTGCCAAGACTGCCGCCGCCTCCAGGAGAGCGCAAGCTGGTCCTGAGCAGAGTCGGAGCAATGTGGTCGAATCCGCTCACCCTGAGCCTGTCGAAGGGCGAGCAACTAGCCCTGTCCGCGCCCCGGCCTCGCCCCTCGACACCCCGCTCTCCCACCTCATCGGCGTCGGCCCCGCCACGTCGAACCGCCTCAAGCGCCTCGCTCTCCTCACGGTCCGCGACCTGCTCCGCAACTATCCGCGACGGTATGACGACTTCACCGCTCTCCGCCACGTCGCCGACCTGCGCATCGGCGAGGACCAGACATGCGTCGCCACCGTCTGGTCCGCCGGCGAGCGCCAGTTGGGACGCCGCCTCCGCGGCACCGAGGCCATCGTCGGCGACGAGACCGGCAACATCCGCGTCGTCTGGTTCAACCAGCCCCACGTGGCCCGCAGCCTCCAGCCCAACAGCCAAGTCGTCCTCTCCGGACGCGTCACGCTGTTCCGAGGCCAGCGCGTCTTCGAGAACCCCACCTTCGAGCCCTGGCGCGCCGAGCTCCTCCACACCGCCCGCCTCGTCCCCATCTACGCCCTCACCGAGGGGCTGTACGCCAAGACCGTGCGCGAGCTGGCCAAGCGCGTGGTCGACCGCTGGGCCGGCGCGGTGCCGGAGGTGGTGCCCGAGTCCGCCCGCGCCGAGCAGTCGCTCCTCCCCGTTGCTGAGGCGCTGAAGCAAATCCACTTCCCCGACAACGCGGACCGCCTGGCCGAGGCCCAACGTCGCCTCGCCTTCGAGGAGTTCTTGCTGCTCCAGGTCGGCGTGCTGCGCCAGCGCCAAGAGTGGCAGGCCGCCCTCGGCATGGCCCTCCTGGCGCCGGCCGTTGTCGACGAGTTTATCGCCTCGCTCCCCTTCGTCCTCACCGGCGCCCAGCGCCGCGCCCTCGACGAGGTGCTGGCCGACCTGGCGCGCGCCGTCCCGATGTCGCGGCTGCTCCAGGGCGACGTCGGCTCGGGCAAGACGGTGGTGGCAACGACGGCTCTGCTGGTTGCGGTTGCCTGTGGCGCGCAGGGCGTCCTCATGGCCCCCACCGAGGTCCTCGCCGAGCAGCACTACCGCACCCTCAGCGACCTCCTCGGCCGTGGCGGCCGCGAGGTCGGCCCCGGCCTATTCACCATCCCCGCTCACCCTGAGGCTGTCGAAGGGTCGCAGGGTGAGCGGGAAGCAGCGGCAAGGCCACCCCTACGCCTGCGACTCCTCCTCGGCGGCATGACGGCGCGCCAGAAAGCCCAGGTTCGCGCCGAGGCCAGCCGAGGCGAGGCTGACATCATCATCGGCACCCACGCCCTCATCCAGGAGTCCATCGACTTCCCCCGCCTCGGCCTTTCCGTCGTCGACGAGCAGCACCGCTTCGGCGTGATGCAGCGGCTCAGCCTGCGCCACAAGGGCTTCAACCCCCACATGCTGGTCATGACGGCGACGCCCATCCCCCGCACCCTGGCCCTCACCCTCTACGGCGACCTCGACGTCTCCACCATCGACGAGATGCCGCCGGGCCGCCAGCCCATCCGCACCCGCTGGATCGGCCCGGAGCACCGCGAGGTCGCCGAGGCCTTCCTGCGCCAGCAGCTCGAGGCCGGCCGCCAGGCCTTCGTCATCTGCCCGCTCATCGAGGAGTCTGAGGCGATCGAGGCGACCGCCGCCACCCAGGAGTGGGAGCGCCTCCGCACCGACGTCTATCCCGACTTCGCCGAGCGCATCGGCCTGCTGCATGGCCGCATGTCCACCAAGGACAAGGAGTCCGTGATGCGCCGCTTCCGCGACGGCGAGCTCGCCATCCTCGTGGCGACGCCCGTGGTGGAGGTCGGCATCGACGTGCCCAACGCCACGGTCATGCTGGTCGAGGCCGCCGACCGCTTCGGCCTGGCGCAGCTCCACCAGCTGCGCGGACGCGTCGGGCGTGGCGAGCATCAGTCATACTGCCTGCTCGTCGCCGAGGACCCCTCCCCCGAGGCGCAGGAACGGCTCCAGATATTGGAGCGTCTCAACGACGGCTTCGCCCTCGCTGAGGAGGACCTACGCCTTCGCGGGCCGGGCGAGTTCTTCGGCACCCGCCAGAGCGGCCTGCCGGAGCTGCGCCTGGCCCGCCTCACCGACACCACCCTCCTCGCGGCCGCGCGCCAAGCCGCCCAGGCCGTCCTCGCCACCGACCCCTCCCTCAGCCAGCCCGAACACGCCACCCTCCGCGCCGAGATCGAGCGCACCTGGCACGAGCCGGTCACGGAGTTTAGCTAGGCTAAGGCTGTTGACGGATCATCTTAGTACAGAAGTCGGCAAGAGGATCGAGCATGCGGTCTATGACCGGAATACTCGTACCGTCGCCATCAGGATGAGTACGGGAAGGGTCTATGCGCTAAAAGTCGCTGACCTTCCTGAGGCAGACCCTTCAGACATGACACGCGTCGCGATCGCTCGGGGTCGTCGGTACATTCGAATTATCCAGCAGACTGGAAATCAGTTCGAAGTCCCCTGGGATGTTGTCCTCTATCACTGCGAGCCCGAATACGAGTACTACAAAGGTAGCGTGCACGGTGTGATCGACGGAAAGCGACCACTGAGGATCGGCAGCCGCATTCGCGAATTGAGAGAGACAAAAGGCCTGACAATTACCGATGTCGCCCAGAGAGCCGGCATGGAACGCCCGAACCTGAGCCGCCTGGAGCACGGACGGCACCTCCCGTCGCTCGATACGTTGGAGCGCATTGCCGAAGCGCTGGAGGTGA
>Ga0209341_10001052_pt1 | contig 27802 bp, 33 predicted proteins | sample RifCSP13_2_FD_184020 | JGI IMG/M metagenome (GOLD analysis project Ga0209341, IMG submission 184020) | Soil microbial communities from Rifle, Colorado - Rifle CSP2_sed 13_2 (SPAdes) (version 2) | ecosystem: Environmental > Terrestrial > Deep subsurface > Rock core/Sediment | place: Rifle... | reverse complement strand
GCGAGCTGCTCGTCCGTGGGCAAGGGGCCGCCCCGCGTCAGGCCCACGGCCCCCGCCGCCCGCACATACCGGGCGACGGTCTTGCGGTCGATCCGCGTCGCACGCGCGATCGCTCGAAACCCGTCGCCGGCCCACCAGCGGCGGACCACTTCCCGAAGTTCGATCATCCCCAGCTCCCGATAGGCCATGCTCACCTCCTTGCTGAAGGAGGAGAGCACGCCGGTCGTCAGGACGCGCCGGGGGTGGGGGAATGCCCCTGAAAAAGTGGGGGAATGCTCCTGAAAAACTCAGGGCTCACTGGGGGAATGCTCCTGAAAAACCACACGAATCGGGTCGAACCCGAACGCTCCGATGCTGTATGCACTCGGGAGGAGAGGGGCCGAGGTTCTCGACGTCCCGGTGAGGAAGGGGGTGGGTGAGCGGTATGTTGCCCACCAGCTCATGATCGGGAACGTCCGGATCGCGCTCACGCTCGCTTCCAGGGAGCGCGGGATCGTATGCGTCTGGCGCAGCTTCCCGGGGGGTGATGCCTTCCCGATCCGGCCCGATGGCTTCTTCAGCTTCCAGTTCCCGGAATTGCCCGAGGGGAGGAACCGCGCCTTCTTCTTTCTCGAAGCCGATCGCTCCACCATGCCCCGGGAACGCTTCGTCGAAAAGCTTCGTCGTTACGAGGCCTGGCATGCCGGCGGTGCTCACACCGCGGTGCTCGGCATCCGGTCCTTCCGGGTCCTGACGGTGACGAAGTCGCCGGAGCGCCTCGCGAGCTTACTCGCCGCCGTCGCCGCGGAAGCGCGCATTGAACGTCGGCGAGGCTATTGGTTCACGGGCGAGGCGGACCTCCTGGGCGGCATGGCGGGTCGGGTCTTTGAACGGGTCTGGCAACAGCCCGGTTCCCCGGGTCCGCGCGAGTCGCTGCTCCCCGGATGCTTCGGGTCAGCGGCTCTAACTACCTGCTGGCGGCGGAGTTCTCATTGTGCACCATACGCTGGTCGCAGCCCCGATCAGCCACAAACCAGCACCGAAGAGCCGAAAGAAGGAGGGTAGCCTGTATCTTTCCTTTATGTAGAGCGTTCCGCGAAAGGGAAGCGCGCTAACCCATAGAATCATGGTGACGCCCAGAAGGGCGGCAACACCGAACGAGCTGAGAAGCAAGACGTAGCTCAGCGAGATCGCGTGCGCCAGGAAGACGATCGGGATCAGGAACATCAGAGCGGTTTCCCCGAACAGGTGCGAGACGACTACCTGTATCCACTTCCCTTCTTTCTCCAGTCGCTCGATGTTGGACCATAGCTTGACGAGTTCCCTTCGTGCCTGGTTGTAGGCAGAGGCCTGTTCGGGGCCCTCCACTTTCTGGAGGAAACACCAAACGAGGAAGAGTCCCAGCAACAGGCCGATGACGACATTCCGCGCGGCCTCGGAAATAAGCCTGAAATACACTGCGCCGACCAAAATGAGGACTGAGCACCAAAACCCTGCCACGCGAAACGCCGTGTCATCCTTCAGCTGGAGAATCCGACGCCGATCTACGGCCCTTAGTCTGTTCGCTACGACCTTCTCCCAACGGTTGAGCCTCTCTCCAAAGATGTCAAAGATCAGGAGACAACCGCCGACAAAGGCCAGAATCTGACCGGCGCTGCACAAGACTCGCATAACTCTAGTGCTCAGCCATGACCGATGACACCTCCAGCGTTGAGGTGGGGCGGTCGCGTTCGTCAGTTCGCCTCACGCGATACTGACCATTCTTCATCCGGACTCCGCTCGGCCCCGCATCTCCTCGACCGACGGGGCGCCCCACTTGGATGAAGATGCGGAGCTTAGTGCTGGCGCAAAGAAGTCGCGGCCGTCCTCGTCGGTTCCTCCCACCAGGTTCGGCGAAAGTCTCCGGGGCGGCGGCCCAGGTATTTCAGGAACAACCGGGACAGATGCGACCCATCGTGGAAGCCCACCAGTCCCGCGACGGTCTCGATCTTGTCCGTCGTCTGGCGCAGCAACTGCCGCGCGGCTTCTACCCGGACCCGGTTGACATACGTCTTCAGTGCGATGCCCGTCTCCGCGCGGAAGAGGCGCGAGAGATAGTACGGCGACCTTCCGAGCGTTCGACCGAGGTCGCGCATCGTGGCGTCGGTAAAGTGGGCGCTCACGTATTCCATGACGCCGACGACGCGCGTGCTGAAGAGCGGCAAGGAGTTGACCGAGGGCCGGAGTTCCACCCTGATTGCTCTGAACAGATCTCGCAGCGACACCGGTTTGGGGAGGAACGTGGAGGCCCCGGCGGCCGCGCCGAGTACATGCCCTCGGCTGCGTGCCGGTATGTTGATCACGATGATGGGCGCCAAGGGGAAGCGAGCCCTGACCCTCGCCAGGGCGTCACTCGCGTCGGGGGCCTTCTCGATATCGACGATGACGGTATCGGGGCTGACCGGCGGGACGAGGCCGAGGGCGTCCGCGCCGGCGGGAACGCTCTCCACGCGCGCGTGGGCCGAGAGTGCGGCAGCGAGGGCAGCGGCCGTGCCGATAGGGCAGCCGATCAGCAAAAGCCGGGGGGCCCGCTGGACGGGGCGAAGGTCGGCCGCCTCAGCGGCTCGGCGCAGGGCAAACACGATGATGCGGAGGAGCTCGGCCTCGTCGAACGGCTTCGTGACGTAGTCCACCGCCCCTAGCCGCATAGCCGCGGCGGCCGTCCAGGCGGTGTTGAGGCCCGAGACGATCACGACGGGAACATCGATGCCGCGGGCTCGCAGTCGTTCGAGGACGGTGATGCCGTCGATGCCCCCAATGAGGAGGTCGAGCACGACGAGATCAACGTGGCGTGATGCGATCAGCGCGAGGGCGGTGTCGCCATCGCGCGCCTCCAGGACGTCATAGTGCTCATCCAGAATCAGGCGCAGTGCGTCCAGGACGCTGCTGTCGTCGTCCACGGCCAGGACGAGCGGTCGCTGCTTGGGTGATCCCAGCATCCGCGCGGCATTGTAGCAAAACTCATAGGTCTCTGTGATCCGTCGCCCTGGCGGGCGGGACGAAGACGTACAGAAGATTTGCCAAAACGTGCATTGAACCGCTCCCCGACTCGGGCCATCTTCCGGCTTGGCTTCAGCGTGCAACGCGGGGGCGCCCGCCGGCCTGGTTGGGAATATGGGACGCATCTCGCGCTGACCGGTCGCCGCGACTCCGGTTCGGACTCCCGCCCGGGATGGGAGGTATCAGTGCCATTCGGCAACGAGGGGCTCGAAGAACTGACGGGGCTGGCCGTTTCAGGGGGTGGGTTCCGGGCCACCCTGTTTCACCTCGGGACGCTTTGGCGGCTCAACGAACTCGGGTACCTCCCCAAGCTCGATCGGATCTCGAGCGTCTCCGGCGGGTCCATCACAACGGGCCTCCTCGCCGTCAAGTGGCGGCGCCTCCAGTGGGCCAACGATGTCGCGACGAACTTCCGTGAGGAGATCGTCGCGCCCCTGCGGGAGTTCTGCGCCCGCTCGATCGACGCGCCGGCGATCGGGCAGGGGGCCCTCCTCCCCTGGCGGGATGTCAGCGAGGTCATCGAGCGTGGCTACCTCGGCCTCCTCGGACCGGCCACGCTCCAGGACCTCCTCGACCGCCCCCGCTTCATCTTCAACACCACGAACTTCATGACCGGGGTCGACTTCCGGTTCTCGAAGCCGTACGCGGGGGACTACCGCATCGGCCAGATCCCAACCCCTCGGTTCACCGTGGCGCTCGCCGTGACCGCCTCGAGCGCCTTTCCACCGTTCCTCTCCCCCGTGATTCGTCCAGTCGATCCGACCCTCTTCCGGCGGGTCGAGGGCGCGGATCTGTATGACAAGGCCGAGTACCGGAAGCGCCTGTTCCTCACCGACGGCGGGGCCTATGACAACCTCGGGCTCGAGACGCTCGAGAAGCGCTGCAGGACACTCCTCGTCAGCGACGCCGGGGCGCCGTTCGGACCCTCGGATGATCCCGGCACCGCCTGGCACACCCAGACCCTCCGGGCCTTCGATATCGCCACCGCCCAAGCGCGCGGCCTGCGCAAGCGCCGCCTGATCAGCGACTACCAGGACACTGCGAATCCCCGGAAGGGCGCCTACTGGGGCATCACGACCGAGATTGCAGGCTACCAACTCGCCGATGCCCTGCCGGTCACGGCCGAGGCCACACGGTACCTGGTGTCCATCCGGACGCGCCTGAACCCATTCTCGGACGCCGAGCAGTCTCGGCTCATCAACGGGGGCTATGCGCTCTGTGATGCGGCGATGCGGAAGTATGTCCTCCCGGCGGCGGTCGTGACGAAACCGCAGTGGCCCTATCCCGACTACGTTCTCGATAAACCGATTCCTGAGGACGTCATCAAGGCCGCAGACACCGGCGACGTCCAGGCACCGTAGAGGACGCGAGGAGGGACTCGGTGAAGCCACGCGGTCGACGGCTAGTCGCGACGCTGGCAGCGGCACTCACGCTCCTGGCGATCGCGTCAGCGCTCCCGGCGCAAACGCCGGCCCGCCTCCAGGTGCATTTCATCGACGTCGCCCAAGCTGACGCGATCCTCGTCATGACCGAGGCGAAAGACTGCGTGATGCTGATCGACTCGGGCGAGTCGCGCTCCAAGCGGAGCAAGGAGAACTTCCGGGCGTATCTCGGGAAGCACCTGCCGGAGAAGGCGGCCATCGACCTGGTGATCAGCTCGCACCCTCACTCTGACCACATCGGCAGCATGCAGTGGGTGTTCGAGAACTACCGCGTGAAGACCTACATCGACAACGGCCACCCCTACGAGAGCACGCTCTACGATCGCCTGACGACCGTCGTGAAGGAACAGCAGCAGAAGGGGCAGCTCACATACTACCGCTATGGTGCGGTGCCGGCCGGCGCGGACGAGGCATGTGGGGCGGGGGGCCCGAGGCTCCGCACCCTCTACCCAAAGCAGGGCCTCGACGGCGATCTCTGCGAGCAGAACGCGAACAACTGCTCGGTCGTGGCGAAGCTCACGTTCGGCAAGACCACGTTCCTCTTCCCGGGGGACGCCGAGGAGGAGCAGGAGGAGCTGCTCCTCGGTGACCCCGACGTCAAGAAGCAACTGGACGCCGATGTCCTGAAGGTGCCCCACCACGGCTCCGACACGTCGAGCAGCCCGGAATTTCTCGAAGCCGTGAGCCCAACCTGGATGGTGGTCTCGGCGGGCAAGAAGGACGAGGGGACCAACAAGGGCTACAAGCACCCGCGGCTCTCCACCGTCCGGCACCTCCTGATCTTCGCCGGCGACAAGACCGGGCCGCGGCTGATCGATGCCTACGATGCGGCGAAGAAGAAATTGGGCGGGTGCAGATCTGGGGGCGGCTCTTCGTGACGGCGAAGGACGGGGCCGTGCTGATATCGACTAACGGCCGAGATATTCGGAAATATTGAGGTCCCGGGGAAACTTATTTGCTGTCTGAGACGGACGAAGGAGTAACGGTATGGACCTCAAGGCAGCTCGAACATGGCTTGTCACCGCAAGCCTCGTTATCACTGCGGCAGAATTCACCTTCTTCCTTGTCGCACCAGCGATCGGTTTTCCCTTGACGTTTGATCAAGCCATTCGGCTCCTCGAGATTGTATTTCCGGTGTTTTTGGGATATCTCGGCAGTGCGACTCACTTCGTCTTCCGATCACAGCGTCGGGCGATTGCCTTTCAAGGTGCCTCTTCCCTTTTCGGTCTGGTCGTGCGTGGCCCAATCTTCATCTTTGGTGTGGCGGTCGCAGTAGCGCTTTGGGCGTTCGGGTATTCCAATCGATTGGCTGCCGTTCCAGGCAGTGGAATGAGTGTTGATGCGCTTGCAATTGTCTTGTCGATCGCGCTTGGCCTAACGACGGTGAGCACTAACGTCGTGGTGGCTTACATCTTTCAGACTGGGGATAAGCGCCATGCATCGGGCAGGTAGCTTCCTTCTCGTATCGCTGATGTTGGTTGGGTCCGCGGGAGGAGAGGAGCGAAGCGGCTGGGAAGGAAAGCGGTTCGGTCTTGCGGTGACCGCCGACCTCGGGAATGCAAAGCTAGCGTATGAGAAGATGATGACTGGTCGCGGTGCGACCGCTCTTCTAGCCAAGCAGACCTTCCGCGAGGGGACGGCGTGTTCTTTCGATGGGGTCACAGGGTATTACTGCCGGCAAGATGATCCCAACACATACCTTCCGCCGTTTCCGGTTGCGCTTCCATACAAGTTCGCTCGTGAGACAGAAAGGGTCCCGATCTTTGGCTGGGCGCCCGTCTCGAAAGCTGTTCGTGGCGGAGAGCTAGTGAGTCAGTGGGAAAAGCTTGCCACTGTGGGCTCCGTCTTCGACTGCGAGGGAGCGACCTGTGCGACGTTAGTGCGTGGTCTTCCCAGCCCTGCAGAAAATCAGGAAGGGATCCTGGCGCTTTGTGCGGTAACGAAACTGAAGAAGGGGTTTGGACCCCCAGAACGTTGTAGAGCCGTTGCCGTCACTCAGGGGAACGAGTCCTTTATCAGTATTGTTACTGGGTTCACGTTTCGACTGGGCGTTGGGTCCACTGTGGTGTCATTTCCACCGGGGCGCCCGGACTTTCGGATTAGCATTATTCGGAAACCTATCCTCGAGGTCTCTGCTGTCGTGTCGAGAATGGCAAAGATCTTGGCGGCAGCTCCGTTGAGTCTAGCTACTGACGTCGGTCAGGAGCGAGTGATTGGCAGCGCCCAATACCGTGTATCGCCGTTCCTTCCGGGCCACCGTGAGTTAGTTACCGTGCGAGTTGACGTACGGAGCAGTGATGAAGTGGAGCCACCTTTCGTAGGCATGGAAATTGGGCTGACCTTGTACGTCAACCGACAAAATACTGATCGTCCAGGAGATTGGCATCTTCCATCGCCTCAGCAAGAGGCGCACTATCTCGGCAAGATTCGGGGCTTGTTGAGATCCCCTCTGGCGACACTTTGCGGGACGGCGGAATGGAGGGGCGAGCTTATCTTGGTCTGTGACATGCCACCCTCGACGCCGTTACCGCCGCCTCTACGCTGATGTCTTCGGCTAGACATTCTAGTTCTCAGCCGGACTGGGCAAGGGGAGCGATGAGGCTTTCGCGTCGGTCTCGCTAGAAGCTGGGGATGTTTCTGGCTTCTATTTACTCGAGGAGGCTGGCATGGTCACGCTCAAGGAAGGCAAGATCCTCGACAACTGGTCGACGATGCTCGAGCAATGCCAGGGCGAGGAGGAGGGATTCGTCCGCGCGGTCGAGGCGCAGCTTGAAGCCTTTCGAGCTCCGGGCGTCAGCTGGAGCCGGCAGACGGTCGCGCCCGGGTGGCTCAAGGGCCTCATGGGCAAGAAGCGCGACTTTCTCCTCGTGAGCCACGAGCGCTTCGACGACTACACCTTCTTCGTCAGCGCCCGCGATTACGGCACCAGCCTCGACGTTTCCTGGTATCTCGCGGGGTCGCTCAAGAACAAGCTCGTGAAGCTCGCCGAGCAGGCAACCGGCTATCTGCCCGGTTCGGCGCTCTTTAACTTGGACGTCTTCGACCAGCAGGATCTCCGGGCCTATGTCACGGTCGGCCACCACGCTGTGCGCAAGGCGGTGCAGGAGCTCGTCAAGAAGAAGAACCTCGACCTCGCGATCGACTGGAAGAGCAAAGGGATGCTCGCGGTGTCGTAGGGCTCGGGATCACCGACGCGCTCATGCTCGACGCCATCGGATGGATCATCCTCCTCGGGCTGGTCTTGGGTCCAGTGGCATACTTCGCGCTCCGCTCATACCACAACAAGGAGGACAAGGCGCGCCGGCAGGCCAAGAGCGAAGCCTACGACCAGCGCGAGCAGGACCGGCTCCGCGCCGCGCTCTTCCGCGATATCCACGGCTTCTTTCCGTCGCTCGCCGGCCGTTTCAACGACCTCGTCAGCTCCGGAGTCAGCAACAATGAGGCGGTGTTTCAGGCCATCGAGGAGACGCCCGGGGTGGTGGTCGGGACGGTCTTCGGCAGCCTCCCGGCGCTCCTCGCGGAGCCAGATCGCCGCCGGCACCTCTACACCATCGGCAAGACGGGGAGCGGGAAGACCACGCTCCTCCTGAACCTCATCAAGGTTGACCTTGACGCCGGCCGTGGGGTCGGCGTGATCGCCCCCGAGGCGGAGCTCTTCCGCGACTGGCTGCTGCCGCTGATTCCGGAGGATCGGGCTGAAGACGTCATCTACTTCGCGCCCGGGAATCCGAAGAACCCCGTCAGCTTCAACCCGCTCGTCGTCGAGGAGGGGCACGACCGGGGGCGCGCGTCGGATGAACTCATGACGGTCTTCAAGCGCGCGCTCGGCGGGGAGGAGTTCGGCGCCCGGATGACGCCGATCCTCGGCAACGCCTTCGCCTGCCTCATGGGGCGGCCCGGCGCGACGCTGTGGCACGTCAAGCGGCTCCTGGAAGACGCAGCGTTCAGGAAGACGGTGCTCGATTCTGTCGCCGACGACTACCTCCGTGATTTCTGGACCGCGACCTTTCCGCAGTACCCGAAGGGCTCGCACCTGCCCATCGTGAGCCGGCTCGATCAGTTCCTCCGGCCGCTGCAAGTGCGCCAGGCCCTCTGCCGGCCGACGTCGAGCTTCTCGATCCGGCAAGCGCTCGATGAGAAGCGGATCCTTCTCCTGGATCTCTCCGGGCTCGCCCCGGACAGCATGCTCTTGATCGGCCAGATGCTCCTCTCGAAGTTCCAGCTCGAGCTGATGCGCCGGGAGGATCTGAGGCAGGAGGAGCGGGTGCCCTTCTATCTATATGCCGACGAGTTCCAGACGTTCGCTGGCGTCGCCGAGGGCACGTGGCGGGAACTCTTCTCCCGCGGGCGGCGGTACGGCCTCGCGGTGACCCTGGCCCACCAGTACCCGTCGCAGCTGCCCGAGGGGCTGCAGAACGAGATCCTGGGGAATGTCGGCCCCATCATCGCGTTCGCGCTGAGCGCGAAAGACGCCCAGGCGGTGAGGCGGGAGCTCCTCGACCTGCCGCTCCTGCCGGTTGAAGCGAAGCCGGTGCCCGTTGAACCGCTGGTGACCCTGCGGACCGGGCAGGCGATTGGCCGGCTGGGCAGTGGGGCTTACGCGGTGAAGCTTCAGACGGCCGATCCGCTCGAGCCGCCGCCGGCGTGGCGGGGGGAGAGAGTGCGCGAGATCTCATGGGAGCGGTACGGAGTCGGGCCGCTTGGAGAAAATTCAGCAGCTGTATCGGACAGGGGCGGGAAGCGATCGTCTGACAGCAGCGACGACTTCCTGGAGTGAACCGTAGAGGTGAAGGAGAGCATCATCATCACCATCGAGTCCAGAGATCCGGCTAAGGACCCCCAAATAGCAATTGACCGGGAGCCGCCTATCAGTGTTACCATTTCGTAAATGTCACAGGGCGGAAGGCCGAGGGCCATACAACCTCTCAACTGAGGTCCTGCATGCTACGTCGCGTCCCCACCGGACTTCCGCCACTCCTCCTCGCCGCACTTGCCATCCTTTTGGCTCTCAGCTGGTTCTATGGCGTCCTTTGGCTCTATGGCGTCCTTAGAGTTGCGCTCTGGAATGTCTCACTCGTCGCTCTGATTCTCTTGTGTGCTGTAGGGCTCGTCGTCGGCATACGGCGATTTGGGAGAGTTCCTTCAGAACTTGATAGGATCGGTAGTGACCTCAGCTTGTATGGTTACGGTGTAGGCCTCTCTTTCCTCTTCGGCGCCCAAATCGGTCGGCGAGTCCTTCCCTGGGTTCCACCGGCGCGCGTGACACTGGTCATCGTCCTTTCCATTCTCGTCACGCTGTTCTTTTATCTCGTCAACCTATACTTGTCCGATCGTATAAGACACCTCGACCCACATGATCGCTACCTACGCGGACTTGACAGTTTCGACGACTTCAGAGAAGTTGTCGCCAACCCACAGGGCCGCCGATACATCATTCGCAGCTTGACGCTGGGTTTCATCCCCACGCTCGGGCTCATTATCTTTGACATCATTCCGGAATGACTCAGTGACGAGACTCGTCCTCGCTTTGGCGCTGACTCTTTCCCTCTCCATCGCCTTAGCCTACTTGGTTACCTATCTTCTCTACTTCGCCTCTCGCTTCTCGAAAAAGCAGACCCACAATTCTCCCAGCCCAACCGGGCCCACGACCATAGCCCAACTGGTTGAGGACCTGGCCCAGAATCGCCTCCTGCCAGCCAGAGCCCTCGCAAGGCTTGCCGAACTTCTGCCTAAGCACATTGAAACCCTGGCTGGGCAGCAACGAAGACCGCTCTTGGATGTCATACGCGATACCGCTCAACTCAGTGCGACTAATATCTACGATATTAAAGAACTTGCCGGCGAACAGGTCAGCCTCCCTGGGCTAGAGCAGGTGTGGGTGTTTGCGGAACACCCAGTCGACCTCGAAGAGAATTTCTACTCGACCGTCCGAAAGAACATTAGCGAGAGGTTTGTCTCTTACTATTATTTCCAGAAGGATGCGACATTCTTTCATCACTTGCGAGCCCGCCTAATCAGTGATATACAGAACGAGCAATACGTTGACGCTCGCCTACATTGCATCCTTGTTCATCCAATCCTCTTCGTGGCCTCACAGGGTTTCGGACTCTTGATCACCACTCCCATTACCCATATGAAAGGTAAAACTGTAACGAGAATTGCCGCTGATGGCAAGATTACCCAAGCCCAAGATATGGATCCTTCTCAAGTGATGGATGCCTATCTGAAACTCCGTCCCATCATCGAAGGGTTGTATCTTGAACCTCTTTCCCGGTTGGAACACGAGCCATACCCATTGAGAGAAGTCGTAGCCTACGAGGAGCCCTACTTCACGAAGCTGCAGTGATCCCCTATGGAAAACCAGCGAAGCAACACCTCTGCCTTCCGGTACTATGACGCAATAACCGCCATCTTTGTTGCGATTCTCTTAATCTCACAAACCACTGCACAGAAGATTGTTTCGCTCGGACCCTTCAATTTTAGCGCTGGCATAATATTGTTCCCTATCAGTTATATCTTTGGAGATGTTCTCACGGAGGTCTACGGCTACGCGAGATCAAGGCGTGTGATATGGCTAGGCTTTCTCTGCTCTGCACTGATGTCAGTGATCTACTGGATCGTCGGTCTCCTACCGCCCGCATCCGGATGGGAGAACCAAGACGCCTATCAAAGAATCCTGGGTATTGTGCCCAGAATCGCCTTGGGGAGTTTGGTCGCTTATTGGGCAGGGGAGTTCATGAACTCTTACGTCCTAGCTAAGATGAAGATCTTTACACAGGGGAAGTATCTCTGGACGCGAACGATTGGTTCAACCATCGTCGGCGAAGCGGTGGATACTGTGATCGTGATGTTTATTGCCTTCTACGGTGTACTACCCACGCAGCTATTGGTATCGGTCATGATAAACATCTACTGGGCAAAGGTTCTCTACGAGATCGTGGCCACACCCATGACCTACATAGTGGTTAACTTTCTAAAGCGGGCGGAGAGGGCGGACGCCTATGATGACAAGACCAATTTCAACCCATTTCGATTGCGCGCCCCGACGGCGTAGCACGTTAACGCTCTCGGAGAAGTAGAGCGCCATTCATCCCGGATGAGCAGAAGTATTGCGACGCGTGTGCGGACAAAGAAGAGGAGTGACGGTTAGCAATTTCGAGCGGGAGTGTGTTTCTGAAGTTGTTGACGACTGTCTGGTAGTCGGTCACGGGCTTCTTGTGGATAGGACCACCCCTCTTCTTCGTTCTCGCTCCACTCGTCGTAGTCCTGCCTGTACTCGCAGGCGTTGTAGAGCCAGCACCTGCGGTTGGGGAGAAAGACCTCTGCGCGGACGCTTTTGAACGACCTCGCGGCTGAGGTGCACAGCCGCGCGAAGTCGCGCTCGTCGCGCCCAGTGATCTGGAGATCTGGGACGCCGAACCGAAAGAAGCTGGCCGATACCGAAGAACCCAAACGTTGGCCGACAGGGTCAGATCTCTTTCTCCTTGCCTCCGCTCGTGGGCGCGGCGTACTCTCGCGGCTGCGCATAGGGGGCGGGGCATAAACCCACAAAACTATGAAAGGAGAAACCCTACCAACCATCACGGCCGAGCAGCGTAAGGCGTTTGCCGATCTGCTCAAGCCCAACGGCGTCGCGCGGGAACGCGCCTTGTCAGCGTACCGTGACGCCGAGTCTGAACTGCGCAGCACGCTCGTCAGTGAGGAGGCCAAGCAGTGCGGTGCGCTCGAACTCGCTCGAGAAATCTCCGATTTGGAGAAACGAAAAGCCGACCAGGAGCACACGCTCAACGCGCTCGGCTTCGACGCTGACTCCGATGACGACGACATCTCGCTGCGATATGATGCGCCCCGCGCGCTCAAGCATTCAATCGACGAGCGCGTGCGCAAACAGTTCGGTAGCGAGCGTGACATCCAGAGGAAGTACGATCAGGAAATGACAAAGGTCTTGACGGCGAGCACCGCCGAAGAAGCGGCGAGGATAGTCGAGTCGCTTCTCTAACAGCGGAAAGTAACTTATTAACGCCCCGCCCCCGACAGCGCACAAGAAGAGAACGGTGAGGATCACTCTTCGCCGTTGTGATTGTGGCGCAGGCAAGAGAGGACTCCCGTGCCTTCGTGCACTCGCCTCGCGCGAGGACTTGATGTGGACGCCGGGTGAGATCCGTCGCGCCTGCTTGGGCGAAGAAAAGGAGCGACCGGGATCGGTCACTCCTTGGGTGGGTGGGGGTCAGGCGAGTGCGTGTCGCCGTCGCGCAGGCGGGGGGATCTTGAGCTGGAAGTCGCGGATCAGCCGCAAGAGGTAGGTGCGCTGGAGCCCGAGCGCGCACGCCGCGTGAGTGCGGTTGCCGTTGTGGGCGCGGAGGGTCGTGGCGAGGAGCTGCTTCTTGAAGTCGTCGACGGCCTGGTGGTATCCGGTCACGGGTTCCTTGTAGATACGACCACCTCCCCTTCTTCGTTTCCTGCCCATTCGAGACAGTCCTCCTGATACTCGCAGTCCCGGCAGAGCCAGCAGCCGCGGTTCGGGATGAAGACGTCGCTGCGGATGCCTTTCACCACTTCCTTCCCGAGAGTGAAGAGCCGTTCGTAGTCGCGCGGCTCGCGGCCCGTCGTCTGGACTTCGATCCGGGGGACCTTGGTCTTGATAAGGTTCACGAGCCGGACTTCCTTCGGGGGCTTCCCGTAGAGCATCTGGAAGGCATAGCTGTAGACGGTGAGTTGCACGTTCTCGACGACACTCTCGAGGGCCCAGGCTTTGGCCGAACTCTTGTACTCGTCCACCGTGTCGTCGGCCTGGACGAGGTCGATGAATCCCTTGAGCGGGACGTCGAAGACTTCGCCGGTCGCCGGGTTGACGAGCGGGAGGGAGAATCGGACTTCCGAGTCTCGGATCGGTGTGGCAGGCAGATGATAGAACTGGCTGAGCAGCTCCTTGCCCTTGATGAGCAGGAGCGACTCCTCGTCTTCGTCCTCGAAGAGGACGTGCTCGCCGAGCTTCTGCGCGTACCAGTCGGCCTCGAAGACCCGGAGGACTTCGTCGAGCGGCGGGGTGCGGCCGTGCTTCCGCTCCTTGTGGAGCCAGGAGATGGCCGCATGGAGGGCGATCCCGAAGACCTGGTTCGATGAGACCGTGAGGCGCGGGAGCTTGTCCACGTACTGGAAGCGGTACTTCAACGAGCAGGTGAGGTAGAGCTGGATCGCGGAGGCCGAGATGTTGTCAGGTTCGGCCATCGCCGGCTTCCTTCTTGTCCTTGGTGAGCTGGTTGATGTACTCGGACGCGGCCTGTTTGGCGATGTCCCTGACGGCCGCCACTTGGAAGTACTTCTTCAGATGGTCTTCGGCGGCCTTGCCGGTGAGGCCCTGCGCGCCGAGGAGCCGGAAGAGGTAGCGCTTCTGGGGGTCGGTCATCTTCTCCCCGCCGTCCTTGCCAGGGTTGCCGTTTGGCTGGGTGGGCTGCGGGAGCTCCACAGCCTCTTCGGCCAGGACGGTGCCCATGAACATCGTGGTGCCGTCGGGATACTTGAGCGTCACGCGATACGTCTTCATCGGACGATCTCCTTTCTCGAGGTTGGCGATCAGTTCTGAGAGACGAGGCCGAAGAACTGGGCGAGCCGCGCGGTCGCGGCGAAGGCCGGCGCCGGCGCCATCTGGCGGATCGCCCGGGTGAAGGCGTTGTGGAGCCCCCACTGAGTCCGGGGCAGCACGTCCGTCATGTCTGGGGAGGCACCGAAGTACGTGGCCGAGACGACGGGGAACGACCGGAGGGGCAGGAGCCCGCGGGCGAAGGCGTCATGGATCATCGCCTTCGCCTCGGTGTCGGCCAGCGGTCTCTCCCGGAGTTCGGCGAGCTGGCCCTTCAGCACGAGGAGCTGATCCTGATAGCGGTCGACGGCGCGGGAGAGGTCGGCGTTCAGGTCGAATCGCACCGTGTGCTTGCGCCGCAGGGCGATCAAGTCGCCGGAGAAGGCGAGGTTGTCGCAGACGAAGACCTTGACGCCGACCGCGATCTCCAGGGCGTAGCTCTTGTCGTTCGCTGTCCGGATGCCCATCGCGGCGCAGACCTCATCGGTCTCGGCGAGGGCCAGGTCGAGGACGGCGAAGAGCCGGGCGCCCTGGCGCTGGATGGCGAACTGCTCGCGCTTGATCCTGACGTCCCGGACCGCGAGCTGGCGGTCCAGCGCCTGGATCAGATCGCCGTGGGCGATCGGCTTCCAGGTGGCGGTGGCCGCGGGAGGCGGGATTGCCATGAGGTCGGCGCGGCTGACGAGTTGGCTGTTGGCAGAGACAAGGGTTCCGTTCATGGACGTTCCTCCGATGAGTGGGTGTGAAGGGGCTGGTTGGAAACGAGACGCGCGAAAGAACTGCCTCAAGCGTAGTAACGGCGCAGAAAGCGAAAAGACGGCGAAAGTCGCCCCGAGAGGCAACTTCCCCCGTCTTTCTGTGGACATCAGGCGGGGGGTAGCGTGAAGACGCGATGCCCGCCGACCGCGAGAACGAGATCACCTTCTTCGCCGAGACCAACTACCGGAACGACCGGAAGCGCTTTGGCATCCGCCGAAAGGATCGCCGAGCTCACATGTACGTCGTCGGTCGCACCGGCATGGGCAAGTCCACGCTCCTCGAGACGCTGATCGCTTCTGACTTGGCGGCCGGCAACGGCCTCGCCTTGCTCGATCCGCACGGCGACCTAGCACGCAAGGTCAAGGACCACGTGCCTCCGGAGCGGGTCAGCGATTTCGTTGACTTCGACCCGGCTGCGACGCCAGCGGCGTACAACCCCCTGCGCGTCACCCACCCTTCCCGCCGGTATGTCGTCGTCTCAGGCCTCGTCAGCGCGTTCCGCAAGGTGTGGAACGATTCTTGGGGGCCCCGGATGGAGCACATCCTCCGTCACGCGCTTCTGACGCTCGCTGAGCTCCCCGAGAGCACGCTCCTGGATCTCCCCCGGCTCCTCACGGACCAGGTGTTCCGGCGGCCCGTGGTCGCCCGCGTGACCGATGAGCAGGTGCGCACCTTCTGGCTCACCGAGTTCGACCGCTATGCGCTGAATTTCCGAAGCGAAGCGGTCGCCCCCATCCTGAACAAGATCGGGGCGTTCCTCGCGAGCCCGGTGATCCGGAACGTCGTCGGGGCTCGCGAGGCCGGCCTCGATCTGAGGCGCGTGATGGACGAGGGCAAGGTCCTGGTTGCGAACTTATCGAAAGGCCGGCTCGGTGAGGACGCCTCGAGCTTGCTCGGCGCCCTCCTCGTCGCGGGCTTCGAGGCTGCGGCGCTCGGCCGCGTGGACGTCCCAGAGTCAGAGCGCCGGGACTTCTACCTCTACCTCGACGAGGTCCAGTGCTTTGCGACCCTGAGTCTCGCCGGAATGCTCCAGGAGACGAGAAAGTACCGGCTCGGCCTCGTCGGGGCGGTGATCATCCCCTCGCTCGACCGGCTCTCGAGGGACGTGCGCCTGGCCGAGAACCTCTTCTACGACTTCGAGCGATCGGGCGTCCAGGTGCTGATCGCCGACATGCCGACTTACAACGGCAAGGACCGCCGCGATGTCCTCGTCCGCCAGATCCGCGAGGCGATCGCCGAGGAGAACCGGAAGGACATCATCGAGCGGCTCTGGAAGGGCCGGCAGGAGCGGGTCAGGCGCGGCTCACCGCCGGGCGGGAACGTGCCCTACGGCTTCCGCCGGCAGAACAAAGGCTTCGTCGTCGCGCCCCAGGAGGTGGAGCTCGTGTTGAGCATCCTGGAGCTGGCCAGCAGTGGGAAGAGCGCCTCGGAGGTCGCGCGCCGCCTCAATGACAACCGGCTCGTTCGCCGGAACGGCAGGCCCTGGACGCCGCGCCAAGTGTCGGCCGTGCTGAGTCGTCGCGAACTGTATCGGGAGGGCATCCTGCGGTACGGGGAGGCGACCGGCCAGGACAAGGGGCTCTCCATCGTGGAGATCTCCACAAACGGGAGGCTCCGATGAAGCAGCACACGCTCTTTCTCATCGTCACGGTTCTCGCGCTTGCCGGCATGATGCTCGTGCCCGCGGCCGCCGCGGCCCAGCAGATCACCGACAAGCCCGCCATCGCCCAGGGCGACACCACCAAGGACGCCGTGAAGGTGTCCGTCCCCGAGGTGCCTGAGAAGTTCAAGCCGCTCCTCGGGAAGTGGGAGTCCGACAGCGCCAAGTTCCCCGCCACCTTCGTGGTGGAGAGGATCGACGACGCCGGCAACGCCAAGCTGCAGTACAAGCTCGGCGACCTGAACGTCCCCATGACGGGCGTGGCGTCCATCGACGCCGAGAAGAAGTTGAAGTTCAGACTCGAGGGCGGGACCATCAGCCAGATCACGTGGGATCTGGAGTACGCTACTACATTCGGGGGCATGCTGTCGGGGACCGGAAACCTCAGCGGGGCGACCTGGCAGGGGAAGTTCTACAAGGTGAAGTAGGGGCCGAGTGCGCGGCCACGGTGGGCCCGATCTCCTGCGGGGGTCGGCTCTCTCTTTCTGGAACGGGACTCGTGAAATGCGGGCTTGATGCCCGGGCAAAGAAGGGCGCCGCTTTGTAAAGCCGGGCTCGTCACTTCCGTAGATCCAACTCTCGCGCGTATCGCTTTCGCGGCTCGTTCAGTCTCGCTCCTCCTACACTATCTCGTGTAGTGTATCGCCGACGCCACAACCAGCGGTGTCAGGAAAAACGCCAGCGTATTTAGCTACTTACATGGTGCCACGACATATCGCGTACGGACCAATTCGAGTCCACCGCATACGGTGGTTTTTCGTTGACACCGAGCAAGGCGTAGCATAGATTCACTTCAAGTTAATGAGCGTTTGCTTTGAGCAGAGACCGTGCAGAGGCGTAGTGGCGCAATGCGATCGGGAGACGAGGTGACGCGAAAGAGCTTCGGCGGCCTCATCCGCAATGCTCGACAGGCGCGAAACCTTTCTCAAGCAGCCTTGGCGCGCGCGGCCAAGACGAGTGCGGCGTTCGTATGCCAGATCGAGGCTGGAGAGCGAGTTCCATCCGACCGCGTCGCGCGACGATTCGCAAACGCCCTTGGCCTTCAGTGGCAGGAAGTAGTTCGAATGGTTTATCGCTTGCGGTTTCCCGACGCGGGCCAGCTTTTCGATGGACCAGAAACTCCCAGTACCGTCTCGATCTACGAGATCCCGGCCTTTCGTGCCCTCCTGCTTCAGCTCGCCGCGTCGAATCTGGCGGAACGAGACATCGAGGCACTAGTGCGGAACTGGAATAGCGATGTAACGCTCTTGTTAGGTCTCGCTAAATCGAGGCGCCAATGACGCCGAAGGATCGGCGTCCAGTGTTCTCGACGCCGTCGCCGTTCGATCGGCTATCCCGCCCACACCAACTCATTGATGCCTGGCTTACTGAGCACCCAAGCGTTCGGCATGTGTTCGATCGACTCCAGAGTCAGATGACAGGGTGTGCGGTCTCCGAAGAGGATCTGATCCTCCTCGCGAGGAAGTGGCGTGAGACGCTTCCGCCAGGGCGCGGCGTCTTGAAATACCTGCGCGACTTCATGCAGTTGAAGCTTGAACTCGGGCCAAGCGGTCGTCCCAGCAAGAAGCTGAAGCGGCATCGGAAGAGGAAGAGTAAGCAACCACTGCTCTAAGCGGGGTTGGGGGATGCGAGACACGATTTTCATAGGGCACGCGAACCCAGATGACAACCGATTTGCCCGGTGGCTCGCATTACGTCTAGCTCGCGACGGCTACGAGGTCTGGTGCGATCTGACTGGTCTCTTGGGCGGGGAGGACGTCTGGGAAACCATCGAGCCTTTGATTCGTCAGCGGGTGGTCAAGTTTCTGTACGTGCTCTCTCGTGCCTCCAATCACCGAACTGGCGTGCTTCAAGAGTTGCAGATCGCAGCGTCGGTCTCGCAGACGGAGGGGCTCGACGATTTTGTCATTCCCCTCAAGATTGACGACCTTCCGCACAACGACACGAACATTCAGCTCGCTCGCCGGTTCACGACTCCGTTCCAACATGGCTGGGCGACCGGGTATTCGATGCTGCTCGAGAAGCTGAAGCGAGACGGCGTACCAAAGAACCCTGATTCGTCGCCCGGGGTTGTCGCACGCTGGTGGAGCGACCATCTCAGTCCTGTCGATGGGGTCGTCAATGCGCCGGAGGAATACCTGTCGAACTGGTTTCCTATCACCAAGATGCCGCACCTGATTCATCTCCATGAACTTCCGGCGCCGCCACCGGCGGGTATGCCGGCGCGCCACGTTGGAGTGTGGCACGAACCATATCTGGTCTCGTTCGCGGCCCCGCAGGATGTCGCCGGAGAACTCGGCGAAGGCCTCCCGATCCGTAGTACCCGAACGTGGCCAACGGTGACGTTTCTCGAGGAGGGGGCGCGCGGAATTCCGCGACGTCAAGCCCGCGATCTCGTCTACCGCGTGCTCCGGATCGCGTGGGAGCGGTTCGTCGAGTCGCGGGGCCTACCGGCTTACGAGATGGCGAACAAGGCCATGTGTGGGTACTTCACCATGAAGCTGGTGGGAGAGAGCCGCGTTCCTTTCAAGATTGCGGATGGTCGAAGCGGGAGCCGCCAGCTCGTCGGTCACCGCACGCGGTCGCGGAAGTTGCCCGGCGGCGAGTTCGAGCCGGTGAAGCAGCATTGGCACTTCGGCGTCGAGGCCCGTCCGCTCGTTTATCCGAGGTTCGCCTTTGCTATCCACGCTCACGTGTTGTTCTCGCATGACGGCCTCAATATCTGGCAGAGCAAGAGCGCGCTGCATCGAACACGCCGAAGTGTCTGTAGCGAGTGGTGGAATGACGACTGGCGCGACCGAGTGCTCGCGACGATGGCGTGGCTTGCATCGGGAAATTCTTCGATCTCGATCGAGGTGGGGACCGGCACACACCTTGAGATCGGCTGCGATCCAGTTCGCTTCCAGAGTCCCGTGTCCTATGTTGATCCCGATGAATCGGCTGCGCGAAAGCTAGAAATTGAGGCCGACAACGAAGAAGAGGACGAGGAAGAGGTGGACGAATGAACAGCCTGGCGCGCTTTGACGAACCCGCACTGTTCTTTGGCTGCGGCCAGGCGACAGAGGACCCGCGCGACGGGCTCACGCTGTTCGGGCCGCTTGACGAGGGCAAGCCATACGGGGTGCGAGCTGGTGTTGTCGGGTCTTCGTCGGCGATCGAACGCCTTGCGCGGTGGATTCATACCATCCAACGGCCAGTCCTCAGTGCCAAGGTCAGGCAGTGGGAGACCGAGTCGAAATGGGGCCATATCGAGGCGTGGGAACGTGCGCGGCCGGCGTTTCCAGGATTCGAGGCGACGTTTGGTATTCCATGGAGTCCGACGCCCCTTGTGACCTGCGAGGTTCCCGATGACGAACTGCGAAGCGCGTTATTTATCGATGATTCCTCGCAGCGCGTTTACAAGACAGTGGAGGTATATAGCCGACGCATCGTCAATGCGCTTCGTGAGGAGGAAGCGCGGCCCGATGTCTGGTACGTCGTCATTCCGGACGACATCTACAGATATTGCCGGCCGCAGTCTCGAATCGCGTCGGATCTTGCCATCGAAACAAAGCCACAGGCCTCTGTGGAGTACTTGAGGAGTCTCGCCGCGGAGCCGTCCCTCTTTGTCGAAGACAATGCGGCCGCGGTGCCGTACCACTACGAGAGCGACTTTCACAACCAGTTGAAGGCGCGCCTTCTCGTGCATCAGGTGCCGACCCAGATCATTCGTGAACGGACGATTGCCCCGACTGAGGTCGTGTCGACCAGGCTCGCAACGAGCCTCGTAAAGCAGGCCCCAGAGATCGCGTGGACTCTATCGACAGCGACCTTCTACAAGACGGGCGGTCGCCCCTGGAAGATCGCCGGAATTCGTGAGGGAGTCTGCTACATCGGGCTCGTCTTCAAGCGTGACCACACCAGCGCTAATCCCAGGTCAGCGTGCTGCGCGGCTCAGATGTTTCTGGACTCGGGTGATGGCCTCGTGTTCAAGGGCGACGTCGGCCCGTGGTACGCGCCGGATAGCGACGAATTCCATCTCGATCGGCGCAGTGCCAAAGAACTGGTGACACTGGCAATCGACTCATACAAGGGCAAGCACGACGGGAAACCGCCTCGAGAGCTGTTTCTCCATGGCAAAGTCCGCTTTGGTGAGGAGGAATGGGCCGGTTTCCGTGAGGGGGCAGGGAGCGAGACGAACCTCGTGGGCGTGCGAATTCACGACTCCCGGGAGGTTAAGCTCTATCGTCAAGCGCAGCATCCTGTGCTGCGCGGCTTGGCGTACATCCGCGACGAGCGGACGGCGTATCTTTGGACCCGGGGCTATGTGCCGAGGCTCCGGACGTATCCGGGCCGTGAAGTTCCGAATCCGCTTCTGATCGATGTTTGCCGAGGCAATGTGCCGATCGAGGTCGTGTTGCGGGATGTGCTCGCGCTCACGAAGGTCAACTACAACTCGTGCATCTTTGCCGACGGTGTGCCGGTGACGCTTCGATTCGCGAACGAGGTCGGCGAGATCCTTACCGCCGGGCCTCCTGGGCCGATTCCGCCACTGCCGTTCAAGTACTACATATGAGAGGGGAGAGGAAGCGATAAAGTCACCGTGTATCCCCGAATAGGCGAAGAGGGCTATTGCCACCCGGCGCTAAAGGTCACAGAATAAGGACACTATAGAGGATATGCCGAACGACTATTCCCGGCTCGAACACCTCAAGATGATCCAAGCAGCCATTGGTCGGATGGCGCAGAACTCGTTCGTTCTGAAAGGGTGGTCGGTCACGTTGATTACTGGGATGATTGTATTGGCGATTGATAAGGGGAAAGCCTTCGCGTGGCTGGCACTATTCCCGGCGGTGGTGTTTTGGGGACTCGACGCCTATTACCTTCGCCAGGAACGCCTGTTCCGGGCGCTGCACGATTCCGTGTGTAAAGACAACGGAAAACTCTCGCCGTTTTCGCTTTCGACGGCAGCCCACGACGAGTCAGTGTCGCCTTGGTGGAAAACGCTCTGGGCACCCACAGTACTGTCGCTCCACGGTATGGTTGCGGCCGTGGTGGTCATTGTCTTATATGTCATGACGCGGAAGTAGGAGGAGAACGGATATGGCACGTAGAGCATTCTTTAGTTTCCGCTACGAGCGCGACATCTGGTGGGCAAGCCAGATTCGAAACAGCTGGGTGGCCAAGGACCGTGAGTCCGCTGGTTTTTGGGATGCCGCCTCGTGGGAAGAAGTTAGGAGGCGCGGAGAGGACGCGATAAAGCGGTGGATCGATAAGCAGCTCGACGGCACATCGGTAAGCGTGGTCCTTGTAGGGGCGGAAACGAACAGCCGCAAGTATGTGGACTACGAAATTGAGCAGAGCAGAAAGATCGGGAACGGGTTGCTCGCGATTTACCATTCACAACATGAAGGACCAAGACGGGCGCACAGATGCTAAGGGGCAAAATCCATTCGATTACTGGCGGGCTACAATTGATGGCCGGGAAGTCTATTTCAATCGCCTTTACTTGACGTACGACTGGGTCAATGACGATGGATACAAGAATCTGGGTACGTGGATTGAGCAGGCAGCTAAGAATGCGGCGAGATAGCATCACAAATCGATAACGAGGGTCGTTCGTATGGCCGCACGCGTCTTTTTTAGTTTTCATTACGAGGATGTCAAAACATTTCGCGCAAATGTCGTTCGGAATCATGCGATTACCAAAGAGAGAGGTGAGGCAGGATTTTTCGACGCGTCGATTTGGGAAGACGCGAAGAGACATGGCGATGATGCTGTGAAGCGACTCGTTAATTCAAACCTTGAAAACACGTCGGTGACGTGTACGTTAATCGGATCGGAAACTTGGGGAAGGCGATGGGTGCGATACGAAATCTTGAAAAGCTACGATCGTGGGAATCCTCTTCTGGGAGTCCACATCAACTCTATCCCGGACAAAAATAGACAGACGTTTGTTCTGGGAAAGAATCCTTTCGATTATCTCGGCTTTGTAGTCAGTGATGACGGAAGAAAGCACACGTACTACGAGCACGACGGAAACCAATGGAGAATCTATCAGGATCTACCCCCTAAGGCGACCTCATATGATCGGCAGCACTGGGGTAATGGTTTCAAGTTGTCAAAGTGGGTTCCCTGTTATGACTGGATCGGTGGCGACGGATACAAGAATTTCCCCACTTGGATAGACAGTGCGAAATAACTCTGGCCTCGGAGCTGACGTTGGTCATTAGTCCGGCCCCCGCAAAATCCCCAACCCGACGAATGAAGGTTGTCCAAAGAGGCAACTTTTTTCATTGGAGGAGCTCGCGCGCGAGTTTGAGCCTTCGGCCCAGGCGATCCGGAACTGTGTGAAGCAAGCGGCGCTCGATGGCGGCCAGCGCACGGACGGCCTCACGACGGAGGAGCGTGAGGAGGTCCGGCGGCTCCGCCGGGAGAACCGGCAGCTGCGCGAAGAGCGGGCGATTCTCTCAAAAGCCGCGGCCTGGTTTGCGCGCGAGACCACCTCGATCCCGTCCAAGGATTCGAGTTCGTGACCGCCCACCAGACCGTCCATCGCGTGGCCACCCTGTGCCGGGTCCTGGGCGTCTCCCCCAGCGGGTACTATGCGTGGCGCACGCGGCCCATGGCGGCGCGGATGCGCGCCGATGTGGAGGTCACGGCGTACATCGCGACGAGATTCATAGCACGTCACAGGGCACCTACGGGGCGCCGCGGGTGCATGCGGAACTCGCCGCCCTGGGGATCCATGTCGGCCGCAAGCGGGTGGCCCGGCTCATGCGGGCCCTCGGCGGGTGTCAAGGCCGACGTCAGTCGGCGCAAGCGGCCCCGCACCACGCTCCGGGACCAGGCGCACCGGCCGGCGCCGGATCTCGTGGCCCGCGACTTCGCGGCGCCCGGCCCGACCGGCTGTGGGTGGCGGACATCACGTACATCCCAACCTCGGCCGGGTTTCTGTACCTCGCCGTCGTGGTCGACGCGTGGAGTCGGCGCGTGATCGGCTGGGCGATGGAAGCGCATCTGCGCACCGCGCTCGTCCTGGCGGCTCTGGACCTGGCCGTCGAGCAACGCCGGCCGGCCGACGTCATCCATCACTCGGACCAGGGCTGCCAATACACCTCGATTGCCTTCGGGCTCCGCTGTCGCGCGGCCGGCGGCCGGCCCTCGATGGGGTCGGTGGGCGATGCCTACGACAACGCCCTCTGCGAAAGCTTCTTCGCGACGCTCGAGTGCAAGTTGCTCGATCGCCAGCGCTTCCCGACGCAGGCCGCGGCCCGCGTCGCCGTCTTCGACTTCATCGAGGGCTGGTACAACCCGCGCCGCCGGCATTCCGCCCTCGACTATCTCTCGCCCATGGCGTATGAGAAGCGAGAGCTATCCTCGATATGATCGCGAAAGCGGTGAACCCTCCACCGAACCGGGGCAACTCCAGGGGGCGCGTTTGGCATGCGGCCTGCGCGATCTTTTGGCTTCTTGGCGGTGGTTTCCTCGTTGGGCTGGCGGTCGGCTATGCATCGCATCTTGCCCTGGATCTGTTCAGCCCGCGCGGGCCGCCCTTACTGGTATGACAATGACGGCCAGCACCTCTGCACAAGGAGAATGAAAATGGCGCGTAACCCGAACACGACAACGAGCGGTGGAGCGTTTAGTGAGGCGACCATCGAGGCAGTTTGGGCGAAGGGAACTCCTGAGCCAAACTATCCGGGTTTTCGCAAGGACAAATGCGGCGCGAGTATGCAGAGGACCAAGTACGGCAAGACGGAACAATGGGGCTGGGAGATCGACCACATCAAGCCCGTTTCCCAAGGCGAGACGGACGATCTGAGCAATCTTCAGCCGCTCCAGTGGGAAAATAACCGGCACAAGGGAGACGACTACCCGAACTGGACCTGCAAGGTCCGGAGTTGAGGACGGAAAAGTGCGAGGACCCTGCCAAGGGAAGAGGGCTGGCGGGAGTTGTCACGCGTCGGTCGAGAACGACGGGGATACAACGTTCGTCGGCCAACGTCTGGACTCCCACGGCGAACGGCGCAGGGCGATTTGCCAAAGTCATCAGGATTGCTCAAAATATAAGAAAATGATGATGCTATCTCTGCCCTCCCCGATGTCTCCCCGATCACGTTCTCTGTTCGGTCTCACCGCGGTTATCGTCGCTGGGTTCCTCGCCCTCGGCGTGATTCTGTTTACTCCGGCACCAGCACCAGCCGATCCGGCGATTGCCTGGACGCCGGCTGTCGTGACCAAGACTCTCTCGCCAGGCGAAACCCAGACGATATCGGCTTCTTTTGTTCCTTCTGAAGACGTCAGGGACGCCGTGGTTCGCGTCGTTCCTGCACTCGAGCCCTTTATCAAGGTAACCCCATCAGCCTTCGGAAGCATCCGCAAAGGGCAGTCAGTGCGTCTAGAAGTAACGATTTCGATTCCGTCGAACTCGTTACCCGGCAACGTCGACGGAACCGTCCAGCTTCGGAGCGGATTGGGGGGAAATGCGAAGGCGTTCGCGAGGCCGTTACCTATATCGTTTGCGGTGCACTGGGCAGAGTATGGCAATAGTCAACTCGGCTACTCATTCGCTTACCCACCGGCACTGACCGTTGCGCCTTCTGTCGACACATCGAGCACGGAGGTCGGCTTCTACACGGACCCCGGAATTCTTGGGGGAAACGAACCTCTCTTCACGATTCACGTCGATTTCCTCGATCCCGGTGCATCGGTTCTAGATTTCCTCCACGCACGCGGCGTCACTGACGACGTCATTTCGTCAGTCGTGGTTGACGGATGGAACTATTTGCGTTGGACAGAGTCGGCTGGCGAGGGATTCCTTGTTACCGCATACAGCGCGCTGATCGGCAGCGATAAGGTTCTAACGATCAGTTCAGCTTCGACTAGTTTCGCCCAAACGCTTCAGTTCAGCGAGATTCTTAGCTCGCTGCTGTCGCAATAGGGAGAGGCTGGCATTGATAAGGCGCCTCGCGTTTCTCGCGTTGGTCTTTGGTCTCGTCGCAATGAGCGTTTTGGGCGTTAGTGCCGGCCCTCAATTCCTCACATCTCCGTTCGTTGACGATGGCGTTGTAATCCAGCAGGGATGGAAGTACGTGAGTGATGACGGCATCTTCAACTGCGTCAAGCCGTTTCTTGACGTGGCTGGTAACTCTCATGATCCCGAGGGATGGCGCTGCCATCGCGGGATTGACTATATAAATGGCACCGTCGACGAACTGCATTCATGGTCATCCTTTAATGTCGTGGCGGCTGGTGATGGGTACGCTGTCGGGAGCTGGTCGGAGCACTATGGCTATTTTGTTTATGTCGGACACTCGGAACGTGATGATTTAGGGCGCCGGTTCTTCACCCTCTATGCCCATCTCTTGTCTGGAACGGCCACGGTTCCGATGAGATCGCGAAGTGACTTAGCGCGGGACATCTCGCTCGATGACTTTTCGGCGTGGGGGTGGGTTGGCCGCGGCGAGAAGCTCGGGGAGGCGGGAGACTCCGGAAGCCCGGGCCGGCTGCACCTTCACTTTGAGGTCCAGCGCGGTGGTTATCCTCTAAATAAGGTCGACCCGTACGATATCTACTCGACAAGGGATGCGTACGTTGACGCGAGTTGCGGGCCGAATTTCTTGTGGACCCAATGTCCGCCCGTCGCAGCGACGATCACGCCGCCGCCACTTCCCTCCGCTCAGGTGACGATCGGGCCTACCACGCTGAACTTCGGCGACGTTCTCATCGGAAGCTGCAGCACAGCTCAGTTCGCGATCCAGCACGTGCTCGGGACCGCTCCGGCGTCCGGGACAGTGAGTGCCAGCCCCAATCCCCCGTACAGCATCACCTCGGGCAGCGAGTTCACGGCCGCCGAGGGCGCGGCCCCACTGGTGACGGTGCAGTTCTGCCCGAGCGTTGCCGGGGTAGTTCTCGGCACCGCAACGGTCGCAAGCAGTGCCACCTTCACAAACACCAATACCGTCAGCTTGTCAGGGACCGGCCTGCCAGCTGCTAATGAAGTTGCCCTTCTCGATACACTGCGGGGCACGAGTCCGAACACTACGTTTTGCTGTGTCGGAGAGACCCTTGGCGTGGCAGGAACGTCTTTCACCCAAACATCCTTGGCGGGGCCTCTGTTCACGCTGTCTCAGCCGACGACGATCACGGAAATAGGTGCGTTCCTCACTCTAGGTTTCATCCCCGGTCAAGGCGTTTGGGCTGACCCGAATCCTGCGGCGATTATCGAAGTGCGACCTGCGCTGTCCGATCTCCTCGGGAGAAAGTACCCCGACCCCACTGTTGTGCTCGGACGGTACACCCTCTCGCATGACGGCGCTGCTAATACCGTAAGTTTCGAATCCGCTAGGCCGATTCTCGCTCTGCCAGCAGGCGAGTATTTTGCCGTGTTCGGCACCCAGGACAGCACAAAGCAGGGGTTGTTGGCAGGCATCATCTCTGACGGGCAGACCGCACTTTTCTTTGGGAGTGTGACTCGGGGCTGGGTGCCGGACCTGGGGCCAGGAGCCAACCCGCGCGTCGAGATGGGCGTGAGAATCAAGGGCATACCACAGTAGATCAGGCACGAATTGCCTTGGCTGCTGCCATTGTTAGGAGATAGTGGAGTATGCGGTCAGGACATCTGGACTTGACGCCTGCGGGTGCCCCTCACCGTCCACATCACTCTGTGTCGCTCGTTGAATGACCGCCGGATACTGACCTTGAGGCGTTCCCGATGATCGGCACCTACCGGAAGCCATTCTATGGCCAGAGGGGGGGGCCGCTGGACTAATATTGAAGCCATTTTCATGGGGGGTGGATTGTCCGTAACTCCTCGCGTTTCCCCGTCTGGTCGTTGACCCCGCCGCTGTCGCATCGTTGCGCCATCTCCAGGAGGTGCAGCGATGGACGATCCGATCCGGCGGCTTCGCGCCGAGGCCCGGCAGCTCACGCACGGTAAGGTTCCGACGGCGATCCGGTATCCCGCGCCCTTCCGCGCGGCGGCGCTGGCCCTGGCCAGGCCCGAGTGTCGGCGGCCCGGGCCTCGTCAGGCTGCATGGAGCAACTGCCCCTCGCGCACAACGGTGGCGGGCAGCGAGGCCCGCAGCGGCAGACGCGCGTCGAAGGCCGCGCGCGTCCACACAAGCACGTCGGCGGCCACGCCAAGGTCCCACAGCGCCGCGTACGCGGGCGCCCCCCGCCGGAGCGCAGGGGGAGCGTCGTCGGGCACGACGACCATGAGGTCGTAATCGCTGTCGTAACCAGCCTGACCGCGCGCGCGCGAGCCGAAGAGGTAGATGCGCTCGGGCCGGTAGGTCGCGATGAGCCGGCGCACGATCTCGGCCAGCACCGGGTCGTCGATCGGTGTCGTATCGGCCCCGG
>Ga0209341_10001051_pt1 | contig 27818 bp, 20 predicted proteins | sample RifCSP13_2_FD_184020 | JGI IMG/M metagenome (GOLD analysis project Ga0209341, IMG submission 184020) | Soil microbial communities from Rifle, Colorado - Rifle CSP2_sed 13_2 (SPAdes) (version 2) | ecosystem: Environmental > Terrestrial > Deep subsurface > Rock core/Sediment | place: Rifle... | reverse complement strand
ACGGAATCCGGCGGAGCACCTCGCACGCTAACGGTGATGACCCACGATTCCTTTGCCGTCTCGGAAGAAGTGGTGGCTGGTTTCGAAGCCGAACATAATGCCGATGTCGTCTTCCTCAAACTGGGCGATGCCGGCGAGGCCACTAACCGGGCCGTCCTATCCGCTGAGGCGCCGCTGGCGGATGTCTTTTATGGCGTGGACAATACCTTCCTCAGCCGCGCCCTGGATGGCGATATTTTCGAGGCCTACGCATCCCCGCTGCTGGCCGGGATCCCTGATGAGTTCGAGCTGGATCCCGAACACCGCGCCCTGCCGGTGGATTATGGGGATGTGTGTTTGAATTACGATTTGGCCTATTTCGACGAGCACAACCTGGCTCCGCCGGCCACCCTGGAGAACTTGCTGAAGCCCGAGTACAAGGGTTTGCTGGTGGTGCAGAACCCCGCCACTTCGTCGCCCGGGCTCGCCTTCCTGTTGGCCACCATCGGCCATTTTGGCGAGGATGGCTACCTGGCTTTCTGGGAAGGCTTGGTGGCGAACGAAGTCTCAGTGGTCAACGATTGGGAGACCGCCTTCTACACCGAATACAGCCGCTGGGGTGGCGAGCGCCCCATCGTGGTTTCTTACGCCTCTAGCCCACCAGTGGATCTGATCTTCGCCGAGGAACCCATGGATGCCCCAGTCACCGCCGCCGTGGTGGCCGACGAATCCTGCTTCCGCCAGATCGAATTCGTCGGCATTCTCAAGGGCACGCAGCAGCGTGACCTGGCCGAGGCCTGGGTGGATTTCATGTTATCGCCAACCTTCCAGGAGGACCTCCCGCTGCAAATGTTCGTATTCCCGGTCTCTCCTGATGCGCAACTGCCCGCCGAATTTGTAGATTTCCTGGTCGAGCCGCAGGAGACTGCCTTCGTCAGCCCGCAGGATATTGCTGGCCACCGCGAAGAATGGATCCAGGCATGGACGAATACGGTGCTTAGGTAGAACCTTTGCGCGCCAAGATAATCCCCTTGTTTTTTTGGCTGCTGCCCCTGGCCTTCCTGGCGGTCTTTTACTTTTATCCGTTAGGCAGCATCCTCGCCCTCAGCTTCTCCCGCGGCGAAAGCTGGCTGCAGCCCTTCGTCGATGTGCTTGGCAACAGGGGATTGCGCGGCGTGCTCGGCTTCACCTTTTGGCAGGCGGCGCTTTCCACGTTGGTCACGCTGGCGGTGGGCTTACCCGCCGCCTACCTGGCAGCCCGCCATCATTTCCGCGGCAAGAGCCTGCTGCGTGCCCTCAGCGGGGTGCCCTTTGTGCTGCCCACCCTGGTGGTGGCGGCCGCCTTCGACGCGCTGCTTGGCCCGCGCGGCTGGGTGAACCTGTCTGCCACGAACCTGTTCGGCCTGGATAACCCACCGCTCCAATTCGTGAACACCTTTGGCGCCATTCTGGTGGCGCACGTTTTCTACAACCTGACCATCGTGCTGCGCTTGGTCGGTGATTTCTGGGCGCGGCTCAGCCCGCGCATCGAGCAAGCCGCTAGCAGCCTGGGGGCCACCCCCTGGCAGGTGTTCCGTAAGGTCACCTTGCCCATGATTTCGCCGGCTTTGACCGCCGCGGCTTTGCTGGTGTTCATCTTCGATTTCACCTCGTTTGGTGTCATCCTGGTCTTGGGCGGCCCACGCTTCGCCACCCTGGAAACCGAGATCTATTACCAAACCGTAGCCCTGTTTGATCTGCCCACGGCGGGCGCGTTGGCTTTGATCCAACTGTTGTGCACTCTAGCGCTGACTATCCTCTATACGCGCCTCTCGGCAAGACTTTCGCGCCCGCTGGAGCTGCGCGCCCCCCAGGCGGTCGCCCAGCGCTTTGCCACACGCCGCGCCAAGTGGGCAGCCAGCGCGTTCCTCATCCTATTGGCCATCTTCTTCGCTGCGCCGCTGGGCGGCTTGGCGCTGCGCTCTATCTCGCGCGTGGGGGCCGAGCGCGGCCAGATCGCCGCCCAACCCGGACTGACCTTGGACTATTACCTAGCGCTGGGCGAAGACCCGCACGGTAACGTCTTCTTCGCCTCTCCTGGCGAGGCTATTCGCACCTCGCTGCTCTACGCCGGAGCCACCGTCGCGCTGGCGCTGGCCATCGGCCTGCCGGCCGCCTGGGCCCTCGCCCGGCGACGGGACGCCCTGCTCAGCCGGCTCCTCGACCCCTTATTGATGCTGCCCCTGGGCACCTCCGCGGTCACCCTGGGTCTGGGCTTTGTCGTCGCCCTGAATAGCCCGCCGCTGGACCTGCGTACCTCCCCTGTGTTGGTGCCGTTGGCGCATAGCTTGGTGGCCCTGCCTTTTGTGGTGCGCAGCCTCACGCCTGCGCTGCGCAGTATCCGCCCGCGCCTTAGGCAGGCAGCCGCGGTGCTGGGCGCCGCCCCCGCCCAAGTCCTGCGCCACATTGACCTCCCGCTGGTTGGCCGCGCTCTGCTCGTGGCCGCCACGTTCGCCTTCGCCATCTCGCTCGGAGAATTCGGCGCTACAGCCCTCATCGCCCGCCCGGAATTTCCGACTATTCCCGTGCTGATCTATCGCCTGCTGGCGCAACCCGGCGCGGCCACCTATGGGCAGGCCATGGCGCTCAGCACCATCCTGATGCTGCTTGCCGGTGGCGGCATGCTGGCCATCGAGAAACTGCGCGTTGCCGAGATCGGCGAATTTTAGATGTTGGATCTGCGCGATCTGCATAAGATCTTCAATGGCAAACCCGCCCTGAACGGAGTTTCGTTCAAGGTAAAAACCGGCGAGATCGTGGCGCTGCTAGGCCCCAGCGGCAGCGGCAAGTCTACGCTGCTCTCTATCGTGGCTGGGTTAGATCACGCCGAGCGAGGCGAGGTGCGCTGGGACGAAAAAAAAATGTCCAACGTGCCGGCGCACCGCCGTGGCTTTGGGCTGATGTTCCAGGACTATGCGCTTTTCCCGCACCGGGATGTTTTTGGCAACGTGGCCTTTGGTTTGCAGCTGGGCGCCAAGCCTGCTGCGCTAATTCAGCGCCGGGTGAGCGAGGTCTTGCAGTTGGTGGGCCTGGCAGGTTTTGAGCGCCGGGAGGTGAGTTCCCTTTCGGGGGGCGAGCAGCAGCGCGTGGCGCTGGCTCGCGCCCTGGCGCCCCAGACGCGCCTGCTGATGCTGGACGAGCCGCTTGGCTCGCTGGACCGCGCCCTGCGCACGCGTTTGTTGGAAGAACTGGCTGCCATCCTGCGCAAGGCCCGCCAAACCAGCCTTTATGTGACCCACGATCAGGAAGAGGCCTATGCCATCGCCGACCGCATCGTGCTGCTGAAGGCGGGGCGCGTGGAGCAGGTGGCTGCCCCCGAGGAACTCTATCGCCGCCCGGCGACGGCCTTTGTGGCCCGCTTCCTGGGGCTGCACAACCTGCTGCCCGCCCGCATCGTGAAGGCCGGCCAACGTACCTGGCTTGAAACCCCCATTGGCCGTCTGCCCGCGCCGCAGACCAAACTCAGTGGAGATGTGCTGGCCTTGCTGCGGCCGGATGCCGTCAAGCTCGGGCGAGGTCTGCCAATAAAATTGAATGGGACGTTGCTCTCGAAGCGCTTCCACGGCAGGAACCTGCAGGCGAAGGTCAAGGTGGGCGAGACTCACCTGGTGCTAGAGCTGCCTTCGGATGCGACCTTGCCAAGGCAACGCGCCAAAGTGCAGCTCAGCTTCGACCCGCGCCAAGCCGTCCAGGTGTTCCCGCGTGAAGCCTGACATCACCGTCATCAAACGCAATCATTTGGGAGCGGAGGTAATTCGCTACGCGGGAAAAGTACTGCAGCGCTCCGCCGCCGAAATACTGATCGAAGCCACCTTCTCACTGAACTACGCCATGCTGGTCGATATCCCCGTCAATCGGGGCGACCGCTTCTTGGAGACTTACTTCAGCAAACATTGGTACAACATCTACGAGATCCGCGACAAGCTGGACGACAGCTTGAAGGGGTGGTATTGCAACGTGTCTTATCCCGCGCAGATCACCGAAAACCTGATCGCCTTCAGCGATCTGGCCTTGGATTTGGTGGTCTACCCTGATGGCCGCCAGGTGGTGCTGGACGAAGAGGAATTCCAAACGCTGGGCCTGGCGCCTGGCGTTGCGGCCCAGGCGCGGGCTGGGCTAGCTGAATTGCAGGCTCGGTTCCGGGAACAGCTTTCGACATCGGACTGAGCCCTTGCCCCGTCAGTGCGTTCTTGGCACGAATGTTGTTGCGCATACACACTGGCGGGATCCAAGGGAAAGGGGCTTTGCAGTAGATAACATACAAGGGCCGGGTCCTGGCGTTTGCGCGGGCTGACTATGTAAACTCGCTCGGCCTCAGAATGAGAACACCTCAGAATGGGAGACAGAGCAGGAGACAGGGGAACGCTATGCCCCGTTTAGAGTCCCGGTCTGCTTTGGGAATTGGGCTAACGAAACAGCTGCATGAATTGGTCGACGAAGTAGTCCCCTGTATACCAGCCCACAGCTAAGGTACAAAGGCAACACAAAAGGGCTAAGAGCAAGACCCCGCCGATGGACAATAGGACAATGCGCAGCCCGCGGTTGCTGTTCGGTTTTGGGACCATCTTATTTCCTGCGTACATGGGGCCTCGGCTTTGTGTCTTCTTGTGCGCTACCTCGTTCGCATTCTATCATTCAAATTCCCCAAGAAGAACTGCTAACGGATATAAAACTTGGACAAGGTCCACCGTTGAGGAAGGCCGGCATTGGGCTCTTGAAAATAGGCTTATCGGATGCACACGTGGAGTGTAATGGGGATTTTGCAGTTAGAAAGGCCAGTGGCACCCTTGGCATTACAGTCCTTAGCTTGTTTTGGGTTAAAATTATGCTTAAGACTTACAAGTGAGGTTTTGAAATGCAAGAGACGAAGACCCAGTCAATAGTCACCAATCCCCCCCACGCCTGGTTGCGCACCATCGAAGTATCTTTCGTGCCCGGCCCCATGTCCCCTATGCTCGAGGAGTTCACTCAGGGTCTCCTTAGCCGCTTCGGAGACCTGGGCCATACCGTGGTGAATAAGCCCACTGAAAATACCAAGGTGCTTTTCACCACCGCGCCGCTTGGCAAATCCATCCCCTGGCGCGAGGCGCTGTTCTTTTCGGCGCGGCGCATGTTCGGCCTGAAACATTCCCCGGTGCTTTACACCATCATCCATGTCACGCCGAAGGAATTCGACCGGTGGATCGGGCATTTCAAAGCGGCCTTGGCGAAGCAACCGCCGCCGGAAAAGGAATTCCTATTCGAGGGGCTGTCCCCCTCGGCGCCGCGCGTATTGATCGACCAGGGGGCACGCGGCGGGCCGATCCTTTCGCTTTCGCGCATGCTGCAAGCCCAGGCCAAGAGCATCCGCATCCTGCTGGTGGTGGGCGACGAACATCCCGTGCGTGCCTACCACTTTGACCTGGTGGGCGCTTATCCGCTCAGCGAGAATACCAGCCGCGAGGCCTTTTACACGGACATCGTGCTGCGCACGGTGACCACGGAAAGCACCTTTGAGGTTACCAACCACGAGTTACTTGAACCGATGATCACCCGCGAGGCTTGGCAGGGCTTGAGCACGCCGGAGGCCATGCATCGCGGCGGAAATGAGATCGGCTCGCGCGGTTTCTTCACTGACATGGTGCGCATTGAGGACATCGTGCAGGTGCCGGCGGTCACCGAAGGTGTGGCCCGCCAATACAGCGAAGGCTGTTTCGCCACCTGGGACCCGCGCGTGCAGGCCATGATCGCTACGGTCACCGGCAGCGCCCGGCCGGTGCACAAGGGACGGCTCACCGATGATGACCTGGCGGTGATCGTGGGGGTGCGCTCCGACGGGGCCGGCGCCCAGGTGCGCCACGTGGAAGGCAAGCGCAACGATCCGCCTTCCTCCGAAGCGGTGGAGATGATGGATATGGACAGGCTGCTGCCGCGCATCCCGCACTCCACCGCGGCTGGTGTGAAGACCGAGGTGCCCGTGGTGCGCTCGAAGCTGCACGGCCACCGCGGCGTAAAAGCCTTTAATCCGGCGCTGGTGGAATATGTGCCGCTGGATCCCCCTTACTATCATTACCTGGTGTCCTGTGCCACGGAAGCCCAGGCGCGCGGCATCAAAGCCGCCTTTGCCCGCGCCGAATCGCTGCGCAACCCCGTAGACCCGCGGCTGATTGCCTTCACAGTGTTGCCGGGCCATGGGGTGGTGATGGCGGAGAAATGGCAAAAGGATAAAGTGCCGTTCCAGGTGATCTGGGAAGCCATGGATTCAGGCGACCTACAGATCGACCCGCACGTGCCGCAAGGACCGATGAGTTACGCGGCCGTGAATGGCCGTATGGAGCTTCGTGAGAGCGGTAACAACTAGGCAGTAAGTTAGTTAACAAAAGAGGCGGCGCATTTTGCGCCGCCTCTTTTTATTTATGCCATTTCGCGCACCACCGCGTGCAAAATGCCACCCTGTTTATACACGTCGACGTCTTGCTTGGTATTGAGGCAGGTGACCACCCAGAAGGTTGTTTCGGCTCCCCCTTCACTCAGGGCGCGCACCCTAATCTCCGCCTTCGGCTGCGCATCGGCTTCGATGCCCTCGATGGAATAGAGTTCGCGGCCGGTGAGGCCCAGGCTGGCGGCGCTTTCCCCTGCCCTGTATCGCAAGGGCAGGATGCCCATGCCGATCAAGTTGCTGCGGTGGATGCGCTCAAAGGATTCGGCGACGACCGCGCGCACCCCCAGCAGGCGCGGCCCCTTGGCCGCCCAATCGCGGCTGGAGCCGGCGCCGTACTCTTTGCCGGCCAGCACGATCAGCGGCGCGGCCTCTTCCTTGTACTTGAGCGCGGCCTCGAAGATGGTCATCTGCTTGCCTTCAGGCAGGTGTACCGTGTAGCCGCCTTCGACGCCCGGCACCAGGGTATTCTTCAGCCGGATGTTGGCGAAGGTGCCGCGGGTCATCACCCGGTCATTGCCGCGGCGGGATCCATAGGAATTGAAGTTGGGTACCGTGACGCCGTTTTCCAGGAGATATTTCCCCGCCGGGCTATCGGCCGGGATGGCGCCGGCCGGGGAGATATGGTCGGTGGTCACCGAATCACCCAACATCGCCAACACCCGGGCGCCGCGGATGTCGCCGACCGGGTGTGCATCCCGGGTCAGATCCTCGAAAAAGGGCGGGTTCTGGATATAGGTAGATGCCTCGTCCCAGTCATATAGCTCAGTGCCACGCGCCGAAATGTTGTTCCAGGTCTCGTTGCCCGTGAATACGTTGGAATAACGTTCGGCAAACATGGCGGGCTTGACGTTGTTTTCGATGGCGGCGCGGATCTCTTCGTTGCTCGGCCAGATATCTTTTAGGAAAACAGGCTCCCCTTGGTTGCCGATGCCGAGCGGTTCACGCGTCAGGTCGATATCCACAGTGCCGGCCAGGGCGTAAGCCACCACCAACGGCGGCGAAGCCAGGTAGTTGGCCAGGGCGTATGGGTGGATGCGGCCCTCGAAGTTGCGGTTGCCGGATAGCACCGCGGCGGCCACCAGGTCTGAACTGGTGATGGCTTTGACCACCTCACCGGCCAATGGGCCCGAGTTGCCGATGCAAGTGGTGCAACCGTAGCCCACCAAATTGAACCCGAGTGCGGAGAGAGGCTCCATCAGCTCGGCCTTTTCCAAATACTCGGTCACTACGCGGGAACCAGGCGCCAGGCTGGTCTTCACGTACGGCTTCACCTTCAGCCCGCGCTCTACAGCTTTTTTGGCCAGTAAGCCGGCGCCCAGCATCACCGAAGGGTTGGACGTGTTGGTGCACGAGGTGATGGCCGCGATGACCAGGGACCCGTGACCCATCTCGGCGCGGGCTCCGTTGGTGCCGAAGGCGACTTTTTTGTCAACTGCATCAGCCGTGAGGGCAAAGCCGCGTTCGCTCTTGGGTGAGATGAGCGCCTTGTGAAACTCGTCCCGCATATTTTCTAGGGTCACGCGGTCATGCGGGCGCTTGGGTCCCGACAGGCTAGGCTCCACCGTATCCAGGTCGAGTTCGAGAGTGTCAGTGAATTCCGGGTCCGGGGTGTTCTCGTCCCGGAATAGTTTTTGTTCTTTGCAATAGGCTTCCACCAGGGCGATGTGCGCTTCGTTGCGGGCGGTGAGCCGCAGATAGCGGAGCGTTTCGGCGTCCACTGGGAAGAAAGTGATGGTGGCGCCGTTCTCCGGCGACATATTGCCGATCATGGCCCGGTCGGCCAGGCTCATTGCATTCAAGCCCGGGCCATAGAATTCAACGAACTTGTCCACTACCCCCTTGGCGCGCAACATCTGGGTGATGGTCAGGGTCAGGTCGGTGGGGGTGACGCCTTCCTTAAGCTGGCCGCGCAGCTTGAAGCCGATTACCTCGGGGGCCAGCATATCAATGGCGCGCCCCAGCATGGCCGCCTCGGCCTCGATGCCGCCCACACCCCAGCCCACCACGCCCAGCCCGTTGATCATGGTAGTGTGCGAGTCGGTGCCCACCAGCGTGTCCGGGAAGGCAACCCGCTCCGCGCCTTCTTGGCGCGTCATCACCACCTGGCCCAGATACTCGATGTTGACCTGGTGGCATATGCCCGTGTTCGGGGGCACCACCCGGAAATTGTCGAAGGCTTGCTGCCCCCAGTGTAGGAACTCGTAGCGTTCCCGGTTGCGCATGAACTCGATTTCGGCGTTGCGCTGCAAAGCATCCGGGCTGGCAAAGAAATCCACCTGCACCGAGTGGTCGATAACCAGGTCGACCGGCACCAGGGGATTGATCTTTTTGGGATCGCTGCCCAGTTTGGCCATGGCATCCCGCATGGCGGCCAGGTCCACAATAGCGGGCACGCCGGTGAAATCCTGCAGCAGGACGCGCCCGGGCTTGAACGGGATGGCAGCGCGCACGGCAGCTTCCGGTTTCCAGGCGGCCAGGTTACGCACGTCTTGTTCGAAGACGTCCGCCTGGTTGCAATTACGCAGGACCGTTTCCAGGAGAATGCGGATGGAAATCGGCAAACGGTCTAGTTGGGTGAGGCCGTCCGCTTCTAGTTGGCGCAAACTGTAATATACGTAGGGGCTAGAGCCGACTTTTAGGGTTTTGCGGGTTTTGAAAGGGTCTGCGCTCATTCTCTCTCCAATTGGTGATTATACCGCTCGCCATTTAGGGGCTTTTGGCCGCCTCTGTCGGCTAGGACTCATGCACTACTGCGCCCCCGCCGGCAAAAAGATAGAATGCCTATGCAAATTGGGTTGAGGTCGGGTATGCATATCAAAGAAGGCCTGAGATCAAGATCACTCCGCTGGCTCGCCCTGCTCACCGCTTCGCTCCTTTTAGCCGGCTGTGCGGGGGCAGGCAATTTCGCATGGGGTTTGGCAGCAGATTATTCCCTTTTGCGAGTGGGGGAACAAGTGCAGGGTGGTCCGCAGCCCCTCTCCCTTGCCGGGGAGGAGCTCCCTGCAGAGCCGGATGTTGCACCCAAGCCTACGCCAGACCCAGGCCCACCCCCCGAGCAGCTTGCCTCGCTTGGCCCGGATGATTTCCCCGCCGGGTATAACCCGCTAACCGGCCAACTGCTATGTGTCCCTGAGGCGGCCAATTGGGGCGTGGTCGGCATTTCCATCTCGCAGTTCCCTCCTCAAGCCACCCGGCCGGCCACCGGGCTTAGCTGGGCCGCCTGGGTTACCGAGTGGTGGATTGGTGACGGCGACACGCGCCTGTATGTGATGTATTACGGCTGCTATCCCGAGGTCGACGTGGACTCCGTGCTGGGCGACCAGAAAGGCGCCGATCAGCCCGCGCCTGAGGAAAATACCTACCTGATCAGTGACCTTGTCTGGTACGACACCAACGGCAACGCCGTTCAGGACCCGGGCGAACCCGGGGTCCCCGGTGTGCAAGCCGAGCTTATCCTCAACGGCGCCGTGCTTGAAACCACGACCACCAACGGCGCAGGCAAGTATTCCTTCATTGTTGAGCCGCAATTCGGTTACAGCTATCAGGTGCGCTTTACACTCCCCGCCAACTTACAGCAGTCCTTCCATTTTGTGAGCAAGAACCTGGGCGCTGAAGACGTGGATAGCGACGCCGACCCGTCCAGCGGCCTCACGGACGGTTTCATGCTTCCCGATGATGCCAACTCCCTTGCCTATATTGACGCCGGGCTGCGCTATTCGATCCGCATTGAAGGTGTGCGCTCCGGCCGCATTGTGTATGAGGTGCTGCGCAAGTTCTTCGAAGGCTGCACGGTGATCGCCGGCGCCGATCCGCAAGTGCTCGCCCGGATGCAGGTTTGTGCCCAGGCGCAGACCAACGACCCGGGCGATATCGGTGCGGCCGGTTTGGACGTCAGCCAATTGAAAGACATCGCCGCGGACAATGTGGGCATCTACGGGCCACCCAACTTAACCGGCAACTTGTTTGACCCGCTTCCGCCGGAAGCTTGTTTGCCAGCCCAATCGCTGACCATGTTCTACAACATCAACAACCAGACTTACTGGACCTACGATGCCGCGAATATGGGCTACATTCGCCATCAAAATACTTATCTGGACCCCGAACTTCAAGAAGTCAGCACCGAGGCGCTCACCGGTGAGCCCCTCGACTTTGAGAATGTGATCGTGCTGTTTGCCCCGCACCAATCGCTCAACTCGGAGGGGACGCTCATCGATGTGCAAATGGAATCCTCCCTTGGGCGCGCCAAGTTGCTGCGCGACGGCCTGGTGTGTGACGTGTATTGGACCACTATCCACGGCGATTACGAACAGGAAACCGGCCGGCTGCGCCCCATCCGCTTCGTATATGCCGACGGCACGCCCTTCCCGCTGAAGCCCGGCCAGCTCTTCATCCATATGGTGCACACCAATTCCGACTTCTACGAGTCTGAACCTGGCTCCGGGGATTGGCGGGCGCGCTGGTATCTGCCTTAATAGTTGACGTTGACGGAAAAAAAGAGGACGGCGAGTAGCCGTCCTCTTTTGCATTCCTCTTGTCATTCCGAGCAGTATCCTAAAGTTGTTTTCCGATGGAGAATCAACACTGCGAGGAAGTCTCAGAACATTGTCTTCCGAACACACACTTGCTGCAAGCCGCCCAAACCCTAAACACCCAACGATCAACCCTAAACCTAAGCTTTCTCTTTTCCGCTCAACCTTTGTATCCGCCGGTAGAGCGGCGCCGCCGGAGAGAGGATCAGCGCGGACATGATTAGGGCGGTCTGCGTGGAAAACCAACGCCCCACCGCACCCAGCGCGGGGCCTGCGGCGATCTCGCCGAAGGCGTCCAGTTGCCCGGCCATAGAAAGCACTGTGGCCCGCACATTGGACTTGATCTGCTGGTTTAGCCAGGCCTCCGTAAGCGGGAAACTGACGCTGCGTACGGCATCGAAAAGGATCATCACCGCGATGCTCAGGTAGAAGGAGCCGGAGACCGCAAAGATGAAGATGGCCAATACCATGGTGGCGTAAACGCTTTCCAAAGCGCGCAATATCCGCTGGCTCCTGGCGGTATCCACCAGCCTCTTGGCGATCTCGTTGGAAGCCAGGCTGAACACAATAAACGCGGTATTCAACAGGCCAAACCATGCGATCGGGTCAAGCTCCAGGCCGCCGATGGCGGGAAAGACAAAGATTTCCAAGAGATGCGCTTGGGCTAGGCGGTCCCAGGCCTCACTGTACAAACCTACGAAGAGGGCGATCAGCGCAAAGGTAAGCAATAGTGAGCTCTTCCGCACCACAGCCACTCCCTCGCTGAAAGTCACGAACACAGTTTTCCAGCCCGTGCGCGCTGCCTTGGGAATGGGTGTGAACCCGGTCTCGGGCATAAACAGAAAAAGGAAGATGCCAAAGGTTACCCGGATGAGCCCGCCAAGTATGAAGGGTAAGGCCAACGCAGACTCAGCCAGCATCACACCGATGGGAATTCCGGCCAGGCTGCCCAGCAGCGTCAGCTGGCGCCCGCGCAAGAACAGCTCACCAACTCGGCGAACGCCGACCTCGTCTGTGATCCAGGCCGAGAAGGCGCCGCTGATGAAAGTAAAACCAAAGCCCAGCAGTGCTTGCGATAAGACCACCAGGCTGAATAGTGGAGCCAGGCCTTCAATCCCCAGGGCTATCCCGGTTATGAAAAAACCCAGTAGCGTCGAGAGGCGCCGGCTGTAAATGTCTGCGACGATGCCAGTGGGCACCTCGAAGAGAAAGACGGCGATCTCCAGCGCAGTGCCGGCCAGCACCAGCTGCAGGGCGTCCATGCCCACCAGCTGCACTCGATAGATAATGTGGGTGGTAAAGACCAGCTTTGTCGTCAGCCCGGCGATGAACATGGCCAGCAGATAGACCGGCGGGGCGTTCAGCTTCTTCATTAGGGAGAAGGGAGCAGGCTAGAACCAGTTCCTGTGGGCGGTCTTGGGCGATTCGCCGTGTTTCGTTCCCTAGTTGCCCTGCAGTTCCGCTAGGACCACAATGCGGTGTGTGTCGACGCGATAGGGAGTGCAACTGATTAGCGTCAGGGTGGCGGTCGAGGTTGGCCCCATTACCTCGACAAAACTGGGCTCTACGATAAGCCTTTCAGTCACGGAGTAGGTATAGCTCCTGCTGGCGGTGAAAATGGTAATTTCGTCCCCCGGTTCCAGGTCGGGCAGATAACGGAAGACCTCTCCGTAAATATCGTCATGGCCGGTGAGCACCAGGTTTCCGTTTTGGCCTGGGTTTGCGCTGCCTATGTGCTGGCCCACGCCGCGTTTCAACGCTTCCCAATCGTCACCCTGCACGATGGGGGCCGAGACGCCAATCGCCTCGATCTCGATCCCTAGGGCTTGCTCAGGGCCGGGGGTGGGCGCTTCCACCGCCGCGGCATAGGCTTGCATGAGTGGGCGCAGGTGGGCAGGGATCTCGGCCTCGTTGGGGCGGGACGGCTCTCCCTCCCTGGGCGGGGTATGGCCGGAAGGCAGCACCACCGGCCCGCTGAGGGCGGCCGGGTTGGCAATGCCTGGCGCCAGGGAGAGGGCCGAGGCCAACTCCCGGTTCAAGGTGTCTAGCACGCTCAGACCGTTGAACAGGATATACACCAATCCCACTGCGGCCAGGATCTCAATGGCCAGCAAGATCCGGTCTACCCAGCTGGCGGCGCGCAGCCCGGGCTCCAGCTTCAAGGTCGGCGCGGCATGCACCTTGGGCCCGCTGAGCGCATCGCCCTCCTGCGGCTCGGCAGAGGCTGCGCTTGCCGCCAACAGCTCGCCGCTGTGCTTGAAGGCCTCTAGGCGGCGGGAGCGGTCCGCCTGGCGCCGATCAAGCAGCAAGCGGCGCAGTTCGCTCTCGCTCAGTTCAGGGAGCTTGCTCTTCCTAGCCATCTTTTGGGATTATAGCCGGGCCCTAGGTCCGCTTTCGGCCAACGGTTGCTTGCATTACGCCAAGCATCAGTTCGGCCAGCTGGGCGCGGTCGAAATGCGCCTCCAGGTAGGCCCGCCCGGCGCGGCCCATAGCGCGCGCTTTGGCAGGCTCGCCGCACAGGTTGATCATGGCTTGCGCCAGCGCCTGCGCATCCCCTGGCGGCACAAAGACACCCGCCCCGGCCTCCTCCACTACTTTGCGCATGACGCCATCGATTGCCAGCAGGACCGGGCGGCCGGCCGCCATGTAATCGAAAACCTTGTTGGGATACACTGTCGAATAGAGTCTTATGGGTTTTAGTATCGCCAGGCCGGCGTCGGCGGCCGCCAGCGCTTCCGGCATCTGGGTCTTGGGGATCGGTGGCAGAAAGCGCACATTGTCGAGCGTCAATTGCGCTGCCTGCGCTTCCAGAGCCTGTTTGTCTTTTCCGTCCCCCACCAATAGGATAATTATCTTCTTCTCCGCTTTCACCAGGTCGGCGGCCTGCAAAACGACGCCCAGATCGTTGGATAGGCCGTGCGCCCCAGCGTACAGCACCACGCAGGCAGCCGCCGGCAAGCCGTGGCGTTCGCGGAACTCGGCGCCGCTGGCGCTTGGGTCGAACATGGCCGCCTCCGCGCCATTCGGCACCACCGCGATTCGCCTGCCGCGGCGCGCCTGCACATGCTCGACGAAGCCCGGCGAGTTAACCACCAGCTGGTCGGCGTGGCGGTAAAGGAAGCGCTCCAGCCATTGCGAAGCGGCGATCAGTGCCGGGTTGCGCAAAACGCCGACCTGCGCCGCAAAGGCGGGCCACAGGTCGCGCACTTCTAGCAAAAAGGGTGCCCCTTTGAGGCGCGCTAAGAGCCAGGCGGTGAAGGACTGGAAGATGGGGGGCGTGGTGCCCCACACCAGGTCAACGTTCTTTACGCGCAGCCCTATAAAAAAGGAACTCACCGTGAAGGTGAGAAAACTCAACAGGCGATGGACGAAAGAGCGATGCAAACCGCGGTAGGTGGCCGCCTTCAGCACTTGCACGCCCGGCGCCTGCGCGGCCGGTTGCTTGCCGGCCCCGCGCTCCTTGCCGGTCAGATAACTGACGGAACTGGCGATAACGGTGACGCGCTGGCCGCGTGCAGCCAGGGCTCGCGCAAATTCGGCATGCCGCGTGCCGCCCGCTTCGCCCAGATCCACGAAGGCCTGGTGGATCAGCAGGATGTGCAGGCTCTCTGGTGAACGCTTCACTTTGGCAGCGTCCAGGTGCTGGTGATGGTGAAGGGCGCAAGACCGCTGACGTCGATACTGAAAGACAGCGCGGGTAGTTTAATGCCATAGGTGGGAGAAACCCAGCCCAGCACAGCATCGGCCGCTGCGTCGCCGTGGATCAAGTTCCCTGCGCGCACAATTGAGAACTTAGCTCCGCCTGCTGCGCCGCTGGCAACTTCCAACTTCACCGCGCCATGGGGGGATGCCAGCTGCAATTCCTGTCCGCTGACCTTCCACCTCCAATCTGGCAGCAGCCAATGCAGGCGCGCCTCCGCTGGGCGCGCTTCCTCCGCCGGCTCCAGATGATCAGTGATAACCCAGCCGCGCTGCTCGGCGCTGACCTCACGGCGGTGCATCAGGCCCAGCTTGGCGTAGCCCTTGTGCTGCGCCGCGGCGAAGACCAGGTGCCCCGCGTTGTCCGTCCGGGTCGCCAAGAGTTCCGCCTGCGCCCAATCCAGCCACAGGAACCGGCTGGCTTGGGTCATTTGGTCGCGGCCATTCAATGAGACCGTGTTGTGTACCCTGGTGGCCGCCAGAGCGTTGTCCCAGGGCGCCGCGGCCGTATACAAATAGCTGCCGGCGTCCTGCGCCAGGTTCAGGCCGCGCCACCACAGGTCGACATGCAACTGGTCGGCATGCCCAGGCCGTTCCTGAAATTCGGCGGCGCGGAAATAGGCCCAGGAACTTTTCCCCTGCAATCGTAGGGGAGCGCCACCCCGCTCGATTCGCACCTTGCGCTTGAGGGGTTTCAATCCCAGCCACATGGTCAGATCGTCCCAGATGCCTGGGGGCAGAACGGCCTCGCGTCTGAAACTTAGCCCGGCGGCCTGCAAGGCAGGCCGGTAATCGGAAAAGGGCAGCACGCTGAGCGGGAGGATGTAGGCCCCGTCGTTGGGTCCAAGATTGGGGACCGCGCCGTTGTCCTCATCCAGTATTCCCAGTAGCCAATCGGTGGCCTTGCCTAGCTTGAGCACAGTTCTCGCCGGCAGCGGTTCTCCCAGGGCTTTTGCTACAACCTCCGCCCATAGTCCCAACTGCAGCAGCATGCGCTGGTAGTTGGCGCTGTGTTGCGCATAAGCGCCATCCGCGTGCACTTGCCTGTCCACCCCTTCGATGAAGGCCGCCCAGCCCTGACGTTTCCATTTTCGCGCCAGCGGGTGCTGCGGCAGCAGGGCCGCCGCTGTGCACAAACCCAGCGCCTCGCTGAGGTAATGGTTATTGTTTTGCGCCCGGGCAAAATCTAGCGTGGGCGGGATGCGTTCGGCGTGCTGGGCGATGCTGCGAGCCAATCGATCTTTGCGGGCGGGGCTGCTGCTGTCAGCCTGCGCCAGAAGGCTGTAGCAAAACGCCCAGGCGATGAGCCGCAGGGCTACTTCCTGGGCTGAACTCCACTGCGCTCCCAAATTAGGCGGGTTGGCTGCCACAAATTCCTCGAAGGAGGACCAGAATCCCTCGGCATAGGACTCATCGCCGCTTAACCAGTAGGCGCGCCCCAGCAGGGTGGCCCACCCAAACCGCCCGGCTTCCCATACAGGTTTGATATCCGCACCCTGTGGAAGGTGATCATGGTACCGGGTCCAATGGTGCAGTTTCCCTGGGAGCGCCAGTTCTAATTCGCGCGGGGCGCCGCCAAACAAGCGCACTCGGCCTCCCAATATCTCATCGGCCTCCAAAAGGATCGCTTTGCTCCGCTTGCCTAGCAACCGTTGAAATTCTTTTCTGTCAGCCGGCTCCAATGTCGATACGGGTTCGCATATTTCCGCGCGCATCCTGCGCCCACCCGGCGGCGTCCTCCAACGCAGCCAACCGCTGCGCAGTTTGACTTGATAGCTGGCGTAGTACAGGCTGGACCGCAGGCCAAGCTGCCGGCTGGCTTTGGTGATCACGCTTATTCTTCTGAACAAGAACATGCCGAATAATTCTAGGTCATCTTACCTCGCCATGCTGTCCAACGCGCTGGTTCAATCCCCATTTCTCTTTGTATTACCGGCTCCCAATCTCCAATTGCCAGTCTCCAAATTCCCGATCACCAATCCTCGTTTCCCCTATGCTAAAATCGCGCAGTTGAAGCATCTTTTCCTTGCGACGGCCCTGGCCATTGCCGCCTTGGTTCTCCCACAACTGGCGGCCGCGCAAACGGGGATAACGCTCACCTTGCGCCATCTGGAGACCGAGGCCTTCCCAATTATTGCCGGTTACCTGGACGCGCGCGATGCCAGTGGCGCCCCATTCGTCGATTTACGGGCCGAGGATCTGCAGGCCTTGGAAGACGGGATTGCCCAGCCCGTCTCCTCATTGCGCCGCGTGGAACCCGGTTTGCACGTTATCCTGGTCCTAAATCCGGCCGAGCCTTTTTCTATCCGCGATGCCCAGGCTAGGACGCGCTTCGATTATGCCAGGGAGCGCATCCTCGCTTGGGCGGGCGCTCTGCGCGCAGATAATGTAACCCCTCTCAGCCTGGTCTCCCCTGAAGGTGTCTTGGTCCAGAACACCTCGCCGGTCGAGTGGATCAGCCAGCTAAATTCCATTCCGCCCGATTTTGGTGGCCAGCAGGTCACCGCCCAGGCCTTTCAACAGGCCTTGGAGCTGGCCGCCCAACCGGGCGAAAATCCCGGCCAGGGTACGGTCATCTGGTGGGTGACGGCCACGCCGGCCGCGCAAACCCTGGCAGCTGCCGCCGATTGGCAGTCCGTGTTAGCCGGCCGGGGGATTCCGCTGTTTGTCTGGCAGCTGGATTCGCATTCCACGTTCGAGTCCCAAGCCGCGCTCTCCTTGCGCAGCTTGGCTGAGGCCAGCCGCGGCCAGTGGTTTGGCTTCTCCGGCGGCGAGGCCTTCCCCAGCCCCGAAGACTATTTTTCTCCATTTCGCAATGCGTATTTTTTTCAGTACGGCTCACAGCTGCATAGCCCGGGAACCCATCAAGTCCAGCTGCAGGTCGTGAGCGAAGGTGACGCCGCCACTTCGCAGGCGCTCAGTTTTGACCTGGATATTCGCCCGCCCAATCCCATCCTGGTCTCGCCGCCGTCTCAGATCAGGCGCAGCCCTTCGGAGGAGGACCCGCAGCAGTTGGCGCCGTTCAGCCAGCCCATTGAGATCCTGGTGGAATTTCCGGATAAATTCGAGCGCAGCTTAGTGCGCAGCACGTTGTTTGTGAACGACGAACAGGTCGCTGAAAATCGGGTAGCCCCCTTTACTCGTTTTACCTGGGATCTGGGCGACTACATAGTCAGCCAACAGGTCAACCTGCGCGTAGAGGCGGAGGATGAACTAGGACTGGAAGGGTCCAGCATTGACTTTCCTGTCCAGATCCTGGTTGAGAATCCTTTGCCTTGGGTTCAGGCCCTGCTTGCTCGTAGCGGCCCCTTGTTGGCCATCTTCGGCGTTCTTTTTGCCGCGGGGGCTTTGTTCCTTGTCATGCTCTTGTCTGGCCGGCTTAAGCCGGCCCTCCGGGGTACCGGCCGCCGGCGCAAGGCGGCTCGCCAGGCCGTGGTCCCCAGCGACCCTCTGGTCGATTCACCTTTGTCCCTGGAACAGGGTTTACCGCCCTTGGAGGACATGGCCTCCACCATGGGCGCTGCAGCCACCCAACTGGCGCCCGCTTATTTGCAGCGCTTGAATATGCAGGAGCCTTCGCAGCCAGCCATGGTTATCCCCTTGTTCGGTGAGGAATTCGTGATCGGCTCGCAACGCGGCTGCGAGGTCCGCCTGCAAGAAGAATCGGTGGCCGCCGAACACGCCCGGCTGAACAAGCTGGAGGATGGCGGCTATCACGTGGCCGACCTGGGTTCGGAGGCGGGCACTTGGGTCAACTATGCCCCCGTCTCGGCGGAAGGCAGCCAACTGCGCCACGGCGACTTGCTGCACATCGGGCGAGTGGCGTTTCGCTTCCTGTTGAATAGAAGTTCGCCCGATCTCTAACCTAAATCTCCAAGCCCCAGGCTCCAAACTCCATCCATATTCTTACGCTATCATTAGTTTATGGCGCGCATAGAACTGGATAACGAGGGCAGGGTCCTGCCCAGCCTCGGGTCCGTTCTTGGTGCCGCGCTTCCTTCCAAAGGCCGCCTGCTTCTGCGCAAGGTCGTCAAAGAAGCTGAAAAACAGAGCCTTCCCATTTACTTGGTGGGCGGCTTTGTGCGTGACCTGATCCTTGGACGGCCCAGCCTGGACCTGGACCTGGTGCTCGAAGGCGACGCCATCCGCTTCGGCCGCAGGCTAGTGCAGCTCTTTGGCGGCCGGCTTGTCCCCCACAAGGCGTTCGGCACCGCAGTTTGGTGGCTTTCCGGACGAAAACGGCAGGCCGGCCAATTGGCTTTCATGGACCTGATCTCGGCACGCCGTGAAAACTATACACAGCCCGCCGCCCTGCCGCAGGTGGCCCGCGCCGAGATCGCCGCAGATCAGTTCCGACGCGATTTCACCATTAACACCCTTGCACTGGCTCTCAATGGCCTGCATACCGGCCGGGTCTTGGACCCCTGGGGCGGCCTGCGCGATCTGGACTCGCGTCTGATTCGCACCCTGCATCCACTCTCGTTCATGGACGATCCTACGCGCGCTTTCCGTGCCCTGCGCCTGGCGGGCCGCTTGGACTTTCGCATTGAAACCAGCACCTTGCGCCACTTGCAGGCTGCGTTACCAAAGCTGAAGCTGCTCTCGGGGGACCGCCTTCGCAATGAACTGGAACTGGTGTTGGCGGAACCTAACCGAGTTGAGATCCTGCAGGCCGTGCAGTTTTTAGGAGTTCTTCCCCAAATTGATAAGCAGCTCCTTTTTTTGCCAAAGGCTGCGGCCTTATTGGTTAAAGCCGATGGTAAGGCCATCCCAACGAGCTGGAATTTGGAAGAGGTTTCGGCCGCAGACCTCGGCTTCGTGTTGTGGTTTATGCATTTGTCGCCGAAATTTGTAGATCGGATTGCCAATCGTCTGCGCTTTAATGCCGATCTGCGTTCCGCCGTTCTGGCCGCCGCCCGGCTCCTTGCAGAATCTAAGTCCTTGCGACTCCTGCCGGTTAGTCGCCTTGTCGCTCGCCTGGATCAAGCTCCCCTCCTGGCTACCTATGCGCTCTTTCTGGCCCATCGCGGAACGACCTTCGGTAAGAAACTTGAGAAATTCGCCAAGGATTGGCGCCACATTCAGCCATTTGCCGACGGCCATACCCTAAAGAAGAAGGGCCTGCGCCCCGGCCCGGCCTATACGCAAGTCCTGAGCCGGCTGCGCGCCGCCCGCCTGGATGGTGAAGTGCGCACGGCCAAACAGGAAGCTTCCTTGCTGGAAAAATTGATCCATGAGCATCGCTGACCATCTCGCTCAGTCACAATGGCTGGCCGAGGCCGAGATCCGCCAGGTCTCAGAAGGCGACCTGCCCGCCCTGGAGTGGGAAGGCGCTTACACTCATTTCCGCCGCGTTTACGCCAAGGCTTTCGAGCGTTCTCGTCGCGGCCAGGCGCTGCTGTGGGTTGCCGCGCTCCCTCTGGGACAGATGCTCGGGCAGCTTTTCGTGCTGCTTAAGAGCGACACGGATCTAGATGTTGCTGATGGCCGCCGCCGGGCCTTCATCCATTCCTTTCGCGTGCGCCCCGAATTCCGCCGTGGAGGGCTGGGCAGCCACTTGCTCCATTGGGCCGAGGCCGATCTGGGCCGGCGCGGTTTCCATTCGGTTTCCCTGCACGTGGCGCGGCAGAACCAGCTTGCCATCCGCTTCTATGAACGCCGGGGCTATCACCGCCTGGCCCCGGTGACCGGGGAGTGGTCCTACGAAGATCATCAGGGATTGGTACGCCATGTGGTCGAGCCCGGGTGGCGCATGGGAAAGTCACTATCCGCGGATGAACGCTGATAAACACAGGCAAACTCCATCCCCTTTGTCATTTCGAGCGGTATTAATAGATCCCTACCGATGGAGATTCAAGAAAGTGAGAAATCCCTGCAGCCTATCTTCCGAATATCCATTGTTCTGCCCGTTTAAGGCGAGGCTGGCTGCCGTGAGGTACCTAAATGATGGAAACCCTCCAGAGGCCCTTGCCATTCCGCCCGCCAGGTGCTACAATCCTTTCGTTCAGTAGCACCCATAGTACGCTTTACTGGAAAGTGGGCAACCCCCACTTTTCTTGTTAGTAAGTCCTGAGCTTGGGTGCGCAAGGAGTATCGCAGCAATGAAAAAAGAATTTTCCCTGGCATTCAACGAAGTCCTCGACGACAAGCAATTACCCCGCGAGGTGATCCTGCAGGCCGTTAAGGACGCCCTGGTCCAGGCTTATCGCAAGACCCTGAACGCCTCCCAGGCGCAGTTTATTGACGCGCAGATCGACGAGCAGACCGGCGAAGTGCATATATTCGCCGAAAAAGAGGTTGTGGAAGAAGTGCAGGACGACCGCACTGAGGTCGCCCTGGATGCCGCCCACAATGTAGATCCCAAAGCCGGCCTGGGCGACATCGTCATCGTCGAAAGCACCCCCGACAATTTTGGCCGCGTCGCCGCCCAGACCGCCCGCCAGATGATCCAGCAGCGTATCCGCGAAGCGGAACGCGAAGCCCAGAAAGCATTTTTCTCCCAGCTGGTAGGGGAGGTCGTCAACGGCATCGTGCAGGCTTCCAATCCGCACATGATCACCCTGGCCTTGGATCGCAAGGCCGAGGGCAAGATGCCGCGCAGCCAGCAGATCCCCGGCGAGCGCTTCCGCGTCCACGACCGCGTGCGCGCCCTGCTGCTCGAAGTCAAAGACACCACCCGCGGGCCGGAGATCATCCTTTCGCGCGGCAACCGCGATTTCCTGCGCCGTCTGCTGGAAGATGAAGTCCCCGAAATTTATCAGGGCCTGGTAGAGATCCGCTCCATCGCCCGCGAGCCCGGTTACCGTTCAAAAGTGGCCGTGGCCGCCTTGCAAGCTGGCATCGACCCGGTCGGGGCCTGCGTGGGCATCCGCGGCGTGCGCATACAGGCCATCGTACGCGAACTGCATGATGAAAAGATCGACGTCATCGAATGGAACCCCGACCCTGCCCAGTTCATTGCCAAGGCCCTCAGCCCGGCCCGCGTGACCGGGGTCTACCTGGAGGAAGATTCCGGTGGCAGCAAGACCGCCACTGTGGTCGTCCCGGAAGATCAGCTTAGCCTGGCCATCGGCCGCGATGGGCAAAACGCCCGCCTGGCCGCCAAGCTCACCTCCTGGCGCATTGATATCAAGAGCCTTAGCGAAGCCGCCGGCGACGCACTGCACAAAGCGCAGACTGATACTGCGTTCCTGGAACAGAACGCAGACCTGGTGGAATTCCTGCCGCAGGTCGAGGCTGTCTTGGCCAAGAAAGCCGAAGGTCGTCCGATCACCCCGGAAGAATACACCCTGCTTGGCCGCTTCGTGGACCGCGTCGAGCGCGGCGCCCAGTATCGCCGTGAAGCGGAGTTGGATGCGCAGCTTGAGCAGCGCTCCGCCCTGGAAGCAACCTTGCCTAAGGGCGCATTCACCGTTCCTTTGGACGAGTTGGGTCTCTCCCCCAGCCTCGCCATCAAGATCAGCGGCGAGGGTTACTCCACCATCGGCGACCTCATGCTCCAATTGAAAGTGGATCCCGAGAAGATCCTGGCGATCAGTGGCGTAGGCCCCAAAGCCATGGACACTATTCAAGAAGCCCTTAACAGCTTTAAGTTCCCTGAGGCGGCCAAACCCGAGCCCGTGGTTGCCGCGCAACCCGGCCCCGAGGCCGAAGTCGAAGCAGAAGTTGCTGAACTTGAGACTGGGGTCGAAGAAAAACCGGTAGGGCTCTCAGAGGAAGACGAAAGGCTGTTGGCGCAACTGGAGGGTGGCCCGGCCCCGGAGGCCCCTGTTCAGCAGCCCTCCGTCGAAGAGATCTTCGCTCGCAGCGCCGAAAAGTTGCTCGGCGCTAAAGCCATCCAGGCGGCCAAAGTGGCTAACGCCGAGCCGGCTTTAACCGACGAGGAAAAGAAGAAGAAGAAAGCCAAGAAGAAGAAATTCCGTGAACTGGAGTACGATCCCGAACAGGACGTGACCTTCGTGCGTCGCCGCAACGATGAATGGGAACAGGAATAGGTGATCCCCCAACCGTCCTGGGGTGTTGCGCGCCATGGCCAAGCAGAGCGGCCCTCGCAGGGTTAAGCACGTTCCCCTGCGCACCTGCGTGGCCTGCCGCCAGGTCCATGCGAAAGGCACGCTGGTGCGCCTCGTGCGCACGCCCCAAGGCGTGTTTCCGGACCCAAGGGGCAAGCGTCCCGGGCGCGGCGCTTACCTGCATAACCAGCCCGAGTGCTGGCAGGCCGGCTTGGCTGGCCTCCTGGGGTCTGCCCTCCGCACCACCCTTACTGAGGATGATCACAAGCGCTTGAGGGAGTTTTTTAGCCTTGGCGTAAAAGGGGTTGAATCCTTCTAAAATAAGCTTGGTAAAATAGCTCTGCTTGGGGGATCACTTTTGACCTAACGGTCTTGCAGACCTAAATTTCAATGCCGGGGGTAGGGGAAGAAAGGAAGATGGACATGACCGAGAACGTGACCGAGAAACAAATAAAGAAAATCGAGCTCCCATCCAATCTCACGGTTCGTGAATTGGCGGCTCTCTTGGAAGCCAGCCCCATTCAAATTATCAAGACTCTGATGGCCAATGGGGTGATGGCCAATATCAACCAGCAGATCGATTTTGATACCGCCGCTATTGTGGCTTCCGAGATGGGTTTCGAAGCCAACCTGCAGCAAATGGCCCAGCTTGAGAGCAAGAATGCGGGCGAGGTGCCCCTTTGGCGCCAGTTGATCGCCAGCGAAGATAAGCAGAACCTCGTCTCCCGCCCGCCGGTGGTCACCATCCTTGGCCACGTCGATCATGGCAAGACCACCTTGCTGGACGCCATCCGCCAGACCTCCGTTGTCAGCGAAGAGGCCGGCGGCATCACTCAACATATTGGCGCCTACCAGGCCCGCCACAAGGATCGCCTCATCACCTTCCTGGATACCCCCGGCCATGCCGCCTTTACCGCCATGCGTTCACGCGGCGCCCAGGGCGCCGACTTGGTAATCCTCGTGGTCGCTGCCGATGATGGCGTCATGCCCCAGACCAAGGAAGCCCTTTCGCATGCTCGCGCCGCTCGCGTGCCCATTGTGGTGGCGCTCACCAAGATAGATAAGCCCAACGCCAATCCTGATCGCGTCAAGAAACAATTGGCTGATAACGGTCTTATTCCTGATGATTGGGAGGGGGACACCATCGTCGTGCCAGTCTCCGCCAAACAAAAGACCGGCCTGCAAGATCTGCTGGAAGCTATTTTGCTGGTGGCCGACAACACAGACATCCTGGCCAATCCCAAAGGCCAGGTGATCGGCACCGTGATCGAATCCGAACGAGACCCGTCCCGCGGCGTGATCGCCACTCTCCTTGTCCAGAACGGCGCCCTGCATCTGGGCGATACAGTAGTGGTGGGTACTGCCTACGGCCGTCTGCGCGCCATGTTCGATTTCGCCGGCCAGAAGCTGGACGAAGCTGGGCCTTCCACTCCAGTCTCCGTACTGGGTCTTAATGACGTGCCCGCCGCCGGTGAGCCGTTCCGCGTGGTCGAATCCGAACGCGAGGCGCGCGCCCTGGTGGCGGAACGCTCCGAAAAGGAAAAGCAGGAAAAGACGGGCGCCGTGCCCTTGACCTTGGAAACCATGTTTGCCGCTTTCCAGGCTGGCCACGTGCGCGAACTGCGCCTGATCGTCAAGGCGGATGTGCAGGGTTCTCTGGAGCCGATCGTTTCCTCGCTCGAGCAACTGCGCACGGGCGACAAGGTCGGCGAGATCGGCGTGCACATCTTGCATACCGGCACTGGCAATATCAGTGAAAGCGACATCGCCCTGGCCGCGGCCTCCAAGGCCATCGTGATGGGCTTCAGTGTCCAGGCCGACGGCGCCGCCCTGCGCAAGGCAGAGACCGAAGGCGTCTCCATCCGTCTTTACGACATCATTTATCGCATGACCGAGGACGTAGAAAAGGCTCTGAAAGGTATGCTGGAACCCGAACTGAAAGAACGCGTCTTGGGCAAAGCCGAGGTGCTGCAGATTTTCAAGATAACCCGCTTTGGAAAGATCGCCGGCTGCCGCGTGCTGGAAGGCGAGCTGCGCCGCAACGCCATGGTGCGCGTGTCGCGGGATGGCAAGCTGGTGTTCGATGGCGAGCTGACCTCCCTCAAGCATGAGAAGGACGACGTGAAGGAAGTGCGTGCAGGCTTTGAATGCGGCATCAATCTCAAAGAATTCGATGATTTCAAGCCAGGCGACATCATCCAGTGCTATATCCGCGAACTGGTCGCCGTTCAATAACAGGGTTGGAGCCGCTTCGTTTACTAAGCGTATCGGGGTCTTGATATGGTCTCTCAGTCTCGCGCCAGCCGCATCGCCAAAGGCATTCAGGAAATCCTGTCAGAGCTCTTGCTCTTTGAGGTGACCGACCCGCGCCTGCGCGGCGTCTTCGTTACCGATGTGCGCGTCGACCGCGAGCTGGCCCAGGCCGCCATCTTTGTGTCCGCCTTGGAGGGCGCCCAACGCGCCCCCGAGATCCTCGCAGGGCTGGATCACGCCTCCGGCTACCTGCGCACTCAGCTCGCCAGGCGCACCCAGCTGCGCGTGTTTCCTCGCCTGCGCTTCGAATATGACCCAACCCCCGAGTCCGCCGAACGCATCGAAGAGCTGATCGCCTCATTGCATAAAGCGCCCGAACCCAAGCCCGAAGGAACTAAACGTGGATAAGGAATTATGGAAGCAAGCCCGCCTCCGCCTGGATGGCGCTCAGCGCATTCTGATCAGCTCGCACGTCCGCCCGGATGGCGACGCCGTTTGCTCCGTGCTGGCCCTGGGCTTGGCCCTGCAAGAGAAAGGCAAGCAGGTGCAGATGGTGCTGGCCGATGGCGTCCCAGCCGGTTTCGAGCACCTGGCCGGCGTAGGGCAGATCGTTCGCCAGGCGGTGCCCCCGGTGGACCTGGTGGTCAGTGTAGATGCCGCCGCCCCCGACCGCATGGGTGGCGCCCTGAGCGCCTTCCCTCAGGCGGATATCAATATCGATCACCACGTGACCAATACCCGTTTCGCCGATATGAATATTATCGACCCGACCGCGGTGGCCGCCTGCGCCATGCTGGCCGAGGCTTTTCCGGAGCTGGGTTTGTCATTCTCACCCGCCAGTGTGGACGCGCTGCTCACTGGCGTCCTCACCGACACGATGGGTCTGCACACCTCGAACATGAATCCGAAGGCGCTGCGCATTGCCGCCGACCTGCTGGAAAAAGGCGCCGACCTGCCCAGGCTTTATGAGCGCGCTTTGCTGCGCCGCTCGTTCGAGGCCTTGCGCTATTGGGGCGCTGGCCTCTACAAGCTGCAGCGCCAGGGCGCCCTCGTGTGGACCTCTCTTTCGCTAGCCGAGCGCCTGGAGACCGGCTACCCGGCCAACGACGACGCCGAACTGGTCAATAACGTCGCCTTTGTGGAAGGGGCCACCGTCGTGGTATTGTTTATCGAGCAGGTGGATAACCAGGTAAAGATCAGCTGGCGCAGCCAGGGGGATGTGGACGTCTCCCAGATCGCCAGCCTCTTTGGGGGCGGCGGGCACGTCCCGGCCGCCGGCGCCGTGCTCAACGGCAGCCTGGCAGAAGTGCAGGCTCGCGTTTTAGAAGCCACCCGTGCCGCTTTGCAAGTTGTACCGGCTTAGGATTATGCAAAAGGAAACTCAAGCCAAAGGGAACTCTCTGACCAAAGGACGGACTGTAGATGCAAAAAGACTATAACTCTAACGGTGAAGGCCGAGGCTATATGGACCAAAACGCAGTGAACTTGGTCTCGGGTGTGCTGGTGGTCGATAAGCCCGTGGGTCTCACCTCCCACGATGTGGTCCAGATCATCCGCCGCGGCACGGGCATTCGCCGCGCCGGCCATACTGGCACCCTGGATCCGCGCGCCTCCGGCGTGCTGGTGGTGCTCATCGGCCCTGCGGTGCGCCTCAGCGAATTTGTTTCGGCCGAGGATAAGCGTTATCAGGCCACCATTCGCCTGGGCTCCTCCACCGACACCTACGACGCCGAAGGGGTTTCCAAGGAGCCTGAGGTCCAGGTGTCTGTGACCAAGGAGCAATTCACTGAATTGCTGCAGCAATTCGTAGGCGAGATCCAGCAGGTCCCGCCGCCATATTCCGCGGTTAAAGTGCAGGGCCAGCACGCCTACGACCTGGCGCGCCGCGGCGAAGAAGTGGAACTAACCCCGCGTATCATTCACGTGCACAGTCTCGACCTGCTGGAGTGGGCTTCGCCCGAAGTGGTCGTGGATGTGCATTGCTCATCCGGCACCTACATTCGATCGCTGGCCAACGACATCGGCGAGAAACTGGGCACCGGGGCGCACCTGGTGGGCCTGCGCCGCACGCGCAGCGGCCGCTTTACCCTGCGAGACGCCGTCTCCCTGCGCCGCTTGCGCGAAGCCTTCGAAACCGGCACCTGGGCCCAATTCCTCATCCCGGCCGCCGAAGCCCTGGCCGATTGGCCGGCCATCGAGTTGGACGCCGAGACGCTGGAAAAAGTGCGCAACGGCCATCGCATCCCCGCCCAGGAAGGGGCCCAGGGGATGGCCCGCGCTGTGAGCGAACAGGGCGACCTGGTCGCTGTCGTCGAAGTCACCGGCAACGAGTGGCAGCCGCGCAAAGTCTTCATGTCCTAACGGGGCCGTCATGCAGCATCTGCCTTGGCTGCAAGATGCGCAGCTCGGCGCTGCCTGGCTCACCATCGGCGTCTTCGATGGCGTGCATCTTGGCCACCAAAAGATCCTGAAGGACCTGCAGGCCGGGGCCCATGCCGTTGGGGCTTCGGCCGTTGTGCTTTCTTTCTCTCCGCATCCCGCCGAAGTCTTGCGCGGCCCTGTGGAATATTTCTATCTAAGCAGCCCGGAAGAACGCGCCGAGCAGATCGCCGCCCTCGGCATCGATCTGCTCATCACCCAACCTTTCACGCTGCAATTAGCCAACACCTCGGCTCGAGATTTTGTATCCCAGCTGGTGGACCACTTAGGCTTGAAGCAATTATGGGTCGGCCACGATTTTGCGCTGGGCCGCGATCGCCGGGGTGATATTCCCACGCTGATCGAATTCGGGAAAGAGATGGGCTTTGAGGTTCATCCCGTCGAAGCCGTTCGGCTGAACGGGGAGGTCGTTTCCTCGTCCGGCATCCGCAAGCTGCTGGCGCACGG
>Ga0209341_10001050_pt1 | contig 27820 bp, 40 predicted proteins | sample RifCSP13_2_FD_184020 | JGI IMG/M metagenome (GOLD analysis project Ga0209341, IMG submission 184020) | Soil microbial communities from Rifle, Colorado - Rifle CSP2_sed 13_2 (SPAdes) (version 2) | ecosystem: Environmental > Terrestrial > Deep subsurface > Rock core/Sediment | place: Rifle... | reverse complement strand
GCTCATGGCTTCCCTTCTCTACGCCCTGGGGGTCTGAGACGCCGCCTGTGTCGTCTCCCTAAAGACGCCGGTGACGATGTGTTCCTGCCGCGTGCGACCCATCTCTACCCGGACGTCACTCCACTTGTCATCGCGCCGAATGGTGTCGGCCCACTGCTGCGCCTGAGCCACTGTCGGATGTCCGGCGGAGATCACTCGGCGGCTCATACGGTCTGGTCCTCGCGCCCCGGCAGGGCATTGAGCTTACGGCGTTCCAACTCAGCCCGAAGGTCGCGGCGATCTGCGTGCAGCCACGCGCGTTCCACGTTGGGTAAATGCGCCTTCATCTGCTGCGAAATCTCAGCGATTGCCTTCTCAATGTCCGCGTCCGTCATGACCACCGTCATGGGATAGCCCACAGCAGCACCAACATGACTAGCACCACCCCTAGCGGTACCCACCAATAGGACGCCACCGCCAGTCGGACGTAGTAGCCCCAGTCGATCATCGCGGGGCCACAATCCGCGTCCGGTTCGCCTCACGCCGACTGAACGCCTGCACGTCCGGGCCGTTCAGCACCCACGTCCAGCCCACCGCCAAGACGCCAAAAGCCACCGTCACCCACACGATCCCTAACGCCAGTGCCGTCATGCTGTCCTCCGCTCTGCGCCCTCGACGATGCGCTTCGCAGTTTCCATAGCAAGGCTGAATGCCGCGCCTCTACCCCAGCACGCTTGTGGCGTAGCCGGAACTAGCTGCGCAACTAATTGAGCCGACATGAACTCAACGTGCGCGGCGATGCAACGCGCGTGTTCTGGCGACGTCGCGGCCACACATATCGCCGCCAGGACCATCACGACGGCACGTGTTTTCTTTGTTCCAATGACTTCGGCCAACACGGCGGCAGCGATGTCAGAGTTGGTTTCGATGACTTCAGCCATCACGTCAGTTGACGGCTTCAGGTTCCCCATCAACGCGCAATAACCGCGCGCGATGCTGGCTTCAACAGGCGAGTGCCGATGCCCAGTGCCACGAGCCGCGAGATCGCGAGCGGTTTGAGGCGTGCCACGGTCTAGCAATTTGGCGCTGTCGGCTGGATTGCCACGGCTGATTCGGAAGTAAACATTGACGCCGCTGTAAACGACCGCCCATAGGCGCTTCTGGCCGGTCAGGACATTGCCATCTGTGTCCAGCACGATGCCCTGTGCGTGGAGTTGCCATTTCCCCTGCGCCATCAGATCGGCGTACTCCTCGACCTTCCGCCAGTTGATGGGCCTGTTCCGCTTGTTGTGCTGCAGCATCTCCTGCGCCATGAGCGGGCTGATCAACTCAGTCGTATCAACAATCAGTGGAACATCAGACCCGACTCGCTGGCTGTCTACGGCAAGCGCGCGTCTCAGAGCTTTACCCTTCATTTGACTGGCTCCTGCACGGACATGCGTATGGCTGTATCGCACACGGCATCGAATAAGCCGGACTCCTTCAGCGCCTTGATCTCTCGACATAGAGAGACGAATCGCTCAAGGCGTTCCACCTCGGTCTTGTAGTCAGACTCAAGGAAGAACTTGCGGATGTCTCTAAGTTCACACAAGCATGTCTGAACCTCTTCAACGGCCCGACATCCTGGCCGATCGAAGCTGTGTCACGTGACGAGTGAGCGCAGGCGCAACCACACCGTGAATCGCTGCGACCTCGTTCGAGAGTTCCTGCAGCACGCGCTTGGACTCCTCGACCTGTTCATTGATCGCCGCTAGCAGCTCAACCGTTCCTTCCATAAATCTCCCAACCCTAAATGCGTCAACTCGCCATGTCATCTGAAAGGCGATATCGCCTTCGCCCCGAACCCCAGTAATAAAGCCAGAATCAGCCATCCTCCGAGCGCAGGTCTTCATTTCCGCATTCAGCATCTGAGTGAGCGGATGGCGTTCGGCTCTGGCGTATTCCCAATCTACTGATCCGAACTTCATGAGCGCATCTGCCCGATCGAGAAGAACTGGCGACCTTGCACGCACGCGAATGCGAACCCGAGGCGCGCACGACGAGCACGATTAGCCTTGCGCCACTTCCTATGCTCACGACGCAGCGTCCTTCTATTGCTCAACGCTGTCCTCCGTGTCGCTGTCGTTGTTCACTAATCCCACGGCGCATCCCACGCCGGTCCTTCCTTGTCAGCCACCAATCCGCCGCCCCGAACAACAGGAGCAGCACCACCAGCAACGCCAGCCACGCCATGAGTTGCAGGGGGTCAGCCATGTTTCCTCACGAGAGAATTATGTTGACTAAAGAGCGCCTGTAAGTAACACTAAGTCAACTACTTACAGTTTCTAGTAAACATAACGTAACACTCATTATCAGACATTGCGCGAAGGGCCAAGGAAACCAATAGTCCGGCACGCGCGCTACGACTTGCTTCCGTTCAACTCGCCGAAGATCGCCTCAACATCCGCGCCTTTGGCGCCCGCCTTCCGCAGCGCCTCGACAATCGCTAGACAGGTCTTGATGCCTGGATTCTTGTTCCCCCCGGCTTCGATCTGGTGGACAGTGTTGGTCGTCAAGCCGGCCCGTTCGTTGAGTTCGAGTTGGGTCAGGCCGAGGGCTTCTCGAATCTCCGTAAGTGTCATCGCAGACGGGACTATATAAATACTTCCTACTGGCTGTCAAGTGCCTTGCGCAGAGGCCGATTTCCGGGCTATTGTTCGAGCCTCCGATAGATGACAGTTGGACATCCGGTCGTGCTTCGCTGTTCGGCTGCGGTCATCATCACGGTCGTTGGCACACGTCGTCTGGCCGATGCCTTGGCCAGCAACATTAGGTTCGATCTCGTCGACTTCGGGGTCTTCTACCGCGCGGCCGCCTGCTTGGTCTCGCGCTGCGACCCATACGCCATCCCGCAAGGGATGACTTCACCGAATCTCGCCCCGCCGCATGTCCTCCTCCTCTTCCTCCCGCTGCAGGGGTGGTCGATTCAGTCCGCCTATTACATCTGGCTTGCCATCAACGCCGCCGCGCTGGGCTTCTGCGCATTGCGCATCGCACGCGAATTGGATCTCACACATTCCTGGTCGGTCGCTCTGCTGGCCGCGGCCGTGGTCGCCAGTTCAGGCCTTGCGATGGGGTCGGTCGCGAGTGGTAACTACTATCCGCTCCTTACAATCCCGCTGACTTTCGCGTGGGTCGCGTGGCGCCGCGGCCGGCTGACCGTCACTGCACGGTGGCTCGGCGCCGCGGCCGCGTGCAAAGTACTGTTACTGCTTCCGCTCGTGTGGTTCGCCATTCAACGTGAGCATCGCGCCGCGTTGGCGATGACGTCGACCTGGCTCGTGATCTTCGTCGTGGGCCTGCTCACCCTCGGTATCGACGTCTATGCCGGCTGGCTCGTCATCCTCGCCCGGGCGCCGATGGCCGGCCAATTCCATGACGCCGCGATCATGCAGGCCGCGCTACGCGCGTTCACCGAAACATCGCTCTATGCGCCCATCATGCCAGCGCCGGCGCTCGTCAGGCCGATCTGGGCTGTGCTCGCAGGACTTCTCGTCACCGCGACGGTGATCGTCCGTCGGGATCCTGATCGCGCCCTCCTGACCCTGATCGCTGCGGCCATCCTCGTCGCGCCAATAGGCTGGGTATTCGGCTGCTGGTGGCTCGCTGGCCCGGCCGTCGCAGTGTGGGTCACCGGAACCACCTGGGCCAGACTGGCGCTTGCCTGCGGCGCCGTGGCGCTCTGGCTACCTGATACGACGCCATTGTGGGGCCAGCCATCGCCGTGGCTGACGCTCACAACGGGGTCGCTCTACCTGTGGGTGGCGGTCGCGCTCTGGACCGCCGGCGTCATCCCTCGGAATGCGGCATGACCCGCCTGATCATGGGTCTTCGGACTCCTGGCCGCCGGGCGTGGGACGTGGCTCCGTCTCGTCGCGGGTGCCATCGCGCGACCGGCTACGGCCGGTGGACCCGGATCTCGTCTGGCTCGTGGTATTCACGCGCTGAGCCGCGCCACCACCTTCAGGTACCGATTCTTCTGGTCCTTCGTGACCGTCCCCGAGCTCCACTTCTGCGCGCTGCTGAACTCCACATAGCCCTCGATCTGGATGTTGCCAGCCGCCTGATGAAAGCCGCCGACCGTCCCGCTCACGTAGGCGACGACATCGGCCGCGAGCACCGTGTACGTCAGACACCAGACGGACACGCCGTTAATCGTCACCTGTGCTGCGATGGCGGTGCGCGTGAGCAACCCGGCCGCGCCAGGCATCTTGAAGATCAGTTGCTTGACGACGGCCGCGGACGGATCAAAGTTCGCGGGGTCGAGATCGAAATCATACGTGGGCACGCGGTAAACGGTGCCCACGTCCGAAACATGAACGTCGACGCTTGTCGCCATATGGGTTATCGCTCCGTGTCTGAACCTGTGACGGTCCGACGATAGATCGCCTGTTCGCCAGTCCACGCGCGGCGCACCCCGGCATCTTCTCCGGTCACCGTGCGCCGGAAGATCGCCTCTTCGGTGGTCACTTCGTCGGCTGACGAGGCTGGAATGGCGACCGTGCCCGTCTGTCCGGTCCCTTGCACGCCGGTCAGTGCGACGGTGACACTCGGCGTCACCGTGCCGACAGCACCAGTCGACGAGACGCCGGTCAGGACGACCGAAACCGTGACGGCGACTTGCCCAACTGAGCCAGTCCCCTCGACGCCCGTGAGCGCGGCCGTCTGATCGTTGCCGGCCGTGACGTTGCCGACCTGCCCCGTGCCGACGTTGCCGCTCAGCGAGACGTCGAAGGCCGGGACAACCGTACCCGTCTCGCCCGTGCCCTCGACGCCCGACAACTCAACCGGGAAGGTGGGGACGACGGCACCGATCTCGCCGGTCCCTTCCGTGCCAGTCAACGCGACCGTGAGACTCGGGTCGACGATGCCCGTCTGACCCGTGCCGGCGACGCCGCTGAGCGCGACCGTGACGTCGGCGCCCGCACTGACCGTGCCGACCTGGCCGGAGCCTTCGACCCCCGATAGCGGGATCTCAAAGACGGGCGCAACGACGTCGGTCTCCCCGGTGCCCTCCTCGCCCGTGAGCGCAACAGCAAACTCCGGTGCAACGGCCCCGACGTCGCCGGTCCCTCCGACGCCGGTGAGGGCGCGCGTGATGTCCGCTCCGGCACTGACTGTGCCGGTGTCGCCCGTGCCCTCAACGCCTACCAGTGGGATGTCGAAGGCGGGCGCAACCGTGCCAATCTCGCCGGTCGCTTCCTCGCCGGTCAGGGGGACCGGGAACGTGGGGACCACCGTCCCCACTTGGCCCGTGCCTTCGACACCCGTGATCGGAACGTCGAACTCTGGCGAGACGTTGCCGGGGCTGCCTGTGCCGGCCACGCCCGTGATCGGGATGTCGAACTGTGGCGCGACCGTGCCCGGTGTGCCAGTCCCTTCCACGCCAGACAGCGCCCGCGAGAACGTCGGCCCGACGGTGCCAAGGGCTCCGGTCCCTGCGGCCCCTGTCAGCGCCAGACTGAAGCCGGGGCCAACCGTCCCGATGGCCCCCGTCCCTTCGACCCCCGTCAGGGCGACCGTCGTAGCTGGCGCCCGAGAGAAGCCCCCGTAGCGTTGCCCAGGTACACCGCCGGGCGTGAGCTGGGTCAGGATATTGACGGGATGGCCGACGCCCAACGACCCCAGCGCCCCAGTCCCACCGACCCCAGACAGCGCCAGCGAGAAGGCTGGACCTACCGTGCCAGGACTGCCGGTCGCCGAGACGCCGGTCAGCGGCACGTCTGCGCTAGGCGTGATGGTGCCGGCCGAGGCGGTGGCCGCAACCCCCGAGAGCGCAATGGTGACGGCGAGGCCGAGCGTGCCGATCGCGGAGGTGCCAGCAACGCCTGTGAGCCCGACGGTCACATCGCTGGAGGCAATGAACTCCAGCAGGAACATGACGCCGGCAGAGCCCCCGCCACCTGCTCGGTTCGGTGCGCCAGACGCATGGCCGCCTGCGCCGCCACCGCCGTAGGCACCCGCATTGCCGCCGACGGCGTTACTCCCGCCAGGCGCACCACCGGAGACGCCGCCACCAGCGCCACCCGCACCGTCTGCGCCTGAGAATTGAATCGCGCGCCAGCCGGGCTCGCCCTGGACGTTCAGAGAGCCATTTGTACCGAGGCCGCCCGCGCCGCCCGCACTCGACACCCCAACGGTCGTCGAGCCACCCGTAGCGGCGCCGAGGCTGCCGCCGGGGGCATTGGCAATCGCCCCGGCCGTGTCGAGAGTCGTCGGATTGCCGCCAACATCGGTCGCCGCTGCCGCGCCCACCACGTAGGGCTTGCTCGCGCCAATCGTGGCCGCGTCGAGCAGTTCGACGGATCGGCCGCCTTCGCCGCCACCCCCGCCGGATTCATCGGTCGCCGCCGCCGTGACGCCGCCCGCCCCGCCGCCTTGCAGGATGGCGAGGACGTGCGCCGTGTTCGCCGTCGGGGTATAAGTGCTACTCCCGGCGCCGAAGACACGTGCGATGAGGCCAGTGAGATTGGCCATCTGGCGCTAGGTTCCGACGAACTCAATCATGTAGAGCGCGCCAGCCGCTCCGGCGCCGCCCGTGCGATCAGTATCGCCCGCCGTGTGCGCCCCGCCCCCACCGCCGCCGTAGGCTCCGCCGGCATTGCCCACGGCTTCCGTGCCGGACTGGGCGCCACCGCCGCCGCCGATGCCAAAGAACGAGGCCGCCGCGCCCCCAGCTCCACCCGATCCGTGCGTGGTGGAGTAGATGATGGCGCGCATCCCCGGCTCGCCAGCGAAGTTAAGATCGCCCAAGGTGCCGACGCCGCCGACCCCGCCCGCCGCCGACACGCCGACCGTTGTGGTATTGCCGGTGGCCGCGCCAGTGCCGCCCCCAGTGGCCTGCAGGATTTCCGATCCCGCCGCGCCGAGTCGCGACGTCGTGCCACCGTTGCCTGAGCTTCCCCCGCCCCCCGCCACGTATTCCTTGTTCGCGCCGATGTCCGCGGCCGAGAAGAGCTTGACCGCACAGCCGCCGCCCCCACCACCGCCGCCCGCGTCATCGGCTGCCGTGACCGGCGCGCCGCCCCCGCCCCCACCGATACACACGGCGAGCACCTGGAGCATCCCCGTGGTCGGGGTATAGGTGCCCGATCCGGTCAGGACTTGCGTGACGACACTGGTAATAGCCATCTATGCCGCCTCAATACGCATACTGCTCAACGCTTTACGCGATTCTCACCAGGGCCGTAGCAGCAGCGTGCGCGGGCATTGTAAGGGTAAAAGTTCCAGCCACGATACTCTGCGATCCGAACGTGTGGACCGACACCGCCAGCTTCGACGCCGACGTGTCGTTGTAGATCAACACCGCGTCGAATGCGCCGCTGGAGGTGAGCGCCGCCCAGGACAGCGAGGCCGTTGGCGTCCAGATGGCCGTCGTGCCATCCAGCGCCGGATCGGTGCCATTCGTCACCGCCGTCCCACCCTGCGTGTAGTTGCCAGTGCCGGCCAGTTCGCCCGTCGTGTTGTACACGGTGTCGCCCGCGCCACGCGAGGCGGTGACGAGATAGAGCGCCCCCTTGAAGTCGTCCTTTGTCGTTGCGGCGCGGATCACCGATGCGCCATGCGCATGGAGGCCGAGCATCACGTCACGTTTCCAGGCGCTAGTCAGAGCTTGAGTATTTGCCACGTCTACACTCCTTTACTGAGAACCCAATCCGAATGCTGCCGCAATAGCCGTCGCCACTGGCGATGTCTTCAAGGTCACATGCGCGGAACGATGCACCAGTTCTTCGCCCAAGTAGTACTCCACCCATGTCGTGTGTTCGTTGTCGTCGTCGAGCACACCTTCCCGCTTCACGAGATCGCACTCGTCCATCTCGCCGCGCGTCGTCTGAATCACTGCCATCTGGCCCTCCGGTTACACAATCACGTAGGTGTCGCCGCCCGACGGCGCCGACGTCAGCGCGGTAAACGTGAGCTTGTCCGTCGCTGGGTCAAACTCGGTGATGTCCGTTGCCTCTTTGGCGAGGGTGCCCGTCAGAAAGATCACGATCCGGCCCTTCCAATGATCGGTATCCGCCTGCGTCAGTCCGCTATCGATGAGCGTGGTGGTGGTCACCGCGCCGGTGACGGAGCCGTAGTAGATCGACTCAGCCGATCGCCGGAGGTTTTCCGCCGCCGCCGTGCCACCATTCAGCGCCACGGCATTCGCGTCGACGCTGCCGTTCGCCGGTTGATTGATCTGCCCGGCGCCAGTGCCCCGCGTGTAGAGGCCGCCCGCCGCTTCGGCCGCGGCGTTCGGCAGAGCTGTCAGTCCCGCTCTGACGCCGTCACGCATATCGACGGAGACCAGCACGAACTCAATCGAGCACGGGTCCAGGCCCGTGCCGACGATCGAGACGACGACGGCCCACGCGCCAAACGTCAGGGCTGCGTCGCCAACGTCCAGCCGGTACAGGCCGGGCGCGTCGGTCGCTGAGACTTCCTTGAAACCCCAATCGGTATGGGCGTCGGTCAGGGCGGAGAGCGCGGCGGGCGTGACATCGGTACAGACGACGTCGTTGTCGGTTTCGACACGCGTGTGCGCGATGTCGATGCTCGCCTCAGTGAGCCCGGTCTTCGGGGCGCCAGCGACGTCGCGGATCAACACGAGGACCGTGTGGTCCGTTTGGCCCACTAGTATTTCTTGTTTCATCGCTTAGCCCCGCATGTCCTTCATGTCCACAGAATCGGCCATGTCTTTCGCCACCAGAATGAGAATGCTCGCCGCCGCCTGCACGATGTTGATGGCGATGTATCGCCACAGGTCGACGTCCGTGCTGCTCGCCCAGGAGTAATCCATGCTCACCGAGGCCGCGCCGGGCTGCGTGCTCGTGGCGAAGTTGTCTCCGCGAGCCGCGTTGTACGTTTCGGCCCGTTCTGTCTGATCGGCCCCCTCAGTCAATGTCTTGTCGGTCTCTGGGAAGGTCGGCACGAAGACCCAATCCACTACGAGATCGCCCGCCTGACTCGTCACGGTCAGCGTGGTCGTTTGCGCCTCCACGCCCCCGTCGGCCGCCTGTGGCGACGTGAAACACGCGGCCGTCGTGAGGTGTGTGCCGGTGAACGTCAGCGAATGCGCTGAGACAGAGAAGTCCGATCCGGAAGCTGTAATTTCGACCGTCTGCGCGCCGCTCGCGGGGTTGGCGAGGCCCCATTGTTGTAGCCGTCCGGTGCCGGTCGTCGGGTGCTCGTTGACCAGCGTCATAGCGGCGCCGCCGTACGTCACCCCAGTGACTTGGTCACCGCCGACCTTCTTCAAGGCCACCATCGCCGCTGTCGGCGTGCCAGTTGGTGTGTGCGTCCATGACTTCGACGACACATTTTCACCGGTTTGCAACTGGGCGATAACCGCGTCAAAGGCAACAGACATATCTCACCTACAGCCCGCAGCGATACGCCGTGGCCGGACGGGTCAGCGGCGTCACGGTTGCACCTTCGTCGCTGTGCAGCCCCGAGTGTCCACGGCCACGAAGCGCAGCGACGGCAGCCAGGTAAACGTCGCAGACGCGAGCGAGAATGTGCCGCTATTCCACGTTCCAGACTTCGATCCCGTGGTGCCGCCAGGCCAGCGCGACACGGTGACGACGAGCGGCGTGGCCACACATGGATTAGTCGGCGGCGGCACCACAATCGCGCGCGTCTCGGTCTCGATCAGGGCAGGACAGGCCAGGCCACCATTCGCGGGTGGCGTCGTGACCGTGCGCGTGCGCGTGCGTGACTCCTCGGTCGCACTGATCGGCGCCCACGCCGACCACGCGGACCACGCGGAGACGACGCAATCGACTGGCGCAGGAGGCAGAGCGACAGTCGTCACCGTGAGTGTCTCCGCGTCCGTCGCGTCGTTGTAGGACGTGTCGCGGGTCCAGGCCACGAGGGGGTAGCTACCCACCGCGGCCGGAGTCCAGGTCGTCGTGAACGTCGTCGGGAGCGGCGTCGGGCCAAACGGGAACTCGAACAGGTCCACGCCATTCAGCCGAATGACCGTCCCGCGCAGCGCAACGTTGTCGTCCACCGCCACCGTCAGCGTGACCGTCTGGCCGAGCACGAGCGCCGCGCTTGACAGGGTGAGATTGATGGTCGGCGGCGTGGTGTCGCTCGTCGGTGGCGGTGGCGGCGTACAGCCTTCGTCGATTAGACCGTCGTTGTCGTTGTCGATCCCGTCACCACAGATTTCGGTGGGCGGTGGCGGCGGCTGCGTCGTCCCGCTGATGGTGTAGACGTGGATGCGCGCCTGTGCCCCGTTGCCGAAGTTCTCGGTGAGGTAAATCTGGCCCGTGGCGGTGTTGTACGCGAGCCCGCCGACGTTCGTCCCGATCCCCTGAATCGTCTCCACCAGGTAGGGCGTGATCTCCCAGTACTGTTTGGTCCCGGCCTTGACGAGCGCGAGATCCGACGCGCGATAAAACCAGATCCGAGGGACGTAGGGCGGCGCGTAGGAGCCCTTGCTGGTTTGACCGCATTGCACATCCCCGTAGCAGAACGTCCCGATGCCGATCTTGCCGACGAACAGGACCGTGTTCGTGTTGTCGGGGAGGAGGATACCGGTCACATCGGCCGTGTCGTTGTAGGTGCCGGAGGTCTGGTTCCACGGACCGAGCGTCTGATGGGCGTCCGGGTAGGCGACGAGTGTTGTCGCCGGGGTGGGATTGACCGCAGATAGCAGGTTCGCCTTCGTGACCGCGCTGACTGATGGACCATACGACGTGCGGCTCACAATCGACAGGCAGCACTGGCCGGTGAGAAAGTCCCCGCCGAGCGCGGCCTGCCACACGGGCGGGATCGTCCCCATGTAGCCTGCGTAGAAGGCGGGATTGAGCGACCCCACGCCGAACGGGCCGACGATGCTGGCGGTCGCGAGATTGGTAGCCCTGACAAAGTGGGATGACGAGGCCGTCATCGCCCCGTCGTAAAACGAGTAGGCGGTCAGCAGGAGTTGCGTACCACTGACGAACAGCCCCCCGATCTTCTTACTGTTCGTGTCGGTCGGGTTGATCTGGTTGAGCCGCCCTTCGAGCGCGTCCCGCGGTTGCTGGAGCTGGACGGCTTGCCCCGTCGATGTCGGAATGGAAATCTCCGCCACCGTCTGCGTCCAGTCGTGGCAGGTGAAGAACAGCGACCCCTGGCCGCCGTTCCCCGCCGGGTTGAAGGCGATGGCCCCGTTGGTGTATTCGCAGTACTGGCCCGAGGACGAGACATCGTGCATCGCCGGTAGGGTGAAACTGTATTGATGGACGAGGTCGGCCGCCGTGAGGAGCCGCGTCGGCAGTTGCCGCGCTTCCACTGTTGGCCCGCAGGCCAGATACAGGCCGACCGTCAGGAGCGCCGTGGCGAGCAGGTGCGGGAAATAGCGTGTTGCCAGTCTCATTAGCAGCCGTCCAGTCTCATTAGCGATTTCTCTTGCATCTTAGGCGCATTGCGCCTATACTGAGTCTCATGGATGGCACTGATGCCGTCCGGCGCGCCTCGGCCATCAGGGGCGGGAGACACACCATGACCCCCACGTTGCAACTGCTCAGGACCACCGACCACGGCAAGCCGGCATTTGAGATGGTCATCCGCGGCGCGTGCGCCGACTCGCTGTGCCAACAGCTTGACGCCATTGGATTGACGCCGACAACCGACATCACCAACCGCCGTGCCATCGTCTGCACCACGGCTGACGATCTGAGCCGCGTGCAGAACGCGCTCAAGGCGCTCGTGGCCGTGGGCCTGATCGCCGTCGCTCGCTAGGAGGACCCCATGACCATTTATCGACTCGACAGCCACCGCGTCATTCCAGGCACCGACACGTGGCCCGTCGTGGACGTGATTGTGGCGCCGACGCCAGAGACGTGTCTCGCAGAGGCCGACCACAAATATCCCAACGCCGAGGATCGCCTGGGCTCGCTGCACTGGACGACGCCCAAGATCGTCACAGAGGACTGACGACGCGATGAGCCCGACCCACCCTAATCGCTCCCGCCGCACGCCGCATCCGTCGCGCAATCCCGCGCCTGACGAGATTCGGCGGGCGCGGGAGAACGCTGGGCTCACGCAAGCTGGCGCCGCCTTACTCGTCCACACCATTGATCGCGTCTGGCGCCAATGGGAGGCCGGCGACCGATCCATGCACCCCGCATTCTGGGACTTGTTTTTACGTAAGGTTTCGGCGAGCGCGCCCTGACACAGCAGCGATGCAGTAGCCCGCGCCATCACGACTTCCTCCGCGGCCACACAAAGTGACCAGCTAACAGCCCGAGAGAAAACGGCAGCAGGTCTGACCGCTCACCGGCCGCCCAGACCAATTCAGAAATCGTGTCGCCAGTTGCCTCATGCACAATGGCCCAGAGTTCATAGGCGCCCAGACACACAAGGCCGACAATCAAGATCCACTTCATGGACGCCCCCTCCGTGACTGCACAATCGCCAAGATGATCTCGATCGCCTTCTGCCACCACGGCCGTTTCTTCGGCGTCGGCGGCGTGGGGGCAGGCTCAGGCTCAGGCACAGGGACGGGCACAGGCGCCGGAGGTTCAACCACGGGCGGGACGGGCGGCAGCTCCGGCGCGGGCGGTGGTGCTGGCTGAGGCGCCACGACAACCGGCGGCACGTAGGGCGGAAACGGCGGCATGAGCGCCGCAGACACCGTGCCGTGCTCGTTCGCCCACGTCGCGGCATACTCGGCGCTGTCAGCGGAGACCTCAAGCCGCGGGTAGAAGCCGAGCCCCTCATGAATCAGGAAGGGCGTGACACCATCAACGCCGACCATGCGATCGGCCGGACTCGCTTCCTGTCCGAACCAGACGCCGCCGCGCTCGGTCGCCGAAATCATCGGTAAGCCCGCGACCGTGGTGAACCGATCCCGATCCGCCCAGCGCAGCACATCCTGTGAGCCGTCGAGCGCGCGCCCGGCTGCCACGTCCAGTAGGAACGTCGCCGGCAATTCGCCATTGACCCCACGGAGTACCGGTAGAGCTTTCGCCACCTGGCCCACTTCCTGCCGCCAGTACTGGCCGTCGCCGCGTTTGGAATAGAGGACGAACGCCGCGCCGTTCCAGCGCACCTTCGCCCCTTCCTGGCCGGAACAATCGAGGCCCGTCTCCGACACGCCCGCCGAGTTGATCGTCACGAGCTTGTCGTTGCGCGGGTCGGTGTTCGAGGCCGTGAACGCCTGAGCCGCACAGAGGACTGACCCGTCTGGCGCCGAGTCTGCGTCCAGGTGCGTAAACCCGATGCCAGGGCACGAGTGCGCCCAAAGCACTTCGCCCGTCAGCAGCCGCACCGCCTCAACCGTCCGTTGGTCGACCGACACGATCAGCCACAGCCAGCCCTCAGGCGTCCAGAGGACGCGCGAGAACACGCCGGAGCGGGTGCGCAGGGCCATCAGTTCACCTCGGCAGCGACGACCAGAGCAGCCCGAGCGCCAGCAGGAACGCCGCCCACGTCACGAGGCCCTTGCCGCGTGATTCAACCAGCGCGTACCCGGACAACGCGAGCGCGACAACCCAAAACAACAGTGGAAACGTCATAACCCTGCACTCCCTTCATTCCGCCTTTGCGTCGTCGATTCGAGGCGCCCGACGAGCCGCTGGATCTCGCCCATCAACCGGAGCAGCATGTCGTCCTGTTTCTCCATGCGGATGTTGTGCTCGATGAGCGTCTTGGCGTGGCTACTCAACATGACCTCGAACACGGCGAGACGCCGGTCCACCGACCCATAGAGTCGCGTGGCTGAAATCCACAACCCCACGACAATGCCGATCATGGTGATGACATTGCCGAGGGTGATGGTCGGGTCGAAGTTCGGCATCATGCTCACCACACCACTTGTGCTTTCGCGCCAGCCTGCCAGCCGCCGCCCCATAACTTCGCCGCGTAGCCGCCCACGTTCAACCAGGACTTCGGCTTCGCGCCCACCTCGAATTGCATCCCTTGCAGCGTGACCCCTGCGCTCGCATAGCCTTTCTTGCCTGACGGAATCGCCCGCACCGCGTCCGAGATCGCCGCCGACAGATCCGCAGACATCGGGCGCGCAAGTGACACCAGCGCCGGGCTCACTGCCCTGGTGTCCCCGGTGCGTTTCCCACTGGTACCGGCGCCGCGATCACCACAGGCGTTGCCGCGCTCACGACTAGCGGCCCAGCCGCACCGATGCCCAATTCAGGCAACGCGGCTGTCACGGCAGACACCACTAACTCGGTCGCCTTCTTCGGTAGGTTTTCCTTAACCGTCGCCACCGCTCCGGCCATCTGCTCCTCAGGCGTCATCCGCTTCCCGGTCTTCTTGAGGTACGCGGCTGAGACCTCTTCCATTTTCTTGGCCCCCTGCTGCGCGAAGTACTTCAACTGCGCCTCATCCTCTGCGCTGAGCGAGTAGCCGATCTTGCGAGACACCTGGGTCGCAATCCAAATCAGCAACATGCCCAGCGCCGACGCGATGATGCCGCCGACGACTTTAATGATCTCGGCGTACATCGGGTCGATCGTTTGCGCGATGATCGGATCCATGCTCACTCCTTTGCTACTTCGTCCTTCGCAGGGCGTCCATTAGCTCGCCAGCCTCCGCACGCCGAGCACGTCGGCACTCACGAAACGCGCGAGACTCACGGTATTGTTCTGATTCCCACCGAGCAGCGTGACCGTATTGCCGTCTGTGCCAGCGAACCAGCCGACATGCCCCGGCGCGGCGATCACATCCGGCCCCGGCTGCGGTGCTGCCCCACGCTTCAGAATCACCACGTCGAAGCCAGGCTTGGCGTCCTGCAACCGGATCGGTGTGCCCACCGTGAGCCACGAGCGCGCCGCCAGCGACTTCGACCGCGGCAATCTGAGCAACCACGCAGTAAACGAAATGAACGCTGCGCACCACGGCACGTCATCCGACCCGGCCCAGTCGTTGTCGAGCTTCAGCATCGCCACGATGAGCGGATTCGACGACACCCCGGCAATCTCTTTCGTGCCGACGAATCTCATAGCGAGGTCGAACGCGGTGATCGTCATTCATCACCCCTGCGCGCGAGACGTTGCCCAGCGAGCAGTTCCGCCTTGCGCCGGTCCAGATACATCCGTGCAGACATCCAAATCACCCCAACCAGCAGCACCCAGATCAAGGCTCGGTCCCGTCGCCATGACGGGTGAATCGCCGACAGACCCCCGGCCATCGCCATGAACATCAGCGACCGCGCCGCGCTCCGCAGACCTTCATAGGCGTGCAGCACTTCCCCATTGATCCCGCTCAGGCGCATCGCGCGAGAATCGCGGACCAAGATGAGGAACATCCACGTACTCGCCACGAGCGCGATGCTGGCAACGATGAGTCGACTCCACAACAGCTCAGGCTCCACGCACCTTCACCCGGTCCTTTCGATTAGCTGGTGGCACGCGCGCCTCGACAAACTTCCGCACCGCCGCCAGCCGCGCCTCAAGCTCTGACACCCGGCCAGACGTCGGGGACGGATCGACCCGCTCAGTCCACCGCATGAGCAGGGCACGCATGAATCGCCTCACCGCCGCCCCCGCACGGGGGGCAGCCACCCCTGCGTTAAGCGTTCCGACAGCTTCATGGCCTCAGCCGCCATCGTCACGGCCTTGTCCGCGTGCGCGCACTTCTCGCGGTACGTCCAGCCGGCCACGAGCCAGCCTTTGAGCAAGGACGTGATGATCAGACCCATGAGCCCGATCACCGTGAGCCGTTCAACGTCGATCTGGGTCCAGTCCAACCACCACCAGCCAGTCAGTCATTCGTCTGCCACAAAGAGAAAAGCCGCTACGTCCGTGCGTTGCAGCACGTCCGAGCGGCTCCCTCTCGATGGCCCCTGTCTCACATCGCACGCGCCGGGCCGGCGCGGGTTCGGGTAGCTATCCCTATCGAGTGAGTAGAGTTTACTCCGTCAGTGCATCGTTTTAGGTCGGCACGGGCAGATTCTCCAAATCGAGTGATTCAAACTCGACGGCGAACTTCTCTAGGCCGCCAAGGATCAACGTGTGCCGTTCACACCGCAGTAACCGATCATCCCACCCAGCAGCATCAAGACCTTCAAAGTGGTCGAGATCGAGGTTCTGGCCGAGTTCCACGTTCGTCCCGCAGAGACTGTCCTTGACCGCGGCCACCACCGGGCCAGGCGCGAGTACCTCAAGGTGTTGCGCCACGATGTCCTCAGCGGTCGCCGAGTCGCGTGTCAGTTCGAGCGAGAGGCCGCCGTCGGCGCCCATCTTCCTCGTGCCGTACTTGGTGTCCGAGGCGCTATCGGTCTGCACCTGGTCGTCGACGTCCCACTCGCGCTGCGGCTGGCGCAGGCTGGCCGGCAACGCATCGCCCACCGCCGGCGTAGGTTCTGGCAAGGGCGGCGTGTAGAGGCGGCCATACCGATAGAGCACGTAATTCCGGATCTCGGTGCGTTGCCGGCGCGCGCGGAACGACTGCGCCAGCGTGTCCGTGATATCAGAGATGGTCCGCGCGGCCGCGGCCGCCGGGTCGATCACAGAGCCGATGATCTGGCCGTCCTTGTTCTGACCCAGATACAAGCCGTGCTCGTACGCCATCCGGGCGAGCTCACGGAGGCTGACACCCTCGCCATCCCACCCGAGTAGGAAGGCCCCGAGCCATCCACTGGCCGTGCGGACCTCACTCCGGGTCTTCGCCGCGGCGAACGTGGCCTGGTTCGTCCGTGAGTAGCCGTTCACGGTCGGCGCCGCCAGCCGGGCCCCGGACTGGTAGTCGCCGAGAATCAAGTTATGCAGGAGATCCAGGAACTGCAGCGGCAATGACTCGATCAGATTACCGCTCCCGTCTCCAACGTCCTCGACGCCGCCAAGATTCACCACCACGGGCACCTGGCCCGTGCGCGCGAGGATCGACCGCGGACCGCGGCCGTAGATAACGCAGTACCGACGGCCGTTGAAGTCCCGATATGGCACCGCCGATCCAAATGCGGACGTCCAGTCCGCCTGACCAGGGAAGAGCCAGTCCGTGGCGACGGGCAGCGTCGCCAGCGTTTCCTTGAGTCGAGCGACGGCCAGCGAGGGGCCAAACGGTGAGATCGGCACGAAGAGGGCCAGTGGGTCGCCGGCCGGGGCATGCCCGAAGAGCACGTACTCATCCCAGTCCATGGCGAAGTACGGGATGTAACGGGTGCCCGTGAAGATGCCTGGCACGACGCCGACGGCGCTCAGGCCCTTCGCCTCGTCGGAGAGGAGGCCGTACCCCACCGGCACGGGCTTGCCGATCATGGTCGGGTTGCCCGGGTTCACTGGATCGGCTGGGTCGTTCCCCATGTTCGGGAAGTCGGTCAGCGTGAAGAGCCGTGAGGGATAGCGCGGCTCCGGGTCCAGGTCCAGGATGCGCTGCAGCCAGTCAGAGGCGGTCAGGCGGAACTCCAACCCGCCCAGCGGCTCACTGTCGGTCACGTTCCCGCTGAACACCCGACGGGGCGTGGAGCCCGCCTTGATGGCCGTCTCGGTGGAGATGTAGATCTCGACCAGCGCATCGGTGAGGCCATCGCCATTGCCTTCCAGATCACGCAGGAGTCGGTCCGTGTCGAACAGCTCGATGGTCACCTGCGAGCCGCGCAGGTCGCCGCCGGACCGGCTCGTCAGCGCGCGCACGATGCTCCCGAACGACTTCACGGACGGCTCATCCGGCACCGTCACGTTGATGGGGACACTCGTGTACCGCTTCAACGTGCCCCCGGGTGGCGTCAGGTCCATGAAGACCACCGGCGTATCCACGCCGCAGAGGTCGAGGCCGGCCGCGGGGTTGGTCCCTGCGCCGACCGTGCCGCCACCAGTTGGCGGCGAGACGATGGCCGGGTCCGGTGGCCGGTCCTGGACCAGTAAGGCGACGAGCTGCGTCACTCGGACGGCATTCAGTGTCGAGATGAACTGGCCCCAGGCCCAGTTCGCATTCGTCGCGGCCGGCGTGACTGACGGTGACGCCTGCAGCGCCAGCGTGTCGCCAGGTGCGACGGCCATAGCCCCGACAGCGTCGGCGCCCTCGTCAGCAGCATCAGTAATCGTGACTGAGGGGGCTCCAGTTGGCGTTGCGCCGTTGACGCGTCCGTCGAAGGTGTAGGCATCGCCGCCAGACCCTGGGGCCGTCCCGAGTTTGACGACCAGGCCGATGAGCTGGAAGCCTGTCGCGCCGCAATGAAACCATTCGACATCGGCCTCGGTCGTATCCCAGGCCGTGCCGGCCTGGTCGGGTGTGCACGGCGGCGCATAGGTGGGCACGCCGCTGTCTGGCGAGTCGTTGGCATGACCGCAGTACTGGGAGTACCCGTCGGTGTCGGCGACAAACGACACCCCAATCCCGATCGCATTCGACGCGGGGCTGTTCGTGGCGACCGCCTTAACGTTGACTTCATCACCCACTGCCAGCGTCAACGCGAATGTTGCCGATCCGGTGGTGGCGGAATCAGAGATGGTGAGCCGTGTGTCCGGCGTGCCGCCGGACCCATCTTGATCGACGCCGTTCTTGCGGATCGTGAACGTGATCGACTTGCCGGAGCCTGGTGCCGTCTCGAAGTCCGCCCAGAAACCCGTCAGGGCACCAGGCACCGCCACGACGTCCCGATGATTCAGACCATCCGAGTTACTCCAGTTAGAAGGCCCACGGAAAACCCCGTCGTATTTGGTGCCCGTGATCGCGCCCGTCGTCGCGATGGCGTACCCAGACTCGCGCGCGACGCTCCCCTCGAACTCAATCGAGATAATTTCGGGATGATTGAGCGCGGCCGGGGAGGCGCTCGTGACATAACTGACCGTGATCAGATCGCCAAGCACAACCGAGATATCCGTCCCCGTCGTTACCGCCGATTGGTTCGTGCCTGATAGGACGCAGACGAGCGCCGTGGCCGCGCCGTTCACCCGGAGCGTGATCGTGACCGACTCGCCAGTCCCGGGCGCCGGGTCGCGCCAGATGCCTAGGTTGCGCAGCACCCCGGCGCACGGCCACGGGGCGCGCATCGACGCCTCGGTGAACACCCAACCGGCGCCGGAATCGTACTCGCTGAACAGGTTGGTGTAGTTCGTGAGTATGGTATGGGTGCCGGTGCGGACGAAGAAGACCTGCTTCATGTGGGGTCCGTCCGCTGATAGCCCGCGCCGTCAAGCGCCGCCCAGACTGCCGTCGACCACGGCGTCGCATCGGGCGACACCTGATGCACTTCCACATACGGCAGATAATTGGCCGCCAGGCCATGACTGGCGCCAACGGTATCCAACCCGCCTTGACGCATGACATGCGAGACTTCCTCGCTGCCGCCGCCGTTCCGGGCGACGAAGTTCATCACCACGAACGCGATCGGCTGGTTCGGATCAGGCGCCTGGGCCATCTGGACGACATCGATATCGCCGTCGACGTCCCCTTGGTTGTAGGAAATGTCATCATCCGCCGCGATGTCATCGATGCCCGCGAACTGCTGCAGGCCCGTTGACCGGATCCAGTCGCTATGTGCCCCATCGGCGATCGGCCTGACCACCCCGACCACGTTCTGCGGCGAACTGGACAGATCGTCGTGCACGCCGCCGCTGCCATCTTTCCAGACCCAGTTTTCACAGGTGCTTACGGCCGGTGACGCGGACCCGAGTCGATAGCCATCCCAGGTCGCACTCGCTGTTTCGAGCGTGTCTTTGCCGGTCAGGGCCAGCACGTTCTGCGGTGTGTTGTCGCCTGGGCCTTGCGCTTGCACATCCACCGTGCCGGCACTGGCATGGATGAGCACCTTGAACCCGAGCCGGTAGTCCGTGGCAAGCGGCAGCACGAACGTCGACGTCCCGAGCACCGTCAGCGCGCCGCCTTCACCGCGGCAGGCGGAGAGCGTGCCGTCGTCCTCCAGATACAGCCCATCCTGCACGTCCCCACCTTCAAGGACCGCGAGGATCATCTTTCGCTGTCCGGCCGAAGGATAGGACGTCACTCGGAGATCGCGCTCGCCGATCGCAGTCGCCCCAGACGGCACCTCGGTCCGATGCCCGTCACACACCCGTTCGATGTAGTCGTCCGGATCCCCGGAGAATCGGATCGCCGAGGCGCCGGCGCGACCGTAGGGCCCGATCTCGATCGCGCCGTTCTCGACGACGGTGTACCCGCGCGGCAATTGCGCCCGCGTGTACCAGGAGGGGGTATCAGCGTCTATGGCGCTCATAAAGCCAGCCCGCGAAGCGCCTCAGCGAACTCAAGATCCGTCTCGCGCGCCCCGGACCCGCGCGGGTAGGACTCCAGAAACGTGTGCCGGGTCGTCGCCAGATGGCCGAAGAGCGCGTCGTTCACCGTAGAGTCCGGGACGAGCGCAAACGGCAGCATCACACCCTGAGCGCCACGCGACAGCGTGAGGATGTCGGCCGCGACGTCGGCCGGCACGATGTGGCCCCGGAACGCGCGCACACGCGTCCCCATCCGGTAGGCGTTGATGCGTGGGTGGTAGTCGCCGGCATGCACGACCGCCGGCTGGTTCTCATCGCCGACAGCGCCGCGGTCCAGGATCGCCTCGCGGACCGTCTGCCACCAGACGATTTCCCCAATGGCGACGACCGTCGCGGCGCCCGTGATCACAATGTCCCAATCGTCATCGGTGACGTTGGCGAGCGTCCGGTAGTCGTCCCAAGGATCGAGGCAATGGCCGTCAGCCGTGTTCGCCGGGATTGTCAGCGCACGGCTGAACCCGGCCGGGTTCGTCACCGTGACCGTGGCTCCAGCCAGTTTGTGGTAATGAAGCGACAGGCCCTCGATCGTGACCGGAGCCGACCAATGCGATCGAATCGTGCAGCTCGTGCCGGTGGACTTGAAGACGGTGCGCGCGATCCGATCTTGCGCATTCGTCAGCGGGAAGGCGCCCGCCTCGGTGCCCGCCGTGAGGCTGAGCGTGGCACTCGGCGTCAAGTTATCGGACGGCCGGCAGTAGTAGCAGGTGCTGATCATGAGCTGGCCTGTCTGACGGCCGTGCCCAGCCCGAACGTGTTGAGCGCGATGCCTCGGCTCAGCTCCTCCTGGGTTGCCCGGTGGCGTCCAACGACACGACCTAGCACTTCTCCGTCGACGACGAGTACGAAGTCCTCACCGTCCCGCTGCAGGGCCGGGGCGATGGCCGCCGCGATCTGTCGGCCGAGACGGTCACCATTTAGGCCTTCAGAGGCGGATCCAGCCGCACGGTCGAGCCAGCCCGCGATCGTGGACGGCTTCAGCACGAACTCGCCGCCCGGCACGTCCCCGACGAGCGCCATCGTCGGGCGACGCACAAAGGCTTCCGTGGCAAAGCTCTCAAGCCCCCTGGCGCGATTGAACGCCCGCTGTCGATTGCTCAGCGGCGCGACTGGGATCTCCAGCGTCGGGATCTCCTCGATGGCCTTCCCGAGTTTGCCCGTGATGACGTCGACCAGTTCGCCCAGCTTGTCGATCACGAGCTGGAGCTGCTCGGTCAGGGTCTGGCTCCAATGGACCGCATCGAGCGCCTGGGAGTCAAACGCCTGGCCGTTCTCGTCGATGAGCGTGCCCTGATCGATCATCTGTTGCAGCAACGGCCGCAACTGTTTCGGGACCTCAACGCCGGTCTTGATCGCTTTGAGGAAGAACGTGTTCATGTTCTCCCCCATCTTCTCGATCACCAGGTTGTGGTCGATGCCCGATCGGGTCAGCGCCGTGTACTCTCGGACCAGGAGCATGGCCTCATCCGTGAGCGCCTGCTGTTTCCACTTGTCTCCGAGCTGATCGATCGTGAAGCCGTATTTCTCGACCGTGGCCTGCAGGAAGTCCCGCGCCTCCTGCTCTTCGCCGAGCCGGAGCTGTAGCGCCGCCTGCGCCTCGGCCACCGTCGTGTTGAAGGCGGCGAGCGCGGCTTCGTAGTCCTTCAGCTTCTTGGCGTTGAACAGATCATTCCAGGCCGCGCGGACCTTCGGATCGCCGGCCACCGCGCCGACCGACTTGTTGAGCTTGTCGAGGCCACCCGCCGCCTTCAGCCACTCGGCACGAGCTTGGCGGACCTTTTCCATTTCACTCGGCCCGATCCCGAACAGACCGCCGAGCGCCGAGAGGCCCTTGCCGAGAAGCGGACCGATCAGCGCGCCAATCCCAGGAATGAACGACCCGAGCGCGCCGCCTATTTTCTCGCCGAGCCCTTTCTTGATGACGCCGCCGAAGGTGGTGCTGAGCGACTTCCCGATCTGCATCCCGGCCAGGCCGCCGATCGATTGGCTCACGCTGCCGCCGCCGGTCAGCGCCTGCAGGACCGTCGGGCCGAGCTGTTGACTGAACTCGTGGCCGGCCGCCTCAAGGTCGATGCCCAACAGGCGCGCCAGGCTCGGCCGCCCAAGGTTGACGCGCGTGCCCTGGAGCGCCGACGGATCGAACGGCACCGTCGTAATCGAAGGCAACAACCGGCCGACCTTCGTGCCGAGCTGACCCAGTCGAAACAGGATCGCGTTGACGTTCGTTTCGACGCCCTCCGCCAACTCATTCACGGCCACCAGTGGCACCAGCGCGTCTCGAATCGACAGCAGCGCCGACGGCGCAACCTCACCAAGCCGTTGATACGCGGCAATCGCGCTGTCGACGGTGCCGAGGAAGTCTTTCTGCATCCCAGGCAACAACCGCGTCACGTCTCCGGTGTCGCCGAGCGCGGCCGCCATTTCATTGGCTCGCGCGATCAAGTCTCGGCCGTAGATCTTGTTCTGCAGGTCGAGCAACTTCTTGGCGGCATCGGCCTGATCCTTGAGGGCTTTTTCCGTGTCCTTCGCGTTGGAGGTGTAGATCTTCTGCGCATCGGCGCTGAGATCGTAACTATTCGCCAGCGCCGTAAATTGACCTTCGAGCTGCTGGGCGGCGTCGAGTTGCTCTCGTTGCTCCGCGGTCAACCTCGATAGTTGCTCGCGCGCCGCCTTAATCCTGGCGACAAAACCCGGCGCGCTACTCAGGATCCCCAGGGCCTTCGCTTGGGCCTCGTTGAGCGCCCCGACACCGAAACGGTCTAGTGCGCCCTTGAACGGCTCTTTCGGCAGCTCCGCCAATATTTGCGCCCGCAGGGCCGCAGAGGCGTTCGGTGGGAGGAATACCAACTGGAACGCCTTGGACTTCGAGGCTTCCTCGCCGAGGCCCGCAATCGCGCCGAGAATCTCGCCGGTGTGAATGACGACGCTGTTGGCGAAAGCCTCCCACTCGTCCTGCGCGGCCTCGAGCCGCCGGATCGTTTCGTCCGACATGACCTTGGCACCGGCGCCGAGCTTCTCGTAGCCCTCGATCATCCCGGGCAGTAGTTTCAGGGCGCCCTTACCGAACAGGTCCTGCGCGACGTTGGCGCGCAGCATGGGATCTTCGATCTTGCCGACCGCGTTGGAGACCGCGAGGAAGGCCTGGTCCGGCTTCATCGCCCGGATGGACTCATACTCCAGGCCGGCCTTCTTCAGCGCCGCCACGGTCGACTTGTCGCCGCCAGCCAGCTTGTCGTTCAGGACGCTCGCGCTCTTGGTGAAAATCTCCTGGTCGGCGCCGGACTGCTTCGCCGCGAACGCGTACCGTTGGAAGTTCTCAGCCCCGAAGCCGAGGGATTTCGACTGGTCGTTGATCGCCGAGGCCGCGTCGAAGACTTTCTTGGTGAAGTTGACGACGGCGCCGACGGTGAACGACACGCCGATCAGCGCGCCGACGCCTTTGAGACTGCTCGCGAACTTGCCGACGGTCCCGGTGGCGCCCTCGGTCTCCTTTTTGAAGGATTTGACGTCGATGCCAGCGGCTTTGAGCGCCGCCTCAAGTTGGGTCTTGTCTCCCGCGAACTCGAGGACGGCGCGGCCCAGTTTGAAGATCGGCATCGCTGGTTACTTCGTTGGGAGGATGCGACTCATCTCGTGCTCGAGCGTCTTCGCCGCCAGCTCGATCGCCCGCGCAGCCGCCGGCTCGAGGTGCTTCCCAGCCACGAACCAGACGCTCGGACCCTTGATCTCTCGAATCGGCAGTCGCTTTGTGGCCTTGCGCTCGAACACGCCACGATGCAGGCCGCCACGAGGACTCCGTACCGTGGCGATGAACGCATGCGGGAATCGGCCCGCCGGCAACTTCGTCGAGACGCCCCGGCCCTTCCCGCGTGAGGGTTCCGGCCCACGCGCGCCGAACTCAATCGCGGGGACCTTCTGCGCCGAGGCGACGATCCGGGCGACCATCGACGCGGCCGTGGCATTCGCGACCGAGGTCCGATCGCGCACCTGCCCGACCTTCAGGCGCAGATCCTTCGAGACGTCACGCACCAGTACCGTCCGTCCTCCCCCGACGCCACGGTTGAGCGCCCGCACGAGCGCCGCGGGCGCCTTCTCGCGGAGCGTGGCGATGGCGCGCTCAACCGACTGGGTGTTGAGGGTCAGCTTCATGGCGCCGCTTCCGACGTGGGAGTTGCTCGTACCCGATCCCCATCTCGGCAAGATTGCCAGGCGTCGCCCGCGTCTTGACGCGATGGGGGCCACCCTCTGGGCCCGCGGGATCCGCCTGGTCGGCCCACTCGCGCAGGAGCGCCAGCCGGTCGTGTGGCTTCAATGTGCCACTGCCGACGGCGATCTCGGTCGCGGCTCGCTGCGAAGCCTCGGCTTTCAGCCTCGGCAGCATGGCGACGTAGGCCCGCACGAGCACGATCGGCGTGTTCAGCCAATCGCGGGCTCCGGGATAGAACCCGTCGAGTCGTGGGAGGAGTTCGCCGAGGTCGAACTCGGGTCGGCGCCGGCTAGCGTCGCCATGATCTCGATCTCCTGCGGCGCCCACCGAAGCAGAAAAAAACTCCGCACGATCTCTCCGCGGTGATAGTCGGAGAGCGCCACGTGCTCCTCATCGGTCATGCCGACGACGACCAGGCGGCAGAGCTGATCCCGAAGGCCGGCAATGTCTGTCGCCACGGCCTCATCGAGCGGTGTGGAATCCAGGATCAACAGCCGGCGCGCGATCACGTGCGCCTTCGCGTCTTCGCGTAGCGTCAAGGCTTCGCGCCGCTTCAACCCGTAGTTCCGATCGCCAATGACGATCTTCGGGATCTCCATTTCATGTGAGAGCGATAGCATCGGTTCGGCTTGCAGCAGCGGGGAGACGTTATTCGGAGGACTCTGATTAGTGGCCATGGATTACTCCTACGCCAGAGGGCACGATCACAAGCTGGATGCCGCGCTTACGGCACTCTTCTTCGAGGATGACGAGCTGGGTTTTGGCCTCGTGCAGCCCGCGCCGATGGTGATTGATGGCCCGCTTGTGGGTGGCCACCTGCGCGCGTAAGCCTTCGACCCGATCGAGCATCGCGTCGCCCATCGGGAGACCCGGTTAGCTGGCCAGATGCTGCGCTTCGAGTCGCCCGAACCGTTCCGCGTCCGTCGCGGCGGTCACGTCCACGAGGGCGCTGTACTCGAAGGCCAACCCGGCGGCCTCGCCCTTCCTGAAGACTGGGGTGGGATTGCCAGACTGCTGGACGAGTGGCAGGAAATACTGCATCACCATTAGATCGCCGTAGGGTGACGGCCCCCGGAGCAAGAGCGCGCGCGCCGTGAGGACGAGATTACGACTCAGCCCGACCCACTTGTAGCCGACGACCCCACCCGACGGCGCCACCGTCGTGACCGTGTTGTGTTCGAGCGCGAGCATGTACTGTTCGAGTTTCAGATCGGCAATGGTGAACCGGACGAGCAGTTGCTCTTCGGTGCGGAAACGCTTCCGGGTGCCGGCGTCGCCCGCGGCCCGAAAGTCGACAATCGTCTGCCGATGTTCGACCGTGATCCCTTCCTCGGTCTGATTCAGGTTGCCTGAGGATCCGATCAGGATCCAGGGCGACCCGACGGCATTGTCAATGACGGGCTTCGTCGACCCGGCGGCCGCGATCCAGGCCGTGAACGGCGCCCCGATAATCTCGTACGGGGAAGAGTTGGCGTAGCCGACACCCATAAATCGAACTCCTTACGGAAGGCCCCAGCCTTCTTTGAACGTGCACAGGTAGGTGATCCCGACCCCCACGACCAGCGACCCCTCCTCGCGCTCCAGCGTCTGCCGGGGGGCCATGCGCACGAACTGCTGAATCACCAACCCGCCCAAATCGATGTCGTCGAGTTCGACCGCGCGGGTGATGTCCGCGAGAATGTCCTCCAGCGCCAGATACGCCGCGTCTCGATCCGCCCTCGTCACCGCCATGATCGTGATCGGCCAGTTGACGAAGTAGGCCTTGCCTTGGAGCTTCCACTCGTCCGGCTGCCCGACGATCGCAATCGCGTCCGGCGGATCGTCTGGCCCGAGCCCGGGGATTTCCCCGACGAACACTTGGCGCCCGGCGTCGGTGTGATACCCGCTGACCTGGGCAATCACGAGGACCCGGTCGCGAAACGCTTCGAGAATCAGCCGCCGAGTCGAAGGCGTCGGACTCACGGGACCGGCGCCTCCACCACCAGCACAATCACGTGGCCCGGCTCGACCCGATCCGTGCCGTCCACGATCCAGTCCAGGACCGTACCGTCCGGCAACTCAGCCGCCGAGATGCGCGTGCCGCGTGGCACCGTCGGCACCTCATCACGTCGCACCGCGAGCACCCGCCGGTGGTCCATGCGGCCCATCTCCGCGCCGCCTGGCGCCTGGTCGGCCACCGGGACCAGCCAGATCACCGTCGTCGTGATCGGCGCGTCATCCGGTGCCGGTCGCGTGACGGTCGCGGCCACTCCATGGGTCGCGAAGTTCACATCCCGGACGAGCGCCCGGAGCGCCGCGACGCTCATGGACGCCGGTCCTTAGATCGAGGCGTCCGGCAATCCGTTCAGGAGCACCAGGCCGGTCGTCTCGCCGGCGCCAGACCCGACCACGCCCGCGGCCTTGCCCGCTAGGGTGTTGCTGCCGACCGTCGTCGTGAAGGTGGTCGCAGACCCGGCCGTCAAATAGACCGCCGCGCCATGCGTCCAAGCCTGCGAGCCGGCCTTCGTGACCGAGAACACGCCGCAGATCTTGCCGGCGAACGGCAGCGTCTGCGCGACTGTGACCGTGGCGCACACCACCAAGAGCCCGAACACGTAGAAGTTGCCGGCCACCACGCCGCCACTGGGCGCGATGAAGGTCTGGACGCCACCCGGTTGCACGTAATTGATCATGTCTACCCCTCACCCTCGCGCGCTCGGCGCGCTTGTGCCACGCGGTGTGGCGGTTTGCCAGCCCTTCCCGTGATGCTGGCTTAGCTGACCAGCTCGCCCGGATCCTTGTGGAAGCCGCGCCAGTCGATGACCTTCGCCGCCGCGTCGAGCCGCGCCTTCACTTCCAGCCCGTCCACGTCGAAGCCGACCCGGCTCTCGACCTGTGGCCCCTCTTCGCCCTCCAGGTGCGCGACTTCGATCATGTCGAGCTGGTCCGGCGAGGCCGCGACGTACCACGCGGTCACACTGTCCGCGTCGAGCCTCGGCTCGACGATGACCTTGAGCTTGCCGGAGAACGGATTGGCCGCGGCGGCTGTGCCCGGCGTGATGAGCGCCATGTACTGATCCGCGACCGTCTCCAGGGTCGTCGGCACCAGAATGAGCCGCGGGGTGATGTTGAGCAGCGTCACGCCGTCCAGGCCCTTCTGGATCCGCATGGCCGCGCGCGCCCTTCCGAGCGAGGCGATCGAAATCACATCGCCGTCGGTCTGCAGGTTGCCGTGGGCCGCGCTGAAGAGCGCGTTGGTGTCGCCCATCGTCGGGTTGCTGGTGATCTGCGCCCAGACGAGATCGGATTCCTTTTGGCGGGCGGCCCGGCCGAACAGCGCCGTGAGGCGGGAGAACGCGTCGGTGTCGTCGTTGACGAGTGCCTTCCGCGTGATGGCGAACACCTTGCCGTAGGTAGCCAGCGCGTACTGTTCCTTGCCGTCGGCAATGGTGCCGCG
>Ga0209341_10001049_pt1 | contig 27829 bp, 30 predicted proteins | sample RifCSP13_2_FD_184020 | JGI IMG/M metagenome (GOLD analysis project Ga0209341, IMG submission 184020) | Soil microbial communities from Rifle, Colorado - Rifle CSP2_sed 13_2 (SPAdes) (version 2) | ecosystem: Environmental > Terrestrial > Deep subsurface > Rock core/Sediment | place: Rifle... | reverse complement strand
GGAGCTCGCCCTCGGCGTGGATGATCTTGGCCCGCTTCTCGCGCTCGGCCTCGGCCTGCCGCGCCATGGCCCGCTGCATCTCGACCGGCAGGTCCACGTGCTTGACCTCGACGACCGTCACCTTGACCCCCCAGGGGTCGGTGTGGTCATCGATGATTCGCTGGAGCTTCCGGTTGATCTCCTCGCGCTCGGCCAGCAGTTCATCCAGGTCTGACTGTCCGAGGACGCTCCGCAGGGTGGTCTGGGCAATTTGGGAAGTGGCGTAGAGAAAGTCCTCCACCTCGACGATGGCGGACTCGGGGTTCACCACCCGAAAGTAGATGACGGCGTTCACCTTCACCGAGACGTTGTCCTTGGTGATGACGTCCTGGGTAGGCACGTCCATGGCCACGATCCTGAGACTCACCCGGACCATCTGGTCTATAAAGGGGATCAGCAGGATCAACCCTGGTCCCTTGCCGCCGACGAGGCGGCCCAGTCGGAAGATCACCGCTCGCTCGTACTCCTTCAATACCCTGATCGCGCTGGCCAGGATGTAGAGGAGGACGACGAGAAAGACGATCGGAAAGATACCCAAGGAGATTAACCCACCCGGCATCGCCTGTACCTCCCTTTGCTCTGTGTCGAGCAGCTCTCCCCAGAGGCGTAGCCATTCCCCGCGTCTAGGGAAGTTTCTTGACCTTCAGCTTGAGTCCCGCGACCGAGGTGACCTGCACCTGCTCCCCGGGCTCCACGCCCTCTGCACAGGTGGCGTTCCAGATCTCCCCCCGGATAAAGATCAGACCGTCCGGGTTCAGGCGGGTCCGGGCCCCCCCCGCCTGTCCGACGAGGCCCTCACGGCCCGTGGCGGGCTGCCGACGATGGGCCCGGAAAACCGCCCCGATGGCAAAGACGAAAAAGGCGGTGGTGGCGGCGGTGACCCCCAGGATGGCTGACAGGGAGATCTGAAGAAATGGGGCAGGGGAATCGATGAGCATGAGGGAGCCCAGGATCATGGCGGTCATTCCCCCGATGGTGAGGATGCCGTTCGAGACCACCTTGACCTCCGCAACGAAGAGGATCACGCCCAGGATGATGAGGAGGAGCCCCGCGTAATTGATGGGGAGGGTCTGAAACGCGTAGAAAGCGAGGATGAGGCAGATCCCGCCCAAGACCCCCGGCAGGATGGCCCCAGGAGTCGACAACTCGAAATACAGGCCGGCCATCCCCAGGATCAGCAGCATATAGGCGATGGTCGGATTCGAGATGACACTCAGGATCTTGTCCCGAAAACTCATCTCGACCTCGACGATCCTGGCCGTCTTGGTCTTCAGAGTGATCTTCCCGGCTCCGGTCTCGATCGTGCGTCCATCGATCTTGGCGAGCAGGTCGGCGCGATTCTCGGCAACGACATCGATGACCTTCAGCTTGAGGGCCTCGGTGGCGGTGGCCGAGACGCTCTTCCGGACCGCATCCTCCGCCCATGTGGCGTTTCGCCCCCGGCGCTCTGCCAGGCCTCGGATGTAGGCGGCCGCGTCGTTTTCAATCTTCCTGGTCATCTCCTCATCCGTGTCCCCACCGCCCATCTGCACGGGGTGGGCGGCACCGATGTTGGTCCCGGGGGCCATGGCGGCCACATGGGCGGCGATGGTGATGAAGGCGCCCGCCGAGGCGGCCCGCGCCCCGCTGGGGGACACATAGATGATGACCGGGGCCGGGGATCGTAGGATCTCCTTGATGATGATGCGCATGGAGGTATCGAGGCCGCCGGGGGTATCCAATTCGAAGACGATCGCGTGGGCTGCCCCGTCTTCGGCCTTGCGAATGGCACTGACGAAGAAGTCGGCGAGGCTGGGCGCAATGATCCCCTCGACGCGGGCGACGTAGACCTCGTCGGGACTCGCCCACCCTGCCGGCGTCACCAGGGTGAAAGAGAGAATGAAGAGCGGCAGAAAGCGAAATCGCTTCATGATCTTAGACTACTCTGCCCCGTGACATTTTGCAAGGCGTCTGGCGGGACGCGCGTGGCCGCCCGCCCTGGAATGCTGGAAAGCTTGAAGGCTAGAACACTGCCTCCTCGCTTCCCGGCCTACTGGCTTGCTAGCGGCCGTCTGGCTTCCCAGACGGCCAGGAGACCGGGGGCAATATCGGTGAGAGCCTGAATCTGTCGGGCGAAGATCTCCTTGCCTCGCCCCCAGGCCATGGTCGGCACGCGGTTCCAGGTGTGGGAAGGGCTGCTCAGATCTTCGATGTTGCCATGATCGCTGACGAGGACGAAAAGATGCCGAGAGAGATCCAGCAACTCAACCACTGTCGATACAAAGTGATCCAGCCCCTCGAGCAGGTTCACCGCCCGATCCATATTCTGGGCATGCCCGGCCAGGTCGGTCTGGATGTATTCGTAGTAGGTAAGATCGTGGGCCTCGGTGATCGCCGCCAGCCGCCGTGCCGCCTCATCGGATGAGAGGAGCGGGACCGGGTGGCCCCGAGCCCTGAGCAGGCGGTTGGTGAAGTCGTGGTAGAGCGCCTCGCCGCGCGCCAGGTCAGTCAGGTCTCTGAGACGTATCCCGGCGCTCCGTAGGGCGACGGTGGTCACCGACGGAAACCTCTGCCGCCGCAGGGTGGAATCGGTAAAGGCATTGGCGCACGCCACCCGCCTGCCGTCGAGCGATGCCCTCCGAAAGATGGAGTGTATGTGGAGCATTGAAGCGAGTGTCGGCGTGCAAAACCCCTGGACGTGGCGGCCGGCCAGGAGGGGGGCGTTGAGTCCGGTGAGCATCGCGGTCTGCCCGGTGGCGCTCTGGGGGAGACCGGGCACCCCCAGCGAGGCGTCAGTCGGCACAACCGCGCAGCCGTCCGTCTCCGGGGCGTGGGTCCGGAAGCACCGGAACCACCGCGTCCGCGCCACGGCCATGGGGTTTCGCTCGGCGTCCGGCTCACCCAGGCCGAGGCCGTCTACGAGGAGGAGGAGGATACCCACGGTCTGCTCCTGCCCAGCGTGCCGGGCAGCCCGGACGCTCGATACTCCCTTCGGCGACTACCGATCCCCGCCCTGCTCTTCCCCGATCTTGGCCTCCTCCCACAGGGCATCCATCTCCTCCAGGCTGCTCTCTCTGAGCGACTTCCCCCGCTCGGCGATCACCGTTTCGATGTGCCGAAACCGGCGGGTAAACTTCTCGATGCACTTCCGGAGGGCCTCTTCGGTATTCAGGTTGAGAAACCGGGCGAGGTTGACCAGGCTGAACAGGAGATCTCCCAACTCGGCCTCGGTCGCCTCGGCTCCCTTCCCCATCGCCGCCTTCAGCTCCGCGAGCTCTTCCTCCACCTTCTCAAGGACCTGGGCGGTCTCTCCCCATTCGAACCCCACCCTGGCCGCTTTGTCTTGCAGGCGCTGGGCTCGGAGGAGCGCGGGCAGGGTCTTGGGGACCCCAGCCAGCACCGAGACCTCTTTCACCCCGCCCCGCTCGGCCTGCTTCAGCCGCTCCCAGTTCGACAGGACCTCGGCCGCGGTTTCCGCCCGGCCCTCGCCGAAGACGTGGGGGTGGCGGCGAATGAGCTTGTCCGTGATGCTGCCGAGCACCTCTTTCACCGTGAATTCTCCGAGCTCCGTGGCGACCTGGGCGTGGAAGACCACCTGGAGCAGCAGATCCCCGAGCTCCTCCTGCAGCTTCTCGGTCTCCCCCTGGTCCAGCGCCTCCAAGACCTCGTACGCCTCTTCGATGAGAAAGGCTTTGAGCGACTCTCGGGTCTGTTCTCGATCCCAGGGACAGCCCCCGGGGGCCCGGAGCGTGGCCATGACCTGGACCAATCGCTCAAAGAGGGTCCCGCTCGTCTCGCCCATCCGGCCTCCCTTCGCGCTGCGCCAGCGCCGCCCTATTATACACCCCGTCGCCCCGCCGACAAGGCGGGAGCCTTTTCCTCTTGACGGCGGCGGCGGATCGACTAGAATCGATTTTGCAAATTATTTGCAATATCCGCTCATGCGCCACGGCATCACACATTTCAAAGACCTCCTGGGTGGGGAGGGATATTCGTGGACTCGGGCCCGGTCGGCGGTCCTGACCGTGCTGTCGACGGTTCCGCGTCCCCTGCGGGCCGAGGAGATCCACCGGGCCTTACGCGACGCGCGCATCAACCTGTCGTCGGTCTACCGGGCGCTGCGCCTCTTCGAGCGCCTGAAGGTCGTCCACCGGGTTGAACTAGGAGAGGGCGCGGCCCGGTACGAGCTGGCCGACGACTACCGGGATCACCATCACCACCTGGTGTGTGACGCCTGCGGGCGCATTGAGGACGTGGCCGCCTGCCCGGTCGAGGCCGCCGGTCTCACACGTCACATCCGAAAGCGGACCGGCTTTGCGGTCCGGTCCCACGTCCTCGAGCTCTTCGGTCTCTGTCGGGCCTGTCGGCGAGACGCGCGATGAGGAGGTCCGCGGGATGATTTACCTCTATGCAACGGTCGCGGGACTCTGCGATGTCGTGGCCGGCTGGCTTGCCCTGCGCGGGAAGACCGCGAAGATCGAATCCCGGTATATCATCGGATTCGCGGCGGGGGTCTTGATCGCGGTCAGTTTCCTCGACATCCTCCCGGAGGTGAACATCAAGGAGGATGCCCTCATCCTGACCCTCGGATTTGTTTCCTTTTACGTCCTGGAAAAGGTGATGATGATCCACGCCTGCGGCGAGAGCGAATGCGAAACGCACCACATCGGACCCGTGGCGGTGGTCGGGATGGCTCTGGACAACTTCGTGGATGGGGCGGGGATCGCGGTGGGATATCTCATCGACCCGGTCCTGGGGCTGTCCATTACCGCTGCCGTCGTCCTCCATGAGGTTCCGCAGGGGATCACCTCTGCCCTGATCATGCAGCATGCCCAGTGGAGCAGGCCGCGTATCGTTGCAGCCCTCAGCCTGGCGGGGCTTCTCTATCCGCTGGGGGCCGTGTTGGCGGGGTTCATCCCCGGGCCATTCCACGAGAAGGTCCTGGCCTTTATCGCCGGTGATTTCATCTACATCGGGGCCAGCGATCTGCTGCCGGAGGCCCATCGGAAATTTAACTGGAAGGTCATCGTTTCGGTGGTGGGCGGGATGGCTTTCATGGGGGTCCTCCGCCTCTTTGCTCCTCATGTCTGACGTCCCGATCGGGGTCCGAATCGGTACGGGACTTGCACCACTTGCAATAGAGGCCCCGTAGCGCGTTAATCCTTTGCGGAAGGGATCATGGGGAAAGCGAGCCGACTCTTGTGGGGACCGCTCCTCGTCGCCCTGCTGCCCGGATATGGAGCGGCGGGCGATGGGGAAATCTACCGGCGGATGGATGCCTCCGGCATGGTTCACTATACGAACATCCCTCCCCATCCCGTCATCTCCCGCGGGATCCGGCCTGGCGAGCAGCCCTCTGGGCTCAAGGCGTTGATCAGGTCCGCCGCCCATCGAGTCGGCCTTGACCCTCGCCTGATCGAGGCCGTCATCGCGGTGGAATCGGACTTCGATCCGTGGGCGGTCTCTCGCAAGGGGGCGATGGGACTCATGCAGCTCATGCCCGCGACCGCGGACCGCTATGCGGTGCAAAACCCGTTCGATCCCGTGGAGAACATCGGCGGCGGGACCCGATACCTCCGCGATCTGCTCCATCGTTTTCAGGGGGATCTCCGCTCGGCCCTGGCGGCCTACAATGCGGGAGAGATGGCGGTCGCCACGTACCAGGGCATTCCCCCCTACCGGGAGACCCGCGAGTATGTGACCAAGGTCTTGGAGCGCTACGGCCAGTCCTCCACTCTGCTCTCTCGCCATGCGTCGCCCTCCGCTGGGTACCGTTTTTTCAACCCTGATGGACGTTCCAGCTTTACCAATATCCCGCCCCGGATTTCCCTCCCATAGCTGAATCTCTCGCCCGCAGCGGAAGTTCGCGGTTGACAATGTAACGCGGGTAGAGTAGCATCGACTGCGTTAAGTGCTCAATTCTTCAGGGGTCGGAAGATGACTACTCTTTCCGGGTTCTACTATATCGACCAGATTGATCGCCATGAGTTCCACGGGTACGCCCTGTCTGGCTCTGTGTACTCCGGGCAGTCGAAGTTTCAGACCATCGAGGTGGTCGAGAGCCCCAAATTCGGCAAGATGCTGATCCTGGATGGCAAGATCCAGTCGGCGGCCCTGGATGAGCATATCTACCACGAGGCCCTCGTCCATCCGGCGATGCTCCTGCATCCGCATCCCCGCCGGGTCCTGATTCTGGGCGGTGGGGAGGGGGCCACGCTGCGGGAGGTCCTGCGCTATCGGATGGTGGAGGAGGCTGTGATGGTGGACCTGGATGATGAGGTCGTCCGCCTCAGCCGCACGTACCTCCCGGAGTGGTCAGGGAAGGCGTTTGAGGATCCCAGGGCGACGGTCGTGTGTAAGGATGCCGTGGATTTTCTCGATGGACCGGTCGGCCTGTTTGATGTGATCATCCACGATATCACCGATCGCGTGACGGGTGACTTCGCTGAAGACTACTACCATGCGATCCGGCAGCGGTTGGCCGACCGCGGGATGCTCGCCATGCAGGCCCTGGAGCTCAATCTCGGGGATTGTGCGGGACACCGGGGGATTCGGCAGGAGGTGGGAAGGATCTTTCCCTGGCTTCACTCGTACCGGGCCTACGTGCCTTCCTTTCGGGCCGATTGGGGGTTTGTGCTCGCGACGGCCGCGGAGGCGTTCGACCCTCTGGCCTCCGGGGTCGTGGAGGGCCGCTTCGGCGAGCGATTGGGACCAGGGGCGGGACCGCGCTTTTACGGACCGGCCGTGCATAGGGCGCTCTTCACCCTGTCGGAGGAACTTGCGCATCTCATCGGCCAGAAGAGGGCTTGAACCTGGCAGCATACCAGCAGGCTTTTCACGGAGAGGAACCAGTGAAGCGATTGCGCGACGTGGATCCGGAGATCGCCGAGGCGATTCACCTGGAGACGGAGCGGCAGGCCGACGGGCTTGAGCTCATCGCCTCAGAGAACTTCGTGAGCGAGGCGGTGATGGAGGCGGCGGGCTCCGCCATGACCAATAAGTACGCCGAGGGGTACCCGGGCCGGCGGTACTACGGCGGCTGCGAGTTCGTCGATCGCGCCGAGGCCTTGGCCATCGAGCGGGCCAAGGCGCTCTTCGGCGCAGCGCATGTCAATGTCCAGCCCCACTCCGGGACCCAGGCCAACATGGCGGTCTACTTCTCGGTCCTGCAGCCGGGGGATACGATCATGGGGCTCAATCTGGCGCACGGGGGGCATCTGACCCACGGCAGCCCGGTGAATTTTTCGGGCCGCTTCTTCCGCGTCATTCCCTACGGGGTGCATCCCGAGACCGAGCAGATCGACTTCGCGCAGGTGGAGCGGCTGGCCCGGGAGCACCGACCGAAGATGATCGTGGTCGGCGGCAGCGCCTACCCCCGGACCCTCGATTTCGCCACCTTCAAAGAGATCGCGGCGGCGGTCGGAGCGATTCTCATGGCCGACATCGCGCACCCCGCCGGCCTCATCGCCGCGAAACTGCACCCCTCGCCGATCCCCTACGCCGAGTTCGTCACCACCACCACCCACAAGACGCTCCGGGGCCCCCGGGGGGGGATGGTCATGTGTCAGGAGGAGTACGCGGCGGTCCTCAACAAGAACCTCTTTCCCGGCTTCCAGGGCGGCCCCCTGATGCACATCATCGCCGCCAAGGCGGTCGCCTTCAAGGAGGCCCTGAGTGACGAGTTCCGCGCGTACCAGCGCCAGATTCAGTTGAACGCGGTCGCGCTGGCCGAGGAGCTTGGCGCTCTCGGCTTTCGCCTGGTCGCGGGAGGGACGGATACCCATCTGATGCTGGTGGATCTCCGGCCCAAGCGGCTGACCGGCAAGGTGGCCGAGACGGCGCTGGAGAAGGCCGGGATCACGGTAAACAAGAATGCCATTCCTTTTGATCCGGAGAAACCGGCGGTGACCAGCGGCATCCGCATCGGGACGCCGGCGGTGACCACCCGGGGGATGCGCGAGGAGGAGATGCGCCTCATCGGCCAGCTCATCGCCGAGGTCCTCCAGGATGCGACCGACGAGGCCCGCCAGCGGCGGGTGCGGGACAAGGTCCGGGAGCTCTGCCAGCAGTTCCCCTTGTACACCGAACGGCTTCGACCGTGAGCCCTTCGGTCTTGAGCTCAGGGTCGAAAGACTCAGCCGAACGGTTAGGGCGTGACACGGAGGAGCGGCCCTGATGAAGTGCCCCTTTTGCGGGCAGGTGGAGGAGAAGGTCGTCGACTCGCGGGAGGCCCGCGACGGGGCGGCGATCCGGCGACGCCGGGAGTGCCTGAACTGCAAGCGGCGGTTCACGACGTACGAGCGCATTGAAGAGGTCCAGCTCATGGTGGTGAAGAAGGATGGCCGCCGGGAGCCCTTTGATCGCAACAAGATTCTGAGCGGCCTCCTCAAGGCCACCCAGAAGAGGCCCGTGAGCGTGGCCGAACTCGAGAAGATCGCCGAGGAGGTCGAGGCCCGCCTGATGGAGCAGCCGGACCGGGAGATGAACTCTGGCGAGATCGGGGAGCTGATCATGACCCGCCTGTATGAGTTGGACGAGGTCGCCTACGTCCGCTTCGCCTCGGTCTATCGCCAGTTCAAGGATGTGCATGAGTTTGTGGAGGAGGTGAAGGGCCTGCTGGGGAGCACCCCCCGACGGTCCCGGCAGACGTAGCACTCGTGTCGATGACCGTCGACCGATGACGGGTCTCTATGAACGATTGACAGGTCACCATTCACTATGAAGTCTGAACGCTCACCTCGGGTTTCGAACCTCCAACGTCGAACCGCGAACATCGGACCTCAGACGTCGGACGACTCGACTGAGCTCGCCGAAGTCTTTGGACGTCGGACATCGGACTGCCTCTCATGGATGTAATCTTTTTTTACGGGGCCCTGATACTGTATGTCGTGGGGACACTCGCCTATCTGCTCCTCCTCTGGATCAAAGGCGGCCCCCTTGCCCAGCTCGGCACAGCCGCCACGGTTGGCGGCTTTGCCCTGCACACCCTCGCCCTGCTGGCCCGCCTGATTGCTGCCGGCCGGCCGCCACTCGGTAATACCTATGAAGCCCTTTCCTTCTTCGCCTGGGCGACGGTCCTGGTGTATCTGGGCCTCGAGCTTCGCTTCCGGCGGAAGGTCATCGGGGCCTTCGTTCTCCCGATCGTGCTGCTGACGGCGCTCGCCGCGGCCAGCGTGCCGAAAGGGTCCGCGGTATTGAGCCCGGCTTTCCGGAATACGTGGGTCTGGCTGCATGTTACCTTTGTCCTGTTGGGGAGCGCTGCCCTGGCGCTCACCTGCGGCGTGGGCTTGATGTATCTGTTGCAGGAACGGCAGCTCAAGTCCAAGAGCCTCGGCGTGATGTATTACCGGCTCCCCTCCCTGGACTTTTTGGATGGACTCGGGCACCGGGCGCTCCTGGTGGGCTTTCCCCTGCTCACCGCGGGGCTCATCACGGGCGCGATCCAATCCCAGGCCGCCCGGGGCCAGATCCTCATGTGGGACCCGACCCAGCTCCTTTCCCTGGTCACCTGGGTGATTTACGCGGGGCTCCTGCAGGCCCGGCTTACCGCCGGGTGGCGCGGGCGAAAGGCAGCGCTCTTGGCGATCCTCGGGTTCAGCGCCGTGCTGGCCACCTTTCTCGGGGTGAGTGTCCTGCTCGGCCGCCCCCATACCTTTAACTGAGCCATGGTGATCCTGACGGTTGGGCTCAATCACACGACAGCGCCGGTGGAGATCCGGGAGCGCCTCCACCTTTCTGGGACAGCGCTGCCCCCGTTCTTCGAACGCCTCGTACAGGAGGGGGGAGTCAACGAGCGGCTCGTGCTCTCGACCTGTAACCGGGTGGAGGTCTATGCGGTCACAGAGAACCCGGAGCACGCCCAGGTGACGATTCCGCGCCTCTTGGCGGAAGGGACCCGGACTCCGCTCGCCCTCTTTGAAGACCGGCTCTATTGGCATCGCCACGACGCCGCTGTCCGCCACGCATTCCGGGTGGCCGCGAGCCTCGACTCGCTCGTGCTGGGGGAATCTCAGATTCTGAGCCAGGTCAAGGCGGCGTACGAGGTAGCCCGAGCCCAGGGGGTGACGGGGCCGATCCTGAACACCTTGATGACGCGGTCGTTAGGGGTGGCCAAGAAGGTGCGGACGGAGACCGGCATCGGGGAGGCAGCAGTCTCGATCCCCTCGGCAGCCATTGGGCTCGCCAAGACGATCTTCGGCGAACTCAGTGGTCGAACGGTCCTCATCCTGGGGGCTGGCGAGATGGCGGAGGTGGCGGTCCGGCACCTGAGGGGCGAGGGGGTCCAGGCGGTCGTCGTCGCCCATCGTCACTTCGACCGGGCGGTCGAGATGGCGGCGCAGCTTGAGGGCCGGGCCGTCCGCTTCGACCAGATCCACCAGGAGCTGCTCCAGGCCGACATCGTGTTGAGCTCCACGGCCGCCCCGCACCATATCGTTCACCGGGCCGACGTAGAGGAGCTTATCCGCCTCCGGCGCAACCGTCCCCTCTTCCTCATCGATATCGCCGTTCCGCGGGATATCGATCCTGCAGTGAACGAGATTGATAATGTCTATCTCTATGACATCGATGACCTGGAAGGGGTGGTGGCCGGCCATCGGCTGGCGCGCGAGCGCGAGGCAGAGCAGGCGGAGCTCTTGATCGATCGGGAGGTGGCGAGCTTCCTCCGCTGGCTCAAGAGTCTCGAGGTGGTCCCCACGCTCGTGATGCTCAGGCGTCACCTGGAGGAGATCCGGGAGGCGGAGCTTGCCAAGGCGCTCAGCCGCCTGCCGGGGCTCACCCCCGCCCAGCAGGACGTGGTGCGGACGTTGGCCCACGGCATCATCAACAAGGTCCTGCACCACCCCACCACCGAGCTGAAGCGCCAGTCCGTGAACCGCGACGGCCTCCTCTATGTGAGCGCCTTGCGCCGGCTCTTCGGCCTCCAGGACGACGACTGATAGCCGATGACCGATGACCGACGACCGCGGACCGGAGATCCTACTTGCCCTCCTACGTCATCGGTGAACGGTCATCGGTCATCGTGAACGGTGAACCATGAACCGTGAACTGCGAATTGGCACTCGGGGGAGCCTGCTCGCCGTCGCGCAGGCGGAGCGGGTCGCGAGCGAGCTCAGGCGCAGGTACCCGGAGCTTACGCCGGTGCTGGTGAAGATCAAGACCAGCGGCGACATGTTCGCCCACATCCCCCTGTCTCATGTGGGGGGCAAAGGGCTCTTCATCAAGGAGATCGAGGAGGCCCTGTTGGATGGTCAAGTGGACGTGGCGGTCCACAGCATGAAGGACGTCCCGACCGAGATCGCCCCGGGCCTCAGCATTGCCGCTATTCTCGAGCGAGAAGACGCGTCCGACGTCCTCATCTCGCGCCGGGGAGAGAAACTGGATGCTCTGCCCTCCGGCGCCAGGATCGGCACGAGCAGTCTGAGGCGGCAGGCCCAGCTCCTGCATTTTCGGCCCGACCTGACCGTGGTGCCGCTCCGGGGGAACCTGGATACTCGGCTGAGGAAACTCGACACCGAGGGACTCGACGCCTTAGTGGTTGCGGCTGCCGGGGTAAACCGCCTCGGGCGGCAGCAGGAGATCACGGAGGTGCTCCCGCTCGAGATCAGCCTCCCCGCTGTCGGCCAGGGGGCCCTCGGCCTAGAGATTCGTGCACACGATCAGCGGGTACGCGACCTGGTCGAGCCCATGACTCACGGGCCGAGTGCCTTGACGATTGCTGCGGAGCGGGCCTTCCTCAAGCGGCTCGGAGGGGGATGTCAGGTTCCGATCGCCGCGTATGGGCGGCTCGAGGGGGCCGAGCTTCGTCTCGTGGCACTGGTGATCAATCCGGACGGGACCGGGGTGGTCCGCGGCGAACGGAAGGGGCCCAGCGCCCTCGCCGAGGAGATCGGGTTCGCCATTGGGGAAGAGCTACTGCGGCGTGGGGCGGATCGGATCATCCGGGAGCTTTCCGGCACAACCCTCGAGCCTCCCGCCGCCCCCTGATCCGCGCATGGATCAGCGCGAGTGGCCGGTGGATGGTGGCTAGTGGCTGGTGCCTTTCAATCAATCACCAACCACCAAACACTAACCACCTCTGAACCCTGAACTCTGAACCGTGAACGATGAAGCATGAGCGCTGAACGCAAAGGCAAAGTGTACCTGGTGGGCGCAGGCCCGGGCGACCCTAGCCTCTTGACCCTGAAGGGGAAGCACTGTCTGGAACGGGCCGAGGTGATCATCTACGACACCCTGGCCAATGAGCGCCTTCTGAGTTACGCCCCCCCCGATGCCGAGCGGATCCATGTGGGGAAGCGGGGAGGGGAACATAGTCTGCCCCAGGAGGAGATCAATCGCCTGGTGATCGAGCGAGCCCGCCGGGGCCAGGTCGTGGTGCGGCTCAAGGGTGGCGATCCCTTCATCTTTGGTCGAGGGGGCGAGGAGGCAGAGGCGCTCCACGAGGCAGGGATTGCTTTCGAGGTGGTGCCGGGTGTCACGTCTGCCATCGCGGTTCCCGCTTATTCGGGGATCCCCCTCACCCACCGGGAGTTGGCCTCGACCGTGGCCTTTGTCACCGGCCACCCGGCCGAAGAGGTTTCGGGGATCGATTGGCGGGCGCTTGCCGGCATCGCCACGGTGGTCTTCCTCATGGGGACGAAGCGTCTCCCAGAGATCGTGGCAGCTCTCGTGAAGCATGGGCGGCACCGGAGACGCCGGTCGCGGTCATCCGGTCCGGTAGCTGGCCCCTCCAGGAGACCATCACGGGGAGCCTGCGCGACATCGTGGAGAAGGCTCAGGGGATACGCCCACCCACCGTTATCGTCGTGGGGGAGGTCGTGAGACTGCGCGATCAGCTCAGATGGTTCGAGGAGAAACCCCTCTGTGGTCGGCGGATCGTGGTGACCCGAGCGCGAGAGCAACAGGGTGAGTTCGCCGAGCTCCTCGAGGACTATGGGGCGGAGGTGATCGAATGCCCGACGATTGCCCTCCGTGGGCCGGACGAATGGGGGGCGGTGGATCACGCCCTCGAACGCATCGCCAGCTTTCATTGGGTGATCTTCACCAGTGCCAACGGGGTCCGCTGCTTTCTCAAGCGCCTGCAAGAAGGGGGCGGAGACCTCAGAGCACTCCACGGCATCCGGGTGGCCGCGATCGGTCCGGCGACGGCGGCCGCGCTGCAAGAGGTGGGGCTGCATCCGGACCTGGTGCCGGATGAGTACCGCGCCGAGGCGATCCTCGAGGCCTTGGACCGAGATCTCAGCGGAATGCGTTTCCTCATCCCCAGGGCGGCCGAGGCGCGCGAGGTCCTCCCCGCTGGGCTTCGCGAGCGGGGAGCCCAGGTCGAGGTCGTGCCCGTGTATCGCACCGTGCCGGTGGCCGATCAGGCCGACGCCGTCCTGGATCTGTTGCGGGCCGGGCAGATCGACGCAGTGACCTTCACCAGCTCCTCGACCGTGGTGAACTTTGTCGAGATGCTTCCGGGGCAGGATCTCGCCGCGCTCCTCAAGGATGTGACCATCGCCTGCATCGGGCCGATCACCGCCGAGACGGCGGCCCGGTACGGCTTCGCGGCGCACATCATGCCGACCGCGTTTACGATCCCTGCTCTCGCAGAAGCGGTCGCCACGCAACTGCGCTTTCTCAGGCCGCCCCCGCGCTAATCCGAATTTCGCCCTTGCATCCAGTGTGCTTTCGTGCCAGCATACTCCCGGCTTTCATACTGCGCAGTAGATTGAGAGATGCCCGGGTACAAAGGAGGGGTGGGCCCTGGCGAAGAAACCCGGGGGAACGACTGCGTTTGTCGTGATCATCATCCTGGGGGCCCTCATCGGTGCTGCCTTAGGAGAGTTGATCGCCTACCTCTTTCCCGGTGGCATTCTTGACCGCATTTTTTCGCGGGGGATCTCGCCGGGTCTCGATCCGCCGGCCACCCTGGACCTCAGGATCGTTTCCCTCACCTTCGGCTTCATCGTCCGCATCAATCTCGCTTCCCTCCTCGGGCTCCTCCTCGGCGCTTACATCTACAAACAGCTCTGATTCCTGTTGACACGTCTGGGGCCGTGTGCGATGTTGGGCCCGGTCGTGCCGGCACGAGGGCTGGTGGGATGCACGCAGCGGGTCAGGAGCTGGTTCTGGCCATCACCGGGGGAAGCGGAGCGGCTGTTGGGGTGCGCCTCCTGGAGGTGTTGGCCGAGCGCGGCGATGCGGTCCACCTCATCATCTCGCAGGGCGCCGAGATCGTCATCCGGGAGGAGACGGGGCGGGCGATCGGGGACCTCAAGGCGTTAGCGACATATTATCATGCGCCGCACGACATGGCGGCGCCCCTCGCCAGCGGCTCCTACGTGGCCCCGAACATCCGGGCCATGCTCGTCGCCCCCTGCTCCATGAAGACCCTCGCCGCCATCGCATCGGGGTTTGCGGATAACCTCATCGGGCGGGCGGCGGATGTGATCCTCAAGGAGGGGAAACGCCTGGTCCTCGTGCCGCGCGAGAGTCCGCTCCACGCCATTCATCTCGAAAACCTCCTACGTCTCGCCCGCCTGGGCGTGACGATCGCGCCTCCGATTCCCCCCTTTTACCAGCGCCCGACCACGATCTCCGAGATGCTCGACCAAATTGTCGGACGGATCCTGGACCAGGCGGGGATTCACACGGATCTCACCCGGCGATGGTCGGGGCTTCGGTGAGCCGATCAGCGTCGCTCGCCCTCGAATTTTCCGGCCTGAATGTCCGCGATCATCTGGCGGTGCTGGCTGGTCATGAGGGCGCGCACCGCCTCGGGGGAAGGGTGTGGTCCGAGGCGCTCGCTGTAGGGCGTCTTGATGTGGGCGACCACGGCGCCGCCGCGGTACGCCAGGGTCAGGACGTGAGGGGTATCTCCCCCCACATCCTCAGTCTGGACGTGGTAGGTCTGCTGGCCACGGGAAAGGTTTGTATTGAAGCCAGGGATCATGGCACGCTCCCGACGACCCTGAACCCGTCTTCGCGGGGGAGAGCTTACCACAGAATGCCGCAGCCTCGCCAGGGATGTGCGGTCGAGGAGATCAGATGGCGGGTGCGCGGATGAGGGTGGGCGTCCTCTTCGGGGGCCGGTCGGGCGAGCACGAGGTCTCCCTGGCCTCGGCCCGATCCGTACTGGCCGCCTTGGACCCTGCTCGGTATGAGGTGCTTCCCATCGGGATCACGCCGCAGGGGGAGTGGGTCTTGGTGAAGGGGGCGGATCAACTGTCGGTGGAAAAGGGGACCAGGGTTGGCGTCGTCCCGGGGTCGTCGGCACGCCCGTTCGTGAGCATGGAACCACAGGGGGCGACGGCCCGCTTGCTGCAGGAGTCCATCGATGTGGCCTTTCCGGTCCTACATGGGACGTATGGGGAGGATGGCACGGTCCAAGGGCTGCTCGAGCTTTTAGGTGTGCCGTACGTGGGGTGCGGGGTCATGGCCTCGGCGCTCGGCATGGATAAGGTGGCGACGAAGGCCGCCTTCCAGCAGGCCGGGCTCCCGGTCGTGCCGTATCGCGTGCTCACGGCCAAGTCCTGGCGGGAAGACCCCACCGCGGTCTTGAACCTGCTGGAACAGACCTTTGTGTATCCGATCTTCGTCAAGCCCAGCAACCTGGGCTCGAGCGTCGGGGTGAGTCGGGCGACGCATCGTGTGAGCCTCGATCAGGCCATTGCCGAGGCCTTTCGATACGATCGCAAGATCCTGGTCGAGCAAGGCCTTGACTGCCGGGAGATCGAGTGTGGGATCCTGGGCAACGACGCGCCGGAGGCGTCGGTCGTCGGCGAGATCGTCCCCAAACGGCTCTGGTACGATTACCGGGCCAAGTATGAGCCCGGCATGAGCGAGGTGCGGATTCCGGCTCTGCTCCCTCTACCCCTCGCCCGGGATGTCCAGGCACAGGCCATCAGGGCCTATCAGGCGATTGATTGCGCCGGGATGGCCCGGGTCGATTTCTTCCTGGAGCGGGCCTCGGCACAGCTCTACGTCAATGAGATCAACACGATTCCAGGTTTTACGGCTACGTCGGTCTATCCCAAGCTCTGGGAGGCCGGCGGCCTCAGCTACCCGGATCTCGTGGACCGGCTGATCCAACTCGCTCTGGAACGCCACGCCGAGCGGAGTCGGTGGGTCACGATCTATCGGCCGACGGATGGTTGACAACCTGTTCGCACGGCTGGTAGGCTACATCGTGGTTCGGGGAACGCCAGGGGAGGGTCCGTGTTTCGGTTGATCCCCCGCCAAGAAAAGTTCTTCGATTTGTTCAAAGAGGCGGCGCAGAACGCCCTTGGAGGGGCCCAGGCCCTGCAGGAGATGTTCGACCACTATCGGGATCCCCAAGAATCGTGGAAGAGGATCGTGGACTTTGAGCACGAAGGGGACAAGATCACCCATCGCATCATGCGGATGCTGAACCAGACCTTCATCACCCCCATCGATCGGGAAGATATCCATGCGCTCACCACGGCCCTCGATAACGTCATGGATGCCATAGAGGCTGCGGCCTCGCGGATGGTCCTGTATAAGATCGAGGGGGTGACCCCTGAGGCCAAGAAGACGTGCGGCATCATCGTGACCTCCGCCGAGCAGATGGTCAAGGCGGTCTCCCACATGCCCAAGCTGGAGGATGTCGAGGAGCACTGCATCGAGATCAATCGCTTAGAGAACGCGGCTGACGAGATATACCGGGAGGCCACGGCCGCTCTATTTGACGGCGAGCGCCCACCGCTGGACGTCATCAAGTGGAAGGAGATCTACGAGATCCTCGAGACGGCCACCGACCGCTGTGAGGACGTGGCGAATATCGTGGAGAGTATCGCCCTGAAGAACGCCTAACCGCCGGCTCTCACCATGCCTGACGGCCTGCTCCTCGTTTCCCCAGTCCTGCTCCTGGTCCTGGCGGCAGAGTTTGTCAACGGCTGGACCGACGCCCCAAACGCCATTGCGACGGTCGTTTCGACCCGCGTCCTCTCTCCCTACCAAGCCCTGATCATGGCCACGGTCCTCAACGTCGCGGGGACGATGTCGGGAACCGCGGTCGCCGCCACCATAGGCAAAGGCATTGTCAAGCCCGAGGTCATCAATCTCACCACGGTCGGGGCCGCGATGGTGGGGATTATCGTCTGGAGCACGCTGGCCTGGTACTACGGCCTGCCCACCAGTGAAACTCATGCCCTGGTCGCCGGCCTGACCGGCGCCGGGCTGGCCACCGCGGGGCCATCAGCGCTCCTCTGGGAAGGGTGGAGCAAGGTCTTGATCGGCCTCGTCTTTTCGACGTTCCTCGGCTTCTTTGGCGGGCTCTTCATCATGGGGACGTTGTACCGGCTGCTGGCCGACAGCCGGCCGGGAGCTGTCCGGCGAAGCTTTGGACGGCTTCAAATCCTCTCCGCCGCCTTCATGGCCTTCAGTCATGGATCAAACGATGGCCAGAAGTTCATCGGGGCCTTCAGTCTGGCCCTCCTCCTGGGCGGCATCCTGCCCGAATTCCAGATCCCGCTCTGGGTGATCCTCCTCTGCGCCCTCACCATGGGCGTGGGGACCGCCGTTGGCGGCTGGCGGATCGTCCGCACGATGGGACTGCGCCTCACCAAGCTTGAACCGGTGCAAGGTTTTGCCGCCGAGACGGGGGCCGCCCTCACCATCGAGTTGGCCTCCCGACTGGGCATCCCCCTGAGCACCACCCACACCATCAGCACGGCGATCGTGGGGGTGGGCACGACCCGGCGCTTTTCCGCCGTCCGGTGGGGAGTCACCATCGAGATCGTCACTGCCTGGATCCTGACCTTTCCCGTCTGCGGGCTGATCGCGTGGCTGGTGACCAAGGCGTTCGCGGCCCTCCCCTAACGCCCTACCTCCCCTTCCGGTTCACTCTGCCCTCCTCTTGACATCGTGGGGCAAAGGGCGTATAGAATCCGCCGTATCTGCATAGTCAAGAAAACGCCGAGTTCCCGTCAGGGAAGCGGGGGACCCAAGTCCGAGGGGTGAGTCCCTGACGGTGGCCTGTTGTCCGGACAGGGTGAACTCTCGAACGGGCCAGGAATCCTGAGACGCTTCCCGGATTGCTGAAGGAGAGGTCGATGAAGGCGCTCATCGTTGGCTCCGGGCGGGTAGGCTCCTTTTTGGCCGGACAATTGGTGGGCCAAGGCCACGAGGTGGTCATCGTGGACCGTGACCGCACCTCGTTCAAGATGCTGGGGGAGGATCTGGTGGTGGAGCGGACCGCGACCCCGGAGAGGGGCGAGGTCCAGGCCACCTTCACCGCCAAGACTCGCATGCGGTGCATCGTCGGAAGCGGCAGTGACGAGGAGGTTCTCAAGACGGCTGGCATTCACGGGATCGATGCCTTTGTTGCCGTCACGGACAACGATTATGTGAATCTCATGGCCGCCCTGATCGCAAAGGAGCTGCACCATATCCCCCGGGTGATCATAGGGATCATCAACCCTCGCCGGCTGGAAATTGCGCGGGCGTTGGGCGTTGAGGCCATCTGCCCCCTCACCCTCGGGGCCCAGTCGATGTTTGAATCTTTGATACGATAACCGGCCGAAGGGAGAACGGGACGGGTGAACGTCGTCATTGTTGGAGGAGGCACCGTCGGCTACCACCTGACCAAGGCCCTCTTGGCCCGTGGTCACGAGGTGACCGTGATCGAACCGAACGAAGATCGGTGTAGGCTCTTAATGGAGGGGTGCGGTAAGGTTGTTGTGCGGGGGGAGTGCGACGTCGCCCTGCTTCGGGAGGCGGGGACCGAGCGGGCCAATGTCCTTATCGCTGTTGCCGATCAGGACGAAACAAACCTGATCGCCTGTCTCTTGGCCAGACGCATCTTAAAGGTTCCAAGGGTGATTGCACGTGTCGTCGATCCGAAAAACCGGACGACCTTTAAAGAGCTGGGGATTAACCTCACCGTGTCCAGTACCGATATCATCTGTAACCTCATCGAGCAGGAGGCCATCACCACCGAGATCATTCCGCTCCTCGCCCTCGGGAAGGGTGACCTCGAGATCGTGGAGCTCGTCCTCCCTCCCGACTCTCCAGTCTTGAGTGTTTCGTTAAAGGATCTCCCACTTCCAGCCGACAGCGTCCTCATCTCCATCATCCGAGGAGACCAGATTGTCTTCCCTCGGGGAAGCACCACCTTCCGCCCCAACGACACGATCCTGGCACTGACGTCCACCAAGGGAGTGGAACAGCTCAAGCGGGTCTTTTACCGCTGACGTGGGGGGAAAATCGGCTTGACACTGCGCCCTCCTTCCTTGTAGCCTCTTTCCGAGGGAATGTCCCATGTTCGGCATCGGGATGCCGGAACTGATCGTCATCTTCATCGTTGCCCTGCTGGTCTTCGGCCCCAAGAAGCTCCCGGATCTGGGCAGGGCCTTGGGCCGCGGCCTGGCGGAGTTCAAGCGAGCCTCCGAGGAGCTCAAAGAGGGACTGAGCGCCGATCTCCGCCTCGAAGAAGAGGAAACACCTTCACCACAACCTCCCGTCGCTGCCCCACAAACCGCTCCTTCCGAGCCCGCTCCGTCCAAGGGTGATCAGCCCGATGGCTGATGACAAGATGCCTTTCCTCTCCCACCTGGAGGAGCTCCGAAGGCGACTGATCGTCTCGCTCATCGCCATCGCCATCGGCTTTGTCCTTTCGTTCCAATTCTCCGAAGAGATCATGGGGATCCTCAAGCGGATCCTCACGACGACCTTCGCCTTTCAGCGGACCTATCCGTACGTCGTGGTGGTGGCGAAAGCGGCCCCTCAACTGATCTTCGTCGCCCCGGCGGAGGCCTTCTGGGCCCATATCAAGATCGGCTTCCTCACCGGTCTCATGCTGGCCACACCCGTCCTCCTCTTCGAGCTCTGGCGGTTCGTCTCCCCGGGCCTGCTGGAGCGGGAGCGCCGCTTCGCCCTCCCGTTCGTGGTCCTCGGGACGGTCTTTTTCTTCGTGGGCCTGTCCTTCTGCTATTTCGTGGTGCTCCCGTTCGCCATGAACTTCCTCCTCACGTATAAGACCGAGCATCTCACGCCGATGCTCTCTATCGGGCTCTTCATCGATTTCACGGTCAAGTTCATGATCGCCTTCGGTCTCATCTTTCAACTCCCCCTCCTCATCAGTCTCGCCTCCCGCCTGGGTCTCGTCACCTCCAAGTTCCTCGCCCAGAACCGCAAGTACGCGGTCCTCATCAACTTCGTCGTTGCCGCGGTCCTTACCCCCACGCCGGACATCTTCAATCAGCTTCTCATGGCCGGTCCCCTCTGCCTGCTGTACGAGGTGGGGATCTGGGCGGCCCGAATCATCGAGAAGATGCGGAACTCCCCCGCCCCCGAGGAGGCTCCCACAGGGGCGTAAAGACGGGGCTGACTGCCGACACGGCGGGGATCGGGAGTGCGAGAAGAAGGGGACGAGACAGGTGCTGTCCCGGCCTAGGCGAGCTCGAGCATCCGGCGGATGGCGGTCCGGGCCCTGGCAGCGACGCCCTCTGGCACCTTGATCTCAAAGACCATCTCTTGGAGCGAGCGCAGAACCTTCTCCAGGGTGATCCGCTTCATGTACTCGCAGACCGCATCTGCCTTGAGGGGGACAAAGGTCTTGTCCGGGCTCCCCTTCTGCAGGGGGTAGAGGATGCCGGTCTCGGTCGCCACGATAAACTTCCGGGCGGGTGATGCAGCGCTGCGGCGGATCATGCCGCTCGTCGACAGGATGTGAATCCTGTTCTGGAGTTCGGGGGTGTCCTGGGCGAACGCGATGCAGTTGGTGGTGCAGCCGCACTCCGGGTGGATAAAGATCTCCCCGGCATCCGGATGGAGGCGCAGGGCCTCATGAAAGTGGCCGGGACGGATCCCGGCGTGCACGTGGCACTCGCCCGGCCAGACGCGAATGTTTTTCCGGCCAGTCACCCGGGCGACATAATCCCCCAGGTACAGATCGGGGAGGAAGAGGACTTCGCGATCGGGGGGGATGGCCTGGACGACCCTCGCGGCGTTCGCCGAGGTGCAGCAGTAGTCACTTTCCGCCTTGACCTCTGCCGTGGTGTTCACGTACGAGACCACCACCGCCCCGGGATGCTCGGCCTTCCATTGCCGGAGCTCGTCCGCCGTGATGGTGGCAGCCAGAGAACACCCCGCCTCGAGATCGGGGAGGAGGACCGTCTTGCCGGGGCAGAGGATTGAGGCGGTCTCGGCCATGAAGTGCACCCCGCAGAAGACGATGACTTCCGCATCGGTGCGGGCGGCGGCCTGGGAGAGGCCGAGCGAGTCCCCGGTAAAGTCAGCCACATCCTGCACCTCGGGGACCTGGTAATTATGGGCCAGGATGACGGCCTTGCGCTCCTCCGTCAATCGGCGGATCTCCTGGCTGATGTCGGTGTGTATCGCCATACCCTTTCTCCCGGACCATCTTTCAGCTATTATGCTAGGGGAATTGTCAGGAGGGGTCAAGGGCGAATGCCTCAAGGCGAGTCAGGGGCCATCCCCCTCCAGGTTCGGCGCCTGATTGAAGGCGCCCTGGAGGAGGATGGGATCAGCGGGGATCTCACCACCGGGGCCCTGGTCCTCGACGAAGAGTGCGGCCGGGCCGAGGCCGTGGCCCGGGCGCCCGGGGTGCTGGCCGGGACATGGGTATTTGCACAGGTCTTCACCACGGCCGACCCCCGCCTGGCGGTTGAGCTTCTGCGGCCAGAGGGGGGTCGGGTCGTCTCGGGGGACACGGTGGCTGCCGTGCACGGCCCCTTGGCCAGCATCCTCAAGGCTGAACGGGTGGCCCTGAACTTCCTTCAGCGTCTCTCCGGGATCGCGACCGAGACTGCCCGGTACGTGGCGGCGGTAGTCGGCCTGCCGGTCAAGATCGTGGACACCCGGAAGACCGTTCCGGGGATGCGGTGGCTCGACAAGTATGCCGTGCGGATGGGCGGGGGGTTCAACCACCGGATGAGCTTGAGCGACGGGGTCCTCGTGAAAGACAACCATCTGGCGGTGGTCAGGGCCCGGGGGGAGAGCTTCAAGGCGGCCGTGGCCCGCATTCGCCAGCGCACGAGCCATCTCGTGAAGATCCAGGTAGAGGTCGAGAGTCCGGAGGAGGCCACGGAGGCTGCAGAGGCGGGGGCGGATGCCCTCCTGCTGGATGGGATGTCTCTTGAGCAGATGGAAGCGGTGGTCCGACGATACGCAGGGAGGATACTCATCGAGGCGTCAGGGGGGATCACGCTGGAAAACGTGCGACGCGTCGCCGAAACCGGCGTCGATCTCATCTCGGTCGGGGCGCTGACCCACTCGCCTCGGGCCCTCGATATCAGCCTCGACGTCCTGTTATGATCGAATGAAAACCCGAGAGGCCCGCAATGGCCGAACTGTTTCAGGTGCTGGCCCCTCTGGAGGCGCTCCACCGCCTCCTGCAACATCTCAAGGCTGGGCTCCCGACCGAGGACATTCCGGTTCAGGACGCCCTCGGGCGGATCCTGGCGGCAGATATCTTCTCGCCCATTGAGCTTCCCACCTTTCCCCGCTCGAACATGGATGGGTATGCTGTCCGCGCCCAGGACACCTTTGGGGCAAGCGATGGTCTTCCCGCCTACCTGAAGGTGGGTGGCGAGGTCCCGATGGGAGAGGCTCCCCGGGCGTCGGTCCGTCCCGGGGAAGGTGTGAGGATTCCGACGGGGGCGATGATCCCACACGGGGCTGATGCGGTCGTCATGGTGGAGCATACCCAGGAGGTGGACCCCAGCACGATCGAAGTCACCCGTCCCGTGGCACCCGGCGAGAATGTGGTCCGGCGTGGCGAGGATGTGACACGGGGAGAGCGGCTCGTGCCCAAGGGCCATTGTCTTCGGCCCCAGGACGTGGGGGGGCTGCTGGGGGTCGGGATCCTCACGGTTTCCGTCGTTCGGCGGCCCCGCGTCGTCATCATCGCCACCGGCGATGAGGTGGTTCCGCCCGATTGCGAGCCCGGTCCCGGACAGGTTCGGGATATCAACACGTACACCATAGCCACCCTGGTGCTGCAGGCGGGGGGCATTCCCCAACCGCTGGGGATCGTCAGGGATGATTACGACGCCTTACGGGAGGCGGCGGAGTCCGGCATCACTCAAGGGGATGCCCTGATCATTTCTGCGGGTAGCTCGGTGAGCACCCGGGATATGACCGCGGGGATCATCGGGACGCTGGGGAGGCCTGGCGTGCTGGTGCACGGCGTGGCCTTGAAGCCGGGCAAACCTACGATCCTCGCGGTGTGCCAGGACAAGCCGGTCTTCGGCCTGCCGGGCAATCCGGTCTCCACCTTCGTGACCTTCGATCTCTTCGTTCGCCCGGCGCTGTATCACCTGGCGGGAAGTGCGCCTCCCGAGCGGGCGACGGTGCGGGCCCGCCTCGCCAAGAACGTGGCCTCCGCCTTCGGCCGGGAGGACTATGTCCCGGTCCGGCTGCTCGAGGAGGGGGGCGAGGTGCTGGCGGAGCCGGTCTACGGCAAGTCGAACCTGATCTACACTCTGATAAGGGCCCACGGCCTGGTCACCATCCCGCTGAACGTGGGTGGGTTCTCGGCAGGCCAGACGGTGGAGGTGCGGCGGTTTTAGCGATGGCCCGACGCAAGGTCTATCTCGAACCGATCCCGCTCGACGAGGCCCTTCAGAAATTCTTTGGGGCCCTTGAGGCCCGGGGACTGCTCAGGCCGCTCTCCGGCGAGCTGGTGTCGGTGGACGCGGCCCTGGGGCGGGTGACCGCCAGGCCGGTCTGGGCGGCCCTGTCGAACCCGCACTATAACGCGGCGGCCATGGATGGCATTGCGGTCCGCGCCGAAGACACCCGGGCCGCCTCAGAAACGGCCCCCGTGCGGTTGAGGGCGCGGGAGCAGTTTCAGTGGGTCGATACGGGTGACCCGATCCTCCCCCCGTTCAACGCCGTCGTCATGCTCGAGCACCTGTACCCGGTAGGCGAAGAGGAGATCGAGATCCACGCCGCCGTGCCCCCGTGGCACCATGTCCGGGCCATGGGGGAAGACATGGTCGCGACGGAGTTGATCCTTCCCGAAGGACATACCCTCACCCCGGTCGATCTCGGGGCCATCGCCGGATGCGGTCTGGGTGCCGTTGAGGTCCGGCAGCGGCCCCGCGTGGCCGTCATCCCGACCGGGAGCGAGCTGGTCCCACCGGGCAGGGCCGTGAAGCCCGGCGAGATCATCGAGTTCAATTCCCTGATGCTCTGTGGGATGGTTCGGGAGTGGGGAGGAGAGGCGAACCGCACCGGGATCGTCCCGGACGATTTCGCCGCGATCAGGGCTGCCGTCGAGGAGGCGGTGGCGACCCACGACGTGGTCGTCATCAATGCCGGTTCATCGGCGGGCTCGGAAGACTTTACCGCCGCCATCGTCGGGGAACTGGGGGAGCTTCTTGTGCATGGGATCGCGATCCGCCCGGGGCACCCGGTGGTGCTCGGGATCGTCCGGGGCCGCCCCGTCATCGGGATTCCGGGGTATCCCGTCTCGGCGGTCATTACCTGCGATCTCTTGGTGAAGCCGATCCTCTATCGCCTCGAGGGGAGGGCGGTTCCGGAGCGGCCGACGCTCACCGCGACGATGACCCGAAAGATTCTCTCGCCCCTCGGCGAGGATGAGTTCTTGCGGGTCAAGTTGGGGCGGGTAGGGAATAAAGTCGTGGCGACCCCGCTCTCCCGGGGGGCGGGGGTGATCATGTCTTTGGTCCGCGCCGATGGCATCGTCCGCATTCCCCGCTTCTCCGAGGGGGTGCATGCGGGGGCGACCGTCACTGTGGAACTGCTCCGTCGGCCTGAGGAGATCGAGAAGACGATAGTGGCCATCGGGAGTCACGATCTCACGCTCGATCTGCTCGCCAGCCTCCTCCGGCGACGCCATCCGGATCTCCATCTCTCCTCGACCAACGTGGGGAGTTTGGCTGGGCTCTTGGCCCTGAAGCGGGCGGAGGCCCACATGGCAGGCTCCCATCTCCTGGACGAGGAGACCGGGGAGTACAACCTCCCCTATGTCGCGCGCCTGCTCCCGGGGGAGAAGGTCGTCGTGCTGACGCTGGTGCACCGCGACCAGGGGCTCATCCTCCCCAAGGGCAATCCGAAGGACATCACCACCCTTCTCGATCTGGCCCGCGAGGATGTCGCGTTCGTCAACCGGCAGAAGGGGGCGGGGACGCGGATACTGCTGGAGTATCGCTTGAAACAGCTTGGCATCGATCCGATGCGGATCACCGGATACGAGCGGGAGGAGTATACGCATCTGGCGGTGGCCGCCGCGGTCAAGGCCGGGGTGGCCGATGTCGGCCTCGGCATCCTCGGGGCGGCCCGGGCCCTCAATCTGGACTTCATTCCCCTCCTGAAGGAGCGTTACGATCTCATCATTCCTGAACCTCATTACCGTGACCCTCTCCTGAGACCCCTGCTCGACCTGATCACGAGCGAGGGGTTCAAGCAGGAAGTCGAGGCCCTCGGCGGCTACGACACCTCGGAGACGGGTCGCGTGGTGAACGGCCCGGCTGCCCCCTGCCGGTAAGAGGTTCCTTTCGGCGATCCCGTCACGGTCCTGGTGTTCCGACGAGCGCGCGTCTGGCAGAGACCGTTGCTTCGTCAGGGGATGCCGCGCGGGTTCACGCGGTGGAGGAGAGGATGGCGATTCTTACGGATCGGATCTTCCAGGCAGCCAAACTCGAGGTCCGGCTGTATCAGCGGGTCAAAGCCGACAAGAAGGCGATGGGCCAGGCCGCCGGCGTGGTGCTGCTCTCGAGCGTTGCGGCCGGCCTCGGAACGATCACGCGGGCGGGACTCGGGGGAGTGGTCCCGGGAACGATCACGGCGCTGATCCGGTGGTGTCTCTGGGCGTTTTTGACCTACCAGATCGGCACCAGGCTCCTTCCCGAGGCCCGCACCAAGGCGGATATCGGGCAGTTCGCGCGCACGGTCGGCTTTTCCGCCACGCCCGGGCTGATCCGCGTGTTCGGGATCCTGTCTCCGGCCGCCGAGATGGTCTTTCTGGTCGCGGACATGTGGATGCTGGTGGCCATGGTGATCGCGGTGAGGCAAGCCCTCGATTATGTCTGGACGGCCCGGGCCGTGGGTGTCTGCGTCCCCGGGTGGATCGTGAACATGCTGATCGGGTTCTGGTTCTACGCGTAGCCTGCGCGGATCCCTCGGATGCCGGGGGTCATCGCCCCAGCAGGCAGCCAGGTGTGCCCGTCTCGCGGGGAAGGAGGCAATGCCATGACAGGGATATCGATGGAGAATCTCGGCCCTGTGTTGTTCCGCGCCGCAGCCCCCGTGATCCAGGCGGTGCTCCGCATCGGATTGGTCGTCGTGGCGGGCTATGTCGGTGCCCGTTTTCTCCGGGTCGCGTTGGATCGTCTGGGGTCTGTGCTGATCAAGGCGGGCGAGAGGACCGAGATGGTGCCCGGCGCGACGCAGCAGCGGGTGGCGACGTTAATCGGCCTGCTCCGGACGATCACCCTGGTCGGGCTGTGGTCGGTGGTCGTGATCGTCTCGCTCGATCAGATCGGGTTGAACGTCACCCCGATCCTGGCCGGGGCCGGGATCGTCGGGCTGGCGGTGGGCTTTGGTGCCCAGAATCTCGTGCGCGATGTGATCAGCGGATTTTTCATGGTGCTGGAGGACCAGGTGCGGGTCGGGGATGTGGCCATCGTGAATGGGACGGGGGGAGTCGTGGAGGCCATCACGTTTCGCACCATCCTGTTGCGGGATCTCTCGGGGGTGGTTCACGTCTTTCCGAACGGCACGGTGAACACGCTGGCCAACATGACCAAGGAGTGGTCGGGCTACCTCATGGATATCGGCGTGGCGTACAAGGAGGATACCGACCACGTCGTCGCGGTCATGCGGCGGGTGGCCGAGGAGCTGCGACAGGACCCGGTCCTGGGCCCGATGATCCTGGAACCGATTGAGATCTTCGGGGTGGATAATTTTGCCGATTCTGGCGTCATCATCAAGGCACGGCTGAAGACGCAGCCGATTCAACAGTGGAACGTGGGTCGGGAGTACCGCCGGCGACTCAAGAAGGCCTTCGACGCCGAGGGGATCGAAATCCCCTTCCCCCACCGCTCGATCCTCGTGGGAGAGGCAAGCAAACCATTACCGGTCCTGTTGACGCAAGAGTCCGGCCCGGGTCCGAGCGAATAGCGGGAATCGGAGGGCGGTGAGTGGCGCGGAGCTGGGGTCGGAACGCGACTGTGAAAGGCGAGAAGGCCTTACAGTTCTCGCCATGAAAGGATCTTGACGTAGTTGAAGATGTTCCCCCCCGGCATGCCCGGGGGCAAGTTCTTCGCGAGATTGGGCATCTGGTACAGGTGCGGCACCTGGCTCCCCATGTCGAGGAACCGGCTGACCACCGCGCCCACCACGTGGTACTGTTTGTCGATCGTGACCTGGTTTTCGGCATAGACCGCCGCCGCCACGCGTTTGCTCGCCCTCGTCATGTGGATGCGGTCCTTGGCGATGAGCCCGAGGCGGTCGCCCGTGGGGAAGACCCCCAGTGGGATGAGGCTGCTATTGATCGTGATGCTGACTTGGTGGGCTCCGGCCGTGCCGGTCTCGTTCCAGTCCGCTCCCGCCTTCTTGGCGTAGAGCGTTCCCCCGACAAGTCCGGTGGTGTAGTACATGGTTTCGATTTTGGTCGGCCCGGTCGTGCCACCCTGGGTGATACTGCCGGGTATCCGGATGATCCCCTCGACCGTCAACGTATTCGTAGCCCCGTTCCAGGCGAGCCGGTTGGTCCCATTGGAGACGTCGAAGCTCGCCGTGGTGGCATAGATCGTCAGATCACTGCCACTGACCGCCGAGCCGGGGAGGACCGGAAGGGGGTTCCAGGAATTGGCGT